>Ga0335394_10011406_pt1 | contig 10027 bp, 8 predicted proteins | sample MAT03_FD_205741 | JGI IMG/M metagenome (GOLD analysis project Ga0335394, IMG submission 205741) | Freshwater microbial communities from Lake Fryxell liftoff mats and glacier meltwater in Antarctica - MAT-03 (spades assembly) (version 2) ...
GGTCCGACTGCGCTTTGGGCAGGTCCAGATAACCAGCAACCACCGTGTCGGAGCGCCCATCAAGCACCACCCGGCCCGCCTGCAACACGCGCGAGGTCCGACATAACTTGATGACTGCCGACCAGTTGTGCGTAACCAGCAGGCCAGATGCCCCTGCCGCCAGGCGCTCGCGCATGCGGGCCCACGATTTGGTTTGAAAATGCTCGTCGCCGACGGAGAGTATTTCGTCTATCAGATAGATCTCATGTGGGATGGCCGTTGCAGTGGCAAAGTACAACCGTGCCGCCATGCCAGCGGAGTAGGTAAGAATTTTCTCGTCGAAATAACTGCCCAGTTCTGAAAAATCATGAATGTCGGAAAGTACTTCAACCCACAGCGACCGCTTGACCGCGTAAAACTGAAGGTAGCGCTGTGCAAATTCCCGCCCGGTTAACTGCCCATTGCCGAAGCCGCCTAGCTCGAACAAGCCGGCCACATCACCAGCTAGAGAAATTGCACCTTTGTCCGCCGCATAGATACCCGCAATCAAACGCAGCAAGGTGCTCTTGCCCGCACCATTGCGCCCCAGTATTCCGACCACTTCGCCGCGCGTAACGGCCAGGCTAACATCGTCAACAGCAACAAAACGCTCAGTCAGGGACAGGCCCGTGAGCAACGCGCGCCAACCCATCCTGCCGCATTTTGGGAAGTACTTGGTGACCGACTTCGCCGAGATGACTGCGGGTTGCATTCAGGAAAGAATTAGCTGGCCAGTACCGGAAACGCCACAGTGCATGAGCGCGTCGATAACCGAGAGCCCGGGGGTGAATTCGCCAGCACCCGCCTGGGAGTAGACGGGGTGTACGAAGGACTGGTATTTTAGCGTCAGCCCGGCCTGCGCAAAAAGCGCTTCGTCCTGATAGCCTGCCGCGCCGCCGCCTGCGATGTAGCCTGTACACCCGACGGCTCTTGTCAAATCGATGAGCCTCTGGTTGGACACGGAAGACACTGCGAATTGCGACGCCTGCACGAGCTCCTTGCATACGCCAAGCGCCACAGCAATGGCTCGGATCGCCTGCAGGTTGTAGCTTGCCAGTTTGGGCGCCGGGTTAACTATCAATGGCCGCAGGAGCTGCATTGCTTCGTCAAAGAACGGTGCCCGCTGGTAGTTGGTCGCCAGCGTCTTCAGCAGCTTCTCGCGCCAGGGCTGATTGGCCCACTCCGCCTCGTTCAGCGCCATTGTTCCGTGGACTGGTCGTTTGATGGGTGCCGTTACCCAACGCGGTTCGGCACTGACGAACAATTTGACCCGGTTCGACCAATTACTGCCTGTCTTGGTGTGCTGTATGTCATCGAGAACAATAAAAACGTCCGCCCGCGCAATCTTGTTGAAGTAGCCCAGCCAGGGGAAGAAGTTGGGCTGGTGGATGGCGACAATGTTATGGACGGTCATTGAGCAAGCCCATGCAGATGATGTCGACAAATTTACCTTCGATCCAGGCCGCCTCTTGCAGACGGCCTTCGACGACAAAGCCCGCTTTCTCATACGCCCGCATGGCACGCATGTTGGTCGCAAATACCTCCAGGCCAATGCGATGCAGCCCCAGGCGGTCAAATCCAAACCGTACCAACTGCATGACCGCCTCGGTGCCGTAACCTTGGTCGCGCGCAAAACTTTCGCCCAGCCTTATTTGCAGGATTGCAGATCGATGCACAGGATGGATACTCAGCAACTGGCATGAACCCACGGCCAAGCCGTCGCTCGAACGCTCAATCATGAAGAAGGACCTGGTCGCATCCGCCGCCAGGATGCCTGCAAACCACGTGTCATGCTGCGCGCGTGTGACCGGACGGAAAGCTGCACTAAGGGACACAAGGACCCGATTATTGATCCAATGAAACAGCGCATCGCTGTCGGCAACCCTCACCGGACGAAGAGCGACTTCGGTGCGACCGGGGCTAGTTGTGGTCACCTGAACGCGCTCACCAATCCACCACGGTGCGGCCGGCATCGGACAGAGTTTGAAGGTACTCACGCCGAAACCGGCCTCCCAACCGCCCAATGACAGCGTCAACCTTTTGAAGGGGTGACATAACATTTTGTGTCCACCACAACGGGTGGGTTAAAACTTGGAGGGGCTTGCCGGCCGGGCCTTCCAATAGGTCAGCCAGCCTCTTGTGGCGCCAGTATCCGTTGGAATCCGAACAGTACTCGACCTCATGCCGGAAGTAGCGGGAGTAGGCATTGACCATGCCAGCGTATTCGTGTGCGTCGAAGGAAAGAGCCTTCGGCGTTGGATTGTGGAACGAGAACACCTTGATCGGGACACTGAACTGGCACTCCAACAACGCGGCCTCTTGGCGCAATCTTGCAGATAGCGCAGCTTCATCATCGATGTCGTAGAACGCGGAATCAAAGTGCAGGCCAATCCTGTGGCCAAGGTCGAGGATCTCTCGTAGCGCTCGAAAATTTCTGCTCTCCAGCAGGTTGTAAAGGCCATCGTGCAAATACACGAAGTAGGTGGCGACGATGCCCTTCCCGGCTTCGATGTGAGCCAATGGCACAGCGTCAAGAACTGAAAAGTCCAGATCATGGCGCCAGAGGACATAACGTTCGCCCGGCACAAAGTTGTCGTAGGTACGAAATGAATAGTTCCTGGACGCCAGGGTCAGGACGTTTTCATAATTCTCGTAGGTGAAATCCGAGAACCGGTATTTTTCCGAGTTGCTCATACTCGCATTCGTCACAGTCCACTCCTCTCCGTTGCGCAGCAATAATCCCGAGCGGTAGTGAAGGTGGCAAGGCTCAAGCGACCATCGGGTTCGAAGTGCACAGGTCCAGCCAGTATCGGCTCAGTTCGCTGTCCTACGCAGCCACCATTCAAAAGGCGGGACATCGGTTCCTTGGAAATTGACCAGGGTGAACCTGATCGACTCTCCGTCACCAGTTGCGGCGAAAATGCCGTGCTCAATCGCCACGACTTCACCAGGACGACAGTCACCCAAGTCCACGTCCGTTAATTGAACCGACCACACTATTATTCTCTCAGTTCCATCGACGAAAAAAGCCCCGGGATAGGGCTTGGTCTGGGCTCGGACAAATCGGTCAATCTGGACGGCCGGCTTCGACCAATCGATCTCACCGTCTTCGGGGCCGCGCTGCGGACAGACCCTTCGACCAGTCGCCGGCTGCGGCCTCAGTGTGGCCTGTCCCGTTGCCAATTTAGGTAGATGCTCCAGCAGTAATGCCACGCCCAATTCTTCGATGCGCGCGTAGAGTGTTGCAATGGTGTCTACGGCAGATATTTGCGTGGTCGCCTGACCCAAGATCGGCCCTGTGTCCACACCGTCGTCCAACTGAAAAAGCGTGATTCCGGTGGTGTTCTCACCGTTGATCATGGCCCAGACCAGTGGTGCCCCGCCGCTGTAGGCTGGCAGCAATGACGCGTGCAGCCCGTACGCATGCGCCAGCAGACGCCATCTCTTTGGTACTTTGTGATACCAACCGACAACGACAAAAGCGTCCGGGCTCCAACTACTCACTGCCAAGTAGAGGCTCTCGTCCGACATGCAGTGTTCGAGAGTCACGGCCGGTATGCGTAGGTCTCTGCAATAGCCATCAAAGTCAGCATGGAGGATGTTGCAAACTCCCTCAGGTCGATAAGATATCGTAAAGACTCGTGGTGCCGTAACCACCCCAACGATTTCACAGCACTGGAGTTGTCGCAGAGCCTTTAGGCACCTCAGTCCGAAAGCGCTTGCAGCGAGAACCACTATTCTCATTTGGAAAAGCGCCCGCTAAAACAAGCCTCTTCCTCGTGGAAGGTCATCACCTGAAGGCAATTTTCTGCAATCAGCTTAAGGACTTCATCTTTTCCGAATCGCCGGGCATTGCTCGGGCTATACCAGTCAAAATTTACTACCTTTGATGTCTCGGGACCGAGATCGGGGTTCCAGTAACATTTTAGGAAATTCCAGTAAATAAAGCGCTGAACATCATAGGTACCGGCCTTAATGCCGAGAGCTGGTATCTCTGGCGCAGCGAAACTTACATTCAAATCACTTAGTCGTTTACCGAGCTCTACCAATTGCTCAGACATATCCCATATTTCTTGCTGAGTCATTGTCTTGCAATGTAGTCTGAAATAGTCGTCAACTAATTCCCTCGGAAGCGCCTTCTTTGCATAAAAATAGCAGAAAACCTGACCCCCATGGCCGCGAGTAATGCGCGTCAATTCAGCGAACGTTGCTTCGGGATTCTCTGTGTGCATGATCACTTGATCACAAATGACACAGTCAACGCTACTGCTGGGAAACTCGGTCTTGGCTATGTCACCCTGAACAAAGACGAGATTCGTTAAACTGTGATACTGAAGGGATGCCGCTTCCGCTGCTGATGAAAAATCCATCGCCACAACAAGAGAGCATGGAGCCAATTCCGCAAACCATGCAGCCTTCGCCCCCAATCCACATCCAGCATCAAATATTACTTCGCATTTGGAAAGGAATATTGCTAATTCCTTCTCAGTAGCAAATCCATACAATTCCAAAAACCACCTCCTCTGCAACTCCTCGTAGCCCGGTCTTTCACCGCTCTGAGAATAAGTTTGCCATTTATCAGAGAACACTTCATTGGTCTGTTGCTGGTCCTCCAAGATAGAGCTCTGCTGCAACTCGATAAAGTTACCAGCCTTTAACACACCTCCAGGAAGCAAGTACTTCAAGAGTTCCAATTGCTTAGGTCGATTCATTCTTAACGCCTTTCAACTGATATTTCTTGCATATACCCCGCAGCCAATGTCAAATTTTCACTGTCCATTAATGCTCGCCGACCAAGCCACATGGAAGTGAACACATCTAGATCGAAATGTCAAACTCGTGGAAAGCATTCTCCAAGCTGACCAAAGACCAAATCAATAGTCGACGATTCTCCACACCTGTCATGTGTTGCCCAACCAGGCGACGAACAGGCTTGGGGTCCAGCACACCAAATATTCTGGAATTGTTGTTGTCAATGATTGACCGCACATAGTCAATGCTCTCACCGCGAAACCAACTCGCGTCCGGGGCGGAGAACCCCTGCTTCTGCCGATAGGCCACCTCTTCCGGAACGTACCGCGACAACACCTTTCTCAAAGCCAGCTTGCCGTCCTTCGTTTGCTCAAAGTATCTTGCAGTTTTGGCGCCCGGTTCGTTCTCGTTTAAACGCACCACCTCTCCCAGGTTACCCAGCTTCAGATGCACCGGTAGCCGCATCGCAAAATCGACCAGATCGTTGTCAAGGAAAGGCAGCCTTGTCTCAAGCCCATGCGCCATCGAGAGCTTGTCTTCCACCATCAGCAGGCCATGCAAAAAAGTCTTCGCTTCGAAATAGAGCGAATGGTTTACATACTCTTCGGGCGTTCTGAGCCGATTCGCATGCTGCGAGAAAACGCCTCTGAAAATATCGCGCGTCGACACATGCTGCACGTCGTGCCACACGGGCGCAAGCACACTTCGTAGTTCCGCATTGGGCAACAAGCGATTCCAGAAGTGGTAGTACTTGTCTATGTAATGCTCGAAGTCGTCGTTTATTACAGCCCTGTAGTAGCGCCAGGGGTAGCCACCGAACAACTCGTCGCCCCCGGCACCTGACAGTACAACCTTGACGAAGCGTGACGCCAGCTTGGCAACGTAATAGTTAGGGTAGCTCTGGCCTACCCGCGGCTCCTCGATATGGCGGGCCAACGCAGGCATTACGCGTTCCATGTCCCCCGCCTTCAAGACCATTTCGTAGTGCTCGGTCTTGAACAGATACGACATCTGCGCGGCCTTTTCGCGCTCGTCGTAGCCCAATTCGACACCTGATGCAGACGTCAAATCGAAACCGGTGGTAAAGCTTTTCATGTATGGATGGCTACGAGCGGCTAACGCCGTGATCGCACCTGAGTCGATGCCACCCGACAGATAGGTGCCGATTTCTACGTCGGAAATCAGTTGCCTGCGCACGGCCTGTGCAAAGAGCCGATCCAACTCCTCGACGTACTCGGCGTCGGTTGCCGCATGCGCGGGCTCCTCGAAATGCCAGTCCCAGTAGCGATCCGGCTTTACTTCCATCGTCGTCGGATCAATGGTGGCCGTGGAGGCCGCTGGAAACATCTGGATGCCCTTGAACAGGGTCCGCGCGGTGAACAGGTTCTGAAATGTGAGGTACTCCAAAAGCGCCTCCCGGTCGAGGCTGGCGCGTTGCAGGGTCAGCAATGCCTTGGCTTCAGAGGCAAACGCGACGCCATCGCTTGTGCGCATCCAGTACAAGGGCTTGATGCCGTAACGGTCACGAGCGAGAAACAGGCGACGTTTCTCGCGGTCCCACAATGCAAAGGCGAACATGCCATTCAAGCGCGCGACCACTTTGCAACCCCACTCCATGCATGCCTGAAGCAGCACTTCAGAGTCACTTTCGGTGCCGAACCGCCGACCGCGCGCCTCCAACTCGTAACGCAATTCCCGGTAGTTGTAGATTTCCCCGTTGAAGACCAGCACATAGCGCGCGTCGGCACTAAACATAGGTTGGCGCGCCCCGTCGCTAAGGTCGATGATGGCAAGTCTGCGGTGTCCGAGGCCAACGTTTCCCTCGACAAACTGGCCTTCGCCATCGGGCCCGCGGTGGGCTATTGCATCGGTCATGCCCTTTATCGCAACTCCGTCGATGACTTCGCCAATTGGACGAAGTATTCCGGCTATGCCGCACATTTGGCGGCCTCAGCCAAGCGCATGCAGTGCATCCACCACACGTTGATAGTCTTCGTGACTCATGCGGTTATGCAGAGGAATCGCCATCGTCTGCTGATCACAATCCTGCGCGCCAGGAAAGTCCCCGGGCTTGAAGCCAAAGCGCTCGCGGTACAAACCCAGCATGTGGATGGCATGGGTGCCAGGCCTGGTACTGATGCCCTTGCCTTGCAAATTCTCCATCATCGAATTACGCGGCATCGGCGCGCGCGCCGGATCAACATAACAGACGAAGGACTGCCAGCCGTGGCGGCCTCCAACAGGCTCCTCTGGCAGGCGTAGCCAGGAAATACGCTTGAGTGCCTCACGGTAGAAACCGGCAGATGCGCTGCGCTGGGCAATGTATTTTTCCAGCTTGCCGAGTTGCACCAACCCCAAAGCACCTTGCAAGTCTGTCATACGGTAGTTAAAGCCCAGCAGATTGAAGTCGGCCAGGATGTAGGGCTTGGGGCCCCGGTGGCGCTGCTCCTCCGAGATACTTGCGCCATGGTTGCGCAACATGTCCATCATGGCCGCAAGACCTGGGTCCTGTGTCGTGACCATTCCACCTTCGCCCGTCGTAATAGATTTGCGCGGGTGAAACGAGAATGCTGCCGCATGGCCAATTGAACCCGCGTAATGCAAGCCAAGCATGCTACCTGCGGCGCACGCCGCATCTTCAACAATAGGTATGCCGGGCGCCGCTTGTCGGATCGCATCCATATCGGCACACAGGCCGAACAAATGGACGGCGATGATGGCCTTCGTCTTCGGCGAGATTTTTGCCGCCAACGCCAGCGGATCAATATTGAAGGTAATCCGGTCCACGTCCGCCAGCACAGGTGTCGCCCCGCAATAGAGGACCACGTTCGCCGTTGCAACCCAGGTAAAGGCCGGCACGATTACTTCGTCGCCAGGGCCGACCCCCATGGCCGCCAAAATCAGATGAAGGCCGGTCGTGCAACTTGTCGTGGCGAGCGCATGTTTCACTTGGTGAACACGTGCAAACTCTCGCTCGAACGCAGCAACCTTCGGCCCTTGCGTCAACCACCCGGTAACAAGCGGCTCCCGCAGCGCTTGCCATTCGTCCTCTCCAGTGTCAGGGAGCGAGATGGAAATAGGTTTTGCCGCCATATTCATTTTGCTTCCGGTGCTTCCACCGCGATGTCCCGTGCCCAAATGCGGTCGTAGGCCTGTTCGTATTTCTGGGCGCAAGCATGGGTGCCGTGCCACTTTACGGCAAACGCGCGTGTGGCGGCTCCGACCAGGCGCCGTCTGTCTGCGTCCAGCGCAAGCGCCTTGATGGCGTCGTAGACCGTATCCACATCCGCGCTGATGATCGGTGTTGTGGTTAGCACTTCCAACTGGTTGGCCTGATCAAATTCGAAGGTGTTCACAAAACCGATAACGGGCTTTCCCAGCATCATCGCCTCGCGCGCCGTCGCACCATAACTACCTGCCCATAACTGGTCCACAACAATGTCCGCTTGCGCCTGGTAGTAGCGCACTATTGTGTTGGGCACCCTGGAAAAAAAGATGAGCCGAACCGGAATACCTTCCGTTTTCAGCCGATCAATAGCCGCAACGACGGCCGGCGTGCCTTTGATATTGCGCCCCCCGACACTACGAAAGCTGTAGTTTCCCACGGCATGGAACACCAGAACTTCATTAGGTTCACGCACTAACTTGAAGGCATCTGGAATTTCAAGGTCCGGGTGCCAAAAATCCTCATCATTGGGCATTGTGTGTGGTCCGCGAATCACGTTCGTGTAATCCGCCGACAAATAGTCCAGCGAAGGCTGCATTTCGCTGAATATGGCGTCTGTAAACCGGTGCAGCTTTCTTCCCCAGGCGAGATTGTCTTCGTCGCTGCACACTGTGGAGTTGTGTTGCCAGACACAGTTGTCGCACAGTGAGCGACCTGTAGAGGTTTTGGCCCACCGGTGCACCGAGGACTGCGCAGTGGAATCCTTGCAGCCACTGATGGTGTAGGCCACTTTCTTGCCAAGTTTCTTCCACTCGACGATATCTGCAGGATCTTCGCTGCCGAAATTCCATGGCAGGAAACTCATATGCCCCTGCCCCGCGAAGTGCATCAGCTTGAAATGGCGCTTCGCAAAACTGAAGAACACCTCTGCATTGGCGCGCAACTGGACCGGATCCGGGTCATGGATATTGACATCTTCACCGTGGTAATACTGGGCGTTGATACCGGTCGGATCCTCAAGGCTGACACTGATGGCGCACCAGCCGCGTTTGCGCAACGCCCTCGCGAGGTAAAAGAAATGGTAGTAGCTGTTGTGAAGAAAAATGACACTGCGTGCGGGTGTGATCAAGTCCAAGTCTGGAATCCGCGCCAGCTGGTTCGCCAAGGTCTGCTCGGCCTGAAGCGCTCGGATCGCGCTCGCCAACTCGACCGGCGATGCGCCTGACGGCAAGGGCGGCGGCGGCACGAGTACGGCGTTAGCGATGGCCTCAACTCTCGACGCGGTAACCTCGCTGTTGGCCTCCAGACGCACAAGGCGCTCAAGTAAGGCGCGCTTCTCGGCCCCAAGCAGTTTGTTGACGACATACCTCTTGATGTTGTCGGCGATACTCACGACGCGTCCTGATCAGGCTACGGCACGCCGCGCCTCTAATTCTGCGATATGGGACTTGCGCCACGCGATCAACCCGACTAGACCCGTGCGCAGATCCATCGCAGCGTCGAAACCGAGTTCACGCTTTGCCAGGTTCGGGTCGCCAATACGGTTGCGCACCAGAGTAGCCTGGTTGCGCGGCGCGTAGTTGATCGACTGCTTGCTGCCTGTCAACTCCACCAAAAGCTCTGCCAGGTCCCTGAGCGACGTGCGGACGCCGGTTCCCACGTTGTAGCAACAGTCCATGACTTCGGCCTTCATGGCACAAACGTTGGCGCGCGCACAGTCTTCCACGGCGACAAAATCAAAAGCTTCCGTTCCGTCCCCCAGAATAGTCGGACCGCGGCCGTCATCCAGCGCATCCAGCATCTTCATGATGACCGCAATGTATGCACCTTTGTAGTCGGCGCGAGGTCCGTAGACGTTCATATAACGCAAGCCTACGTAGGGCAGACCGTAGCGGTGATGCAAGGCTCGCGCCATGGCCTCGCCACAAATCTTGGTGGCACCATAAAAGTTCTTGTTGTTGAACGGGTGCTCTTCGTCCATCGGCTCTTGCACTGCATCTCCATAGACTGACGCAGAAGACGAATACACGAGCCGTTGTACCTTGTGCTTCACACATGCTTCCAGCACGTTGAAGGTGCCACCAACATTTA
>Ga0335394_10011416_pt1 | contig 10021 bp, 4 predicted proteins | sample MAT03_FD_205741 | JGI IMG/M metagenome (GOLD analysis project Ga0335394, IMG submission 205741) | Freshwater microbial communities from Lake Fryxell liftoff mats and glacier meltwater in Antarctica - MAT-03 (spades assembly) (version 2) ...
CCGCTCTTCGGTGATTTTTATGCCTTCGGATGGAGTCGGGCGACCACTCATGCGCTGCGCCCGCAAAGCCCGTGCCCGCTCGCGCCCCACGCTGTTGTCTTCCACCGACAGCAGCAGCGTCCCATGGGATTCCCGCTCGATGCCCACCAAGACGCGACCGCCTTCCGGCTTCGCCGAGATGCCGTGCCAGATGGCGTTCTCGACGTAGGGCTGCAAGATCATCGAAGGGATTTCGGTCTCAAAAGTATCTACTCCGGCGGCCACCTGAATGTGGTAGGTCAGTTTGTTTTCCAGGCGCAGCGACTCGGCTTTGAGGTATGATTCGAGAAACTCGACCTCTTGTTCCAACGGAATCGTTTCGCGGGCAGAGTTGTCCAGTATCTGCCGCATGAGGTGCGCGAACCCGGTCAGGTAGCTGCTTGCCTGCCCGGGCAGGTTGCGCAGGATGTAGGCGTTGATGCTGTTCAGGCTGTTGAAAATGAAGTGCGGGTTCATCTGGGCGCGGAGGGCGGTCATCTCGCTGTTGGCAGCTCGCAGAGCGTTTTCCTTTGCCCGGAGTTCGCTTTCCTGCGCCTTTTGCCGCAACGCGAATGCCGCGCGCACCTGTCCCACCCGGTAGCGGTAAAATCCGTAGCCTGCCATAGCCATTAGCATGCTCACCAGCATCCAGAACCACCCTGTCATCCAGTAAGGCGCCCGGATATGGATAGACAGGATGCGGAATGCTGGATTCGGGATGCCGTCAGAGTTATCCGCCCTGATTTTCAGGGTGTAGCGACCGGGCGGCAATTTGGCATAGCGCGCAAAACCGGGTGCGCCAGGCGGCAGGTCTACCCATTTTTCGTCGTAGCCTTCAAGCGTATAGTGCAGGCGATTGTTCGCAGGGTCGCTGTATTCAAGCGCGACAAAATCAAAGGAGAGGGTATTTTCAGAAAAAGGGAAATCCAACGCCGTACGTTCTCCGATATAGGTGGAGTCCGACCATGCCAGGTCGTTGACTTTTAAGCCTGTTATTTGGACTTTCGCCAAGGTCTGCACATCGTGCACTGCCTCAGGACGGAATACATTGATTACATCGCGGTTGCCCATCAAAATTTCTCCGGAACTGGTTCGGAGCCAGGCATTGATATAAAATTCATCCGCCCAAACGCCGTCGCTGCGTCCGTAAGCGCGTATGGCACTGCCGGCTGGTTTAAAGCGAATGATGCCCCGGTTGCTGCTCAGCCACAGGTTATTTTGACGATCCGGAAGGATTGAATACAGGTACTGGCTGGGCAATCCGAACGATTCATCCACGACGGTATAAGCGAAGGTAGTCTTATCCATCCGCACCAGTCCAGAGGTAGTAGCAAGCCAGATAGTGCGTCCATCTGGGTCCTCATAAGCGGCTTTCATATACCCAAACGAAAATTTGTGCAGTTTCCCGTTGGGGGGCAGTACACAGAGCATGGCAGCATCTTGAGCCCAGTAAAAAGTACCATTTTTGTCCTCGTGCATCCAATCTACAAATACATTTTTCAATTCCTCAAAGCCCTCCACTGGCACTAGATCGCATTTGCCTTGTTTCGTTTTTTTTATTTCCAAAATGCCATTATATCCGGTGACTATCAGACGCTTGTCGTGGGTTTCGAGGGTGAAGTAAGCTCCGGTTTTTGTGATGATTTTTTCAAAATCGCCCCCTTCTGCACTGCGCCGAAAAATATTGCTGTGAGCCATGGCCCACAGCGCGCCATCGTGGTCTTTCAGTAAAAAAATGACATCCTCATTGGGCAGAAAATGCCCAGCAGCGCGTCCGTTTTGGAGCACCAAAATACCTGCGCCCTCCGTAGCGCACCAAACCGCTCCATTGTTCTCCACGAGTTTGGTGATCTCAAACGGCCGGCCTGCAATATCGGGAAAGAGCAGTTTCAGTCGCACATGACGAAATTTTTGCTTTTGCAAATGGGTATAACTGATCCCGGTATTCCAGTGCGAAAGCCAAATGTTATCAGCAGGATCGAGGTACATCTCCTCTACTTCACGATCGGACAATGAGCGCGGGTTATCCGCTTCAGAAAGCACCTGCCGGGTAAATGCCCGTTTAATTGTATCAAACAGGCGTACTCCTCCTGTGGGGGATGACAGGCCAAGAGTATGCTGATCGTGAAAAATAAACGAGTTGACAGCCTGCGACAGCCCGTGCTCGGGCGTGAGGCGATGGAAAAAGTCGGGAAAGGACTGTGTTTGTGCTTTCTGAAACAGGAGTAGAAAGCAGCCCGCAAGGAGGATGCTTTTCATGCGAGGTGACCTACGCCGCTATGTGAGTAATAAATTTTTTGTCGAGGCCATTAAACGAAGTTCCACCATTGCCCTGACCGCAATGTGGAGGACACGGTAACATGGACAACAGCAATTGAGTGTTATCAGTGTCTATATTTAAACTGGTGTATATCTCCGTTTTGCCGTTCGCCGTTTGATCGGCAGGAGCAGTTCCCTCCGTACTGCCTGTCATGCACATATCAATGACATTGTCATCCCTTAATACTAAAAAAACTTTGAGGTGCGTGGCAGTGCTAGTGCCACGTCCGGTAGTTGGCGTATGAATCCAGGAGACATGTTTTTCCTTCCTCAAGGCGCGAGGAGGGCGAAATACGGGATATTTTTAACCGACGAGCAACGCAGAAGAAGGGGAAATAGGGCGCTGGATTCATACGCCAACTACCGGACGGGGCACTAGTGGACATTTTAGATCGAGCACAGAGACACAGAGGCACGGAGGCACGAAGTTTTTATTTTATTGAGAATCAAGGACTTGAAAAACACCTCTGTGTCTGTGTGTTCAGAAAATGTCCAGTAGTATGGCCTGTGAGGACCAAAAACGTTTTTGGTGTTTCGTACCGCTACTTAAAGATTTCGGATAGGGGCAATTCAATGCCCAGTTGAGTGTCGGTCAGTATTTCTTTATAGGAAAACACCTCAAATTCATCCGGGGAGGAATAGACATACACAGATTTGGGGTCAGGGAAAACAAGCCAGTAAGACTGGACACCTGCATCGAAATATTGGCGGCGCTTGAGGAGCAGGTCAACGTGGTTTGGGGTGGGAGAAAGGATTTCAATGGTGCAAAGCGGCAGATCAACCATTTTGATTTCTTCATCGCCCATGGATTCCATGTAAGGGTAAACGCTCAAATCCGGTACCCGGCCTTGAATCGGCATATCAAGCGTCAGCTCCGGAAGTACCGTATAGCGTTCAGCGTAAAGGCGATCAAATTGATTTAACAGTCTGCTCTGGATGAAGGCATGGTGTTTACTGGGCATAGGTTTGTCGCGTTCGATCTCGTATTCCGAAAGTGGTGTTTCTATGACTTGTTCAGTGAACATAGTGTGCGGGTATTTTTTTACAAAAGTAAGGAAAGAATCGGGTTTTTGAAATTTCGAAGCACCACTTTCCGGCCCGACTGATAGAACCAACGATTCATTCGCCTCAAACGACCATTCACCACTTTTCGCTTTTCCTGCGCCGCATATCGGCGTTTTTTTGTACTCGAAAATAAACAGTGTTCAGTTTTAAAACTGTATTTATTGGATGAACCTACGACCTCTTCTCTCATTTTTTACCCGGATTAGATCAGGCGCTGAAAGATTCGGATTTGCTGCATGTATGCTGTTGCTCTCTATGGGCCATACGGCCATGCAAGCCCAAAATTCGCCTGTGCTGGAAGCCTATATCCAGACGGGTCTGAGCGCCAATCTCGGGCTGCAACAACAAAATCTCGACCTGCAAAAAGCGCAGGAGTCCATCCGGCAAGCGAAAGCGCTGTTCAACCCGACCTTAAAATTCGAAGCCAACTACACCCTGGCGAGCGGGGGACGCAGCATTGACTTTCCAATCGGCGACTTGCTCGATCCACTCTACATGAAGAACTTCGGAGTCGCTTCGCCAGTCGAAAACCAAAAAATCCTGTTCCTGCCCAACAACTTTCAGGAGACGAAGATCAGTTTTGCATACCCGGTTTACAATTCCGACCTGAAGTACAACCGCCAGATTCAGGAACATCTTTTGCAAAGCAAATCAGCCCAGAAAGCAGCCGTTGAACACGAACTGCGCTATCAGATCACCGACGCCTATCTCCAATACCTGAAGGCGCTGGAGGCAGAGAAAATCTGGGGAAATACCAAAACCGTGTTGGCCGAATTGCGCCGTTTCAATGAAAGTCTGGTGAAAAACAATGTGGCGACCCGCGACGTGGTGGCGACCGCCGACTATGAACTGAGCAAGACCGACAATGAGATTTACAAACTCCGCAGTGCACAGAATACAGCCCGCGCTTATTTCAATTTCCTGATCAACAAAGACTTGCAAAGTGAAGTAACCGTAGACACTACCCTGCTCCGCAGCACTGCCCTGGCCTATCAACCCGATCAATTGATCCAGCAATCGCTCTCCAGCCGCCAGGAATTTGCAGCCCTTCGCGCCGGCCAGCAAGCCGCCGAGACGGACGTACTGCGCAACGCAGCCAATTCCAAACTTCCGGATTTTTACCTCGGCGGTTCGCTCGGTTTCCAGGGTTTTGGCTACAAATTCAACAAAGAACAAGCCTACGCTTTGGCACAGGTCGGACTGACTTACGACCTCTTCGACAGCGGACAGCGCAAAATCAAGACCCAAATGGCCCGTCTGGAAAGTGAAAAAATACGCACCCAGACCACGCAGGTCCAGCAACAAATCGCGCTGCAAGTCACTCAGGCCTGGAACGACTTTGAAGCCGCCCGCAACACATTTTCCAGCACACAAACCGGCCTCCGTGCCGCTGAGGAAACCTTCCGAATCGTCAACAACAAGTACCGGGCGAGCCAGGTGTTGCTGCTCGAATACCTGGATGCGCAAAACCGGGTGACCACCGCCCGGCTGCAACAATTACTGGCCTGGTCGGATGTGTTGGTGAAGGAAGCGGCGTTGCGGAAAGCGGCGGGGATTTAATCTACGAATCAGAGTTCGATAAAAATATCTACGCCTTTGGCCAGAAGGTCCTCGCGGAGTTTTTTATCACCACTCCAAATTTTACACCCTAGATGAAAAGCCAGGGCTACATAAGGAACGCGGCACCATCAAAAAGCAGTGAAAGAAAATTTAATAAATAATTGAAAATCAGTTTTTTATGAAAAAGATACAACTCGAAACGCTCGCCATGCCAACGCTGATCGTGGCTGCTCTTACCGGCCTTTTCTTCCTCCTGGGCGGTTGCGGATCCAAACAACCGGCCGTCAGCAATCAGCAAGTCGCTATTGTTGAAGAACGCATTGCGGTACACACTGCTACCGTACAACAGCGCACGATCGCGCTGCCCATTCACGCAAGCGGCATCCTGACCTCTTCAGCCGAACAGCGGTTGTCGTTCAAAATCGGTGGCGTGATCCGCAAAACCTATGTAGATGAAGGCGATGTGGTGCGACCGGGTCAACTGCTGGCGGTGCTCGACAAAACCGAGATTGACGCACAGGTAGCACAAGCGCAGCAGGGCCTGACCAAAGCCGAGCGCGACCTCCTGCGCGTGGATGGCCTGTACCGCGACAGCAGCGCCACCCTCGAACTCCTGCAAAATGCCACGACCGGGCGCGACTTAGCCAAAGAAACGGCGCGTATCGCTCAGTTCAACCAGCAATACGCGGAGATCCGGGCTACAAAAGGTGGTAAAATCATCAAAAAACTCGTGAACGAAGGCGAGATCACCGGACCGGGAATGCCCGCATTTGTCCTCTTCGAAACAGGCGCCGACGACTGGGTCGTGCGCATCAACGTCAGCGACCGCGACTGGGCCAGAATCAATCTGGGCATGGCTGCCCACGTGACGATGGATGCTTATGAAGGCACCACGTTCGGCGGGAAAGTGACCGATCTCGCCCCGGCTGCCGACCCGGCCAGCGGCCTTTATCCGGTAGAAATCCGCATCCAGCAGCAAGGCAAACGTTTTGCGCCGGGGCTATTTGCGGAGGTAGACATCACGCCCTCTCAATCAAGAATTTACACAGTCATCCCGGTAGAAAGTGTGGTGGAAGGCGACGGCAAGTCTGCCTTCGTTTTTGCCCTGCAACCCGATGGCGAATCGGTGCGAAAAATAGCCGTGCAGACCGCTTTTATGGAAGGTCGCAACGTTGTGGTAGCGAGCGGTCTGGAAGGGGTTACGGAAGTGGTGACGAGCGGTGCGCCTTATTTGTCGGAGCGGAAAAAGGTAAAGAAGATGTGATATTTGGCAACAGTTTTAGGAACGCGGCACCAATAACTTAGTCATTTTAGGTCAACCATTTTTCCATCATACGGCCGCTATTTTTCTTTAAATAGCCCCACTATTCGCAGAAAAATAGTGTTGTCTGATGAAAAAATGGTTGACCTAAAATGACTAAGTTATTGGTGCCGCGTTCCTAAGAGTTCAGTCCGGCTATTCATCAAAGACCTATACCAGCCATAGTACCGCCCCAAAACATTTTTTTTCAAAAACACACCATACAGCCGAGCTGCTCACAAAGCACCGCTCCTTGTTCATAGTTCATAGTTCATCCTTTGAAATGAAAATCGCCGAATTCTCCGTCAAAAACTCCCAGTTCACCTTCATCCTGTTTTGCTTCGTGATGGCACTGGGCATCGGTTCGCTGATGAATATGCCGCGTGCGGAAGACCCCAAATTTTCGCCGCCCGGCTACAACGTCGTCATCGTCTATCCGGGTGCCGGACCGGTTGAAATTGAAAACAAGATCACCGACAAAGTAGAAGCCCGGCTCGGCTCCCTGGAGAACATTGACCGGATGCGGTCCTTTTCCTTCAACGGCATTATGTTACTCACCATCGAGTTCAAACACGGAGAGGACACTGAAAAGAAATACGAAGAGGTGGTGCGCGAGGTGAATGCTTTGAGGCCCGAACTTCCTCAAGACATTTATCGCATTCAGATACAACGCTTTTCGTCGGGCGACGTAGCCATTTTGCAGGGTGGCGTGGTTTCTGAAAATGCATCGTGGGCCGAGCTGCGCCGCGAAGCCGAGCGGCTCGAAGAAACTGTGGAACGGTTGCCCGGCGTAAAAGCCGCCGACACCTGGGGCTTCCCGAAACGGGAGGTGCGCATCAGTTTGAATTTACCCAAAATGGCCGCCGAAAATGTCGCCGCCAGCCGGGTGCTCGGCGCTTTACAAAGCGAAAACGTCAGCATTCCAGGCGGTTCTGTGACGGAAGGCGACCGCACGTTCAACGTCGAGACGAGCGGCGACTACCAAAGCATTGAAGAAATCCGGAACACGGTCGTCAATGGTGCCAACGGACGCATTCTTTACCTGAAAGACCTCGCCGACGTCTCGTGGGCCTACGAAGAGCCGCGCCACCTCGCCCGCATCAACGGCACCCGCTGCGTGTGGGTGACCGTGCGCATGAAAGACGAACAGAACATCTTCGACGTAGGCGACACCGTCGAGAAAAAAGTGGCAGAATGGCGCACGGCCCTGCCCTCCAGCATGGACTATGTGAAGGTGTTCGACCAGAATGACTCGGTGCGCAAACGCCTCACCCGCTTCGCCAAGGATTTCGGCATTGCTATCCTGCTGGTCTTGCTCACGCTGGTGCCGCTGGGCTGGCGGGCAGCACTCGTCGTTATGGTCTCCATTCCGCTCAGTATCTCGCTGGGCGTGTTTGCCATGGATCAATTGGGTTACTCGCTCAACCAGTTGAGTATTGTCGGATTCATCATCGCGCTAGGCATCCTGGTGGACGATAGCATTGTGGTGGTAGAAAATATAGAACGCTGGATGAGAGACGGTTACAACCGACGAGACGCGTCTATCCTCGCCACTAAACAAATCGGCCTCGCCGTGCTGGGCTGCACCGCGACCCTGGTATTGGCCTTCCTGCCACTGGTGTATTTGCCCGATGCGTCAGGCGATTTCATCCGTTCGCTGCCGATGGCAGTAGTCGTCACGGTGCTGGCTTCCTTGTTCGTCTCACTCACCATCATCCCGTTTTTGAGCAGCCGTGTACTCGCCGAGCAACACGACCCGCGCGGCAACATTTTCCTGCGCGGCATGAAATGGGTCATCTCCGGTTCGTATGCCCGCCTGCTCCATCTGGCGTTGGGCTGGCCCAAAACGACCATGCTCGTCGCGGGCATCATCTTTGCCGGATCGTTGGCACTGGCAAGCAAAGCAGGTTTTGCGGTGTTTCCCGCCAGCGAGCGCCCCATGTTCTACATTGATGTAGAAACCGCCCCCGGCACCAGTCTGGCAGAAACCAACCGCGTGACGCAAATCGTGGATTCTGTGTTGCAGGAGTACGTTGCGCCCGAATTTCGCCAGTATCACCTCCTGCCCGACTCGGTGGATCCAGTCTCGAAATACCAGGGCGGAAAAGCGCAGGTGACCTGGTACGCCAGCAATGTGGGGCGCGGCAACCCGAGGGTGTATTACAACGTGATCCGCGAGAGCGAAGCCTCCGATTATGCGCAAGTCTTTGTACAGTTGCAGGAAAAAACGCCGCCGCCCGTAAAACTCGCCTTCATTGACGAGCTGCGGGAAAAATTCAAAAACATCCCCGGCGCGATCATCAACGTTAAAAATTTCGAGCAGGGCCCACCCGTAGAAGCGCCCGTGGCGATCCGGGTGTTTGGAGAAAACCTCGACACCCTCCGCCACGTAGCCGGACAAGTGGAAAACCTGCTGTCTGAAACCGAAGGAACGATCTATGTGGACAACCCGATCTCGACAGTCAAGACCGATTTGCAGGTCATCATCAACAAAGACAAAGCCGCCACGCTCGGCATCCCGGTCGCAGATATTGACCGCATGGTGCGCCTCGCCATCGCGGGCTTGAACCTCGGCACATTCAGCGCAAAAGCCGACGGAGAAGATTACAACCTGAACGTAACGCTGCCTAAAAACGGCACTTTTGCCTCACTCGACGCGCTTGAGAATCTGTACATCAACAATGTACTCGGCACGGCCATCCCGCTTAACCAGGTCGCGGAGGTCCAATTCAAACCTTCGCCCAACTTCATCCCGCACTATGACAAAGACCGGATGTCGGCCGTGACCGCCTTTGTAAAAAGTGGCTTTTTCGCCACCGACATCAACGTTCAGGTGGGTAAAAAACTGGCCGCCATGAAATTTCCGACAGGATATTCCTACAAAATGGCGGGCGAAGTGGAAACTGCCGAGCGGTCGTTCGGAGGTCTGGGCCCGATCATCCTGCTCACGGTTTTTGGTTTGCTGGCCGTGCTGATCCTGGAGTTCAAAACCTTCCGCAGCACCATCATCGTGCTGTCGGTCATTCCGTTGGGCATCATCGGTGCCATCCTGATGCTGCTGGCGACGGGTTATCCGTTCTCCTTCACGGTGGTAGTGGGCCTCATCGCGCTCATGGGCATCGAGGTGAAAAACTCCATCCTGCTGGTGGATTTCACGAACCAACTCCGGGCGGAGGGTCGGGCTTTGGACGATGCGATCCAGGAAGCCGGCGAGATTCGTTTCGTGCCGATTTTGCTGACTTCGCTCACGGCCATTGGCGGCCTGCTGCCCATCGCCGTGGAGGAAAACCCACTGTACTCGCCGCTGGCGTATGTGCTGATCGGCGGGTTGATTTCTTCGACCTTGCTCTCGCGGATTGTGACGCCAGTGTTGTATAAGTTGCTGGCGCCGAGCGTGGGGTGAGCTTTGTTGGCGAGGAGGCCACAACAGCAAAAATCCGTTTTTATCTGTCCAATCCGCGTCCCGTTGTTGTCATGTTTCGCAAGTTGCTTCTGAAGAAACTTCTTGCTCAACCGCACCCGCAACAACAATGGGACACGGATTGGACAGATTAGACGGATGAAAAAACGGATTTTTAGAGCGGCGATCCACCACCACGCATCGGTTCGCAGACCCTCGCGAGCATACGTTGGGCTTGGGGTTTTTGGTAGGGGAACACTTGTAGCCAACGGGGGCTGCCGTACTCCGCGATACTCTGGTTTTTGAAGCACTCATCCAGGCCTCTTAGACTGTCACAACCGCTGCTCGCTTGTGAGGGT
>Ga0335394_10011417_pt1 | contig 10021 bp, 10 predicted proteins | sample MAT03_FD_205741 | JGI IMG/M metagenome (GOLD analysis project Ga0335394, IMG submission 205741) | Freshwater microbial communities from Lake Fryxell liftoff mats and glacier meltwater in Antarctica - MAT-03 (spades assembly) (version 2) ...
GCCCCAGGTAGTCACTGCGAAGCGGCGCGAATACCCCGTAGTGTGGATGAATCCGCTCGCCTAGTGCAGCGATCTCCACGCCCTTGCGCCGCCACTCATGGGCGCCGATCAGTCCGAGCAGTTCGCGCAGCGACACCGTGTACGGTTCATCGGCCGGCCCGAACACTTCCTCGCAGGCCTGTTGCACATCCGGCGCCCGACGCAGCGGAATCACATGACCCGGATCCACCGGAATCAGCAGCATGCCCAGGGTATGGGCGCGCTGGGCCTGCGCCATCCGGTGCCGGTTGAATGCCTCGACCGGCGTCGCGGGAGCCGGCGGCGGCTTGCGCGGTTTCGCTGGCTTGCGGTCGATCCGTCGGACCAGAGCGTTCATCAGCTGGCGCGCGTTCTGGAAGTCGCCCTGCCAGACCAGGGCCGTGCCTTCGCTGGCAAGCCGATAGGCTGTGTCCGCTGGTGTGGTGTCGTCCACCGCGACCACCCGCTTCGGTGGTGCGGCGCCATTCTCGGAACGCCAGCGCACCGACTGCGGACCGCTCTCGCCTGTCCAGACAAGTACCGAAGTGTCGCTCATGGCGCCCTGCGCAGAAGAAATGACCATCGGCTGACTGTACCGGACTGCAGCCGTGCCGGGGGCGAAGGCGTCGATATCGGTTAACCCCGGTTTGTTAGCGTTGGATCGTCTCAACCGCGTGGTCGTGTGCCTCGACCTCATACCAGCCAACCGGAGGCCTTTCATGGGACTGTTGGACTTCGTCGGCAACATCGGAAAAAAACTGTTTGGCGCCAGCGCACCCAAGGAAGATGCGGCGGCGAAGATCAAGGCCGAGATCGAGACCGGCAACCTCGGCATCAAGAATCTTGCGGTCACCTTCCATGACGGCACCTGCTCGATCGCAGTCGACTGCCCTTCGGCCGCCGCGATGCAGAAGGCAGTGCTGCTGGCCGGGAACGTGCAGGGCGTGACCGCGGTGGATGTGGCCCAGCTCAAGGTGCCGCCGCCGACGCCGGAAGAGGAGAAGGTCGAGTAAGACATCATCCAGTCCGGCGACAACCTGTCGAAAATCGCCAAGCGCTATTACGGCGACCCGAACAAGTATCCGCTGATCTTCGAGGCCAACCGGGAAGTGATCAAGAACGCCGACCTGATCTATCCTGGCCAGAAGATCCGGATTCCGAAGGCGGCCTGAGTTCGCGCCGCGCCTTGCGGTAAAACCACCAGGCCCGGAACGCCGATCCGGAGCCGACCAGCGCGAGCAGCGCCCAGACAAAGGACGAGGCTGCGTTGGGCCGTATTGAATGCGCAGCGACGGTTTCGATGATGAAGAACACCGCGATCAGTGCGATGCCGGCTGCGATTGCAGCCTTGCTTCGGTCGTCCTGATTCACCCTGCAGCCTCTGGAGGCGGTACCGGATGTGTTGGCGGCGTTGGTAGCTGAGGCGGCCGGCGGGCAATGATCGTGAAAAAGCGCTTTATCGTCTGACCGGGCGCATCGAACTCGTTGATCCCGGTGTGCAGGCTGTCCCAGCCAGCGAACCTGTTCTCGATCTCGGGCGCGGTAAACAGACAATGTTCCGCCGGATCGAACATGGCGAGGAAGGTCGTGCCCTCGATCAGCACGTTCACCACCACAACGCCCCCTGGCCGGACATGGGCCTGGAGGTCGGCGAGGACCTTGAGTGCAGTGGAGCGGTCGAAGAACATCAGCAGCCCGATGCACACCACACAATCGTAGTCATCGACGATCGGGTAGTCGCGCAGGTCGGCGAGTGTGGCGGCCAACGGCAGCGCTTCAGCGGCTGCCCGGGCCTGCATGTGCGCGATCGCGGCCGGGCTGGCATCCAGGGCGGTGACCCGACAGCCCTGGCGCGCGGCGGCGAACGCGAGATTGCCCATCCCGGCGCCGAAGTCGAGCAGGTCGCCCCGCAGGTGGGGCAGGGCAAGCGTCTCGAACGGGTTCAGCTCCAACGCGGCATCGGTCGCGGGCCGGCGGAACTGCTGGTCGAAGAACTCGACGGCGTGATTGGGTGGTCGCATCGCCCCGATGATGGTCATTGATTCAGTCAGTGCGCAAGTCAGTACGAAAGTTGGTCAGCGGGGAAGGGTTGCCGGTCTTTCCTGGAGTCGGTTAGTCATTCGACAACCGCGTTGGCCACACTCAGCTACGCGCCGCGAAGCTTTCGTGCGATTTCTCCCGCCTGTGGAAAGCGTCCTGTTGCCACCTTCGAGTAAACCAGCGCGCCGTCGGCTTCGACCTCGAATACGCCGCCGCTCGACTTCACCAGCGAGGTGCTGGCGTTGAAGTCGCGCTTGAGTTCAGCCGCCAGACTGGCGGCTCGTGCCTCGTACCCTCAAGCACCACAGTAGGTGATCCGGATATCCATCGCTGCTCCCTGCAAATGCCCGGTCGCTCGGGCGACTGTCGAATCCTGGAATTGTCGTACGAATCCGAGTCGTCAGGCGTTCAGCGCGGCTCCATAACCAGATTCAAGCCGTGCCTGGGTTTGCCGATCGGCGCAAAAGCATAGTCGTCGCGATAGCCGGGCGCGAGCCGCCATCGGCTGCAGGCGAGCATCGCACGCAGCACCGCCTTGGCCTGCAGTTCGGCAAAGTTCATGCCCAGGCACATATGGGCGCCGCCGCCGAACGGGGTCCAGGCAAACGGATGGCGGCGATGCTCCGCGCGTTCCGGCGAGAAGCGCAGCGGATCGAAGCGGTCCGGGTCAGTCCACCATTTCGGGTCGCGTTGCACCATAAGCGGGAACACGGTGACCGGTGTGCCGGCCGGGATGCGCAAGCCATGCAGTTCGACATCGCGCACCGCTGCACGCGCGATGGTCGGTATCGGCGGATACAGCCGCAGCGCCTCGCGCAGCACGTAGCCGGCGAGTTCGAGGCGGCCGAGTTCATCGATGGACGACAACAGGTGCGGCGTTTCCGAGTCTTGCCCTGCGTGGGAAACGTCCGGGTGGGAAGTTGGCGGAGCAGAGGCGCCGCTCGCAGCTGAATCGACCGTTTTTCCTTCGCCATCAAGCCGGGTTTGCCATTCCGGGTTCTGGGCGAGCGACAGCACACTGGTGGTGAGGGCGCTGGTGGTGGTGTCATGCGCCGCCATCAGCAGGAAGATCATGTGATCGACCAGTTCGCTGTCGGTGAAGCGTTCCTCGCCCTGCGTCGCCTGTACGCACAACTGGGAGAAAAGATCCTCGCCCGGCGCGCGCCGGCGGGCGGGGATCTGTTCGTGCAGGAACTTCACCAGGCGCGCGCGCGCAGCGATGCCCCGGCTGTACGCTGTGCCGGGTACTGGCAGCCGCAGGATCGCCGCCGAGGCCTCAACGACCCGATTGAAGTCGTGATCGATCGCGTCGATCTCTTCTTTCAGCTTGACGCCGAGGAACACGTCGATGGCCAGATCCAGGGTGAGGCGCTTGACTGCGCCATGGAACTCGATCCGGCCCTGAGCCAGCCAGTCGCGCGCTGCCGCGTCGATCGCTGGCGCCATCCTCGCCACATGCTTTGCAAGTTCCTCGCGCCGCAGCGCGGGCAGCATCAGCCGACGGTGGCGTCGATGGTCGTCGCCGTCGCGCACGATCAACCCGCCCGTGAACAGCTTGCCGAGCAAGGGCTCCCAACCGCCGCGTGCGGAGAATGTCCCTTCACGGTCGAACAGCACGCGTTCGTTCGCTTCAGCCGACATCAGCAGCACCTGTGCGCGGGCGAACAGAACGCCGCTCGACACCGGTCCGCAGCGTGCGTAGACATCACGCGCGAAGCCGAGTGAATCGCGCAGGAAGCGGATGTCGGCGAGGACCGGCGCATGGCCGCAGGCCGGCAAGTGCGCGAGCGAGCGCAGGGTTTTCCCGATCGACTGGCGGGCGATAGACCGGGGGGGCAGGGTCATTCAGCGATGCGATACCAGCACCCGTCCGGCCACACGGGTACCGGCGCGCTCAGAACGCAGCTGGCTTCGGAGTCGACGACGTACAGCGTCTGCGATTCGGAAGTGCGGCGCGACATCGGGTTCGCCTCAGTGCGTGCCAGCCGCGGTGCCAGCCGCCCCACCAGGCGCGAGGCGTCGGCGCTCTCATTGCCCGTCGTGGCCAGGCTGCGTGATGACATCAGTCGACTGCGTCCAGGGCCCGCACATGGCCGTCGGGCAGAGTCACCTTCGCCTGCCCTGCTTCCTCGGCCAGGGCGCGTAGCACATCCCCGGTCACCGGTATTCCAGAGCGGGCCCGCCGGGCGGCGGTGCGCGCTTCGGGCTCGCCCGGGATCAGGATGTCCTCGCAATCCGCCGCGCGCGGGGTGACCTTGGCGCGCTCGATCATCTGGTCCATCCGGTCGCGGTACTGCTGCAGTGGCATGAACAGATCCGGGCGGAAGGCGATGAACAGGTGACCGACATCCTGCGGGCCGGAGAAATCGAAGTAGAGGCTTTTCACTTCGCCGCCGAACGCCGACCCGGTCATCACGCCGGAGAAAATGTCCATCATGAATGCGATCGCCGAGCCCTTGACGCCGCCGAAGGGCAGTAGCACGCCTTCGAACGCGGCCTGGGCGTCGGTGGTCGGGCGCCCCTCGTTGTCCAGCGCCAGGCCGAGCGGGATCGGCTCACCGCGACTCGCCGCAAGCCGGATCTTGCCGCGCGCGATCACCGTCATCGCCAGGTCGAGCACGTAATCGCCATGCCTGCCCCCGGGCGCACCGACCGCCAGGGGTGCGGCGCCATGAAAGTTGCTGCGGCCACCCCAGGCCGGCATCGCCGGCGAGGAGTTGGTGAACGCCATCGAGATCATGCCGGCCTCGATCGCCTGCATCACGTACAGCGCCGCCATCCCGTAATGGGTGCTGCGCCGGATGCCGGCCATGCCGATGCCGCACTGCCTGGCCAGCGCGATCGCCTCGTCCATCGCCCGATGGCCGACGATGAAGCCGATGCCGTCATCGCCATCGATCGCCGCCACCGCCGCGGCCGTATGCTCTATGCGTATCGATGGGGTGGGGTTGATCGCGCCGGCACGCAGCCGCTTGCAGTAGATCGGGATGCGCGCCACGCCATGCGAGGCGAGTCCGCGCAGATCGGCGGCGACCAGATCGCGGGCGACCGTGGTCGCGTCGTCCGGCGGCAGGCCGTGGGCGGTGAACATCGCCGAACCGAAGCGGATCAGTTCTTCCGACGCGAAGTGACGCGTGCTCTCGTTCATTGCTGATCGCTCATGACTGACCTCCGGCCTGGCGGATTGAAACCCGGCCCGGCGCCGAGTTTGCATTTGCAACCTTGCGAATGCAAACTCGTCGAAACCGATGGCGGAGGCGCTGGCATGTTCGACGGGTTCAGGCAGATGAGGGTACCGACCACCGACCCCGATTGCAGCATCAATCTTCGGGTCGGCGGCAAGGGGCCGGCGATTCTGCTGCTGCACGGCAATCCGCTGACCCATGTCACCTGGTATCAGATCGCACCGCGCCTCGCAGACCGTTACACGGTGGTCTGCGCCGACCTGCGCGGCTATGGCGACAGCGACAAGCCGCGCGGGCTGCCCGATCACACGAACTACTCGTTCCGCCGCATGGGACAGGACATGGTCGATGTGATGAAGGCGCTCGGCTTCGATGAGTTCATGGTCGCCGGCCACGACCGCGGCGCGCGCACCGCGCACCGGATGGCGCTCGATCATCCCGAAAAGGTGAAGAAGTTCGCCAGTATCGAGATCATCCCGACCCACTGGCAGCTGACCAACATGAAGTGGACCTATGCGGCGCACTCGTATCACTGGTTCTTCTTCGCCCAGCCGTTCGACTTCCCCGAGAAGCTGCTCGAGGGCAAGGAGGAGTACTACATCCGCCGCAAGTTCGCCAAGCAGGGCGAGGGCAAGTTCAGTGAAGAGACGATGGCCGAATATGTGCGCTGCTGCACCCCGGAGCATATTCACGGCATGTCGGAAGATTACCGGGCCACACTTTCCGTCGATTTCCCGCTCGACACGGCGGACTGGGAAGCAGGCAAACGCGTCACCTGCCCGATGCTGGTGATGTGGGCCGAGAAGAGTCATACCCAGCGTGAGTTCAGTGCGGTGGACGCCTGGCCGCATTATGCGACCGACATCCGCGGCTTTCACAAGCTCGCCTGCGCGCACTATCCGATGGAAGAAGCCCCGGACGACACCTACCTGAAGCTCGCGGCGTTCTTCGACGAGCGGTAACCTGCTGCATCGTTGGTTGGGGCCCGGACCTGTCAGGCCTGGCTGGCACTGCGCGACGGGGGTGGCCACTGAGGTTGGCAACAGACGTCGGCAACAGACGTCGGCAACGAACATCGGCCTTGGAAGGAGGCGTGTGATGACGACGGTTCACCGGTGCATGGCGTCCTGCGCGTGCGGTAGGGTCGCATTGAGCCTGCTGGTTGCGTTCGCCCCGGCCGCCCTGGCGCAGGCCTATCCGAAAGGAGCTCACCCCTGTGCCATCCAAGGGCGCTGCGCCGGCGCTCGCCGATGTGCTTGGCGGGCAGATCGAGATGATCGCCACCACCATTCTGTCCTCGCAGACGCTGGTCCAGGCCGGCAAGTTGCGCGCACTTGCCGTGACCTCGAGCAAGCGGTCCTCGGCGCTGCCCGCGGTGCCCGCGGTGCCGACGGTGGCGGAGACGCTGGCTGGCTTCGATGCGGTATCCTTGTTGCTGCTGCCCGGACCGGCGAAGATGCCGGTGCCGGTGGTCAATCGACTGCAGCAGGAGACCGCGCGCTTTCTGGAGCAGCCGGAGCTGCGCAAGCGTATCGCCGCCGATGGCGGCGAGCCGGTCGGGTCGGCCCCGGCGCAGACGGCAGCATTTCTGAAGGCCGAGCTTGCCCGCTGGGACAAGGTGATTCGCGACTCGGGCGTGCAGCCCGAAGGATAAGGGCAGGGCGCAGCGATGTCTGATCCGCAGTCCGCACGTGTGCTGATCACCGGGGCGGCCGGTGGTATCGGCCGCTGTCTGCATCGCGCTTTCAGCGGGCGCTATGCGCTGCTGCGACTGGCTGACCGGGCACCGGTCATCGCCCTCGGCGCGGCGGAGCAGACACTGCTGGGCGATCTGTCCGACCCGGCCATCGCCGCGGAGGCAGTGCGCGGCATCGACTGTGTGGTGCACCTTGCCGGCGTGCCCAAGGAGGCCGCATGGGATGCGATCCTGCCGCACAACATCATCGGCACGCTGGTGTTGTTCGAAGCCGCGCGGGCCGCTGGCGTGCGCCGCATCGTGTTCGCCAGTTCCAATCACACGATCGGCTATCGCGCTTCGGATGAAGCCGTGGGCATCGATGAGCCGGTACGCCCGGATTCGCGCTATGGCGTATCGAAGGTGTTCGGCGAGGCGTTGGGCCGCATGTATGTCGACAAGTACGCGATGACGGTCGCCTGTCTGCGCATCGGTTCGTTTCGCGAGCGCCCGGAGGATGCACGCCAGCTCGGCACCTGGATCAGCCATCAGGACATGGCCGAACTCGCGCGCTGTGCGATCGAAGCTCCGGACTACGGCTTCGCCGTGGTCTATGGCATCTCGGCCAACACCCGGGCCAAGTGGCACAGCCCGGATGCGAAACGCATCGGTTATGCTGCCCGCGACGATGCCGAAGCCTGGGCGGACGAACTGGCCGGCATCGCGCCGCCAGAAAAGGACCCTGCCGTGCGTTTTCACGGCGGGGCGTTCAGTGCGCTCGAATTTGTGGCGCGTTCACCAGGAGATGTACAGCGATGAAACAGCTATCCGCGGGTTCGAGGCCAGCGCCGGGTCGATGCCTGAGCAGTCTGGTCGTGACGTTGGCCGCCATGTTGCTGCCGGCTGCGCCGGCGGCGGCGCAGTCCGCAATATCTGGCTTTCCTTCCAAGCCGGTACGCTTCCTGGTCGGCTTTGCCCCCGGTGGCGGCACCGACATCATGGCGCGGACCGTGGCCGGGCGCTTGGCCGAAGCGCTGAATCAGCAAGTGATCGTCGAGAACCGTCCCGGGGCCAATGCCAATCTGGCAGCGGAACTGGCGGCCAAGGCGGCCCCCGATGGCTACACAGTGCTGTTCATTTCGGTGTCGCATGCGGTGAGCAAGTCGCTCTATCGCAATCTCAAGTACGACCTGGAGCGCGACTTCGTGCCGCTGGCGGCGATCGGGTCGGTGCCGCAGGCGCTGGTGGTGAATCCTGCGCTGCCGGTGAAATCGGTGAAAGAGCTGATCGCGCTGGCGAAGAAGCGCCCGGGCGAGATCACCTATGGCTCGTCTGGTGCCGGCAGCCCGGAACATCTGGCCGGCGAGATGTTCGCCCTGATGGCCGGGGTGAAGCTTCTGCATGTACCGTTCAAGGGCGGAGCGCCATCGGCGACGGCGATCGTCGGCGGCGAGGTCGCGATCGGCTTCAACACCATGCCGGTGGCATTGCCGCATATCCAGTCCGGACGCATGCGGGTGCTGGCCACCACCGAAGACCATCGCGCCAGCGTGCTGCCCGAGGTGCCGACCATCGCCGAGGCCGGTGTGCCCGGCTATGCGGTGGCGACCTGGTATGGCGCGATGCTGCCCACCGGAACGCCGCGCGAGATCGTGCTGCGCCTGAATGCCGAGATCAACAAGGTGCTGCAGTTGCCCGATGTACGCGAGCGGCTGTTGAGCCTGGGCGCGGTGACGCTGGGCGGCACGCCGGAGAGCTTCGGCAAGCTGATCGCCACCGATGTGGCAAAGTTCGCCCGGGTGGTGAAGGCAGCGAACATGCAGGTCGACTGAAAGCGAGGCGGTTCAATGAACATCGTGGTGATGCCCGGCGACGATATCGGGCCTGAAATCATGCAGGTGACACTCGAAGTGCTGGCAGCTCTCGATCGCCGCTTCAAGCTCGATCTTGCCTACGAGACGGTCGAGGTCGGCATCGCCAGTCACGCCCGGGTCGGTACGACACTGACCGAAGAGGCGATCGCCAAGGCTGCGGCGGCCGATGGCGTGCTGCTCGGCCCCTGCGGCATGACCCGCTATCCGCCGCGCGAGCAGGGCGGCATCAACGTGCCGGGCACGATAAGAAAGCGGCTCGATCTTTACGCCAACATGCGCCCGGCACGCTCGCGCGCGGCGGTACCCGACTCGCGCCCCGGCATGGACATCCTGTTTGCGCGCGAGAACACGGAAGGGTTTTATTCCGATCGCAGCATGTTCATGGGTCATGGCGAGTTCATGCCCACGCCCGACCTCGCCCTGTCGGTGCGCAAGATCACTCGCCAGGCGTCGCGCCGCATCGCGCAGACCGCATTCGACTTTGCCGGCCGGCGCAGCCGCCGGGTGACCGCGGTGGGCAAGCAGCATGTGCTGATCATGTCCGATGGCTTGTTCATGGAAGAGGCTTATGCCATGGCGAAGGCCAATCCACAGATCGCCTTCGTCGAGATGGATGTCGATGCCATGGCCGCCGATCTGTACAGCCGGCCGCAGCGTCATGACGTGATCCTGCTCACCAACATGTTCGGCGACATCCTGTCCAACGCGGCAGTGGCGATGTCCGGCGGTCTGGGCCTGGCGGCTGCGTTGAACGCCGGTGACCACCATGCAGTGGCCAATGCCGGTCATGGCTCGGCACCGGACATCGCCGGCAAGGGCATCGCCAACCCGAGCGGCATGCTGCTGTCGGCCGCGATGCTCATCGACTGGCTGGGTGGACGCCATGCCCGACCCGCTTTCATCGAGGCGGCAAAGGCGATGCATGTGGCGGTCGATGTCGCGCTCGCCGATGATGCGGCGCGCACTGGCGATCTGGGCGGGCGGGGCAACACCCGGCTGTTCGGCGAGCGGGTGAAGGCTGCGCTGTGAGTGGCGTTCGCCAGCGAGGATGCGGATGAGCGGTTCGGTGCGCATGCAGAAGCGTCCGCAACTGAGTTCGCCGGAATGAGGCCGCGCCGATGAGCGCGTTGCTCGGCTGCATCGCAGACGACTTCACCGGCGCGACCGACCTCGCGAACAACCTGGTGCGCGCCGGCATGCGCGTGCTGCAGACCATCGGAGTGCCGGCC
>Ga0335394_10011418_pt1 | contig 10020 bp, 12 predicted proteins | sample MAT03_FD_205741 | JGI IMG/M metagenome (GOLD analysis project Ga0335394, IMG submission 205741) | Freshwater microbial communities from Lake Fryxell liftoff mats and glacier meltwater in Antarctica - MAT-03 (spades assembly) (version 2) ...
AACGTGATCACCGGCACCTCCGTGTCGCGCGTGAAGCTCACTGTCTGCGACGCGGTTGCGGTGTTGCCGCATCCGTCCGTCACCGCCCAGCTCTTGGTTGCGCTGCGAGTGCACCCGCTGCCGACTTCGGCCTCGACCGTCCCGCTCGCCATCAGATCACTGCTGCAAATGTCACTCACCGAGGCCGCGCCAAACGCCGCCGCAATCTGGTCAGCCGTCGGGTTGCACCCCAGCGCCGTGGCCGCCGCCAACGTGATCACCGGCACCTCCGTGTCGCGCGTGAAGCTCACTGTCTGCGACGCGGTTGCGGTGTTGCCGCATCCGTCCGTCACCGTCCAGCTCTTGGTTACGCTGCGACTGCACCCGCTGCCGACTTCGGCCTCGACCGTCCCGCTCGCCACCAGACCACTGCTGCAGTTGTCGTTCACCGTGACGGTCCCAAACGCCGCCGCAGTCTCCGCGGCCGTCGGGTTGCACCCCAGCGCCGTCGCCGCCGCCAGCGTGATCACCGGCGCCTCCGTGTCGTTCACCAGGATGGTCTGGGTGAAACTGACGATGGCTCCGCAGGGACTTGTCGCTGTCCAAGTGCGCGTAATCGTATTTTGGCAGGAAGATCCCAGCGCGCTCTGCGATTCTTGGAAGTTAACGGTCACCGAATCACCGCAGTTATCCAGCGCGGTCACCGCTGGAGGCGCTGGCACGCTCGCGAGGCACTGGAACGGCCCCATCGCACCCGGCAGGCCGGTGAATACGGGCTTAACGCAAACAAGTCCGGCATCCACATCCTGATTGGAATCGCCAGAGACGAGGGTCACGTTGTCCGTGATGCCCGTGGTTTGATCGGCATCACTGTCCGTCGCGGGAGTTCCGGGTGACGGTGCATTCTTCATCGTGAACGTGTATTCGCACGGCCTAACAAACTGCACCTTGTAGCAACCCGGCATCAGCCCGCCGAACTGGTAGTAGCCCAACGGATCGCTTCCGGCGCCATTCGCCGTCGTGGTCGTCGCCACAGGCGTGGCCGTCGTCACGTCATCCGTACAGTGGAACAACTTTACCGTCACGTTCGCAATGCCGGGTTCGTTCGCGTTCTGAATCCCGTTCCGGTCGTAATCGTTCCATACGAAATCGCCCAGAGTGGCCGGCTTCAGTTCGCCGAAGTTATTGTTCCGGCCGTTCACGCCCGCCGGCAGCGTGATGGCGGTAAACTGGTCGGGGCCAGTCGTGCCGCCTGGCGTGCCAATGGTGTCCTTGCCGTCCAGATAGCCCGCCGGCTGCGCTTCATTGAGGGCATAAGTGCCCGGACGCAGACCGTCGAAGCAGTAGCCGCCGTCCGCGCCGGTCATCACCACGACCGGGCCTACCGGCCCGAGATCGTTGTTGCCCGTCAGCGTCACCGCCGCGTTGGCAATCGGCAGGTCGCCGTCTGCCAGCACAAACTGCCCGTCGTTGTTCGCGTCGTAATAGACCAAGCCACAGAGGGAAGAAAGCTTCACCAACCCAGCATCCACCGTCAGGTTCTGATCGCCGTACGCCAGATTGATGTCGCCAGTCCGTCCGGTAGCCAGGTCGGCGTCGCTGTCCAGCGTGTCAGTGCCCACATCCTGCTTGGTAAACGCGTAGCCCGTTGGCGGCACGAATTGAACGTGATAGCAGCCTGGGAGACGATTTTGGAAAAGGTAATAACCGGGTTGACCGTTCGCCGGGTTGTCGGCCGTGGTCGTGGTGGCCTGCAGGTTGTTGTTGCAATCAAGCAGATTGACCGTCACGTCATTGACGCCGGCGGACGCGGGTTCATCCTGGATACCGTTGCCGTTAGAATCCATCCAAACGTAATTGCCCAGAGCGGTGCAGGGACAGGGAACTTCCAAAAAGAGTAGCTGAACCTCCGGGTTGATATTGTCCCAATTGATATCGATGTTGTAAATGACGGCAATCTTGTCTCCGCATTGCGGTGCCCACGTGGCCGCATTGGCATTGGCGTCATTGACCAGGCACGTAACGACAGCCTCCCGGAATGGTGGATAAGGAGGGCTGAGGTAAGGAGTTTGCCCCAACAGAATCCAGATGGCTCGCTGAACCTCCCACATCCGCGGCACCGTGCCGTTGCAGGCCACCAGACGGTGGTTGATCAGGTAGTTGATCTTCCTCCACGTGGCCGCGGTTTGAATCACATTGGGGTGTGAGGGCAGGAATGCATTGAACGAAGTGGTCGAATCGCAAGTTGAATAAAGATAGCCACCGAAAAGCGTGCCTGCCGACGTGGGATTAATGTCAGTCGCCACGTCCATGCACCAAGCGGCGTATCGGCCTGCTGGAATCGGTGGCGTTGGCGTGCCACCCCCAGCGGGCTGAACATCGGTAGTGAACCAACTGAATTCGGGCGTAACTCCGGGGAAATTCGGCGAAGGCCCGTAAACCGTCCTTACCAAGCCATCGGCTTCGTTCTGAGGAATGGGCGGCAGAGCAAGGCAGCACCCTGGCTGTTGCTGGCCCAAGGCTAAGTTGTTACCAATGGCTCCCAGCGCTAGGAAAAAAGCTAAGGCCGCGAAATGTCGCTTGATAATGGTTTTCATAATCTCTCCGTCAATTTCAAATCTTTGCTTGGGTTCTGGCTGACAAATTCTTCTGGTCCGCGCTTCAACTCTCTGACGCCGGGCCTGCGCAAAAGCACAAGCAAGCGCGTGATCTGCCCTACCTATAGGGGGCAGGCTCCCAGCATGAGGGCAGGCTCATTAGCCCTGCCGTCACGGGTCTAATGAGCTTTGCTTCCCGTTCGAGGCCCAACGGCCCCGGGCCTGCTGAAACGAGATCTCGCTCACTCGCTCATCAGGAAGGCGGCATTTACTTCTTGGTCGCGAACTTGCGCACCGCTCCAATTCCCAGAACGGAAAGGGCAAGGAGAAGGGCTGAACTCCCGGCATCGGGGACGGCCGTGGGGGGGGGGGCACCCGCAAACACGTTGCTGGCCAACAGCACTACACCAGCGGCCAAGAGACCTCGCCACAATCTTGAGTTTTTCATATTTTTCATTTGCCGGAAGTTTGCGAACAGGAATGAACTCTGAATCTTCAGAGCATCGACGGCTCAACCAAGCTAGGTCCGTGCCATCCATCACAAGTGCTGCGACAGCAGTGTCACAAGCCATTGTCGGCTAGCATCTTGCGCACATGATGTCCTTTTACTTCGGGTCTTCTTGGAAGGGTGAGCAGGCGGAATGTGTAAGTTCTCCCGACAACTGTGCGACCGGCGCTTCCTCGGACATATACCGTGCGGCATTAGGCCAGGGAGATGCGCTCGTCTCCGTGCAAAGCACTGGTGATGAGAATAATCAATAGTTAGCCAGGCTGTGACTGGGCTGTGACAGGCTGTTATTGGGACCCCGGCAGGAGGAAATTCCGCTGCGTGCAAGATTTCCCGACGCAGTCAATTCCCGCTACAGCGTCCGGCGACTTCTCTGGTGCTTGCTGCGGTTAGGCGCAGGAACACGTAACCAGGGAAGAGCATCTTCTGGAACACCAGAGTCTTGCCGCGGTATTGGTGGGCGGAGCGGTAGAGCGGCAGGGTGACTGAAAAACCCTCGCGCTGGCAGTTGTCCGCCAGTTTCTTCTCCCGGCGCAGCTTCGACGGCGAATCCCGACGAGTACTACCACGGAATTACCGTTGGCGTGGTGCCCTGACGGCGGCATGACGATTCTGTTGCTGGGAGCCGCGCTGACTGGGCTGGTTCGACCCCGACGGGGCCGAAGGTGCCCTGCCCTGCCTTGCGCCGGTTCAGGCCTTCGTTGCCGGTCCCTATGCCTGGGTGGTTGAGACTGTCGGCGCGGATGCCGCCGTCACCAGCAGGCTGCGAAGCCCGTGCTACATGATCTGCGCCACGCGCGGCGGTCCGCCTGGGCCAGGCTCACGTCAATTCCACCTGACTGGCCTCCAGCTTCACGGCGGCGGCCTGGCCGATGAAATCCAACCGCAACAGCACCGTGTCCATGCCGCTGCGCTGCTCGACCCAGCCTTCCAGGCCGCGGAGGGGACCGGATTTGATCTTTACGCGCATGCCCTCGCCGATGGTGGGGGCCAGGCGGATTTCCAGGTCGGTCTCCAGCGCCTCCAGGATCTCGCCCAACTGCTTTTGGAACAACTCCTGGTCAAACACCTCCAGCAGGTTCGCCACGTGATCGCTCTGGTACACCCTGGCCCGCTGCTCCGGGGCCAGGCGCAGGAACACGTAACCGGGGAACAACGGTTTTTGGAAGACCACGGTCTTACCGCGGTATTTGTGGGCGGAGCGGTAGAGCGGCATCGTTACCGCAAAGCCTTCCCGCTGGCAGTAAGCTGCCAGCTTTTTCTCCCGACGCGGCTTCGTGTGCGCCACAAACCAAGGCAACAGGCTCATCCGGCCTCAAACTGCCAGCCTGGGAGACCACGCGTCAAGGCATGGCTGGCTTGGCCAAGCTTGGCACTGATAATCAGCATGTTGAGCATGTCAGACTTCCTGAAACCCCCAAAACAGGTTGGCTGCCACCAAACCAACAGGATTGCGGATTCTGTGCAGGCCGGGTGGCCTCACCCGGCGGGTCTTGCGGGCCGCAGGCGACAACCTGTGGATGCACTGGCGGGAGGCGGGGATAGTCGGAACGGCATCGAACGGACTGGGAATCTGCTCTGCCGACACTCGCTACCCGTCCGACCCACTGCCGAAGCCGCCGAGCCGGCAAGCGCACCGTAGTCCGACCAGCATAAACACGTGAGTTCCGGAGACCTTGCTGCCTCTCGATTCGGTTAGCGGGTGAGCTTCAGCGGCGGAAATTGCTCAGCGCAAGCCGAGCGGAAGCCGGCTCGGACGGCTATCCTCACTTGCGCCCAGAGCGACGCCGGGTCAACGGCTCACCACACCGACACCTGTGGGATTCGACAGAAGTCCCTTCTCATCCGTGGTGTCCGTGTCATCCGTGGTCGCAACTGGTCTGTTGGGTGTTTGCCGGTTCAGCCGGCGCACTGCCGGCAACGGAACACCGCGAGGCCTGCCAAGGCGGCTCCGAGCAGCGCCAGGGGCGAGCCTGCGTCCGGGACGCGGACGAGTTGTAGCGTGGAGAAGGAAATGTATGCCAGCGGGTCCAGATCAGAGGAACTGTCAGAAAGCGCGACATGGCCGGTCAGAAGGATATTGCCGAAGCCGCCACTGGTCTCCTGGAAGACGTAGGTCGCCCACCCGTTGCCACCTCCGGGGGTGCCCACCGATCCGCTGGCGGGATCCAGCAGCGGGGCTTCCAGATCGCTGCCGTTAAGGGCGAAACGGTAGGACCGGGAGTTCAAGTAACCGGCGGCGGCGGTGGGCAGGGTAAGGGCAAGCTGCTGAAAGCCTTGGCCCGCCCACGAAGGCTCCGACCAAGTCACCAGTTCAGGTCCGCCGGCGACAGTATCGTGGAAGACGCCGTCGTGGTTGAAGTCGGCCCCATAAGTCAACGTCCCGCTGGCATAGGTATAGAAAATCATGAAATCCCAACCTGCAGCTCCAAGGCTACGGCCCGAATTCCCCCTATCCGGGTTGGTACCGGGACCAGAGCGGAGGAATCTGCCCTCAGCAAGATCGGTTGGATCCCATGCCGACATTTCTAAGCCCGGGTGGCCAGGGCGGAGAATTACCTGGCCTTGCTCGCCCGCAGCCAGGTAGGCGCCGCCATAAAGGTACGGCACGGCCCCAGCGGACATCACGCAGGCGTGAACTGCGGCCAACAGGCTGAACCCAAGGAATATTCTTTTCATCATACGGCTTGCCATCGCACTTTCAGGTGTCTCGTTTTCCGACTTCACCGCGACCGATGGGTAGTATGCAAAGTTCGTGCCAGTCTCAGACGCGCATAAGGGAGCCAGCCCTGCCCAAGGTGTTGACGGGAGTCGGCTGGGAGAAAGCCGAAGCCTAGCGTAGCAACTACCAGAATCCAGCCTCGGTAAATTCCGCCGACAAGTCGGTGAGTTAGCGGATGGCGATCGAGTGGGTTCACAGGGAGCATCATACTGCGCCTGCATATCTTGGCAAATAATTCCTAATTCCCGACTCTTTTCGGCCGCGGATGGGGTTGCGCGAATCGTGCCCGGCGATTTGGACTGGAAGCAAACGGCTGGGCGGCACCCCGATGCGGGTCATCCGCGCTGCCTCAGCTCCACCATCGCCCCCTCGAGCCGCTTCCCCCCGTCCTGCCTTGGGCGCAGCGTGGGACTCTCCTGGACTTTCGATTGCGACCCGAAACGCGTGCCACCCCGTGGCCACTGCTCATGAACCGGCGCGCGGACGCCTTCGTCCGCAGCACCATTACCCGAGGAGCGCGCGAGGATGCTGCGGGCGGGGACGCCGGCGCGCCCCCTGGGTTCAGGGGCACCATTTGTGCAGGGCAGACGCATCAAATCCTCAAGTCTTTCGCATGTTTTGTAGAACAGGTGGCACGCAGGCCTTGTTTTCCAAGGTCACGCCTGCGGCTGGCTTCACAAAACATTGCAAACATTGTGGTATTTGATGCGTTTGCTCTGCCATTCGTGAACCTCGGGACAGGCGTCGCGTCTGTCTCTGACGCCGCCTGAAACGGGCTCTGCTCTGCGTGCCCGAGCGTTGGGGGACAGTCACCCTTTAGCCCGAACGCCGAAGTCGAAACCGGGAGCCGCCCCTCGGTGCGGGAGCATACGCCTCCGGCGTGTGGTTTTCGGCGGCGCGCCGAAAACTTTGTCCCGCACAGTTCTTCCCGCCCACAACGCCCGACCGAGTGGGGGGACGAAAGTTCGGGCGCGACGCCCGAACTGGCACGCGAGACGCGCGCGCTCCCTATGCCTATCTCGGAGTTCGGGTTTAGTGGCGGAGAGCCGGATGCGGGAAAACCGCCTGTCCAGTTCGATGCGGGACGGAACGCGACGGCCATTGACCTTGATCCGCTCAACCCGTCCGCTCCGCCTACGCTACTGAGGCTGTCCAGTTCGCCAGCGCAAAAAGCCGTCCGCGCAACCACAGCGGGAAGCCAGGCGCCGCTGCGACTGGCGTTCCCACGCGTGCAGGACGCTGGAGCGGCCGGCAAATCGCCACCTGTAAGCAAGAATCCGATGCTCGTCGGCCTGCCTTACGACCTTCACTTCACGCCATTCGCGGTTTAATCACTGCCGCATAGTGGCTTGTTGGAATTCCTTCAATTGGTGGACCCCCGGAGGAAGTTCGAATCGTCGGCGGAGCTTACAGCGTGCGCCTGCTCAATCTTGGAGCATCTTGGGATCCTCCTTTTTGCCAACGCCCCAATATGCTGACTTTTAATGTATTAACCGATGAAGACCCTCTCGATCACCTGGAGTGGCACGGAATGGGCTACCTCTCGGTTGGCCTACTGCCACTCCGCGCATGTGCGTGGGTGGTTTGGCTGAACAAACAACACTAAATCCAAAAAAACCAGCATGAAAAAATTACTATCCGCTGCGGCCCTGCTTTGCATTGCAGGCACGGCCTCGGCTAACCTCATCGTGAATGGGAGCTTTGAGAACCCTAACGTGACAGCCGGTCAAGGTTGGGGTCTTTTCCCTTCAATCACAGGTTGGACAGCAACAGGTGCTTCTCCGATAGAGATTGGGGCCGGTGGGTTATATGGTGTTACGGGTTACGATGGGCTCCAGGTGATGGAAATGGACTCCACGGGTAACGCGATGGTGCAGCAGGTTGTGGGCGCTAGCGGTGCGCTTAATTTGTCGTTCCTTTACGCCCAGAGAGCCGGTGTCAGCACTTCGAGTGGTAGCTTTGAGGTCTTTTGGAACACCGTTTTGGTGGCAAGTTTTGCTCCTACTAGTACCGCTATGACGCTGTATTCCACGACGGTCTTCGGTAATGGCGGGAACAATGCCTTGGCGTTTGTAGGCACTGGCGCACCGGACTCGCTCGGTGCGATCCTTGATAACGTTAAACTGCAGGTTCCTGACGGCGGTCTGACCGCGATGCTGCTCGGCATGGGCGTGCTGGGGCTTGGCTGGGTCCGTCGGATAGTGAAGTAATTCAATTCAAGGTTCCTGGACGCAAGCCAGAGAACGAACTAGGAGCAGGCCAGCGTGCCTGCTCCTTTTGCTTTTTGGAGCGGGACTGCACCGCCCTCGGCCCTGCTGAAGCCTGGCCTGCCTTTTCCGTGGGGATGCGCAGGGCGCAGATCGACACAACCGCAACCCAACGGCTCTGGAGTGAGCGGACTTGGCCTTTGCATAACCCGCAACTTTCAGGCACCGAAGCATCGAATCCCAACGGGATTCCGGCCCAAAGCCAAGGGTTGCGAGGCACGAGCCATCCTGGGTGAGGCGAGGAAAAACATCCCAACCCCACCGGGGTTGTGTTCGGCACGCGACGCCGCCGCGGCAACCCCGTTGGGGTTGTGGCCCATTTCATCGAGGTTTCCCAAGGTCGCTCGTGCCGCGCCACCCTTGGGCCGGAATCCCTTTGGGATTGACCGGAATTCGACACCACCTTGTGGATAATGCAAGGGGCTTGTCCGCGCTTTTTCCGCTGGCCGTGTCACGCCATCGCGGGCGACAAGTCGCCCGGAGAAAAGCGGCGACCGGTCGCCGCACTCCAGAATCCTCGCGGCTCACGAAGATTCGGTAGTATTGCAGCGCAAAGGCCAAGCGATGGACCAGGAGAGGCTGGTCGGCTTGCATGGGGCCGCAACGCCGGGCACTCGGCTCGCGGCCGCCCCTCCATGAGCCGGCGCGAGGCAGGGCAGCCGCTCCGAATTGGTCTCAAAACGCCCTGTCAGCCAGCCACCAGCGCGGTCCGGAAAGCACCATCGGAGGTGGGGTTCGTTGTCCCGTTGGCCGTGGGGAAAGTTGCGCTGTGGTCCAGCAGGCGTCTGCCGCCGGGCGCATCATCGACGTCGGCGGGGGCAGTTGTGCTTGGAGGGTCGCCGCCAGGGCCGCCGCCGCCGGTTGCCCGTCGCCATTTGCGCGCCCCTCGCGCCAGCACCGGTAGAGTACCCGCGGGGGCAGCGTCGCGCAGAGCAGCGCCCATGGGGTGCGCACGCCCTCCAAGTCCCAGACCGTCCAGCGCCGGAAGCCGTCGGGTTGATTGATGGGTCCGAAGCGCGGTTTGGGGTTCGATGATTTCCCGGCGCTGCTGATACAGGGTTGCCGGCTCCGGACTACCCGGCTTTGCCCGGGGCAAGGCGGCGCGGCCAGCGCCCAACGCGCTGCCTCCACGCGAGCCAGTTACCGAGGATGCTGGGCCCCGGCTGCCGGGTGCAGCGCCTGCTTCACCACGCTCACCAGTTCTTTGTAGGTGAACGGCTTCTGCAAGGTGGCCGCCAACTTAAGCCACGGTTGCTTGGCCAACGACTTCTGATCGATCAACCCCGAGGCCAAAATCACCGGCAACGAGAGGTGGGCGGCGCGAATTCGCTTGACCAATTCCAAACCCGCCAAGCGCGGCATGGTGTTGTCCGTGACCATGAGATCGTAACGCGTCGTCTGCAGGGCCGCCCAGGCGGCTTCACCATCCACCACCACATCCACTTGGTACCCGCACTGGGTCAACGCCAACTGATGCGTCAGGCGTACAGTTGCGTCATCTTCCACCACTAAAATGCGGGCAGGTAAAACCCCGGGGGCCGCCACCAGCGGGATGGTGGCTTCGGCGTGGGATGTCAGATTGCAGGTGTTCATGCGGCGGGCCAAGATAATGGTGACGCGACGAGCATCCCCATTCCGTTGACTGGCGTTGCGAAAGGGGAGTGCAGATACACCCCTGCGCGAGCGCAATCGGTGCGCTGTCAAACAAGAGCTATTGCCATGCCAAAACTGCGGCGGGCGTGACACTTCCATTACGTCGTTGATTGCCAATTGTTTACGCCGTTCTGCCATGCCCTCCTACTTGGCTGGGTGGAAATCTTCCCGACAAAGTGTCCGTCCTTCACTGGTGGTTTTCTGGAGAACTTTACAGCCAAGATACTGAGTTGGAGCCTAGTCGCAGCGTGAAATGCCAGCGTCAGGGCGGGGAAGGGCCACTGAAACTGCCCG
>Ga0335394_10011421_pt1 | contig 10018 bp, 10 predicted proteins | sample MAT03_FD_205741 | JGI IMG/M metagenome (GOLD analysis project Ga0335394, IMG submission 205741) | Freshwater microbial communities from Lake Fryxell liftoff mats and glacier meltwater in Antarctica - MAT-03 (spades assembly) (version 2) ...
GATACGATGAGATTAGAAAATTGGTGTAAAATTATGTTTTTTATTTTAATCAGTTATACTATTTATATCCCTGGAAAGGAGGAAAAAAAAGCTTTAAAATACGATTATAATAATCTATCTCTACATATGATATCTTGTCAAGAGGCTATCGATAATTGCTTTAATTGGGAAGCTTTTGAAATGGACAAAGCTATTTATCCATTCTTGACAGAAATATTAGAGTTGGCAAATAATGCAATAGAGATTGTTACTGAAAATATATCCCAATAAATGTTATAATTAACTTGAGAAAAGATATTATTTTCTAGATATAAAATAACCGAATTTGGATAGTGGGTACTACAATTATTGTTGTAATTTTAAAATAGACAAAGTTATTTATCCATCCTTGACAGAAATATTAGATTTTTGACAAATAATCCAATAAAGATTGTTACTGAAAATAAAAAGTTGCTAAATATTAACTTGAACAAAGATATTATAAAAAATGGCCAAATTATCCGTTGGATGGATAATCGGTATTACAATTATAGTTCTCGTAGTGATTATTGCTGTAATTTTAACTGTTGGATACATTTATAATTGGGGTAATCCTCCATCAGCATCACAAAGAGTATCTAGCTCACAAAGAGTATCTAGCTCACAAAGAGTATCTAGTTCCCAAAAGATTTCTAGTTCATTGATTCCTCCATTTCCAACAGGAGTAATTATCAATCCAAATCAAGTTCTACAACAATTACCTGCAAATAACCAAAAGTCTTATTATAATATTGCAGGATTACAACCTTTTTATATAGAAATAACTATCAATCCTATCTCAGAAGGAGCATTTGTTTCTAGTTTCATAAGAAATGGTAGAGGACAGTTTTTCTTATCGAATGGTACAAGAAATAATTTAATTGGTGAGAGAAGATTTATAGCAGTTGGTCCAAATACAAGTGTTACTCTAAATGATATCCATACTTATGCAATGGCATTTGATGGTTCTACTTTGACTCTTTTAAAAGATGATGTTGTTATTTTCATCGCTCAAGATATAACATTTCCTGTTCCTACCGTACCCAATTTGGGATTGGCAATAGGATTAACATTTATTACTGTAGGAAATATGATTGTACCAGAAAACATAATTAATGCTACAGTCTATAGTTTTAAATTTTACAATTCTTCATCAAAGAATCCTTCAAATTTACAAGGAGATTTTGTATTCAATAGAGGTAATGCAGTATTTACTAATAGAGTTCCTGGTAGAACTGATACATTTACATTGTTATCTTCTTCTGATGCAGCAAGAAATATTTAATAAACATTTTTATACCGTAATGATTTTACGCAACGATTTCTGTCATTGATTACGATTCTATCATATTTATCTTTCAAATAAAATCCATCTTTAAAGAGAGTAAATTTCACTTTTATTCATTCCACAAAATGCGAATAATAAGTTTTTACAAAAGAGATTGCCATTTTCTTCTCCTTTTCAAAGTAAAATTTGATGGATTTTTATCAGTAAATTTCGATTCATTAAAACTCGTATTGTGCATTTTTAAAGTATCTAAATTTTCATAGTTGATAAAGAAAATGGAATCTAAATTACATTGTTTTTGTAATTTTAAACTTTTAATATATAATTTTCAGTATTTCGTAAAGTTGTACAAAAATTTTCGCTAATAAATTTTACTACACAAAACTCCCTTGTACGAAAAACTTATAAAAAGAAAAGAAATGTAAAATTAGAGATTAAAAATGATATTAACATTGATTTTTTATTTTAAAAATAAAAGTAGATTAATTCAAAATTATTTATATTTACTTTTCGAAATTTTAAAACTCTACATACTTTGGGTTTCCGTAATTTATTTTGAGAGTGTCTTTCAATAACTAATTTTGGGTTTGGTAAATTATATATTTTCCACCAATTAAAATTTTTAAAAGTAATGAAGTTTGTTTTATTTTGAATTTTAAGTTACAAAGAATCATTTTTAGAATTTTAATCTAAATATATTAATTTTTTCATTCAAATTTTGTGTTTTTACTTTACGAAAAATTATTTTAGTTTTAACTTTTGAAATAATTTGATTTACTATTCGAATTATACATATTTTGGTTTCTACTTTACAAGTTTCCATTTTGGATTGATTTTACATTATTTATTTTTAGACACAAAGATTTATTTCTATGCCAATTTGCGTGACGTTTTTCCATATCTTTTACAGCTAATAATCTCTTTATATTATACTTCTAGAATCTGTGATTCATAAAGATGTTTTATAATTATTTATTTTAAAATTTGAATTATTTACTTGACTGAAAAACCTAAATGTTCTTTTCCGTTTTCAAATATATTGGATTTTGATATGAAAAATTCATTTATTCAAGATTTTATAATCTCGATACATTGAATTTTATATTCTCGATAGAATATAAAGAAATAATGCAACACTTTAATTTTTTATAACTTTATTCGGTTTAATATTTTTATAATTATTTTTAAAACTTTCTTAATTATTTATTTTAATTTGAAGTATCTACTTGAATGAAAAGCTCAAATACTCTTTTTCCGCTTTTTAAATATATTGGATTTTGATATGTAAAAATCAATTATTCAAGATTTTATAATCTGGATAAATTTAATTTTATAATCTCGATAGATTATAAAAAATAATGCAAAACTTTAATTTTTTATAGCTTTGGTCGGTTTAGTAGTTTAAAATTATTTTTAAGACTTTTTTAATTATTTATTTAAAACTTTTTTAATTATTTATTTTAAAATTTTTTAATTTGAATTATCTACGTGAGTGAAAAGCTCTAATACTCTTTTTTCACTTTTTAAATATATTGGATTTTGATATGTAAAAATCAATTATTCAAGATTTTACAATCTCGATGAATTGAATTTTATAATCTTGATAGAATATAAATAATTGGATTTTATAATCTCGATATATTATAAAAAAATGCAAAACTTTAATTTCTATAACTTTGGTCGGTTTAGAAATTTAAAATTATTTTTAAAAACTTTCTTAATTTGAATTATCTACTTGAGTGAAAAGCTAAATTGATCCTTTTTCATTTTTAAACATATTGGATTTCGATATGTAAAACAGCGATTATTCAAAGATTTTTATAATCTCAATAAATTAAATTTTATATTCTCAATAGATTATAAATAAATAGATTTTATATTTTCGATACATTGAATTTTATATTCCCAATAGGTTATAAAAAATTAATGCAAAACTTTAATTTTTTATAACTTTGGTCGGTTTAGTAATTCAAAATTATTTTCAAAACTTTTTTAATTATTTATTTTAAAACTTTTTTTGATTTGAATTATTTACTTTAGTGAAAAAGCTCAAATACTCTTTTTCCGCTTTTTAAATATATTGGATTTCGATATGTAAAAAATCAATTATTCGAGATAGAATATAAATAATTGAATTTTAATTTTTTATAACCTTGATCGGTTTAATAATCCAATCTACTTATTGGGTATACGAAATTTCATACCAAGATTTTCATTTTTTTTGATAGCATTATCTTTCTACAGATTGTAATTTTAAGAATATTTTATCTTGGATATTATGATTCGGTAACATCACCATTTATTGGGTTCCGTATGTAAATTTCAGGAAAGGATTATATTAATTGAATTACTCGTTTAGGTTTTCTTGGATTTAAAAATTAGTAACCTCTCATTTTTTTTATGAAACCAGTTTAAGAATTAAATTTAATTACTATGAGGATTTTGAAAGTATCGATCAGGAATGTTATTCTTAAATAAATATTGTATTTTACGATAAATAATGTAAAATTAGCGTTAAAAAAAAAATGGACCCAAAAAATTTCGTGAGATAACTATAAAGTATACTTTGTGTCTCTTGTATTAAATACCAGCTTGGTCTCATGAAGAAAAGTAAATCCTTGACCAAGAAAAATCTGAGTGTTATAACCACTTTGAAGAAAGAATTTGGAAATTGTCAACCAGGTAAATTTTATATTCTACTTATATATTTTTATAGAATCAAATTTTGATTGGACTAAATTAGTACTTCGAGTTAATTTGCAAGCTCATCAAATAGAAGCCATATCTAAAATAGATAACCAAAGAAAAATATGGGGAGAATTTAGCAATGGATTATTTTTAGATATGACTATTGGTTATGGAAAAACAATTATTGGATTAGAGATTATTTTACAGTTTGTTAAAAAATATGGAAATGATAAATCAATGCAAGATAAAGGAATAATTATATTATGTAGCAGTGGAGATTTGAGAAATCAATGGTGTCAAGAAATTAAAGAAAAGGTAATCTTTTTTTTATTTACTTATAATCCAAAAAGACCAATTTTCCTATCCAAAGTAATGTATTTATATGGAGTGAGAGTAGAAACTTCCCAGATGTACCAAAGAATGGATCTCCTTATATTGTGGTGTGCACTTATAAAATTTTATTACAAGCCAACAAAAGCAATATTACACAACCATTTCAGAGAAACAGATGGAAGCTAATAATTACTGATGAAGCTCATACATATCGTAATTATAACACTTCTACTTCGATATCCCTTTTGCGATTAGTTCTCGGGAAAAAAGCTACACCTCAATTGATGAGAAGAATACAAGGAAAATCGAATAAAAAAATCATAGATAAAATGAAGAAAGATATCTTGGAAGGTCGACAAATGTTTTCTGATCTCTTAATTGATAATCCTAATGAAGGTAGTCCAGATTCTTTTAGGTATTTTATTTATTTTTTTTTCTAATATTTTTTAGAATGTTTCTCTCTGGAACTTTTCTCGTCAATTCTATCGTAGATTTGCTAATTCATGCAATGATTATCAATAAGAAGACGGATGAATGTATTGTCCATGATGGAAAAGATTACGAAAATGGGCATGAATTCTGTTCAGAAAGATGGTGGAGGAGAAATATATTTCCCCTAGTCAAGGAAGATAAAGTTTGCCAAGAAGTATTTGATAGAGGAACCGATATTTATCTCGAATTTATTGAAGAATTCTTTATCTCTTTTGATGAAGATTATATTAATATGGTATTGCAACTTCCAAAGAGAACTATTATTCCTCACGAGATTCAATTTATTCCCAATTCACCTCAACAAAAAGCTTACTATTGGGTTGCTCATACATTTAGAATGCTCCACGATATGTCTTCAAAAGATGGAATAGATATTCAAAGCATAAGGGTGATAAGATCACAAATTGTAGTCTGTATTCAATTCTTGACAATGCTTTGTTTACATCCTGCTTGTATAAAGGTAGTATAAATTAAATTGCTATTTAATATTTTTTTCAGGCTGAACTTAGTAGAGCCAACAAAGATATTTCGAAAAGTGGAAAGATGCTTTTAGAAGCATATGATGCTTATGGATTTAAAGATATGTCATATAAGGAACCAAGTGTCAAGATTACTGCAATTATAAAGATAATCAAAGAGATCAAGAAAAAAGATCCTTCTGCTCAGATTATTATCTTTTCTGCCTATCGATCATTTCAAGATATTCTCTATTATCATTTGGCACAAATAAAAGGAATAGGAGCAGAAAAGCAAGCGAGATATCATGGCAAGATGAGTAAAAATAAGAAATCTTTGGAGTTGAATAGATTTATAATTGGAGAAGCTGATATTCTATTGACCATCTTTAAATCAGGAGGATTGGGTTTGAATCTTACTTGTGCAACTCATGTAATCTTTGCCGAACCTTCCTTTACTTATGCTGATTGGACTCAGGCTGTTGGTAGAATATATCGGTATTAATTACCTATTTAAATATTTTATAATATTAGTATTGGTCAACAAAAACCAGTCTTTGTTCATGATTTATATGTTGAATCGAGTGTAGATATATGGAGAATGGCCAAAAATACCTATAAATTTAATCTCCAAAAAACACTACGATCAAAACCTACTGGCATTGTCGAAAATTCTATTACGTTAAAAGATACTAAAGATCTATACGAATTGATCGTATCTTATTCTATAGAATTAGATACGGAAGAATTGAAATTATTAATAGAAAAACAAGATCATATAGTAAAATTACATACTGCCAAATTTGCCAATGAATATGAAAAACTACTTAATGATTTCGATGAAGATAAAGATGGAAATGATGACGGATTCGTTTTTGAATTCGTCGAGGAAGACTTACTAGAAGCTTATGATGATGGAGATAATATTGCTGGAAAAGACGAACTAGATTTGGCTGTTGAAAATATAGGAATTAAATATGGGAAACAAGAAGATGATTCTAATGAAGAATTGAAACCAATTAGATATAAGCGGAAATTTAAAAGTAGTCCTGAGATGATGCCGATTGATGAAGAAATAGATGAGTTTCTGCAGAATTTGCTTGAAGAGCGACCTCGCAAAAAATTAATCGGATTCTAATAATAATAATTTTTTTTTGCTCAATTTTTATTTAATCTTGAAAATCCAATAGCAATTGAACATATAGCTACAAACGCAAGAATGACCAAGACTATAATTCCAGTTATAATCAAGATGCGAATAAGATTAATATTATCTGGATTATCCCAAAAAGATGTCTGTCCAACAGTTTGTTTAATGGATTTCTCTGAGACTAATTTTTCAGGAACGATTAAAGATTGTTTAATAGTATTCATATCTCTTTCAATTTGTAAAAGTTGTGATTTTACATTATTATCTCTATTTTGAGTTTGATGTCTAAGATTATCTATCAAAGATTCAATATAAGAATAGTTATAAGGATTAGATATTTGATAATTATCTTTTACTGGATGTATATCATTTTTCAGCATATGAGGATATGCTGAATCTAATCTGCAAAATCCTGAATCATCCATTTTATATAAACTGAAAATTACTATTCTTTACTCAATAATAATCGTAAAATAATTTCAGGACTAATTAAGATAAATTCTCTTAAAATATATTTTTTTTTGAACTCATAAATATTTATTTGAATTATAAATTACTTTTCCAAATAAAAAACACATAATTCACTTTGAAGTCCAGATATACCCAAATTATTTTTATCAATAAAAATTTAATACCTTTATCAATTCATTCTGTATAAAACGAAAAAATTGAGACGAGAATATACATATATTTGTCGATTGATATTTCATCTCGTCTTATATTGAATGATGATATCAAAATCTAACATAAGTTTTGGAAATATCCGGGTTTCCAAGTAGAATATTTCTACTAGATATGTCTGATGATTAGCACTTGGATTGATATTTATCTTTTTCTCTAATTACTTTTATAATGGAAAAACTTATTTACGTAATGATTATTGTTAATTTATTCTAAAAACTCTATTTTCCTTCTAGAGAAATTTACGCAATTAATTATGTATATCTTTCCAGAAATTATTGGATAATAAAAACAGCTTCTGGAAAGGTAATAATTAAAAAAAAGGAATTAGCTTTGAAATATTTATTTTTTTTAATTTCAAAGATTGTATTTGCTTTGATAAAGACACGAATCTTCTTCCATATCCTCTTCTTGAGAAAGATAGATAACTTTATTAGATAATAATTTATCTCTCAACATTTCACTAATTGATGTAAGGACTTGAATCTGTACGTGATTTACGCAACCAATTTTATGATGAAATAAAACATGAAAATATCCACATAATACTACTGAGAATGTAGTTAGTATTATTAATTCTGAAGGTGTTATGTATTTCGTTAGAGCCCATATTAAAGGAGATATGAGAAAGAAAAATGTAATGTGTATCCATTTTTCATCGAAATTATGAATATTATCATTTAAAGGATTAGCGCTAATAAATTTAGATTCCATACGTGTTTAATCAAAACTAAAATAAACGTTGGTTTTATACAGATTTTACCAACGCAAATAAAAATGCCAAAATTTAAACGCTGTACAAATCTTGATTATCAAGAAAATGGATCAAAAAAGGGATCAAAATTACAAGATATAGGAACTGATTTAAGCAAATCATTCAATGAGAATATCGAAAATAGATTTCAACATTGGGAAAAAGTTGAAAAGGAAATTATTGAATATAAACAAAGTATAGTAAACCTCAAAGATATTTTGGAAAAAACATCAAATACTCCTAAAAATAGGCCTAAAATATCAGACTGGAGAGCTCAGATAGAAGAATTTGAGAATAAAATAAATAGACTTAAAAGAAGTAATGACCAAATAGAATATCTTTTTTGTGTTGCAAATGTTATAAAAGAAACCGAAAATAATATTTCAAAAACCGAAAAATCATCTACTGAAACAATTCGAGTAAATGCAAATGGTCCACTTAAACCAAGAATTAAAAAGAAAAAAATACCATTTCAAATAACGAATGATATGAATACTTTTACGGTAAAGCCAATTACATCACAATTGAGTTCTTACGAAATGTTTTCTGGAATTACTACTGAAAAAGTTAAATCTTCCAAGAAGCTTGCTCAAGCTCTTCATGAACTCCCAATAGAATCTTCGGATGTTGAATATTGTCCTAAATGTATAACATCGGTTATGCAATTTAATGAGAAACCGCCTTCTTTATATTGCAAATGCGGATTATCGATTATAGTATTGGATAATACTTCTGCTGCAGTACATGATAAGGAAACAATTACTCATATTCCATTTACTTATAGACCAAAACTTCATTTTATATCTTGGGTTAGGAGAATTAGTGGTAAGCTTAAGTTTACCATTCCAGAATGGGTTACAGACGAGATTTATTATAAACTTCATCTTCGTAAAATATTTGATGTAAATCTTGTTACTTGGGAAATTATAGATGATATTATAAGGACTGCTGCAAAAAATGATAAAAGATTTACGGACTTTTATCCTCATGTATATCAAATTACGAATATTATTAGAGGTAGAGCAATACTTGTATTTATGGATGATGAAGAACAAGAGATATTTGAATATTTTGATCCAATTTACATTTTATGGGAATCTAAAAAACATTTATTTTATATCGAAAGATCAAATTTCATGTATAATGCTCTCGTATTGCAGATTATTTTTATGATTTTGAATTATCCTCCAAGCGTTATTAGGATATTTAATATGATAAAGGGAGATTCCAACTTGAGATTTTATGATAATATTATTAAAATGATTTGTAAAGAATTGGGAGAAAAGCCATTTACAACTTCTGAACTCGAAATAATGAAACATGGAAAAGGTAAGGACATTATTGAAAGTTTAAAGAAAATGAATCAACAATATCAAATAGAATCTGTAAAAGAAAAATCAGAATGCTCCGTTTTATTAGACTTTTAATCGTTTAAAACAAATAAAGATTTTTTTCGAATTCAATTAGTTTATTTTAATGTCTGTAAATCGCCAAAAGAAAACGTTAAAGATTATTAATCTCGATAAATCCCAAGAAGTTAGAAACAAACCTAAAATCGTTAAAAAAAATTCACGAAATAAACAGATAATTCTTAATTTTGGTATTACTAAAAAAACTTCCACAAATAATCAAGAAGGATCTGAAATTGTAAAGAAAAAAATTAATAATCCATCAGAAAAAGTTACAACTGAAGAATCGATCGTTTTCAAAAATATAGATAAGAAGGGAAATAATCGCAATATAAGATCCAAAAAATTTAGTTTATTTTCAAAAAATAATGATGATAAAGAAGAATCGGTGTCGAATAATGAAATCTTGGTTACTGATGAAATAGAATCTGATTAGAATTCATTTTTTTGTATTTTGGTTTTTCATTACAATACCAAGTTGTTTTCCAATTTTGGATTCTTGTATTGATGGAACTTTGGTTTTTCTTTCTTCTATAACTCTCAACATATTCGATTTATAATTTTCTTGTTGGTCAACTGTTGCTTTTGTATTTGCTACTTTTTCAAAGTGTTCACGTCTCTTTTTTTCTCTCTCTTCCATATCTATCAATTCTATCGAAGTATTTACAAACATAAAGGGAGGCGTTTTAATATATCCATTAATAGTGAAAGATAATTTATCGTATTGTTCCCAAGTCATATAACCGCCCA
>Ga0335394_10011422_pt1 | contig 10017 bp, 10 predicted proteins | sample MAT03_FD_205741 | JGI IMG/M metagenome (GOLD analysis project Ga0335394, IMG submission 205741) | Freshwater microbial communities from Lake Fryxell liftoff mats and glacier meltwater in Antarctica - MAT-03 (spades assembly) (version 2) ...
CTATTTTAAAACCGGCTCAGGGCATCGGGTGAAACGAGAGATCATCGCCTCCGCCCTCAAGGAATTCTGGCCGGAAGGTTAGAGCATTCTGCTGGCCAGCAGAATGATTCTTGGGGTCGCGGGTTCGAATCCCGTTGGTCGCCCCATTTTCCTTCGGATGTTAAATGTATTTCGTCTACATCCTCGTCTGTTTAAAAACCGGACGCTCGTACGTCGGCCACACCGATGATCTGATCCGTCGTTTCTACCTGCATCAGGCAGGATCTACCCGAACCACCAGGGAAAAGTTGATTACCCCAGTCATGGTTCATTGGGTGGCGTACTTAACCCGAAGCGAAGCCATGAAAAAAGAGCTCTATTTTAAAACCGGCTCAGGGCATCGGGTGAAACGAGAGATCATCGCCTCCGCCCTCAAGGAATTCTGGCCGGAAGGTTAGAGCATTCTGCTGGCCAGCAGAATGATTCTTGGGGTCGCGGGTTCGTGCAACGAAGCGGAAGGGCAAAGCCCAGCGGGCTTTGGGGCGCAGTCCCGAACGAAGGGAGTCAATCCCGTTGGTCGCCCCATTTTTTAGTTGGATAGTTTGTCCATGAGCGAGCGTTGGTGGGAGGAGCCGAATCGCCCCGGTGAGCTTTTCCGTTGCGGTAGGGGACAGGTGATTATTCCTTAGCGGAAATGCGTTACCGCTTCATGACTTTTAACATCGCGCATGCCCGGGGGGCCACGCCGGTGCACCAAGGTCTGCGCAGCGGGGATCGATTGCGCACTAATCTTTTGAAAATCGCCCGGCTCATCACGCGATTGGGGGTGGATATGGTGGCCTTGCAGGAAATCGACCGGATTTCACGGTGGAGCGGGAGTTTTGATCACTTGGAATTTTTGCGGGAGCACACCGGGCTGGCCCACCTGGCTTTTGGCCAGACCAACAAACGCGGCGGGCGCTTTCACCTGCATTATGGGAATGCCTTCCTCTCGCGGTTTCCCATCCCTCATCACGAATCGGTGATTTTCGGCCGGGGCACAGTGGGAGAGAAAGGTTTTCTGTTTGCGGAGATCGATACGCCCACGGGCCGCCTGCCGATGCTCAACGCCCATTTGCATCATCGCTCGAAGGCGGCCCGGCTGCGACAGGTCATCCGGCTGATGCACTTTCTCGATGAGCAGCGCAAACATCGTCAGGCGCACTGGCGTACCGGCCCGTTGGTCTGCGGCGACATGAACAACCCATCAACCCAGCCCGATGCCACGGCGGTGTTGCTCGGGTATCTGGAGCAGTTTGAAAATTGTACCCTCCTGCCCAAGGGGCGGAGGCCCTTCACCTTTCCCTCGCTCTGGCCGCAACGGGCACTGGACTACATTTATTTGCCCGGGGCCTGTACCGATTCCTCCGCGATGGTGGTGCGCAGTTTTCTTTCCGATCACCGGCCAGTGCTGGCGGAGTTCAAGCTGTCGGCGGAGTAGTCGTTGTCCGTTTTGATGTAATGGAGGTGGGGCGCCCTCACCCGGGTTGCTTCCGTTTCGAGGGGCGTCGTGTTGCGGGGTGAGGGCACTCCGTCTCCATTTTTAGGGGCAATACGATCCTCCTGGAGTTCTGCAGAATTCCCGTTTGCGTCGCGCCCCGGGTCTGTTCTCTTGGTTCCTCGCATGGACCGTATCGCCACCGCATTTGCTCAAGCCCACCGTGAAAACCGCGCCGCCTTCGTCGCGTACCTTTGCGCGGGCGATCCTGATTTGGCCACCTCGCTGGCCGTGTGCCGCGCCGCGCTGGAGGCCGGCGTCGATGTCTTGGAGTTGGGTGTGCCGTTCTCCGATCCGCTCGCGGATGGCCCGACCAACCAGTTGGCGGCTCAACGCGCGCTGGCCAGCGGCTCGACGTGCGCGCAGGTGCTCGATCTGGTGCGCGAGATCCGGCAGTTCAGTCAGGTGCCGATCGTTTTCTACACCTACTACAATTTGGTTTTCGCAAACGGCATCGAGGCGTTCGTGAGCGCCGCCCGAGCTGCGGGGGTCGATGGTTTGTTGACCCTCGATCTGCCGCCCGAGGAGGCGGGTGAACTTTCTGCGGCTTGCCGGAAACATGATTTTAAAATGGTTTTCATCGTGGCGCCGACCACGCCGGAATCGCGTCTGCCCGTGGTGTGCGGAGCCGCGACGGGATTTATTTATTATGTGTCGCGCGAGGGCGTCACGGGGGTGCGGGGCGATCTGGCGGGAAATATTCCGCAAGCGATTGCCCGGATCAAAGCGCATACGTCGCTGCCGGTGGTTGTCGGTTTTGGCATTTCCACGCGCGAGCACGTGCACGCGGTGGCCAAGAACGCCGATGGCGTCGTGGTCGGCAGCGCCTTGGTGAACGTGATCAAAAATGGTTTGGCTGATCGAGCGGCGTTGCCCGCGCAGATGAAGGCAGTGGCCGCCGACTTGATTGCGGGAGTGCGTCGCTAATGTCCTTTGCCCTCCCTGGCCACCCTGCCAAGACTAAGCCGATGACAGACAAGACGCCCAAACGGATTTTGCTGATCGACGATGAAGCGACCGGGTACGAACTCATGCGGATGAAAATCGCGGCCTTTGTCAGTGGTCCGTGGGAATTAGACTGGGCTGATTCCTACCTGGCCGGGTTAAAAAAACTCTGTACCGGCCGCTATGCCGTATGTCTGCTGGACAATCAACTGCGCGAGGAGCGGGATGGACTGCAGTTGCTGCGCGAAGCCCGCGCCATGCACAACCACACGCCGGTGATTTTTTTGACCGGTGATGCGCGGCAGGAGCTGGATGAAGAAGCGCTGGAGGCCGGCGCGATGGACTTTCTGATTAAAGCGGAATTCACTACCCAACTGCTCGAACGTTCGTTGCGCTACGCCATCAAGATGGGGCAAATGCTCGAGCAACTGCGACAGCAGGCGACGTTTGATGAACTGACTAAACTAAATAATCGCCGCGAGTTTGACCGGCTGATCGTGGACGAGTGGCAGCGCAGTGTGCGCTTCAAGCATCCCTTCGCGTTGGTGATTCTCGACATCGATTACTTTAAGCGCGTGAACGACACGCACGGTCACCAGGTCGGCGACGAGGTGTTGCGGCATGTGGCGAGTTTGCTGGCCGGGCAGCTACGGATCGTGGACAAGCTATCGCGCTACGGCGGCGAAGAATTTGCGTTGATCATGGTGGAAATCAGCCGTTCGGAGGCGCGCGAAGTGGTCGACCGTTTACGGGCTTTGCTGGCAGAGACGCCCTATGTACAACCTAAGACGAATCTCACGATCGAGGTCACGCTCAGTGCCGGAGTCGCGACGATGCCCGAGGATGCGGACACCGTGGAGGCGTTGATCGCCGCCGCCGACGAGGCGCTTTACATGGCGAAACGCCTCGGCCGGAACCGCGTGGTGACGACGAAGAACCGGGCCGCGCATGCGGCTTGGTGAAGGGTTTGAGCCGGTGATTTTCGCAGGCGAATTTGAGCCGCAGACGAAAATGCGGTCGGTGCGCTACCGCGTGGTCGCTGCGTTCCAACGCGGCTACGGGAAACGCCGTCCCGAAAAAAAACTTCGACTCAGATTTTCCGGCCGCGCGGAACCATGATGTGCAGACTTTTTGGGCGAATATCGATTTCCAAGCGCGAGGCTTCGGCGCGCGGTTCGCCGTCGGTATGAACCCAACCGGGCTTATCGCGTTCGATGATGAACGAGCCGCCTTGCAGCATGACGATGGAGGGAACGCGATCGAGGGAGCCATGGAAAAGGCGCCAGAAAAGCGGGAGGGCGTTCAAGAAATTCACGCGCGGAACGGCGGTGAGATTAAGCAAGCCGTCGCAGAGCGAGGCACCGGGGGCGATGAAGGCGTTGTTGCCGTATTGGGCGGAGTTGGCGATGGCCAGCGTCAGCGCTTCCACGCGGGTTTGCCCGGCGGAGTGATGGATCGTGTAGGCTTCCGGTTTATAGTTCCACCACGCGCTGAGGCCGGTGCGGAGATAGCCGCTGAAGCCGCGGTTGGTGAGCGAGGCAAAACGGCCAGCAATCAGCGCTTCAAAGCCGACTCCAGCTGCGCAGAAAAACGGATCGCCGTTGATCGTGCCCGTATCCATGGCCATCGGTTCACCTTCGACGAGGGTACGGAAAGCGCCTTTGCCCGGACCGGGAATACCGATGTGGCGACCGAGTCCATTGCCCGAGCCGCAGGGAATCAGGCCGAAGACAGCGGTCGTGCCTATGAGGCCAGTGGCGACCTCATTCATGGTGCCATCACCACCGATGGCGATCACGAGGGTGCAGCCATCGGCCACGGCCTGCCGGGCGAGTTCCGTGGCGTGGCGCGGATGAGTCGTGGAGACGACCGTGGCGTCCCAGTTGCGTTCGGCGATGAATTGCGTCGCGCGATCCCGCAGGTAGGGATTGCGGCGATTGGAGCCAGAGTGAGGATTGAAGATGAACCGGGCTTTCAAGGGAGAGACGGAAGCCAAGCGACGGACGGGCCGGATTGCACGAAATTTTATGGTGAAGAATAGATGACGAAGCGGTGGGATTTTTTATGGGCCCACGAATCGACACGAATGAAACAGGTGAATTCTCTCAGCCGCATTACACAAACAACCGCAGGATGGCGCGGATTTACGCGGATAAAGGCACGGAGCTGACTTTGTATTTATCCGCGTGAATCCGCGAGATCCGTGGAGAAATATTGGGAGATTGCCCGGTGAACTCTGGGTAGCCTCATTCCGTCTCGGTGTTCCTTTCTGGTGTAGGTGGCGCGCCTGTCGCGCAATGTTGGGGCTCGAAAAGAAGTAGGGGGGCAAGCATACCACCTACCTGAAACAGTGGGCGCATCAGTTCGCGAAGAGCGCGCCACTGATGGATAAAAACTGGCTTTGCGTGTTCTCGCGGGTGTGCTTCGCTTCTCGGATGTCGCGGATCATTCATGTCCTCACGGGTTGCACGGCGGTCGGTAAGACCGAGCTGGCGTTGCGCTGGGCGGAGGCGAACGGGGCGGAGATCGTGTCGTGCGATTCGCTGCTGTTCTACCGCGGAATGGACCTTGGCACGGCGAAACCCACGGCGGCGGAGCGGGCGCACGTGCCGCACCATTTGATCGATATTTGCGACGTCACCGGTCGGATGGATGTCACGCATTATATTACAAAGGCCCGGTCGGCGGTGGAGGATATTTTTTCCCGGGGGAAGGCGGTGTTGGTGACGGGCGGAAGTGGATTTTATTTGAAGGCGTTTTTTGCGCCGGTGGCGGATGAGGTCGCGGTGCCGGCGGAACTGCGTGAGGAATTGCGGGCGCGGCTGGAGCGGGACGGGTTGGTGAGTTTGGTAGACGAGCTGCGTCGTTTTAATCCCGTGGGATTGGGCGCACTCGATGTGCAGAATCCCCGGCGGGTGTTGCGGGCGTTGGAACGGTGTCGGGCGACAGGGCGCACCGTGGCGGCCTTGCTGGCGGAGTTCGCGGCGCTGCCGGCCCCGTTTGCGGATTGTGTGGTGCGGCTGGGCGAATTGACCCGCGATCCGGGCGAATTGGATGCGCGAATTGAAATCCGCGTGAAGACGATGATCGCACAGGGACTCGTGGCCGAGGTGCGCGGGTTGCTTGGTCGTGGTTTGAAAGAAAACCCCAGTGCGGCGCTGGCGATCGGTTATCGTGAGACGATTGAGGTTATCGAGGGACGATTGCCTGAAACCGAGCTCGCCGCGACCATGGTGAAGAATACGCGATACCTGGTGAAGAAGCAGCGCACGTGGTTCAAGACGCAGCTTCCGGCGCATCAGCCGGTGGACGCGGCGTCAGCGCAACTGGACGGGCTCTTTGTTCCGCCAGTTTAACCACAGAGTCAGGACACAGGACACGAGTCCACCGAGGAGAGTGTTCAGCCCGATGATATGGGTGACCAGACCGAGAGGGGTGACGCTCCACCGAAATGAGCGGGCGAACACCAAAACCTTTTCTTCGGATATAGGCTCGGCCCGCAGCTGAGCGACTTGCCAGTTGATGTAGAGATCAGGCCATTCGGGATTCAAGTACTGCAGATAAAAGCTGTAATAAATGTAGGTAACCATGCCAGCGATCAGACCGGTTAGCATGCCGAAGAGCAGTCCTTGCCAGACCGGTAGCCAATAGCGGTACGGCGTGGTGAGCTTGTGCCGAAGAAAAAACCAGAGAGTGACGATCAGGATGCTTTCAGTTCCCCAGTTGGTGTAAGCACTGATTTCAATGTGCTGGCCATGAAGCCCCAGAAGAAATTCGAGGAGCAGCCACAGGCTCATGCTTAGGCCAGCGATCAAGCCGTATTTTAATTCAGGTCTCATGGGGCGGGATTTCGGCGTAGCCGGACGAAAATGATGACGTGGGTCGCAATGATCAGCGGGACCAAGAAGCTGGGCAGCAGGCTGAGCGGCAGATGAGTGAGCGCGCGCATTTGGGTGGGGTCTTCGAGGCCGAGGCGGGCGGCGGTGAAGAGCACGAGCAGGATATCAGTCAGGCCGATGATATTCCAGAAGCGGATGGCGCGATGTTGCGAGGCGTCGGACAGCGGGAGGAAAAAAATCAGGAGGGCCCCGGTGGCGACGAGGATATCACCCCAGCCACCGGGGACGGCGAAGGCGTAGGGGAGTTCGCCGCGCTGATAGAGGAAAAGAAAATAGAATCCGACAAAGCGCGTGACGTGGAAGAACACCAAGGCGCGCAAATCCAGTGCGTCGATCCAGGTGCGCAGCGTGCGGGTTTTGAAGTAGAGGAGGAGGACGAGACCGGTGAGGCCGAAGATGATGCCTTGAAGCGCGGGGCCGAGTAACGGGACGAGCCAGAGCTGCCGACCAGCGACGAGTGCCGTGATGAGCCAGAGCCAAAGTCCGATTCGAAGGGTGAGAGGCATGGGTCGCATGTAGCGCTGAATGAAAAACCCCGGTGGCCGGAGGGCAACAAGGGTTTTTGGGGTGGAGGGGATATTTTTGAAAGCTCGTGCCTGCATTTCAATTGGTCTGCGTAGCGGCAAGCGTCTTCTGCCTGCCGAGGTCCGGTTTCAGCTGTAGGTGGTGCGCTTGCCGCACCACGGTCGCGTTGCGAGGCGAGCTCGCAACCTACGAAGAGCAATTCAAACGGGTCGGGAGACCCGTGCCACTTTGCCGACCAAGCCCACAGGCACGGAGGCCTGTGGCTACGTCGGGCGTTTGCGGTACCACGGTCGCGTTGCGAGGCGAGCTCGCAACCTACGAAGAGCAATTCAAACGGGTCGGGAGACCCGTGCCACGAAGAGTAATCCACACGAAGCCCCGTGCCACTTTCCCGACCAAGCCCACTGGCACTGACCCGCCTTCGCCGGGCTTCGGTACGGGTGGCTGCGGCGGAATCCGTCGTCAAGGCAGTGTGACGGCGTACCGCTGCAATGAGCTGCCTTCGATCCGGCGGAGCGACGAAATTGAGTTGCGGAGGCTAACAGCGGACTGGAGCTCGGAGACCCGGGCGTTTTCGAGATCGTTCTGCGCCTGCAATACCCGATAGGGCGTGGAAAGGCCATTATCGAAACGTAACTTTTCGGCTTCGTAGAGCCGATTACTCAGGATTCGGGCTTGTCCGGCGATTTTAACGCTTTCCAGATTGGTTTCAATCGCACGGATGGCACTGCGCACTTGTAATTCGATGCTTTGCTCCAACTGACGGAGGCGAGCTTGTTGTTGATTCAGCGTCGCGAGTGACTGACGGTAACGGGCTTTGTCACCCAGTTGACCCCAAGGATAGGAGAGGGAAAGATCGAGTTGCCAGGAATTATTGTCGCGATCAAGGGCATCGCCAATGGCAGAACTGCTCCTGCTGCGGCGTCCGTTCATTCCTAAGGCTCCCCCGACGCTGAGGCTTGGTTTCGTCCCGTTTTTCGCGACCTTGAGATCGAGCTTGGCTTGTGCGACCCCGAACTGGGTGGAGAGGAAATCAGGCTGGTTATGTTTGGCTAGGTTGTAGGATGAAGCAAAGAGCGGGGCTTCCAGATCGACATCGGTGAAACGCATGGTGCCGAGTGGGGTGTCGAGTTCGAATTGGCCGATCAGGGCGAGGAGATTTTGCTCGGAATCTCGGACGGTTTGCTGAGCGAGCAGGACGTTGCGGCGGGCGTTGGCGACCCCGACTTCGGCGGTGAGCACATCGAGATCCGTGGCGACCCCGACTTGTTTTCGATTCTTACCTTCGTCGAAGAAGCGTTCGGCAAGCGAGAGGGTAAACTTACGGACTTCGAGTTGCTCGCGGCTGAAAACGACATCGTGGTAAGCCAACTCGGTGGCGCGAATAACCGTGAGGACTTGCGATTTGTAATCGAGGTTGGCGCGATCGAGGCCGAGACGCGCGCGATTGACGGCAGCGCGGTTGACGGCGGTGCCGAAACCTTTGAGCAGTTGCTGACGGACGGAGAGTGTGAGGTCGGCATCGTAGGCCGGATCAGAGGTTATCAGGGAAGGGTCTGACTTGAAATGTGAGCGGTCGAGCTGGCTGCTCACACCCAAGGTGGTGCCGGTATAGAGTTGCTGGGTGACGCCAACACGGGTGCTGCGATACGAGTTGTCAAAGGCTGGGCCAAAGTTGGTGGCGTCTTCGTGCGATCCGCTCGTGCTGGTCGTGGCGGTGACCACGGGTTGATAACCGGAGCGGGCGATATCGATGGAGTCCTTGGCGATTTGCGGAGCGTAGCGTTGAATCTCGAGATCGAAATTATGGGCGAGCGCGCGCGTGATGCATTGTTGCAGCGTGAGCTCGGGGGCGGGGGCGACCGCCGCGGTTTCCTGTGCGGTAAGGCAAATACAGGCGAAGCTACTGGCGGTAACCAGGGCGGGCAGAAGGAAGCGGCGGAGGTTCATGAAGCGAAAGAGACGTAGGGTGATTGTCCAAAGACACATCTCGGGCGAAAAAGTTGAGGATATTTTGGCCCATGGCAAAACAGTTGTGTCCGCTGACTTCCGTAAACATGAGCCGCGCTGTCGGGGAAGACAGCACGGACAAGGTCGGGCGGCGAAAACGAATAGACGGGCGGCACGGGTGGGTGCCGCGCGCTATCATCACTTGGCCGTGGTGGCCGGGGCGGTCTTATCCAATTCGGCTTTGACGAGACTGGCGAGGATGGCGTTACCCGTGGAGGCGGAGTTGTAGGCCATCAGGCGTGTACGAACTTCGGAGAAACGGGGGCTGGTGGGAGACATGTCGGGCAGTTGCTTCTGCGCCGCGTAAACCAGATAGCCTTTGTCGTTGGTCGGAATCATCGGAGCGATTTCTCCGGCTTTAATATATTGCAAGGCTTGGCGCGTGGCCGAGGGCAGATCCTTGGGGGTGTCTTGCAGCGTGAAATTCGCGTATGACTTAACTTCGAGCTTGGCATCAGCGGCGGCTTTTTCGAAGGGAGTGCCGGCCTTGACGGCGGCGCTCAGTTTGCTCTGCAGCAACTGGCCTTGGGCGACAAAGCGTTTGCGCTTTTCGGTTTCTTTGTAGTCGGTGGTGACTTTTTCGCGCGCCTCGGCGAAGGCGGGTTGATAGGAGGGAAGGGCTTCGTTCCAGAGCAAGACGACAGCGCCATCCGGGGTGGGCAGTGGCTCGGAGAAGTAGCGATCCTTGCTCAAGCTCGAGACTTGTTTGTCATAATAAGAGAGCCAAGGCAGGGAGGCGGGTGGATTCTCGGCGGTGAAAGGTGGCAACGCAGTGGCTGGGCGGTTTTGCATCAGCAGAAAGGAGGCGAGCTCGGCGGAGTTGGCCGTGGCTTTGCGTTCATAAAGGGCGACGGTGAAATCGTTGGCGGTTTTGACGGCGAGGCGCGTGGCGAGTTCATTGCGGAAGGCGATTTCGACCTGCGGGCGGACTTTTTCCAGATTATCAGTGGCGACGGCCGGAGCGGGTGTCGTGGTGGCAGCGGGATCTGCGGGAGCAGGAAAGCGTTCGATATTGGTATTGTAATAGGTGCGGAGCTGGCCCTCGGGAATCGGGCCGGAGGCGGAAAATTCAGCGTTCTTGAACTCGATTACGCTCAGTTTGGCGCGAGGTGGTACTTCGTA
>Ga0335394_10011423_pt1 | contig 10017 bp, 8 predicted proteins | sample MAT03_FD_205741 | JGI IMG/M metagenome (GOLD analysis project Ga0335394, IMG submission 205741) | Freshwater microbial communities from Lake Fryxell liftoff mats and glacier meltwater in Antarctica - MAT-03 (spades assembly) (version 2) ...
CGACCTGATCGCCGAGGGCAGCGGCGATATCTATGTCCTCAAGCTTGACGGCGCCGGCAACCACGTGTGGAGCAAGCGCTTCGGCGACTTCCAGACCCAGACCGGCTTCGACGTCGCCGGCTCGGCCACCGGCGCGGTCGCGTTTAGCGGGCAGTTCCAGAGCGGCGTCAACTTCGGCGGCGGCCCACGGACCAGCCAGGGCGGCTACGACGGCTTCCTCGCCGTGTTCGGCCCGTGAGCGCGTGACCGCTGCACGGCGCGCGCATCGTATCCCCCAGGAGCACTCCACCCACGAGCACCACCCCTGAGCCGGCGCCTGGCGCAGGCCTGGCGCAGCGCTTGACAGACGCCCGTACACATGCCGAAGTCTCCACGCGAGAGCCCGATGACGACCCGAGAGATCCCGATGACACCTCAAGAGTTCACAGCGAACCAGCGCTTCTGGGTCGAGGTCTACAACCGCTTCGAACTCGACGAACCAATCATGGATCCAAGGCGGCGTGCGACCCGCGAATACAGCCCGCGCGCCAATATAGTGAGGGCCCTCCAGAAGCCTTACGGCAAGGCCCGACGGCGATTCTTGATGATCGGTACGGTTGGCACGGGTAAGACGACCGAGTTATACGCCATCGCCGAGGCGATCCTGCCGTCGCAATTTGTCGTCCTCGTCGATCTCTGGCGCCACTTCGATGAGTCGGTCGGCAACCTCGCGGCGCTCCAGCACGTCGAGCCATGGGAGGTCCTCCTTCTCGTCGGGCTGGCGGTGTTTCGGGCGGCGGAGGTACAACTCGGACACGCGTGGCGGCAAGATCAGCGCAGCGCGCTGGACTCGGCGGTCAAGGCCTTCTTCCCGGGGACCGCGAAGGGGGGCCCGAGCGTCGACCTTGGTAAGTTGACGGCATCGTTGGTGGCGTGGGTTGGCGGTGCCGCGACGGACGTGGTGACCGGCGGGGCGGGCACCGCCGTGGGCGTCGGGTTGAAGCTGCTCTCGGGCGCCGCCGCGGGCGCCAAGTGGGACCTCCCGCTCGGTCGGCGCTCGCGTGACACAATGATCCCGGACGAGGATCCGCGCCTGGAGCGGCTCCTGGGGGCGGTCAACGACCTCTTGCGAACGATCCAGACGGATTATCGCGGCATCGCCCTGTTCGTCGATGGCCTCGATCGTATCACGGAGGCCGGCACGATCCGCGACGTATTCGTCGAGTCGCGCGTCCTCGCCAAGATCGACTGCAACATGGTGCTCACGGGACCCATCGCCCTGCGTCAGGATGGCATCGCACACATGGTCGTGGGCCTCGATCCGAAGGTCCTCGCCAACGTGCCAGTGCTGAAGCGAGAGGACCCGAAGCAACATGGCTCGGGCGTCGCGTTCATGCGTGACCTGTTCAATCGACGAGTCGACGGCCTCGAAGCTCCCGCTGGGCTGACGTCGCCGTCGGCAGCGATCCCCGAGGCCTTGCTCGACACACTGGCGTACTACTCTGGCGGTCGCGCGCGCGACTTTATTCGTCTGATCCGCGACGTCGCGGACCGGGCCGTCGAGGCGGATATCCCGAGCATCACCGCGCCCTTGGTGGACGAATGCATCGACGAGCGTCGGCGTGTGATTGAACTCGGGATCACCCGGGCCGACGTCGACCTGCTCCAGGCGGTCGAGCAGGACGAGAAGCACCTGCTCCCGAGCGATCCGCGGGTCGCCGACCTGTTGAATCGATGGCTGCTGTTGCCGTACCCCAACGAGAGCGAGTGGTACTTCCCGCATCCGCTGCTGACCATCAACTTCGTAAGCCTGGCATGACATGACCTGGGTCCGCCCGCTCCTCCGGCAGCTAGGTGTGGCGCACGGCAAGGTCCTGCTCATGATCCAGGACGGCCAGCCCACCAGGGTCCGTGAGTTCGTCCGCTCGCTCCTTGCGGTCGAGCCCGGACTCTACGTCTGCACGGAGATCGACGAGCTGCTTGCAGCCCCGCCGGAGGCGACGATCATCTTCAATGTCCGCGGCGAATTCGCCGGGTGGTTAAACGTCAATCGCCCAGTATTCGCGCGCAACCGCTGGCGCGTGGTCCTCTGGGCCCCGCCCGGTGAGTCTGAGCGGCTCATGTCCATGGCCCCGGACTTCATGGACTGGATCTCACACGTCACGATCTGCCCGCCGGGGCCTTCGAACTTCGCACTCGCGAATTTACGCGCCTTTAGCTCGGAGATCGGCGTCACCTGGGTGGGCGAAGGGCTCGATGAGACGCTACGCGCCTGGCGCCCGAATGGGGAGGTGCGGACGCTCAGCATGCTCAGAACCTATGCGGGGATCATGCAGGTGTTAAAACGTCATCCAAACGTGGCGTTTGTCGTACGGGACGTCAATTCGGCGGCTCAGGCGACGCGCTTACGATGGGCGCTCGCGGAGGCACAGCACGTCGGCTTGGTGATCGTGACCGAGTCCCGGCACGACGTCCCGGGATTTCGGACGGTGGAGAGCCAGCCTCTCACCTGGCCGGCGGCAACCGACCGCCTGCGTACGGCGGCCGCCCCCCATCCGGCGCTCCTGGCGTCGCTCCTTGATCTCGAGCCCACGGCGATCGAACGGGCATGCCGCCACGCGGCGGATGTCGGTTGGAGCGCGGTACTTCTGACGCTCCAAGGGGACGCGGACCCCGGAGCGACCTTCGGCAATACCGCATCGACAATCTACGACCGACCGGTTCGGGAATTTCATGACAGCATCGTTTATGCCCTCTCCCTGGGCGACACTGCGCAAGACCTGTGGACGGCTTTTTGCGCGGATCAGGTCGAAAGGACCGAGGACATCGCGGTTTCGTGGGCGAGCAGACCCCCTGCACCGGTCGTGCTCCCGCGGCAATTCCTGCCGTGGGTCCCTGGCGAATTGGTCGTCGAGGCGAGCCTGCGAACCCCGGGGATAGCGACGAGCGAGGCGCGGGTCGTGGCTGCGTGCTGGGCGAGCGCGCTCAAGCACCCAGACGTTGCGGAGACGTGGTGCGACGATCTCGTGGTCCTGGACCACGCCGCCCAAGCCCGGGCCGAGGCGGGCGCGGCCTTCGTCCTCGCCCTGCTTGCACATGCCATGCCCGGTCTGGCCCACGTTGTCGCCTCACAGTTCTCGCGGCGACTTGTTCCCGACCGGGTCGCGCTCGACATCGCAAAGGAACTCCTGGCGATCGATCCCCAGCGAGCGCTCGATTGGCTCGAAGGTACAAGAGCGGGTCTGAGTAACAATCCTTGTGGCGAGGAGATCGTTCTAAGAGCCTGGGCCCGGGGGGCCAACAGCTCCTTAACGGAAGCGTTTCCCCCGGGCGAGGCGGTCGAGGTGCTCCTGCGTAAGTTCGGCACAAGACAGATCCGCGACCTCATGAGCCAGAGATTCGGCGCGACCGGGTTCACGCCGGCCTTGGTGCCGGCGCGGCGGCTTGTGAGCGAGGTGATCGAGTGGTTGCGAATGCACGATAGACTGCTGGAGTTGCCCGAGGCGGTCGCGCGAGCGAGTCCCGAGTTGCGGAGCGAGTCGCGGGCCCTCGCCGGCCGACTCGGTGCCTCGTCCTTCTCGTGAGCGCGCTGCGCCTCACTGCCGCGCAGATCACTGCCGGCGAAGTTCGCGTCGCGCAGGTCGCAGTCGAAGAAGTTGGCCTCGGCGATCTTGCAGCCGATAAAGGCGGTCTTGCGCAGGCCGAGGCCGACGAACGAGGCATAGTCGAGGACGCACTCGGTGAACGCCAGACGCGGGAACTGGCCGAGCCCCGACCAGTCGATGCCCATCAGCTTGCACTCGCTAAAGTGAATGTCGTGGGCCCGCAGCCCCGATGGTTGCATGCGCGTCAGGTCGCAGCGCTCGAACCGGCGGTCCTCGAGGCGGCTCGCGGACCAGCGGGTCTCCTGAAGCTTGCAAGCGCGAAAGGTGCAGCCAGTCAGCTCGCGGGCGCCGAGCTCGCGGCCCTGGAGCTCGAGGCCGGTGAACACGAGACCCTCGGCCCCGTCGGGGTCCAGCAACTCCGCGAGCGTGGCCTCGGTCGTCGGCAACTTCGGGCTTGGTGGGCGCGGCATGGTGGTCGCGCAAGCTAACACGACCGGAAGTCGTCGCCAGATGAGCGGCCACCCGGTGCGGCGCTCAGGACCTCCACCGCGGCCTCATCCTCCGCCCAGTCCCTTCTGTTTCGCAGTTGACCGCACCGCCTACGAGTTGCCAGTCAGGACCCTGGCCTTGCTGTGGGCGGTTGATGACTGGACAGACGTCGCCGTCGCTTTTGGGTCCACAGTGCCCGGGCAGAGTTCTTACGGTAGTGTCCGGAGAAACGACGTTATCCGAGTCGCCGCGATCTTCCACCCCCACCGGCCCCGCGAGTCTCCACTGGGCCCAATTTTGGTTGACTTCGCACTGGCCTGTTGCTAGTTAGGAAACTAAGCGCCCCTCGGGTCTAATTCACGGGTTTTTCTGCCCGCCTCCATGACGTTCGCCGCCGGCACCCGACCGTGCATCACAGGTACGTGAGGAGAAATTGTCGTGATCGAGCTAGCCTTTTTCCTGCTGTTAAATCCCAGCATATCGATCACCCTGCCAGCGCCCCAGCCGCAGCAGAGCCATCATCATGCCCCGGCTCGCCTGCGCGCGCCCCTGCGATGCGACGATGGACACGCCATTTTTGAACCCGACGGTAGCCCCAACTGGGACTGCGAACTTCAGGGATGCAGCCCGCACGAGGCGTTGTGTTGGAGCGATCGGCTTGACCACTGCTATGACGAAAACGGGGACGAAAATGGTATGTGCGGGGGCAAGAAGGTGACACCCTGCAATTCGCGGTGGGAGTGTTTCAAGAGCTGGGCGAACTGTACGGGCGAGCATACCTGCGATGACACCTCCGGCTGGTTAGGCTGCCCGAAGGGCGCCTGTACGACGAACGAAGCGCCGGTATCTCCGTCACCACCGGGAGCGGCATCGCCCGCGTCGGCAAAGCCGCCGGCAAAGCCGCCGGCAAAACCGCCTGCACAGATCCGTTCGTCACCGCGCGCGCCATCGCCTTCACCGCGGGGGGACGCGTATCACAAACGTGCCGCCTCGCAAGGCCGGGACTTGCCGGCCGTGCGGACAAGGGGTAGCGTCGGAGGCCATGGCGATGTCTGAACTCGGGCGCGATTTTGGTCTCCCAGAGGATGACTTGCCGCCACTGCGCCGGCCGAGGTACGTGCTGTCGCGTCATCTCGCGGCGCTGTTCGTCGTGCTCGGCTACCTCGGTCTCGTGGCTATCGTCGCCGCGATATTGGCGACCCTCGAGGGCTTACGTGCCCAGGACGATCTCCGAAACATCCATGCCACGGCGATCTTCGCCGGGGTGATGCTGTTTCCCTTTGGAAAGGCGCTGACCAACATCTATAAGCGGGCCAAGTTGCCCGACTGGCCCGCGTGAATGAGCGCCGTTGGGCGCACACCGCCCCCGCGTGCCCCGGAGGCTCTTCGTCGATTTCGCGTCGAACGTGAGCGCGGCCTGAACGAGGATGCCCGTCGGCTCCGCCAGAGCATAGGCTTGGTGCCCGGTGCATTCATCGGAGCATTGAGCATGGGTCTCTTGACGGTGCCCTTCACGATGCTTGGCCTGACCAATTCCATCATCGCCGCCGCGGCGATGCTGGTCGGAGCCCTCGTTGGTGGTAGAGCCGGACGACATCTCGCGCAGGCCCGAACGGACGTCGTCGAGTTGAGTGAACACTGGGCGTCGCAGACGGCCTTCGCCGATCACGCTCGTACAATCGCGGCGATCCGCGACGAGGGCATGACGCTCCAGGCTCTCGGCGTCGCCCCGGAGACGATCCAGGCCCGGGCAGTGGAACAGATGGACGCGGCCTACAAGGCGCTACAGGGGCGGATCGAATCACGCACCTTCGTCGAATATGAGGCAGGCAGCACCGCGCTCGATTCGCCCCAGTCGCAAGTCGCGGCGCGCCCGGCGACTCCGATCGGCGCTGGCGGTATCACGAGCGCGGGAGCATCGGGTTCCATGCCTGTGCTCCCTCCTCCGGAGGTCCCTTCGGCCCTGATCGAGGCCAAGCGGGCTGGCACCTTGGTGCCATTCATCGGCGCGGGGCTCTCTCTGGGCGTCGACGTGAAGGGGAGGTTCCCGTTGTGGGGGGAACTTCCCGGCCGCCTCCTCGAGCGGTGCCCGGAGTACCGATGGGACAGCCCACAGGACCGACAGATGCATCGCAATATCTTCTTCGAGCCCGACCCGGAGGACCCGACCCGGGAGGTCCCGCGGGTAATGACGCTCGATGCCATGCTCGTACACCTCGACGCGCTGAAGCGTAAGCTGGGTGATGAATACGGCAAGACTCTCGCCGCGATCTTTCGGCCGGCTGACGAGGCACCCGGCGCGGCGCATCAGGCGATCATGGCAATTGGCGCCCAGACCTTGCTGACGACGAACTATGACCGACTCCTCGAGGCTCAGGAAGGCCCGCCCAGGCGTGAAGCCTATACGTGGAAGCAGTCCGACAGAGCCTTGGCCGAAATCAAGGCTGGCAACAAGGTGCTGTTCAAGCTCCACGGCAGCGTGGAGGCCGTGGACTCCGTGGTGTTGACGGCGAACGAATATGCAGCGGCCCACATGGACGCTTCCTATCGTATGATCGTGAATCATCTTCTGATAGCGAACACGCTGTTCTTCGTCGGTTATGGCATGTCCGATCCCAAGGATCTCGACGTCGTTCTCTCCGAGCACGCAAAGGCCCTCCCCAGCGGGGGTACCCATTTTGCATTGCTACAAACTCTCGGTCCCACCCAGCGCCAGGCGGAGATCGATCGTAAGGATAGGCTGCTCCGCGATTATCATGTCGCGGTGATAACCTTCGTTGACTTTTCCCAGGTCGTGCCCTTCCTCGCGGCCCTCGGCAGCGACCGCGACTGAGTTATCCTGGCCGGCGTGGACGACGACCTCGAACGAGGTCGTGTGTCGCAAGCCCGAGGGTTACCGCGGTGAGGGCTCGCTGCGCGCCTACCTGTTCGGCGTCGCCCGCTTCGTGTTGATCGGCTGGGCCCGTCGACTGCAACGGGCGCGGGTGCGCCTGCGCGCCGCGGTCGAGGCGCTGGTCGCTGACCCTGGTCTGCGCGACCGCGGCCTCCGCGGCCTCGAGAGCTGCATGCAGAGCATCCGCGTGCAGATCGCCGTGAAGGAGCTGCTGCGCACCGACCCCGCGGCCGAGCGCCGCTTCACGCTCGAGGCCGCGATCACGGCCCGGTTGCAGCACCCCGGCATACGAGGTCGAGGACACTCGAACGACGATCCGCTTGCTTGCGGGCATGGTAGCGTGGCCAGGATGTCGGAGCCGCGGACGATCGTCGTGACCGGCGGGGGGCGTGGCCTCGGCCGGGCCACCGCGGAGAAGCTGGCGCGGGCTGGGCATCATGTGGTGTTGACAGCGCGCGACCGGGCTCGCGGAGAGCAGGCGCTCGCGCAGATCCGCGGCGCGGCGCCCGGGTGCCGGGTCGAGCTGCGGAGCCTCGACCTGGCGGCGCTGGCATCGGTGCGGGCCTTTGCGGCGCAGCTTCTCGCCGACGGGCTGGTCGTCGACGTGTTGCTGCACAACGCTGGCGTGATGCAGCAGAGCCCGACGCGCCGGGTGACCGTCGACGGCTTCGAGGAGACGCTGGCCACCAACACTTTGGCGCCCTTCCTGCTGACGCGCGCGCTGTTGCCGGCGCTGGAGCGCTCGGAGGCGGCGCGGGTGGTGTGCGTGTCGTCGATGCTGCACATGCCCGGCTCGCGCGGGGAGCCGGTGCGCTTCGACTTCGACGACCCGCAGGTGCAGCGCGAGTACCACCCGGATCGGGCCTACAAAAATAGCAAGCTGGCGCTGCTATGGTGGACCTACGAGCTGCAGCGCCGCCTGCCGCCGCGTCGTATCACCGCCAATGCGGTGTGCCCGGGGTTCGTGCCGGTCACGGCGGCGCAGAGCGTGCGCGGGCCGATGCGCTGGTTCATGCGTCACGTGCTGGCCCACATGCCGTTCGCGCGCTCGGTCGAGCAGGCCGCGAGCTCACTGGCGTGGATGGCGACCGACCCGTCGCTGGAGGGCGTGGGCGGCAAGTACTTCAGCGACTGCGTCGAGCAGCGATCGAGCGAGGACTCGCGCGACCCGGCCCTCGCGGCCCGCTTCTGGGCCCTCGCCTGTGCGCTGGTCGGTGTGCCCGAGGGCCTCTGAGCGCTGGTGGAGTGGATGATCCCGCTGTGGTTTCAGGAGCGACTTGCTCGTCCGCGTGTGGCCGCGGCGGTGGTGGTCGTCGGTGTTTTGTTGTGCGCGCCTGTGGTTCGCGGCGGCGCCGGTGTGGATGCACGTGCACAGCTTGTTGTGGTACGGGGTGCTGCTTGCTGTGGCTGGCAATGTGTATCGGCGGCTGGTGCCGGGGCCGCATGCGTGGGCGCTTGGATCGCTGTTCTATGCGGTCGACCACACGCATGGGATGGTCGTCGGCTGGCTCGCCTCGCGCAGCGCGATCCTCGGGGCGATCGGGGCGCTGCTGTGCCTCGCTGCGCATGACCGCTGGCGCAGCGGTGGCCGCGGGCGCGACCTGGGGCTGGCGATCGTGGCGCTGCTGGCCGCGTTGCTGGCCAGCGAGGGGGCGGTCGGCGTCGTCGGGTATCTCGCTGCGTACGCGCTATGTCGTGAGCGCGGGGCGTGGCTCGGGCGTGTCGCGTCGATCGTGCCGGCGGTCGTCGTCGTGATCGGCTGGCGTGTCTGTTATGTGGCGGCGGGTCATGGTGCCGCGCATTCCGGGTTTTATTTCGATCCTGGTACGGATCCGCTCGGCTTTTTTGTCCGTGGGCTCGTGCATGCGACGCTGCTGGTCGGCTCGGCGGTGTTCGTGCCGCTCGGGGAGGGGCTGGGCATGGTGCCGGGGCTCTACGGGCCGGGTGCGGCGGTGGTTGTCTGTTTGCTCGCGGGCGTGTTGATGGTGGTCCGTGATACGTTGCGGCGATCGTCGGCGCTGCGCTTCTGGGCCGTGGGGGCGCTGCTGTGCGCCCTGCCGCTGGGGAGTACGTTGCCGACCGACCGGCAGCTGCTGCTGGTCGGGTTCGGGGTGTTCGGGTTTGTTGCCACGTTGCTGGCTGAGCCGCGCGAGGTGCCGCGCTCGTGTCTTGTTCGCGGGCTCGCGTGGTTGTGGCTCGGCGTGCACCTGGTGCTGTCGCCGCTGCTCGTGCCGCTGCGTGCGGGTGCTTCGGGCCAGATTCACGGGCTCGCCGAGGCGGCGACCGACGCGGTCGTGCCGGGTGTGGCGACCGATCGGGTGATGCTCGTGCGGGTGCCGAGCGACCTGGTGATGCTGTATGGGCGCGCGAGCCGGGAGCTGGACGTACGGCCGTTCCCGGGGTCGTTGCAGTATTTGTACGCCGGGCTGGATGCGCTGACGATCACGCGGGTCGATGCGCAGACGCTCGAGCTGAGGTCCGCGACGGGATGGTTGTATGCGCCGCTGGATCGGCTGTATAGCGATCCGATCGCCGATCCATTCGAGGTCGGTGAACAGGTCGTGCGCGAGGGGATGGTGATCGAGATCTTGGCGATCTCCGGCGATGGCGCCCCGACGCGGGTGCGCGTGCGGTTCGATCGGCCGCTCGAGCGGCTCACCTGGTACACCTGGGAGGGCCGCGTGCCGCGAGCCTTTGGGCTGCCGGTCATCGGTGAGTCGGTCGTCAGCGCCGCGCAGAGCAACCCGATGCTCGCCTTGTAGGCCGATTTGCGGCGCGATGGGGTGGCCTTCGCGGAGTTCATCGCGCCGTGAAGATATGCAGGATTGAATGAGCGTCCGGGCTCACTGCGACGCGGCTGGACGCGGGCCGAGCAGGCGGCGCAGGGCCGCCCGGATCGCGGCGGGGTCGAGGGCGAAGATCAGGTCGGTCTCCTGGTAGGGGCTAATGGCGCAACCCGGGCCGCGCTTGTGGCGTGGCAGCCGGCGAAACGCCTCGGCGAAGCCGAGCTCGAGCCCGCTCGGCGCGACGAAGTCCGGGTCGCTCGCAGTC
>Ga0335394_10011428_pt1 | contig 10015 bp, 6 predicted proteins | sample MAT03_FD_205741 | JGI IMG/M metagenome (GOLD analysis project Ga0335394, IMG submission 205741) | Freshwater microbial communities from Lake Fryxell liftoff mats and glacier meltwater in Antarctica - MAT-03 (spades assembly) (version 2) ...
ATGGTGAGCTGGTACCGCCCACCGAGGTACTCGGACCGTACCACGCGGGCCCGTGCGCCACCCGTCCCCCAGCGTAGATCGCCGGGGCGTAGGGCGACACTCACCACGAGCGTGGGCGGCGGCTCCACCGTCGGGGACAGCCGCAGCCCCGGCGCTATCTCGATCAGCCCGCCCTCGACGCGTCGTCCCTCGACGATCGTGGCCCCGCTCAAAAAGCGCGCGACGAAGGCGCTCTGTGGCTGCTCCCAGAGCCGCTGGGGCGTGTCGAACTGGGCCACCTGCCCCTCGTGCAGCACCGCGATGCGGTCGGCGAGGGCAAGGGCCTCGGCCTGATCGTGAGTGACCAGGAGGGTGGTGACACCGCTGGCCCGCACGAGCTCGGCGAGCCGGCTGCGCAGCTCCACACGCAGTTGCGGGTCGAGGGCGGCGAGGGGTTCGTCTAGCAGAAGCACCCGCGGCCGCACGGCGAGCGCCCGCGCGAGCGCCACCCGCTGCCGCTGCCCACCGGAAAGGGCGCGCACAGAGCGGTTCGCAAGCTCGCTGATCCGGCAAAGCTCCAGGAGCTCGGCGACGATCGCTATTCGGGCCGCCCGGCTCGCGCCCGCCATCCGTGGGCCGAAGGCGATGTTTTCCGCCACAGTCAGGTGGTCGAAGAGGGCGTAGCTCTGGGGCACCCAGCCCACACACCGACGCTCTGGCGGCAGAAAGCGCACGTCGACACCATCGATAAGCACCTGGCCCGCGTCCGGCACCTCCAGCCCTGCCACCAGGCGTAGCAGGGTCGACTTGCCGCACCCCGACGGACCCACCAACACGACCAGTTCTCCGGGCTCAGCCGCCAGCGTTATATTGCGCACGGCGTGCGTGCGGCCGTAGCTAAAGTGAACCTGCTCAAGCGTCAGGGGCGCCGAGCGACGTACGGGTTGTTGCACTATGCCTGCCCCACCCGCGCTCCGCCGAGATGCTCGATCGCTGCGGCGGCGGGCACGACCAGTAAGAGAAACCAGACAGTAGCCGCTGCCGCCAGTTCCAGCCGCCCGGTGATGTAGGCGGCGTACAGATCGACCGGCAGTGTCTTCTCGGTCGGCGTGAAGAGGAAAAACGAGACGTTGAACTCACCCAGCGACAGCGTGACGACCATAATCGCGGCGGCTAGCAGGGCTGGCCGCACCACTGGCAGCGTCACGAAACAGAGCCGGCGCAGCAGCCCGGCGCCCAACGTCGCCGCGACGGCCTCACGCTCGCGGAGATCCGCACCGGCGAGGGCCGGCGCCAGGGCTCCTACCAGAAAGGGTAGCGTATAGAGAACGTGGCCGGCGACGAGCAGCCAGCCTCCCGCCCGCCAGGTTGGGTACGCCAGGATCAAGGCCAGGGCGATGGCGATCCCGGGCACAGCGAGGGGCAAGCTGATTAGCGCGTATAGTGCCTGCCGCCCAGGAAAGCGACGCCGGGCCAGGGCCCACGCCACCGGCAGACCAAGGATCAGATCGATCACCAGAGTGAGCAGGGCCAGGCGGAGGCTGACGCCGGCGTAAGGTGCAAAATTGTCCCAGCTCTCGGCGAGCCAGCGAAACGTAGGCCCCTCCGCCCACGCTCCACGCTGCCAGGAGGTGCTCGTAGCGATCGCCACGAGCAACGGCAGCGGCAGCAGGCAGACGACCGCGGCGGTGACCGCGAAGGTGCGACCGACCGCGACTAGAGAGTCGGAGCGTGAGTGACGGCTTGTCATCAGAGAATCCCATGACGGCGTGAGCCGGCGGCGCCGAGGCCCCAGAGCAGCGCTCCGGTGAGCAGGGCGAGCAGGACGCTCAGAGTTGCCGCAAGCTCCGGGGCGAAGCGCTCGGTGAACGCTGCGGCGATCTCGAGCGGCACGACCCGGTAGCCGCGGCTGAGCGTTGCCGCTGTGCCGAAGGCGCCAAAGGCTGTGGCCATGCTCAGGCTGCCCGCGCTGAGCAGCGCCGGCCGCAGGATGGGCACCACGATGGCCGCGTAGACCTGCCAGGGCCGCGCGCCTAGGGTGCGCGCCGCGTCGAAGGTGTCGCGGTCAATCGCGGCGGCAGCACCGCGCAGGACGAGCACCACGCGCGGGATCTGGAAGTAGAGGTAGCCGAGGAGCAGGCCCCAGAAGGTATAGGCGAGGGGCGGCACGCGACGTCCGAGCAACTCCTGGGCGAGGCCCGTTGCCACACCGGTGCGCCCAAAGAAGAGGATGACGAAGAACCCGATGACGACACCCGGCAAGCTCAGCGGGATGGTGAGTAAGACGGCCAGGACTCGGCGCCCGTAGCCGCTCTGCCCCTCGATGTAAAGTGCGGCTGGGGTGCAAAGGAAGAGGGCGCCCAAGGTGGAGGCCAGGGCCATGAGGGCGCTGTTGCCAAGGGCGCGCCAGTAGCGCTCCTCAGCAAGCACTTCCCGATATGTGACGAGCGACAGCTCGCCCGTCCCCGCGCCGACGCTACGAAGGAGCAGCACCCCGAGTGGCCACAGGAGCAGGGCGAAAAGGACGAGCAGCACGGGCGCGGCGAGGGCCGCCGCGCCCAGATCCGCCGCTGGGCGGTGCTGCTGTTCGCTCTGGTGGGCGATAGTGGGCTCTGCAAGCACTAGGGAGCGACCTCGTCCCGCCAGCGCTGCACCACCGCCTGCTGCACCTCGCGCATCTGAGCGAAGTCAGGTGTCTGTACGCGCTCATACTCGGTCGCGGGCAGCATCGCCGCACTAATTTCCTCCGCCACCTTGACGGGCCGTATCGGGCGCAGATAGCTCTGGGCGAACAGCTCCTGGCCCTCGTCCGACAGGGCGAAATCGATCAGCTTACGGCCCATATCGGCACGGGGCGCGTTGGACACCAACGACATCACATAGGGAATAGCGATCGAGCCCTCGCATGGGATCACCACCTCGACGGAGGCTTTGTCGATGTTGCGCAACTTGTAGCCGTTGAAGTCGGCGTCCACCAAGATAGGAATCTCACCCTGCTGCACGAGGGCCGTGGCCGTCTGGGCCGGCAGGATCAATCCGTTTGCGACCAACTGCTTGAAGTAGCTTGCGCCTGGGTCGAAGTTGTCGAGGCTGCCGCCCTGGGCCAGATTCGCTGCGGTGATCACCGAGTAGCCGACAGCGGACTGGGCGGGGTCGAGGAAGCCAACTTTTCCGGCGTACTCAGGCTTGAGCAGATCCGACCAGCACTTGGGCACGGGCGCGCCGTCGAGCTCTGCGGTATTGACTAGGAAAGCGATGGTGCCCTGGTGCACTGTCATCCAGCGGCCCTCGGGGTCTTTCAGCGCGGGCGGAATATCTGCGAAGCCGGGGGGCTCGTAGCCGGCGGTCAGGCCCTTCTGGGCGGCTTCGATGCCGAAGACGATCCCGAAGTAGGCGACGTCGGCCTGCGGTGCGACGGCCTCGGCTTCGAGGGCGGCAAGAGTCTGGCCAGAGTTCTTTGGGTCCGACGGCGCCTGGATGCCCGTCTGCTCAGTGAAGGCGGTGAGTACTACGCCCCAGTTAGCCCACTGCTCGGGGGTGTTGTACGAAACGACGAGGTTGTCGGCAGTAGTCGGGGCAGCGGTAGTCGGGGCGGCGATAGTCGGGACGGCAGCTGCAGGTGCGGTGGGCGCTGTGGTTTGGGGGGCAGAGCAGGCACCGAGGACCAGGACAAAGAGGAGGATGCCGGCGAGCGACGGTCGCGTGATGCGGATCATTCTGGGTCTCCTTCGGGGCGCAAGTGCCCTGCTGGTGAGGCCGCCAGTCGCGGCGTATGGCAAAGCCCGCCGCGAGCGTAAAGCTCCGTTCCATTATGTCGTCGGGCGAGCGTGGGCGCACGGGGCCGCATGCATGCGGCGTGGTCCGTGCGAGTGAATACGGCTCCGGCAAGCTGGAGCGTCGTGCAATGTTGCCGGCGATAGGGCGGGCCGTCGTTACGGCAACGCTGCCGGAGGTGGAGCGGTCGTCTCGCGAATTTGGAGCTGGGTAGGCAGGACGACTGTTCGCGTAACGTCTGGCTTGCCGTTGATCAGGTCGCAGAGCAGAGCGCACGCCTGCACACCGATGGTGTAGGCGGGCTGTGCGACTGTGGTGAGGCGCGGATGGGTCACGGCCGCCATCGGGCTGTCGTCGAAGCCGACAATCGAGAGGTCGTTCGGCACGTGCAGGCCATGGTCGAGCGCGGCCCGTAAGGCGCCAAATGCCAGGAGGTCGTTCGCGCAGAAGATCGACGTGGCACGGTGAGGTTTTGCCAGGAGCTGCTGCGCGCCGCGGATGCCCTCCTCAATTGTGTAGGGAACCTCCACGAGCAAGTCCGGGTCGCTGGGCAGCCCGTGGGCGGCCAGGGCTGCGCAATAGCCCTGGTAGCGGGCGTAGCTGCGGTCGGAGCCGCTGAATGTGCCGGCGAGCATCGCGATGCGGCGGTGGCCAAGCTGTATGAGATGGCTGACGGCGGCGGCAGCGGCGGCGACATTGTCGACACCAACGCACGGCAACGGCGAGTGCGGGCGCCAGGAGTAGGTCAGGACGACAGGTGTGCCCGCGTTCTGCGCATCGAGGAGGGCAGGACTCTCGGCGTGGGAGGAAGTAACAACCAAACCATCAACACGATGCTGGCGAAGGGTTTGTACGACGCGCACCTCCTCGTCGGCGCTGTAGTCCGTTGTGCCGATGAGCAGCGTGTAGCCGCGCGCGCGGGCTGCCTGCTGCACGCCGGCGGTGGACTCGGCAAAAATTGGGTTTGTGACAGTCGGCAGTACCAGGCCGAGCGTCATCGTCTGTTGACGTGAGAGACCCCCGGCAACAGCGTTATAGCTGTAGCCCAGCTGTACTATGGCCGCGCGCACACGTTCTCGTGTGGCAGAGGCTACCCGCTCGGGAGTGTGTAACACCCGGGAAACGGTGGCAGTGGAGACATTGGCGACGTGCGCGACGCGTTCCATGGTGGTGCTCACGGTTCCGAACCTTATCTTGGTGTAAGCGCTTACGTGGCGAATGTACCAGCCATCGATTAATTTTGTATTGGTTTTTCATTAAGATTGTATGAAGCTCTTGAGAAATATTAGTTACAGCTCGAAAAATTTCAATCTTCTAGGCGCTTAACTGACGTTTAACTTTTCTTTAACGCAGAATTAGCGATGCCCATCTACAATCCTTGTAAGCGATTACATCGCTGAATACTTCCCCCTCACGTTCAACGGCTGGGAGCGACAATGGTCAATGATGGCCACTGTCACCCTCGCACTTTGCCGTTGAAGGAGGGAGCAGCGGCTATGGCCCAACAACGGCTTGTAGTGGCAGATCGTGTTGTCTTTCAGCCTCGAGGAGAGAGCCAGATGAAGCGCACCTTCGTGACGGTGGTCTGTGCCATGATCCTGTCCGCCTTGCTCGCCCCTTCTGCCGCCGCCGCTCCTGCGGCACAGTCGGGACGAATACCCCGGTTCGGTCAGGGGCCGGTCGGCCCCTATGATCGAGTTAATCCTGATCTAACCACGGAACTTTCCGTTCAGGACCGCGGGCCAGGCCTGGATACGGGCTGCACCTTCAATACAACCACGCCCTCCCTTGATTTTACGGTAGATGTTGGAAGATCGCTGGGCGTCACAACCAATGGTGTTCCCGCCAATCTCAATCAATTGATCAGCAACGGCTATCTCGCGCCCAAAGCGAAGCTACGCATGTTGGTCTACGACGTCGACGACGATCGAGGTGAGGTCGATCAAGTCTACTTCAACAACAAGCCTACTCCTGTTGGCACCTTTGAAGGCGTCAATGACCGCTGGAAAATCAACACGTTTATTGTCGATGTGCGGGACGTGTTGTTCCCCGACCCTGGGTCATTCACGAGTCCACCGGACAAGCGCGCGAACCGGGTGCAGGTGTTTATCGACGTCACGAATCCGGGGAGCGGCGCATGGTGCACGGCAGTTGACTGGGTAACGTTGGAGCTTAATACCATTGCTCCGCTTGTGCTCATTCACGGTACCGGGGCGGATAACCTTGCCTGGACTAGTACTTGGGTACAACCACCACGCATAGCTGCGGCCGACTACCTCGATGCACAGGGCGTCCCCTTCCAAGTCGCCCGTCTTAACGACCCATACGCTACTTCGTATACCAATGCGCGCGACGTCTACAATTGGGCGCTGTCCACGGCGACCAACTATGGCACTGACCGTGTGCATGTGGTCGGTCATAGCAAAGGGGGTCTGGATGCGCGCGCGTATCTGCGCTTTATTGGCACCCAGCAGGCGGTACGACCGCTGTCGTTGCATACGATCGGCACACCGCACTATGGCTCTCTGATCTCGACGCTTTCCGTGATCGCGCGGAAGAACCCGAGCGCCACTTCTCCAGACCCCAACGTCAATCGCTTTCTGAACAGTTACCGGCAGGCGCGCACGTTCAGCCCTTTGCGCTTCCTGGTCGACTGCTCGGCAGAGGTGCCGCGCGATCCAGCGCTGTCGCAGTTAAGCTGGGGCGGGATGACCATGTTCAATCGCGCTGTTGGCGAATCACCACCTCGCGACGTTTTCGTACGAAGTTACAGTGGTGATGCCGACTTGAATCGCGACAGAAGGATCCAGGTTAATGAGGCACAGCCGTACATTACTGCTGAATGCACACGCATTCGTGGACTTAACACGCAGTTTGCTGATCCTGAGCAGGTGGCAACGAATCTTTACACGCTACTGCGGGACTTCAATTCTGTGACCACTGAAATCATACGCAGACGTGGTGGTCAGACGACGACTGTGACCGCGCAGAACGATCCTACTGCGGTGAGACGTCCAATCGACAATGACTTGCTGGTTACCAATGACTCGGCAACGTTTAGCTCTAACCATCGCCATTTCGTCGGCCCGACACAAGGCCGTAACCACCCGAACCTTAAGGATGATCAGACTATGGCGGCGATTCTTACGGCAATCAAGCTTCGTTTCCCTGTGACTCGCGGCAACTAGGAGATCGCAGCATGAAACACCTTCTCAGGTTAGGGCTGTTTACCGCTCTTGTCGGCTTTATCGTCGCTAGCGGCGGTTCGCGAACCTCGGTCGATGCACAGGGTCCGGCTGCGGAGACAATTTCCACGACCGATCTACCGATGATCGCTCAGGATAATGCGTTGCTGCTCTTATCACCAGCGACACCCTTCGTCGAGGGAACAGTTGAGGTCGACGGCGGCGCCAGCCTCCGCCTGGCCTTTGCCACGCCCTCACAAACCCTCGCGGTCATGATCAGCGATCCTAGCGGTCGAGTCTACGCGAGCGATGATGCCACGATCACTGTGGAGGAGATTGATGATGGCCAGGGGACCGTAGGCAGAAATTACGTCCTCCTGACGCAAGCGCCTCCACCCGGCACCTGGCGCTACCGCCTTGAGGAACGCACCCAGCTCACAGGCGAAATCATCGTCTTTTTCAATGCGCTGTTCAACAGTCCTGTGGTTGCCGGTATCGGAAACTTTAATGAGATCCTGCACCCCGAGCGTCCGATTGAGGTCGTGCTGATGACACGCGAGGATGAGCAGGTGCTGGCGAACGGCCTCACGATCTCAGCCAATGTCGCGCCCGACAATAACCCGGGCGCCGTCGGCACGAACGTCACCTTTGCAGACAACGGGGCGGACGGCGACGTTGCCGGTGATGGCGTCTACACGGCGCTCTTCCAGGTGTCAAGCACCGGGGGCTATATCTTGAGCGCGGTGGTGCAGGGCTCCGACTCGCAGGGCCGGCCATTCCGGCGCGTGGCGATCCACGAGTTCACGGTCAACCCGGTCCGCGCTATCGTTCAGCCGGCCCTTACGGAACGAACAAGCGACGGCAATAACGACGGGCTGATCGATATTGGCTATGTCGTGCCTCGCCTTGACGTTATTGCCGACGGTGTCTATGACTTGCAGGTGACGCTCCAGAATGGTGCGCAGCAGGTGCAGGCCAGCCGAGCGCTCACGCTAAGTGGAGGGCTGAACCAGGCAATTGAGGTTGGGTTTAGCGCCGAGCAGCTACGCGAAACAGGAGCGGCAGGGCCATTCGCGGTGCGCGAGGTGCGCCTGACCTACTTTGGGCCCAATGGTGATCTGTTCGAGACCGCAGACGTGCGCCAGAATCTCGGCTTCGTCTTCGCGTTCAACCGCGATCAGCTCGACGGGCCAGTGCTCGCCGTGCGCACCGTGCGAGCGACTGGTGTAGATACCAACAATAACGGGAAGTTCGACTTTCTCGACGTGGTCGTGGAACTGGATGTCCGGACCGGCGGGAGCTATGAGACGAGCGCCGGACTGTTGGCCGGAGATGATACCACAATCCTCTCCGCTGGCGATGTCCGCACGCTTCCCGCCGGCATAGCGTCGATTGCCTTGCGCTTCGACGGACGAATGATCGGGCGTTCCGGTCGTGACGGACCCTATGCCCTTGGCGATCTGTTAATGTACAACCTCACTAACCCGCGCTTAACGCTCTGGGCCGACCTCCTTCCGCTCGATAGGGCATTCCGGCTCACGGACTTCGAGGGCAGCACCCAGGCCTTGACCAACGTCAGCGTTACCACGATCGCTGGGGCGGAGGACGGATTCCCCTACCACAGGTGGCTGGACGGCGTCGGCACGGCAGCACGCTTCTACTACCCGGCGGGCGTGGCCATCAGTCCGGACGGGCGCTTTGCCTACGTGGCCGACGAGCTGAACTACAGCATCCGCCAGGTCGAGCTTGCCACCAACCAAGTCACCACCATCGCCGGCTCGCACAACGAGAGCGCCACCCGCGACGGCGTGGGCGGGCAGGCCCGCTTCAACGTGCCCAAGGACATTGCCCTCAGCCCCGACGGGCGCTTCGCCCTGATTGCTGACGTGGGCGCCAAGGTCATCCGCCGGCTCGACCTGACGACCCTGGCAGTGAGCACCCTGGCGGGGGCGGCCGGTCAGCCCGGGCAGGTCGACGGGGTGGGGGCGGCGCGCTTCAACGGGCCGTTCGCGCTGACGATCAGCCCAGACGGGAGCTACGCCCTGATTACCGAGTTCTACGCCCACTACCTGCGCCGCCTCGACCTGACGACGCTGGAGGTGAGCACATTCGTGGGCGAACCCTTCGGCTACGGTCGGAGCGACGGGGTGGGGGCGGCGGCGCGCTTCGCCTACCCGGCAGGGGTGGCGATTAGCCCCGACGGGCAGTACGCGCTGGTCGCCGACAGTCAGAACGGGCTGCTTCGCCGCATCGAGGTGGCGAGCCGGAGCGTGAGCACGCTGGCCGGGGCCTACGGCAGCGACCTTAGTAGTGATGTTGACGGGGTGGGCGTCGCGGCTCGGTTCGCGAGCCCTGGCGGGATTGCCATCAGCGCGGACGGGCGCTACGCCCTGGTGACCTCGGGACGCACCGTGCGCCGGCTCGACCTGACGACGACGGCGGTGACAACTATCGCGGGCCAGACCGACGACCCGGCCTTTGTGGACGGACCCGGCCCGCAAGCGCGCTTCACCAACGCCGAGGACGTCGCCCTCGCCCCGGACGGCTCCTTCGCCCTCGTCACCGATGGTGCCGTCTGGGTTCTACGCAGACTTGACTCCCAGCCCTGATTGCGGTTCGGGCCGTGCCGAGCGGCTCGCTCGGCACGGCTTTCTGTGCACTCTGCATCCATAGGAGGTCAGCAGTTATGCGTCATCAAGCAGTGCGGGCTCGCCACTTCTGGTCGCTCTTTGCGATTGTTGCCATCCTTTTTGCGGCCTACAGCTGGCCTGCACCAATTGCGGCACAACCTGGCGATCCGCTCGCCGCGCCAACTGTTACCACGATCGCTGGGGCGGAGGACGGATTCCCCTACTACAGGTGGCTGGACGGCGTCGGCACGGCAGCACGCTTCAACCACCCGACGGGCGTGGCCATCAGTCCGGACGGGCGCTTTGCCTACGTGGCCGACCAGCAGAACCACAGCATCCGCCAGGTCGAGCTTGCCACCAACCAAGTCACCACCATCGCCGGCTCGTACAACGAGAGCGCCACCCGCGACGGCGTGGGCAGGCAGGCCCGCTTCAACGCACCCAAGG
>Ga0335394_10011432_pt1 | contig 10014 bp, 5 predicted proteins | sample MAT03_FD_205741 | JGI IMG/M metagenome (GOLD analysis project Ga0335394, IMG submission 205741) | Freshwater microbial communities from Lake Fryxell liftoff mats and glacier meltwater in Antarctica - MAT-03 (spades assembly) (version 2) ...
CGCTGCTCTTCACCATGCAGCGCACTACGAATACCCAGGATTGCCTGAACCTGGTGCTGGCCACGGTGGCCCAACCCGCCGCCCCGGTCGTGGCGGTCCGTCCGCAACTCACCATCACGCCAGCGGCCGCGAGTTCCGCGATCATCTCGTGGACCCCCACCATTCCACCGGGCTTTGTGTTGCAACAAAGCGATGCCTTGGCCCCGGCGATCTGGACCAATGCGCCCAGCGGCACGAACAATCCTGCCACCGTCCCGGCCACGCTGCCGACGCGGTTTTACCGGCTGCGTAAACCTTGAAGTCAATTCCTGCTCATGCCCGTGACGCCGTTCCCTCCGGTTCTGCCTGACTACGAGTTGTTGCGCTGCATCGGGCGCGGCAGTTACGGCGATGTTTGGCTGGCGCGCTCCATCACCGGGCAATGGCGGGCCGTCAAGATCGTCCAGCGCGATCGCTTCGAGTCGGAACGTCCTTTCGAGCGCGAGTTCCTCGGCATCCAGCGCTTTGAAGGCATCTGGCACCGGCATCCTTCCCAGTTGCGCATCCTCCATGTCGGCCGCAGTGCGGACGGTGGATTCTTTTACTACGTGATGGAACTGGCCGATCCGTTGAACGCGGAGGGCGCGGGCGAATTGGGTTCGACGGCACCCACCGGCGAATTCGACTGGCGAAATTATACGCCGCGCACGCTCCGCTCGGAGTTGGAACGGCGCGGTCGTATGACCGGGAGCGAAGTGTTGCAACTGGGCGAACCGCTGGCCGAAGCGCTGGGGCATCTCCATGCCGAGGGGCTGATTCATCGGGACATCAAACCGTCGAACATCATCTTCGTGAACGGCCGGCCCAAGCTCGCGGACATTGGTTTGATCACGGCGGCGCAGGCGTCCATGACGTTTGTCGGCACGGAAGGTTTTGTTCCTCCCGAGGGCTCCGGCACGGTGGCGGCGGACATCTATGCCCTCGGCAAGGTGCTCTACGAAGCGGCCACCGGGCGGGATCGCGCCGACTTCCCCTCGCTGCCGGAGCAACACGAACGGCTGCCCGATCGGACGCTGCTCATGGAGTTGAATGAGGTCTGGCTCAAGGCCTGCGATCCCGAGGCGAGCCGACGCCACCGCAGCGCGGAGGCCTTGCGCGATGATTTGCTGCTCCTCAGCGCCGGGCGCTCCATGCGGCGCTGGCGGCGGGTCGAGCGGCAACTGCGCCTGGTCACTCGTGTGGGATTGGTGGTGATCATTCTGGCCGTGATCGCCACCGTCCTCGGCATCCGGGCGAATCAAGAAAGGCTGCGCGCGCTGCGGGCGGAACGTGAACTGGCCGCGCGCTTCATCGAACAACAACTCGCCCTGGCCCGGGCCACGCGGCTGACCGGCCTGCCGGGCCAGCGTCAACAAACCCTGACCATTCTCGCCGAGGCCGCGCGTCGCACCAACAGCCTGGCCTTGCGCAACGAAGCCGTCGCCGCCCTGGCCTTGCCGGATGTGCGCGCGGTTCGTTCCTTTCCGAAGACAAGCCAACTCCGGGTGTTCGACCGGCGGCTGGAGCGTTACGCCACGAATGACGACCGGGGACAACTCCACATCCGTTCCGCGGCGGATCATCAGCCGCTCGTTTTTCTTCCGGAACATCGTCCAGACGAAACTTCTGCGCGGCGTCACGGTTTGCACGGATACGGATTCAGCCCGGACGGGCTGGCCTTGGGCGCGTCTTACACCAACCACGATTTCCTGGTCTGGTCGCTGAAGCGGCAACCCGCCTTCGCTTCCGCCCTCTCCAATGCGTTGCCTGCGCTGGCCCGGCTTCCGGTGGATTCGCGTCCGCAAAAACTGCGTCTGCCCTGGGGTGCGCGCGGTGGAGTCTCGGTGCCGGGCACCCGCTGGTTTGCCACCGATGCCGCTGATGGTTTGCTGCACTTTTTCGATCTGGAAAGTGGACAGGAGTTCCGCGTGCTGCCGGGAGTTCCACTGTTGACGGGAGTGGCTTTCGCACCGGATGGGCGGCGGTTCGCTCAACGCTTCGACGAGCAGGTGATGATTCGCGACATTGTGACGGGCGCGACCAATTTGCTTTGGTCCGTCGGCGGCCCGGTCAGCGGCATGGTCTGGCATCCCGATGGCGTGCAACTGGTGACGTGGTCCCACGATCGGTTCCTGAAAATCTGGAACGCTGAGCAGGGAACGGGGCTGGGAATTTTGGCCGGGCACGAGGCGGCGGTGACGGGAGCGGCCTTTGATGAGCGGGGCCAATGGCTGGCCAGTGTCGCGTGGGACAGCCAGACGATTCTTTGGAACATCGCCCGGCAGCAACCTGTCTTGCGCGTGCCCGATGCCGGCAACGATTTGCACGTGCATCCCGAGGCTGTCCGTCTCGGTTTCCAAAGCTGGCGGGATGACGAATGGAAGCTGGTTGATCTCGAATTGCCCTCCGTGATGCGTTGGCTGGAGCCGCCTCCGCAATCCGCCGCGCGGGAGGGTAATCGCGATCTGTGGCGCATGGTCTTTCTCGACAATGGCCTGCTCGTAGGCGGCAGCAATCAAGGCTGCGATGTCTGGCGCGTCGACGAGCCGGGCTTCGGCCAGTTCCTGCCGGCGACGGTCATGCATACGCTGGGGGCCGTTCCGGATGGCGGATTGCTCACGGTCGATGGACGGGCGGTGCGACGACGGCGGCTGGCGTGGGACGATGTGCGCGCGTCCCTTTCCGCCGAAACCCCCGTGCGAGTCACGCCCACGCGGATCGGTGGTGTCGTGGGCTTCGCGGCCAGCCGTGATGGAAGGCGTCTGGCCGTGAGGAACGACCGCGACGAACTTCATCTTCAATCTGTCACCCAGCCGGAAGAGTGGTTCCTGGTGACGCAGCAGCCGGTGCATGAACTCTCCATGGATCAATCCGGCCAGCGCCTCGCCGCCAGTTACGAGGGCGGTGGATTTGAGGTTTGGGAAACGGCAGGCGGACGCTCTTTGCTCCGACCAAGCGGTCCGCGTCTGGTCAATGGCGGCCTGAGTCCGGACGGTCGCTGGTGGGTCGGAGGCACGGCGACGAATCTCCAGATCTGGAGCGTGGCGGAAGGCCGGTTGGTGCATGAACGCTCCCGCCAGTTCTTGACCGGCTTTAGTTTCGCGTGGAGCCCGGACAGCCAGCAGTTGCTGGTTCAGGATGCGGAGGCGCAGGCGGTGTTGCTGGCCACCGGTTCGTGGCGCGAGCTGATTGCCCTGCCCGCTCCCACCATGATGCGTTCGCCCGCCTTCAGCCCGGATGGTCAGTGGCTCGCCTTGCCCGGCGAGAAATCCGGAGCACAGCTTTGGAACATCACCCGCCTGCGCCAAAGCCTGCGGGAACTGGGGCTGGACTGGGATTGATCCGGAACGGGGATTCATGCGTGTGAAAAGTTTTTCCAGAAATTTGAAATTTGCGCCGCCGGTCGTCCGTTCACGGGAGTGGCATGACAACTCTGGCTATGAATCCGCCTTCTGATGACTCGCAGGCCACGCGCGGCAGCCTGCTGGCCCGGTTGAAGAACTGGGACGACGCCGACAGTTGGCAGGACTTTTCCCGCACCTACGAACGGCTCATCCTCGGCGTGGCCCGCAAGTCCGGCCTGACCGAGGCCGAGTGTGAGGACGTGCTCCAGGAGGTGCTGCTCTCCGTGGCCAAGAAAGTCGGGGAGTTTGAATCCGACCCGGCGCGCGGCTCCTTCAAGAACTGGCTGCTCAACCTGACCCGCTGGCGCATCACGGATCAGTTCCGCAAGCGGAGCGGACTGCCGCCGATGTCCGCCGCGCCGGAACGTCCGGCCGATCAAACCGCCACTGTGGAACGGGTGGCCGATCCCGCCGGAGCCTTGGTGGAAAAGGTCTGGGAAGAGGAATGGCAGATGAGCGTGATGGAAGCCGCCCTCGCCCGCCTCCGCCGCCAGGTCAAACCGAAGCATTTTCAAATCTTCGAGCTCTACAACCTTCGTCAGTGGAGCGCGCCGCAGGTGGCTCGCGAACTCGGCATCACCCGCGTGCAGGTTTATCTCGTTCACCACCGGTTGACCAAACAGCTCAAGGAAGAAGTCACCCGGCTCGAACAGCAGTTGCGCTGAACCCGTTGCCCGGTTGCACCCAATACCTTGGTCAGTCAAGGCACCGACACCCGCTTCTTATCCAAGAAAATCTCTCGACTCAGAACTCAACCAACCACGCCGTATGAAAACTCAACTCAAGCTCATCCTCGCTCTGGCCTTGCTCGCCGCAATGACTCCTCCGCTCTCCAGAGTCTTCGCTCAAGGCTCGTCCCTCGGCTCGTTCACCTATCAGGGGCGGCTCAACGATACGAACGGAACGACCAGCGGACTCTACGACTTCACCTTCTCGCTTCAGGCCGACAACAACGGATCCAGTCCCATCGGCGCGAGCCTGTCCCGGCTCGCGGTGCCGGTGAGCAACGGGCTGTTCACGGTGTCGCTGGAATTCACCGACCCCAACAGCTTCACCGGTGCGAATCGCTGGCTGCAGATCGGCGTGCGTCCGGCGGGCAGCGCCACCTTCACGAACCTCCTGCCGCGTCAGCCCATCACGGCCACGCCCTATGCAATTCGCGCCCTGACGGCCAGCGGACTGAGTGGAACGCTGCCGGTGGGCCAATTGACCGGCACCATTCCGCTGGCGCAATTGCCCTCAACGGTGGTGACCAATGGCGCGAGTGGCGTGAATTTCTCGGGCACGTTCAGCGGCAACGGCGCGGGCATCACCAATTTGAACATTAGCAACTTGCTGCAATTAGTGGGCACGGTCGCCGCGTGGGGACGCAATGTTGAAGGCCAAACGACCCTCCCCGTGGGCTTGAACAACGTGGTGGCCATTGCCGGGGGAGGTTTTCACAGTCTGGCGCTGAAGAGCGACGGGACGGTCGCCGCGTGGGGAGAGAATTTCTATGGCCAAACGACGATCCCCGTGGGCTTGAGCAACGTGGTGGCCATTGCCGGGGGTTGGTTTCACAGTCTGGCGCTCAAGAGCGACGGGACGGTCGCCGCGTGGGGAGTGAATTTCTATGGCCAAACGACCCTCCCCGTGGGCTTGAGCAACGTGGTGGCGATTGCCGGGGGATTTTTTCACAGTCTCGCGCTGAAGAGCAACGGGACGGTCGTCGCGTGGGGAGCGGGAGCAACCAACTCGGGAGGCCTTCCCGATTTGGGCCAGGCCATCATCCCGGTGGGCTTGAGCAACGTGGTGGCCATTGCCGCGGGAGAGTTATACAGTCTGGCGCTCAAGAGCGACGGGACGGTCGCCGCGTGGGGAAACAACGGCTTTGGCCAGACGAACATCCCCGCAGGCTTGAGCAACGTGGTGGCGATTGCCGGGGGATATTCTCACAGCCTGGCGCTGAAGCTCGACGGGACGGTCGTCGCGTGGGGAGCGGGGACAGACAACACGGGCAATCCCCACCTTGGCCAGTCCATCGTTCCCTTGGGCTTGAGCAACGTGGTGGCCATTGCTGCGGGAGGTCTTCACAGTCTGGCGCTGAAGCGCGACGGGACGGTCGCCGCGTGGGGAGAAAATGGCCAAGGCCAAACGACCCTCCCCGTGGGCTTGAGCAACGTGGTGGCCATTGCCGGGGGACGCGGTCACAGTCTGGCGCTCAGGCAGCAGAATGTTCCTGCGACCTTGGCGTTGCTGAACGGCAACAATGTGTTTCAAGGCGCTATCACCGCCACCGGCTTCACGGGTAACGGGGGTGGTTTAACGAATTTGAACCCTGCGAATATCGCCGGCACGCTATCTCCGATTCAAATTCCCAATCTGGACGCTTCCAAGATTTCATCCGGCACTGTTGCCGACGCGCGGCTCTCGGCGAACGTGGCGTTGCGCGCGGGGGGCAATTCATTTACCGGCAACCAAAGCATGAGCGGTTCACTGGATTTCGGCGCACAAACCCGCCAGATGCTCAACCTGTGGAACGCCGAATACGCCATTGGCGTGCAAAGCGATGCCCTCTACTTCCGCACCGGTAACGACTACCACTGGTATCGCGGCGGCAGTCATTCGGACGTCAACGGAAATGCCGGTGGTGGCGGGGGCGTTCCGCTGATGAGCTTGAACCGATCCGGCTTTCTCGGTCTCGGCACCACCACCCCGAGCTTTCCGCTCGACGTCCAAAGCGGACTGGCCGTCGGCCGCTTCACGACGACGAACAATGCCAATGGGGCGGTGCTCGCGCTGCGAAACAACACCGCTTCCCCCACCTACCTGGGCGCGATCAATTTCGAGGATAGCGGCACCCCCGGACAGATCGCCTACCTGGCCAGCGGTCAGATGACCTTCCGCGTGGGCGGGGCGGACAAGATGAATCTGCGCGCCGGAGGTCTTTACGTGGACAATGCGATTGTTCTCACCAGCGACCGGAACGCGAAGCAGGACTTCGCCGCCGTGGATGCGCAGGAGGTGTTGGAGAAAGTGGCGGCGCTGCCCCTGCAAAGCTGGAGCTACACGAACCGTCCGGGCGTGAAGCACGTCGGCCCGATGGCGCAGGACTTCCGCGCCGCCTTCGGCTTGGGCGAGGACGACAAACACATCGCCACCGTGGATGCCGACGGCGTGGCGCTCGCGGCCATCCAGGGCTTGAACCAGAAACTCACGGATGAATTGAGACAGAAGGGAACGGAGATCACGGAGTTGAAACAACGTCTCGATGCTCTGGAAAAAATTATTATCAATCAGAAATCAAACTAAGGAAACACACCCATGAAAACCACACTCACCCTCATCCGCCGCGCCGCGCTCCTGCTGCTGCTCGCAACGCTCAACCTTCCACTCTCAACGGCCTTCGCCCAGAGCAGCGCCTTCACCTACCAGGGCAGCCTGACGCAAGCCAGCTTGCCGGTGACCGGCCTTCAGGACTTCGAGTTCCGCCTCTTCAACGCCGCGGCCGGCGGCGCGCAACAAGGCGCGACCATCCCCGTCGCCGACTGGGGCGTGACCAACGGACTGTTCACCGTGCCGCTGGACTTCGGCGCGGCGGCCTTTCCGGGCGCGGATCGCTGGCTCCAGATCGCGGTGCGAGCGGGGGCCAACACCGGGTCTTACACGACGCTGAGTCCGCGCCAGCAAATCACGTCCACGCCGTATGCCGTCACTGCTCGCGGCATCTCCGGCACGTTGCCCGCCGCGCAACTACCCGCCAACGTCGCTCTGACGGACCGCGCACAAACCTTCAGCGCAAACCAGACCTTCCAAACCCGCGCGACCTTTAATGACCGGGTTGGAATCGGCACCAACGTTCCGCAAGAGGCGCTGCACGTCGCCGGAAGTTACGTCCGGGTGGATGGATTCGGGAACGAGCAGGCCATCCTCGGCGGTGACGGAGCAGGCGGCGATGTGGAACTGGGTAGTTCCAATCCGGCAATCGGCGCAGTGGCGTTGTTCAATCAAGGCACCGGCGACTACATGCACCTCTTCGCGAAAGGCGCGACGTTCTTCGGCCCGATCTCCGGCGACGGCTCGGGATTGACCGCTCTTCCGGCGGGCCAGTTGAGCGGAAGCCTGGCGGACGCACAGCTTTCGGCCAATGTGGCCCTGCGATCTGGCGGCAACAATTTCAGCGGGAATCAGGCGTTTGCTGGCAACCACAGCTTCGGCAACCAGACCCGGCAGATGATCAACCTGTGGAACGCTGAATACGGCATCGGTGTGCAGGCCGATGCGCAGTATTTCCGGACGGGCAACGACTTTCACTGGTATCGCGGGGGCAGCCATTCCGACGTGAACGCCAACGGGGGCGGGGGATCGCCGCTGATGAGCCTGACCCGGTCGGGACATCTCGGGCTGGGGATCACCACGCCGATCTACCCGTTGGAAATCCAAGCGGGACAGGCGGTGGAGCGGCTCACAACGACCAACAACAGCAACGGCTCCGTGCTGATCTTCAACAACCGTTCGCCGCTTCCCGACTATCTCGGCGCCATCAACTTTGAGACCAATGGTTTGACCGTCGGTCAAATCGCCTACCTCGCCAATGATCAATTGGTCTTTCGGGCCGGTGGCGCGGAGCGGATGAGTCTGGGAGCAGGAATCCTCACCGTCGAAGGTGTGGGCAACGAGAAGGCGTTCATCAGTGGGGCAGCGAACGAAGTTGTAATCGGAAGCGCCAAGGCCAGCGTCAACAACATCCGATTCGCGAACCTCACCGAATTCCCAAATCGTCCCATGGACTGCTACGCCCGAACCTTCAATCCCACCTCCGATCGCCAGGCTAAACAGGATTTCCGGTCCGTGGAAGCAACGGCCATTCTGGAGAAGGTTGTCGCCTTGCCCATTAGCGAGTGGGCCTATAAGGGGGATTCCGCAACTCGCCACATCGGACCTGTGGCGCAGGACTTCAAGCAAGCCTTCGGCCTGGGCAGTTCGGACCACTCGATCGCCACCGTGGATGCCGATGGCGTGGCGCTGGCGGCCATCCAAGGGTTGAACCAAATCGTCCGCGAGAAAGACGCGAAGATTCGTGAACTGGAAAAGCGTCTCGAAAAACTTGAGAGCCTGATGCTCCGTGCCAACGAACCATAACCCATAACAAACCAACAAAATGAAATCCTTCTACCTTGCCCTGGCGGTGGTATTCAGCGCCGTGACGGCTCGTTCCCAATCCTACTCCATAGACTGGTACACCATCGACGGCGGCGGCGGCACGAGCACGGGCGGCGTCTATTCCGTTAGCGGCACCATCGGTCAGCCCGACGTCGGACCAACCATGACCAACGGCCAGTATGCCGTCACCGGCGGTTTCTGGGCTTTGCCGACGCTGGTGCAAACACCCGGCGCGCCGACGCTCCACATCACCAACGCCGCGCCCGGCTTCGCCACGATGTGGTGGACGCCGCCCACGCCCGGCTTCACGCTGCAATCCACCGACAGCCTGTCGCCCACCAACTGGGTCAGCGCCCCCAGCGGCACGAACAATCCCGCCACTGTCCCGGCGACAATTGGCGCGAGGTTTTTCCGCTTGTTCCGACCGTGAACGATCTTCTCAAGCCTGCCAGACCCTCCCAGGCGACTCGGTGGTCCGAGTCCCCATCGGCTGAGCCGGCTTCCCAGAAGCGATCCGGTCGCCGGTCGTTGCCACGAGTGCCTGGAGCATTGCCGGCCCCCCAGAACGTGCTTTGACTAATGGTGCCCATTCCGCTTCCTTGGCTCCTGAAGCCATCTCGCGGCTGGCCATTCCTTGGTGTACGCGAACCACACGAAATAGCGCCGGAAACTCGATACCTAAGCCACCCACACACGCAGAACCTCCATGAAAACCCCACTCACTCCCGCCCTGCTCCTCGCCGGGCTGACTCTCCTCGCGGCAGCGCACGCCCACGCCGCCGGCAAGACCTGGACCGGTGCCGTCTCGACGGACTGGTTCAACGACCTGAACTGGTCCCCCGCCGGCAAGCCCGTCGCCGGCGACACCGTGCTCTTCGACAACGGCGGCACCATGAACATCACCGCGCCGCTGGGCTTCTCCGGCACCTTCATCTGGGTCCGGGGCACGATTACCAGTTCCGCGACCGGCCTGGGCCTGGCCACCAACACCGTCATGGCCCTCCGGCCCGGCAATTCCAAAATCCTCCTCTGCCCACTCGTCAACGAGGGCACCATCCTGGTACAGACCAATTCCACGCTCTACCTCGACAACGGCTTCGGTACCGCGCGCCTCGTCAACTACGGCACGCTCGAATCCCAGTCCGACGACAGCTTTCTCCACGCCGGCACCGGCGGCGGGCGGGTCGAGAATTACGGGCTGTTCGTCAAGACGGGCGGCGGCACCACGACCCTGTCCGCCAACATTCCGTTCGTGAACACCGGCACCGTCGAGGCCCGCACCGGCACGATTCAAATCGCCACCGGCACGTTGTCCGGCAATTTCATCGGCGGCGGCGTGAACCATTGGCTCGGCAGCTTCACGCTGACCGGCGCGGTCAATTCCTCCAACGTCCTCATCAACGCCCAACTCGTCGGCACCAACGTCACGCTGACCGGCAATTGGACCTGG
>Ga0335394_10011443_pt1 | contig 10010 bp, 11 predicted proteins | sample MAT03_FD_205741 | JGI IMG/M metagenome (GOLD analysis project Ga0335394, IMG submission 205741) | Freshwater microbial communities from Lake Fryxell liftoff mats and glacier meltwater in Antarctica - MAT-03 (spades assembly) (version 2) ...
TGGCCACTCTGAAATTGTAAGCCGACACGCACAGCCCAGAGCGGTCGGCCTGAAAGTTCTGAAACCCTGAGCTTCACCCAGTCCTTTTGTGTTGTCGCGATCCAGGCATCGGCGGGCAGCGTCGAAGCCCAGCGAATCAAGTCATCGACGTCCTCACGTCGATAGGGATGATGATCGGGGAATGAGCGAAAATCGACTACGTTTGCTCCAATCCCTTGAAGAGTTCTGCGAAAGGCCTCCGGGTTCCCGATCCCACAAAACGCGGCGACGGTTCTCCCTGCAAGGCCAGTCGCACTTGTCTGATTTGCACCGTTCAACAACTCAATCGGCGCGTGAATCGTGCGAACAACTGCTACTCCTGGCGCGAGCCGATTCACTTCGGATGTCAATTCGCCAATCTTTTCTACAGACACTGAATCGCAACGCGTGATCATAACGATTCCCGCACGCTTCAAGTTCTTTCGCGGCTCTCGCAATCCACCGCGAGGAAATAAGTAGCCGGAACCCCAGGGATCGGTTGCATCAATCAACACAACATCGAGATCGCGGGCCAATCGCCGGTGTTGAAAACCGTCGTCGAGAACCAACACCTCGCTTTCGGATTCCTCAATGGCCGTGTGCGCCAGGGCCACGCGATCGCGGTCCTGGTAGTGCGGCACGTCGGGCAGGTTTTCTTCCAGGATCATCGCCTCGTCGTTGCGACCCGCCTCGGCCCCGTAGCCTCGGCTCAACACGGCCACCATGTATTCGTGTCCGCGAAGCAACCGTGCTACATATTCCACGCACGGCGTCTTGCCTGTACCTCCGAGCGTAAGGTTCCCAACGCAAATCACGGGCACGGCAACTCGATGGACATTCCGCCCTTGATCGAAGCGACGATTTCGCCACCAAACGCCCACGCGGTATGGCCACTGAGCCAGCCAGAGCACTCGCCGCAGAACGAAGGCCAAAGGATCGCGGGCTTCCCCACGAACAATTGCATGCCAACAATTAGGGGACAAAGTCACGAAACCTCCGGGCGTGGAAGTTTAGCCGGAACTATGAAGTGCGGTCAACGCCGGTTTGGGGTTGGATTGCATGGCAAAGTTGCAACCACGGTGCGAGCCGAACGTGAGGATAGGAGCGAATCTGGCTGTCCGCAGTCACCAAAGGGCAGTCCAACAATCGTGCTGTGGCAACAATGATCTGGTCCGCCGGATCACGATGGAATGTGCCTGGAAGGCAAGTTGACTCGACCGCAACCTCGGGAGTAAGCGGGAACAACTGAGTTGGAGGCTGTGTGGCAAGCTGACAACCATTGTCCGACCGGCATGCTGAGGCGAAGCCTTCCAAGTTCAACGAGCTTTGCAATTTCCCAACACGAGATTGCTGAAACACCAACCCCATTCGGGGACTCGGTTCGGAGGTATGCCAAGAACCCAGCAGGCAGCTGCGTTCCTCCATCCAACCACCGCACCCAAATGTGAGTGTCCAGAAGGATCACCGCAACGCGCTCCACTCTACCTCGGCGACAGGCTCGGAAGGGCGATCAAAAAAGAGAACGCTTCCTCGAAGTGGATGCGATGCAAGGTCAACAGCCGTGGCTATCGGAATGACCGTCACATCCACATCCTCACCCGAGCGAAATGGTAAATGGTCAAGCGCGAGCTTTCCGTCCTCCCGCAAAGTTGCACGAACTCGATGGCCAACGATCATTGCCCCCACTCCTTTCCTATTCTTTCAGATTGTCAACGGGATCGTACGGTAAGTCAAGTGTAACCTTTGTGGGAAGCTGCAAAACCCCTCGACAATGTCGTGCTTGGAGAAGCGATATATCGCCAATCACCGTGTCCAGTTATAACATCCACTCCCAACCCGGAGGTTGTCCGTGCCGTTCGCTCTCATCTCGGATCAATCGACAATGGAATGGATCGATCTCGCCGTCCTCGGCGGGTTGTTTCTAATCTATTTATTGCTGGCCATACCATTCCCGAGCCTAGTTCTGCGCCCCTTTTTCTGGGTTGCCACGAGAACGATTTATCGCATTCGGGTTATCGGAAAGGCAAATGTCCCGGCTACAGGCCCGGTCTTACTCCTCTGCAACCACGTGACCTACATCGATTGGCTGCTGGTTTGGAAAGCCTGCCCGCGCAAGGTTCGTTTCGTCGCATTCGCGGGATGGACCAAGAACCCCATCTTCAAGTGGTTCCTAAAGCTCACCGACTCGATTCTAATCGACGGCGACGGAGGTCCAAAAGCGATCGTCAAATCGCTGAAACAAATCACGGCCGCTCTCGATGAAGGACAAGCGATTTGCCTTTTTCCGGAAGGGGCTCTATCTCGCGGCGGCGGAGTCATGCTCCCCTTTCGACGCGGCTTCGAACGTGTCCTGAAGGACGCCAAGCAACCGGTGCCGGTCATTCCCGTATGCCTGAATCAACTCTGGGGCAGTATCTTCAGTTACTCCAAGGGCAAAGTGATTTCCAAGTGGCCGGAACGAATTCCGTACCGGGTCTCGGTCACGTTCGGCACTCCTCTGCCGCCAACGGTCACAGCTCCCGAAGTCCGCCTCGCAATTCAGGAACTCTCGGCCCATGTGACCATCCGCGAGAGCAATCATTTGCGCCCCGTGCATCGCCAGTTTCTGCGAACGGCCAACCGGTTCTCCAAGATGCGTCGCATCGCCTGGATCGATGTCTCGACTGGCACTCCTCGCGAGATCAGCTACCTGAAGGGGCTTGTCGGATCGATGTGCATCGCGCGATGGTTGAAGCCGCAAATCGGCAGCGAGCAAAATGTGGGACTGTGGTTGCCCACAAGCGTTGGCAGTGCGATGGCCAACATCGCCCTGAATTTCCTTGGCCGCACAACCGTGAATCTCAACTACACGGCTGGGGTCGAGTCGATCCGCTCCTCGGTAAAGCAAACGGGAATGAAGACGATCGTGACCTCGAAGAAATTCCTGGCCCGCGTGCCGCTCGAACTTGAAGGCATAACACTCATTCATCTCGAAGATGCTTTGCGTGGCATCACCAAGTGGCAAAAGATTCGCTCGATGCTGGCCGTCGTGCTTCTGCCAGGATGGGTGCTCGAGCATCTGGTTCTTGGTCTGGGCAAGCACAAGCTGGACGACATCGTCACGATTATCTTTTCGAGCGGAAGCACTGGCGAGCCGAAAGGCGTGCCACTTTCGTATCGCAACATTTCGAGCAACACAGCCGCCGGTGTCGATCACTTATCTCTCGTGCCGGAAGATCGTCTGCTTGGAGTGCTCCCATTTTTCCACAGCTTTGGCTACACAGCACTTCTTTGGCTGCCGATTCAAATCGGCGGATCGGCCGTGTTCTATCCGGATCCGCGACAGGCGAAGGAAATTGGTGAACTCGCAAAAAACCATCGCTGCACGGGCATGCTCGGCACGGCCACGTTCATGCGCTTCTATCTGAGACGTTGTGAGCCGGAAGATTTTCGAACCATGCGCATCATCGTCTGCGGGGCGGAGAAATTACCTGTTGGGCTCGCGAAAGAGTTCGAAGCAAAATTCGGCATTCTTCCCATGGAAGGCTATGGCTGCACGGAACTCTCGCCCATCGTGGCCGCCAATGTGCCCGACGTAGAAGTGAAAGGGATCAAGCAAATTCGCAACAAGCTCGGAACCGTGGGCCATCCATTGCCGGGAGTTGCATGTCGAGTCGTCGATCCGGATACGGACCAGCCACTTCCTCCGGGGTCGGAAGGAATGTTGCTCGTGAAAGGGCCAAACGTGATGCCCGGCTACCTCGGCCGGCCTGATCTCACCGCGAAGGCAATCAAGGATGGTTGGTACAACACCGGCGACATGGGCAAGATCGACGACGATGGTTTCATCATCATCACCGGGCGATTATCGCGATTCGCTAAGATTGCCGGCGAAATGATCCCGCTCGAGAAACTCGAAGAAGAGATGCACGCGGTCTTAGGCACGAACGATCGGGTGCTGGCAGTAGCCGCGGTGCCGGATGATCGCCGTGGAGAACGCTTGATTGTGTTGCATCTGGCAACGCTCGCGATGGCTCCTCGGGAGCTTGGCAAGATGCTTGGCGAACGTGGCATTCCCAATCTGTGGATTCCGGGTGATCGGGATTATTTCGTTGTGAATGAATTGCCGGTTTTAGGAACGGGCAAGCTCGACTTGAGAAAGGTGAAGGAGTTGGCGGCGGCGGTAGTGAAGTGAAAAGTCGGCACACGGAGTGTGCCGACTACTTTGTGCTTCCTGGAATCGGCCGGCCCAGGAACTTCAATAGCGTCTGCATATCCTCCCATACATATTTTTTGTTCTCAGGTGAACGCCCTTCCAAAAGATTGGCCGGGTGAAATGTGCAAATGACTGGAATGCCTCGATATTCGTGCAACGAGCCACGCAATCGACTGATTCCAACTGAGGAGTCTAGCAATCGCTGTGCGGCGGTCCCTCCCCAACAGACAATAATCTTCGGCTCAACCAGGTCGATCGTTTCGTCCAGGTATTCCCGGCAATTCTGTGCCTCTATCGGCTGCGGCGGGCGATTGCCGGGCGGCCGGCAACGCAGGATGTTGCAGATGTAAATCTCATCGCGCCTCAGCCCGGACCCGGTGAGAATCCGGTTCAGCATCTGCCCGGCTGCTCCCACGAACGGCTCGCCTTGCCGATCTTCATCTCCTCCTGGCGCCTCGCCGAGGAAGAGAACCTCCGCACCAATTGGTCCGACACCGAAAACAGTCTGCGTGCGCGAGACGGCCAACTCGGGACAGCGCTCGCATCGACTCACTCGTTCGCGAAGAACATTCAACGCGATTTGCCTCCCCTCCTGGCTGTTCGCTTCGCAGCGCGGCTCTTCGACCTCGATCGGCTCGCTTGTGCTTGCGGCGACGATCTCAAAGCCAGCAGGCGGCCCGGACGTTTTCGGCAACCAGCCGATACCTGCCGCCTCCAGACCTTCCAGGCGAAGTCGAAGTTGTTCGCGAACGTCGCTGGCCATGAAAACCACTCCCCGCTTCCGCACACTCTCGATAGGTTGTTGTAGACAGCCCAGAGGATCTGCATATGCGACGCGTTCTTGCTTTGTTGGTCGGCATTGCACTACTCTCGCCATTGCTCGCCCAGACCGGACTGGAGCCCGCTCGCATTCAGAAATGGGAGAAAGACATCGTCGCCCTCGAAAAACGACACATCGAGAAGCCGCCCGAAAAAGGGGGCATCCTCTTCGCAGGCAGTTCGACCATTCGCCACTGGGATCTCGCAAAATCATTTCCGGAATGGAAGGCCATCAATTGTGCTTTCGGTGGCTCGGAAATCCGCGACGTCTCGCACTTTGCCGAGCGGATCATTCTGAAACACGAGCCCAAAACGATCGTCTTCTATGCCGGCGACAACGACATCAACGCGAATCGAAAACCCGAACAAGTACTCGCGGACTTCCGTGCGTTCACGGAGACCATCCACAAGCAACTGCCGAAGGCGCGTATTCACTTCATTTGCATCAAGCCAAGCCTCGCCCGCTGGAAGCAGTTCGAGACGCAGTCGAAAGCAAATGCGTTGGTGAAAGAATTCTGCAGCAAGGATGATCGGCTCGGCTACATCGACATCGTGCAAGGAATGATTGGCAAGGATGGCGAACCGGTTCCGGAACTGTTCGTCAAGGATGGGCTGCATCTGACGCCCAAAGGTTACGAGGTTCTGAGCGAGGCGGTTCGCAAGGCCATGAAGTGAGTTATTCACAGATTTCGCAGATGTCACAGATGAGAAATGCAGCAAGATGATTCGCACATTTCTTGTATTCAATCTGTGGCATCTGTGAAATCTGGGGAGGAACTGCAATTCACTACCGACCCCGTATCCCGTGGTACTCCAACGGAAACGCGTAATCCTTCCGCAGCGGGTAGCCTTCCCAGTCCTCGGCGAGCAGGATGCGTCTTAGATCCGGGTGGCCGGTGAAGAAGATACCACACAGATCGAACGTCTCGCGTTCGTGCCAGTCGGCCGTTGCCCATACTCCGCTGACCGTGGGAACCTCGGGGAGCTGGCCTTCGATGTTCTCCTTCCAGCGCGGCAAAATCAGTTTGAACGTGAATCGATTCCTGTTGGTGAAACTGGTGAGATGATACACCACTTCCAGATGCGGCTCGAACCCGGCCTTGGCAAGTTTCTTCGCGTCAGTTTCGAGATAATCGACGCCCGTGATGGAATTGAGCAGATCGAACTTCAGACCAGGGTCGTCGCGTAAAAACGAGGAGACTTCAACGATCCGATCGACGGCCACGATCGCGTAGGGATCAATCGCGTCGAGTTTCTTCCCGGTGATTGCCGACCCAAAGCGTTCTTCCAGAAGTGCAATAACGTCCGCAGGTGCCATGTTCACGCCTTGGCCGGTTTGGCCTTTTCCTTGGTGGATGTGACGAACTCGTTGGCTTTCTCGAAAGTTTCCAATTCGCTCGGCAACATGACGCCACCAGTCCGTTTTGGCACTGGCAACGTAATCGGTTGGCCTTTTGTCAGTTCCTTCATGCCACGCACCTTGTCCTGAATCCGCATCAAGCCTTCGAGCAAGGCTTCTGGACGCGGCGGGCAGCCGGGCACGTACACGTCGACTGGCACAACCAGGTCGACGCCTTTCACGACGTTGTAGCCGTACTTGTAATACGGCCCGCCGCCGCAGGTGCAGGCTCCCATCGCGATGACGAATTTCGGTTCGGGCATCTGGTTGTAGAGTCGCCTGACGCGGTCGGCCATCTTGTAATTGACCGTGCCGGCCACGATCATCAAGTCCGCCTGCCGAGGAGTCGCGCGGAACGCACCGGCCCCGAAGCGATCGATGTCGTACCGGCTCGCTCCCGTGGCCATCATTTCGATGGCACAACACGCGAGGCCAAACGTCATCGGCCACAAACTGCCTTGTCGCGACCAGTTGATCGCCTGTTCCAGCGTCGTGCTGACAAAGCCCTCTTCCCATCGCCCTTCGAGCATGCCCATTATGTCGCCCCTTCTATCGCTGTTGGTTCTTGCCCGGCCGTGCTGCGAACCCATTCGAGGTCGCCTCGCTTCCACAAATAAGCGAAGCCGACAATCAGCACGCCAAAGAAGATCAGAATGTCCACGAACGCGAGTCGCGCAAACGTCCGGGCGGCCGCGAGTTCTTCCTCTGTGGCCGCAGTCGCATCCCCGCTCTTGTAAGGCTTGCCTTCCATGCCTGCTGCCAGTTCCGCTCGTACCTCCGGCGGAGTCTCCGCATCGGCCAGTTTGTTCGTCGTGCCAAACACCGTGGCCCACGGGAAGAAGAACGCCATTTCCACATCGAAAACCACGAACAGCAGTGCGACAACATAGAAGCGCAGATCGAATTGAACCCACGAGTTGCCGATGGCCGGCTCGCCGCACTCGTAAATCGACCCCTTCTCGGCCTCCGGTTTCGCGGGGCGAAAGAGCTTGCCGAGCGTCAGGTTCGTGATCAAGAAGCCGATGCCGACGGCCACGAACACGAGAATGATGGTGACGAGTTCGGTCATCGTGAGGACGTCTCTCCGTTTAGCGAGTGAGCCAACGGCTCACTCAAGCGGCAGGTGCAGGTGACGGTGCCGCCGCCTTCGGCGGATCAGGCGGCTTCACCCAAACCGGCAAGGCAACTTTCTTCGATTCATAAACGGCAGTCGGGTTCAACGTGGCCTGGCCCCAGGCGACTTCCAGCGGCAACTTCGCGTAATCCACCACGCAGCCATCGCGAGTGAAACAACTCAGGTCGTGTGTCGAGCCCATGAAAATGCAATCGACGGGACACGGATCAACACACAAGGCACAAAACATGCATTTCGTGTAGTCGATCTTAAAGCCTGTAACCAGGAAGCCTTTGCCCTGCGTGTTCTTTTCCTTTTCGATGTAGATGCAGTCGACCGGGCAGGCCTTTGCACACTTGTCACAGCCAATGCACGTCGTCAGATCGAAACGGTGGAAGCCGCGATAGCGCGGCTTGATCGGCACCGGCAGTTCGGGGTACTCGAAGTGCGAGGCAAACGAACGCCTGCGAAACGTGTGCGCCATGGTCATCAACGTCACGTACATCCCAGCCGAGATGGTGGAGATGGCGAGACGAACATTCCGGAACCACACATGCATACGTGCGACCCAAGAGAGGGCTGAGTACTCAGACAGTATAGGAAGCTGGCGTGGAGTCCGGCACCCTGTTCGCCTCGCTGGTTCCCATCGATCGAAGTTCCCGTGCCAGCGTCGTGTTCAACACTTGCTCCAAATCCTGCAACGCCCTTGCCGCGTGTCGGCCATCCATCACGCGATGATCGAACGCCAGCGTGACGGCCACACGTCCATCGGGCGAGATCGGCCCGAAGGTCAGGTACGCCGTCAATGGCATGTGCGGCACGAGCAGTTCGCAACTAAAATTGCCCAGGCTCGAAATCATGAACGTCCCGAATCGTTTGCAGCGCTTATAGCCCGACCAGTTCAGCGTGGACCAGAAGATGAATCGTCTCAAGAGGGCGGGGTATCGTGCGATCCGCAGCAGTTGCCGAAACGACGAGATCGAACGAACCGGATCGGTGCGAAAACGCTTGAGATGTCCATCCAGTTCTTCGAGCGGCATGGTTTCTGGCGCACGGACCTTCGCGGCCAGAACCGTCTCCTCGCCCTGCCATTCGCGTTCGACGAGCACGACACATTCACTGATCGGATGCTCGTAAATCCGGCCCCAGGGAAAGCTCAGCCAGTTTCGCCGAAGATGCTCGTTCCGCTCGGCGACGAGCCCGTAAGCCTTCGCGAAGATCGCCACCCACGATAGCCGACCGGCCCCTTCGGTTCGGGCTTGCACGAGAGCGGGAATCGAACATTCGCGACGAACCGTGACCAACGGCACCCGATGAGATTGCCGCATCAACTCGTTGACCAGCCGCCGGCCATCCGAGACCTTTACGGACCGTCCCCGCCGCTCCTGTGTCATCGCGAGACTCCTGCCCCCGTCACAAGTTGGAGTTCCGGCTTTAGCCGGCTAAAGCCGGAACTCCAACTTGTGACACTCCATTTGTATCGATTCGACCTACTGACATACCATTCCAATCTTGACGCCCCCCCGAAAAATTCGCGGCTGATAGAAGTCATGATTTTAGCAGATATTACGACGAATTTCCCCTGTTTTCCTGCCGCTTCGTATCTCATAAATCTATGCCATTCATGGAGTTAGATGCCGCTTGCGCCATTCCATAGATCCGCGACAAATTTCACTCTTCGCCTTCTTCGTCGGCGTCTTTTCCCCACTGGCTCGCAAGCAACTTGATAACGGCTGGCCTGCCATCTTTCGGGCCGTCATCAACGACTCAGTCCGTCCAGGCGCTCGGCCAGCCCTGGCACCCCACGCACGGACGGCCCACCAAGGAACTCCACTCCATCGTCGGCCTGCTCTTCCTCCAGAAGGCCTTCGACTGGACCAACGCCGAGGCCGTCGAGGCTTACCTGTTTCGCACCGACGTCCAGTTCGCGCTCAATCTCGAACCTGGCCGCGACGAACTCTGCGACCAAACGCTATCGCTAACGGTTTATCGAAGACGACCTTGCCGCTCAGGCCATGCACGAGGTCACCGGCTGTCTCGTCCAATTAATCGAACTCGACATCGCCCGGCAGCGGCTCGATTCGACACATGTGTTCAGCAACATGGCCAACTTTGGCCGCACCCGAATCTTGGCCGTGACCGTCAAGCGTTTCTTGACGCAGGTGAAGCGGCACGCTCCGGGAGCTTACGACGCCTTGCCCGAAGAATTGTGGACGCGTTACGCCACGTCGGTGGGCAAGCTGTTCTCTAGACTACTATCCGTTCTACTTCTTCGTTTGTCGCGATGAATAATGCTGTTCTCAAAGAGGACGCGCCCGACAAAATTCCGTCAGAGCCGCGCACGCAGCGCAGCGGAGTAAGCGGATGAATCCGCGAGACGCTAAACCGCTTACTCCGCTGCGCTGCGTGCGCGGCTCAGTATCGATTCTTGGACCTTTGTCGGGAACGTTAAAAAAGACAATCGA
>Ga0335394_10011444_pt1 | contig 10009 bp, 9 predicted proteins | sample MAT03_FD_205741 | JGI IMG/M metagenome (GOLD analysis project Ga0335394, IMG submission 205741) | Freshwater microbial communities from Lake Fryxell liftoff mats and glacier meltwater in Antarctica - MAT-03 (spades assembly) (version 2) ...
GCAGGAGATCGGACAGCGCAATTTGACCTTCGAGACGGGCCAGCGGAAAGCCGAGGCACAGGTGCGCACCAAAGCCAAAGGCCAGGTGCGATAACCCGTCGCGCTCTATGTCCAGCCGGTTCGGCTCCGGGAAGGCACGCGGGTCGCGGTTTGCAGCATTGAGCATGATGAAAACCCGCTGGCCGACCTCAAGCTCCTTGCCATGGAGCTGATGCTTTTGCAGGACTATTCGCACTTGCGCGGGCGATGGTCCGTCAAACCGAAGCAGTTCTTCGACGGCAGACGCTGCCAGCTGCGGCTGTGTCCGCAGCTTGTGCATTTGCTCGGGATGGCGCATCAGCGCCAGCATGGAGTTGGCAATGTGGTTGGTCGTTGTTTCATGCCCTGCAAATAGCAGCAGGATGCAGGTGGCCACAAGTTCGTCGTTGGTGAGCGCATCGCCGTTGTCGCTTGAATGAACCAACTCGCTCAGCAGGTCATCTTGTGGCTTTGCACGCCGCTGGTCTATCAGCAGGCTGAAAAACTCAGCCATTTCACGGGTTGCCTGCTCTGCGGTGTCGTACTTACCCTCGGATACGCGGGCTGAGCCTATGAAAAGGGCCATGTTATCGGACATGCGCTTCAACTCGGGGAGGGCGTCGCGTGGTACCCCCAGCATGGCCATGATGACCAGACAGGGCATGGGTTCAGCGTAGTCGTGTATCAGGTCGAGCTGGTCCCGCCCGTCAAGCTGCTGGATCAGCCAGCGACTGATCTCTTCAGCTTTTGGCTGCATCTCGCGCATGGACCGGGCATGAAACACCCGTCCCGCCAGTTTACGCAGCCTGGTGTGGTCTGGCGGGTCTTTGAAAACCATCCATAGCGACAGGTAGCGGATGATGTTGGTAATCCTGTCAGCTTCTGCTGCGGGAAGTGACTCGAAGAACGGGCGAAGGCGATCAGAAGAAACCTGCGCCTTGTCCAGACACACCCGCTTGACATCGTCATAGCGCGTCAAAACCCAGCTTCTCAAACGCGGGCTCCAGTAACAAGGATCTTCTTCACGCATGCGCGCCAGGATCGGGAACGGGTCCGCCAGCGTTGCGGGATCCTCCGGTTGCCAGTCCAGCACAGGCAGTGGTGTGGAGGGATTCATTCGCACTTTTCCAGAATAGTGACGACGCAGGCGGCTTCGTCAAAACCCATGACCCCACCGCCATTTTCAATCAGCCCCAGGCTGGCGTTGGGCACCTGTCGCGCGCGCGCCTCATGGCGCAGCTGCAGGCATGTTTCATACACCATCGACAAGCCGGTGACACCGACAGGGTGCCCCTTGGATACCAGTCCCCCGGAGGTGTTGACGGGCAGCTTGCCGCCCAGGCCAGTTGCACCTGACTCCAGAAAGCGCCCGCTTTCACCCACCGGACAAAAGCGCAGCATTTCGAGTTGAAACAATTCGCAAAACGAGGTGGCATCGTGCAACTCAACCGTATCGATGTCGTCTGGGCCCAAGCCGCTCTGCGCATAAGCCTTATCGGCCGCGATACGCGACAGGCCTGGCTCATCGAGTGCGCGGTACTTTCCACCGGACAACTGTGATGTGCGAATTTTGACTGCTCTGGCTCTTGTCGCAGGTGAAAAGTCCGCGAGCGCTTCCTTGCTGCACAACAAGGCCGCCGCAGCGCCGTCGCCAATCGGTGCGCACATCGCTCGGGTCAGCGGCCATGACACCTCGCGGTCAGCCAGAACTTCTTCCAAGGTGAGCTCAAATTGATATTGCGCGGCAGGGTTCAGGCTGCCGTGAAAATGGTTCTTCACCGCGACCATGGCGATCTGGCGTTGTGTGGTACCCCAGCGTTTCATATGCCACGCGGCCTGCATGGCGTAGGTGTCCATAAACACTGTGCGGCCCGGGCTGACTTCAAAGGGCTTGCCAGCGGCTTTCCCCGCCGCCTGGTAGTAGTCCATCCAGCGAGTCGGATCGAGCTGGTCTATGGCGGTGGAGAATATCTGCGTGGTGCGCTCCGGCTGGTCCGGACTGCTGAGCTTTTCAACGCCAATGGCCAGGCTGACGTGGGCCTCACCACTTTTGATGTCTTTCCAAGCGCCATGGAAGGCCATGGATCCCGTGGCGCAGCCGCCTTCCACATTGATGACGCCCACCCGCTCCGGGAACAGCCCCTCTTCAACCAAGGGGGTAAAGCAGACCTGCCCGCGTATGCCACCTTGACCCCACTGGCCCATACCGCAATTGCCAAACCACACCTGCTCAATGCGTTTGGCACTGGCAGCGTCCATTTCGCAATCGCCCAGCACACCCAGGTAGGCCTCGCGCGTCAGGTCCTGAAAGGTCTGTTCCGGTCGTTTGCCGAACTTTGTACAGAAAGTGCCAATGACGTAAACATCAGGCATGTTTGTTCCCGATAGCAACGCCGCAGAGCCGCGCCATAGCACTACCCGAGCACTGATTTTTCCGCATTTTTGGTAACAACATCGTTTATAGTACTCACTAACTGATCGATTGTCTTGTTAACAGAAAAGCAATTCCACCCTGATTTACCCGTATAAGGAGACTGCCGTGAGCGCCTTGGCGAAAACAGTGTTGACGTCAGGCGCGCGTACGCCTTTTGGCGACTTTGGCAAGTCGCTGCGCGATGTGCCGCTGGTTGATATGGCGGTGCATGTTGTCAAAGCGTGCCTTGAGCGCGCTGGTCTTCCGCCCACCCACGTCGATCATCTGGTGTTTGGCAATATCGCGCAGGTGGACCATGAGGGCCTTTTTGTCAGCCGAAAAATCGCGCTTGATGCGGGTATGCCGGTGGAAAGTGCCGCCTTCGGCGTGGTGCGGGCCTGCGGCACAGGCTCGCAAGCAATCATCAGTGCCGCCGCGCAGATTGCCACGGGTCACAGCCGGGTGGCGATTGCTGCGGGGGGAGAGAATTTTTCCCGCGTGCCTTATCTCGCGCACCGGGTTCGCTGGGGTGCACAGCGTGGCCCGTTCGAGTTTGTAGATGGACTGGACTACATCTACCGATGTCCATTTACCCGCGAATTGATGGGTGACACGGCTGAAAACCTCAGCGAGCAGTTTGGCTATCAGCGCAAGGACATGGATTTCTGGGCTCTTTCCAGCCAGCAGCGTGCGGGCGCTGCCATGAGCTCAGGTTTCCTGGCACGGCAAATCGCACCCATGGAGGTGGATGACGGCAAAAATGGCAAGCGCTGGTTTGCGCAGGACGAGTTTCCCCGCCCCCAGATCACACTAGAAAAACTTGCCAGCTTAAAACCCGCGTTTCGCAAAGACGGGAAAGGTTTGGTGACTGCGGGTAATTCCAGCGGGGTGACGGACGGAGCCGCCGCCATGCTGGTGCTGCATGCTGATGCCGCAAATGAGCTAGAGGTACAACCGGAGGCCAGACTGATTGACTACGCGGTTGTTGGTGTGGCGCCAGAGATCATGGGCTCGGGGCCAGTGCCTGCCATTACAGCGCTGCTGAAACGCCAGGGCTTGAGCGTGGGCGATATTGACTACTACGAGATTAATGAAGCGTTTGCAGTCGTCAATCTGCACGCGCAGCAGCAACTGGGCATACCGCACGCGAAGACCAACCTTTATGGCGGCGGCATCAGCTTGGGCCACCCACCGGGCGCCACCGGCCTGCGCATGACCATGACCGCCATGCATCACCTGGCTGATACAGGCGGCCGTTATGCAATCATCTCGATGTGTCTGGGTTCGGGCATGGGTATGGCCACCTTGATTGAAAATCTGGTTTGATTCAGCGTGTTGCGCTGGACAGGTTGTTGGCCCGAACCTCCTCTCAAGCCTTGTCGCCGGTCTGAAATGCGCTGGGCGTGACGGTCTGGCGGATTCCCGGACGCTGTGACCCGACCGTCAATCTGCACGGCTTCCTGCTGGTCATGCGCGGCGGGCTTCAGTAGACACGGTTTGTCCACCGGGGCAGCGCAACTGCCCTTTCTTCACCCTACGCATAGTTTCGACTCCAGCAATCCATTATTGGGCACTCCAAGCTGACTTAGCTCCGAGCATCGGATCTGAAATTCGTTTCACGGTCCGTGTTCTTGCCCGATGATGTTGTTGAGATATTTTGATTGGCGAAGTTCAATGTTCAGGCAGACGTCTTCCTTGACGCCGCGAATGGCAGCGGTGTTGGTACCGTTTTTTTCGTCCGAAGCCAAGTATGAGAGCGGCACCGGTTGGCCAAGTTTTCACACACCATCACCCCATAGGCAGAAATGAAGCGCCGTTCAACAAAAAAAAGCTCGGTTAAATTTGACCATTCATAACATATTTTATCAACGGTAGATTACTATCTACCGCAGCAATCAAACATCTACCAAACACCCCCTACCGATCAAAGAAGTATTGAGCGGCGCGTCCGGACAATCAGTGCGAGGGTAAAAGTAGGGAAGATGCCAAAGAACGACCACGACGCCGTATTCAGCATTCCTCCGGCTGGAGTGAAACAAGCACTAGCCTCTCGGGTAAAGCGTGGTGATGGACCAAGCTACGGCGCGGACTCACAGAACATCGCAAACACATCTTTTGAGACACCTTACGTGGAAAAAAGCATCGTGATAGTGGTGGGTGCGATGTCCGACGATCTTCCATATCTGTGTGCTGGACTGTTCATCGCCACCGAACGAAACCCAAACGTGGCAGTTTTCTTGTGAATGAGAAAACTCAAATTTCACACATAGCTCGTCTCCAGACTGTGCATTTTCTGAGGGTCGGTGGCAGCCAGTTAATTAACACAAACGTCAAATCATTCGTCAGGTACACGCCAAAAATTGCCGCGATTTCGTGGCAGCTTGGACTTGTGTAGAAGAAAATCTAAACTTCTCTTGAGTCCAATGGCTCGTAAGCAGGCATCAATCGAGGTCAACTGGCCCATTCAGGAAATTCGTTCCGCTAAATCGAATGGCGGCAAACGCAGCCAAGTTGCCTGTGGAGATATATCAAAAGTCACCCGCACCAGAATAGCCGTCTCAAAGTTATATGTGTAGTTTCCCGCTCCATAATTATGTTGACGACTTTAGGTTTGGGTGTTGTCAATTTGGTACGCCGCTAGACCCCATGGATGCTGGGGGGCTGTTTACGACTTTAATTGGTGGGATCAGCTAAGTGAACTGCCGACCCCCGGGGTGGGTGTTGTCTGACAGACAAGGCCAAGCGCGCTGGGGAGGATTGTTCCCAATCGAGCCTGATCTCAGACGGAAAATGCCATGAAGTCATATGCCCGCTTAGGCGCCATGATCGCTAACTCTTCTCTCGCAATGTTCGGGCTGATGTACCTAAATACCTACGCGCTAGATCATGTTTTCTTCAGCGAAACGCGCGCTTACATGGCCATCTTGATGGGTGCCACGATGGCGTTGGTCATGCTGGTCTTCATGTGGTGCATGTACGAGAACGCCACCGCCAATGTAGTTATCGTGGCGGCCAGCGCGCCGCTCTTCGCCGGGTCGCTGTGGTTGGTACGCTCGCAGGAAACTGTCGACGACCTGTCCTGGATGCGCGCGATGATCCTGCACCATTCCATCGCCATCCTGACGAGCGAGCGCGCGCACATCAGCGATGCGCGCAGCTGCGCCGAGCCGCCCGAGATCGCCCCACCAGGCCGCCGTGATCAATCGACCGATAAGCACCCAAAGGAGATGCCGTAACCTTTCATTCCCCGACGCGAGCCCCCCGATGGATTCCAACCGCCGCCTTTGGTTGGTCTTGACAGCGGCTGCAGACGGTGTGGCAACCTCGTTGACTGCGGTTCCGTTTGTCTCGTCTTTCGCGCCGAGCGAACGCGCGAAGGCAGCAGGTGGCCCGATCGAGGTGGACATCTCGGACATCCCGCCAGGAGGCATGAAGCCTGCCGAATGGCGCGGCAAGCCGGTATGGATCGTACGGCGGACGCCCGAGATGATGGCCGCACTGCAAGGTCATGATGCGCAGCTTGTAGATCCGCAATCGACGAGAGAGCAGCAACCGGCCTATGCGAAGAACGCGGCGAGAGCGATCAAGCCCGAGGTCTTCGTGGCCATCGGAATCTGCACGCATCTCGGTTGCGCGCCGAGCCGCACACCGTTGGGTTCCGCCAATCCGAGTCTTCCAGCCGACTGGCCAGGCGGCTACTTCTGTCCCTGTCACGGGTCGACGTTTGACGGCGCTGGGCGCGTGTTCAAGAACAATCCTGCCGCAAGTAACCTGGAGATTCCGCACTATCGCTTTGCCAGCGACACGAGCATCCAGATTGGTAACGTCACCGCATCCTGAACGACAAAGACGATGTGTTTCCTCGCCGCCACCCACCCCTTCCTGGTCAGGTCAAGCCGTTACCGAGAGGCTTGACCGTGCGGATTCCCTTGACCCCATTGCGCGACCTCGAGACGGTGCGACGCATACGGGTTTCAAAGCCTGAGCGGCTGTCGATTAAGTGCCACGGATGCCGAGCGCGACGCGCATCGTCGCGAAATTCAGGCACGCCAACTGCCAGTGCCTTGTGGTATGGCTTAATCCAGAATCGCAGTCTATGGTGCCATTGCCGCCAACGTGGCGATCGCGGTGACCAGGTTCGAGCGCAATCTGTACTCGAGCTTCAGCTGGGTAGGCGTCAGCCTGATGCTGATCGCCGACCTGTTCCTGTTCGGAGCGATCGGCGTCACCGTGTGGGCGGTGCAGATGCTCTGGATCCCGATCACCGCGGCGGGCATCGTCAACGGCATCGGATACTGGTGGGGCTCCGCAACTTCAAGACTTCGGACGCAAGCCGCAACTTCTCCCCCTGGGGGCTGGTCATCGGCGGCGAAGAGCTGCACAACAACCATCACACCTATCCAACTTCGGCCAAGCTGGCGGTCAAGCCGTACGAGTTTGACATCGGCTGGCTCTACATCCGCGGCATGGAGATGCCCGGCCTGGCGACGGTCCGCAAGGCGGCGCCACGGCTCAAGCTCGGTACAGTCTCGCCGGTCGCCGACGACAAGACGTTGGATCCGATCATCGTCCACCGCTATGAGTTGATGGCCGACTACGTGCGCCGCTGGCTGCATCGGGATGAAGAGATAATCCCGAACAACGTCAAGGCTCAGGTCGCGGGTACACAGGCGTCGAGCCCCTACCTCGCCAAGCTGGTCGCGATGCGCGAAGAGTTGCGCATGCTGTGGACCCGCAAGAACGTCTGCGCCGAGCAGCGGGTTCCCGATCTGCAAGCATGGCTCGTGGAGGCAGAGCAAACCGACATCGGCGCCTTGCAGCAGTTCGGCCTTCGACTGCACGCTGCCCGAGTCTGAGCGGCGAATTTTGTGTCCAGGTCGCAGCCGGGCAAGGACCAAGCCAATACGAGCCGAACTTAGAGTCCCCAAGGAGCAGGCAGATGTCAATACGCGCGACGACCAGGCAATTTCTGAAAGAGCTGTATCGCAAAACCGTAGAGGACGACATCCTCAACGGTGCTGCGGTGCTGGGCTTTTACCTGATGCTGGCGATCTTTCCGGCGATGATCTTCGTGCTGGCGATTATTCCGTACCTGCCCATTGCCAACATCGATCAGGCGATCATGGAACTGCTGCGCCAGGCGCTGCCGGCGAGCGCCGCCGACATGTTCACGGGGGTCGTTCAAGAGGTCACACGAGAACAACGTGGTGGCCTGCTCTCGTTCGGTCTTCTCGCTGCGCTGTGGGCCACCTCCACCGGTATGTACGCCATCATGCAGCAGCTCAACATCGCCTATGACGTCGATGAGGGGCGCGGCTTCCTGCGGGCTCGGCTCGTGGCGATCGGACTAAGCCTGCTGTTTGTGGTGCTGGTGCTGGGGGGCTTCTCGCTCATCGTTCTGGGCGGCCAGATCCAGGAGTGGCTGGCCTCCCGTTTCGGCTTCGGCGACGCGCTGCTGGCGTTCTTCATCGTCTTTCGCTGGGTGATCATCCTGGCGGGGCTGCAACTGGCGTTCTCTGTCATCTACTACCTTGCACCGAACGTAGAGCAGAAATTCAAGTTCATCACGGCAGGCAGCGTCGCCGGAGTCCTCGTTCTTCTGGTCGCATCGCTGGCTTTCGCCTGGTACACCCAAAGCTTCGGTAACTACGACGCCACCTACGGCAGCGTCGGTGCGGTCATGGTGCTGATGATGTGGCTCTACATTGCAGGGCTGGCCATCCTGTTCGGCTCGGAGATCAACGCGCTCCTTAAACGACGCGACGCCGGCGGCAGTCAGAGCGACGGAAATGCGACCAGTCAACGCAAGTGAGACCCCGACACGCGATGACACACATCGGAGCCTCACGGTGGTACAGGCTCATTCGGCCATGGGAGCAGCCAACAGGACAGAGAGCTTAACTTTTTGGTGGATATCAGCTTGCCAGCACGCCCGCGTACCCACGCTGCTCCCGTCGAAAGTGAACTGCAGCGACAGTCGACGGATGCAGTTGTTTGCTTCCGGCCCATCATTCCCCAGCAGACAACGCGCAGCGCGCGCGGGTTGGCGTTTCGGGCAGCGACCGCTTGGGCCTCAGTCTTCGCCAATGCACAGACCACTCTCCGCGGGGCGACCTACGGTCCCTTTGCGTTTTTCGTGTTCAGCTTTTGGGGATTCGCATGAGCCTAGGCCTGATTGCGCTGATCGTATTGGTGCTGGTTCTTCTCGGGGTGCTACCCACTTGGGGGCACAGTCGAAGCTGGGGCTACGGGCCCACCGGCGTTGTCGGTCTGATCGTGGTGGTGCTGGTCGTGCTGCTGCTGCTGTGGCTTCGAGTCCTTTATGTGAATTCTCCACCTCATATTGGGTGAGTGGAATCTGCCAGAAGCGGGCTTCGCGGCTATTGGCACGAAGGTCAGAGCCAGATCGAAAAAGTCAGTTCGGCTAGAAGGCTTTTGATCACAACTTTGTCGAGGTCAGTAGCGCATGCACGTCGACAGTGAAAAGTATCGTTTTCGACGCCTTGATAGTACCGCGCACGGCACAGCGTTGAGCGGCGGGCTCAATTTTTGGTCGAACCCCACAACTGCTGCAAGCGCGCGTCGCGCCCGCAACTCGACCGGTAGTACTTGTAACGGACCGGGTTCTTCTTGTAGTAGTCCTGGTGGTAGTCCTCGGCCGGATAAAACTTGCTGGCTGCGACGACTTCAGTGACGATGGGCTCCTTGAATGGCTTGGATTTTTCCAGTGCGGCCAGCGAGCGTTTGACCACCTGCAGTTGAGCAGCATCGTGGGTGAAGATAGCTGTGCGGTAGGGGTTTCCCGCGTCACAAAACTGGCGGTCTTTTGTGGTCGGGTCGATGGTGCGCCAGAACTTCTCCACCAGAGCCGCGTAGCTCACCCTGGCCGGGTCAAACACGATTTCAACCGCCTCGGCGTGGCCTGTGTCTTTGCTTGTTACCTGCTGGTAGGTCGGGTTGGCCGTGGTGCCGCCGATGTAGCCCGAAGTGGTGGACAACACACCGGGTACCTTGTCAAAGTCGGACTCCACACACCAGAAACAGCCACCTGCAAAAGTGGCCTTGGCAGTGATGGGGGCGGTTTGCGCGTGGGCTGCGCCAGCCGACATGAGCACGCCAGCGAACAGGGGCAGGAGGCCGCCCAGCCAACGGGCGGTCATGCGGCCACCTTGAAGGTGAGCGCCGCGCCGTTGTTGCAGTAGCGCTTGCCGCTGGGCTTGGGCCCGTCGCTGAACACATGGCCTTGGTGGCCACCGCAGCGCAGGCAGTGGTATTCGGTGCGGGGAAAGATCATTTTAAAGTCGGTTTTGGTGCCCAGCGCGCCTGGCAGCGGTGTGTGAAAACTTGGCCAACCGGTGCCGCTCTCATACTTGGCTTCAGACGAAAAAAGCGCTAAGTCGCAACCCGCGCAGTGGTAGCTGCCCTTGCGCTTTTCGGCATTCAAAGGGCTGCTGCCAGGTCGCTCTGTACCTTCTTTGCGTAACACGTCGAACTGGGCTGGGGTGAGGCGTTTCTTCCACTCAGCCTCGCTCAGTTTCCAGGGGTCGGTGGCGGCCAGGGCGTTGCTCACGGGAGCGG
>Ga0335394_10011447_pt1 | contig 10008 bp, 7 predicted proteins | sample MAT03_FD_205741 | JGI IMG/M metagenome (GOLD analysis project Ga0335394, IMG submission 205741) | Freshwater microbial communities from Lake Fryxell liftoff mats and glacier meltwater in Antarctica - MAT-03 (spades assembly) (version 2) ...
GTGTTCGTGAAGCCGGCCAACATGGGCTCGTCGGTGGGCGTGTCGAAGGCGAAGACGGTCGAGGCGTTACGCGACGCCATCGAAGTGGCACTGAGCTACGACGAGTGGGTGGTGGTCGAGGAGGCCATCGACGGCCGAGAGATCGAGGTGGCAGTGCTCGGCAACCTGGAACCTCGCGCCAGCGTGCCCGGCGAGATCGTGCCCGGCGCCGAGTTCTACGACTACGCCGACAAGTACGTCGACGACGGCTCGCAGTGCCTCATCCCGGCACCGCTCACGCCGGCCCAGACCGCAGAGGTGCAGGCACTCGCTATCGCCACGTTCAACGCGATGCGCGCCGAGGGCCTGTCGCGTGTCGACTTCTTCCTGGAGGAGCCCGGCCGCGGTTTCCTGCTCAACGAGATCAACACGATGCCCGGCTTCACGCCCATCTCGATGTACCCGAAGATGTGGATGGCCAGCGGCCTCACCTACTCGCAGCTGATCGACGAGATGGTGCAACTGGCCTTTGAGCGACACTCGCGTCGACGCCGCAACACCTCCCACTGACCAGGTCGCAGAGCGACGAATCCTTCCCGGTGCCTCGCGTGCCGGCACCGCAGCGCCAGCGGCCGCCGAAGTACCCTTGCGGCGATGACCACCACCGAGAACTCCACCGGATTCGACGCTCACCGTGCCATTCGCGACCTGCGCGAGCTGGCCGCTCGCACCGGCGGGCCGGCAGGCTCGCGACGCCTGTGCTGGACCCCAGAGTGGGCCGAGGCGCGAGCCATGCTGCGCGAGGAGCTGTCCACACTGCCCGTCGTCGTCGAGCAGGACGAGGCAGGCAACCTCTGGGCGTACTTCAAGGGCCAGACAACCGAGACAGTCGTCGTCGGCTCACACCTCGATTCGGTACCGGCCGGCGGTTGGCTGGACGGTGCCTTGGGCGTACTCGGCGGCTTGGAAGTGCTGCGCTCGCTGGTGGCCTCGCCCACATTGCCGCAGCGGTCGTTCGCACTCGTCGACTGGGCCGACGAAGAGGGTGCGCGCTTCAGCCGCAGCCTGTTCGGCTCGGCCGCGGTGGTCGGCACGCTCGACCTCGACATTCTGCGCGAGCTGAAGGATCGGTGGGGCAACTCGCTGCCCGAGGTGGTTGCCGAGCACGGTGTGCTGATCGATGCGATGGAGGGCGCCCAGGCGCGCCTGGAAGACGTTGTTGCCTATCTCGAGCTGCACATCGAGCAGGGCCCTGTCCTGGAGCACGAAGGGCTGGGCATCGGAACCGTCACGGGCACCGTCGGCATCGAGCGCGAACGGTTGATCTTCAGCGGGCAGGCCGCTCACGCCGGAACGATGCCGATGAGTATGCGCCGCGACTCACTGCGCGCAATGAGCCGCTTCGCACTGGAGTTGGCGGAGGTCGGCAAGCGCCACAACGGGGTCACCACGGTCGGCAGCGTGTCGGCGTGGCCGGGCGTCGTCACTGCCGTGCCAGGCACCACCACGTGCACGATGGACATGCGCCACATAGACGCCGGCGCGTTGGCCGCGATGTTCGGCGAGATGAAAGCTGCGGCAACTGCGGCCGCCGAAGCCGAAGGCTGCACGGTCGAGCTGGAGCACATCTTCCGCATTCCCCCGATGATCTTCGACGCGACGCTGGTGGACAGTGTGCGTCGCGCGGTGAAGGCCGTCGAGGGCCACGAGTTCGAACTGCCCAGCGGCGCGCTGCACGATGCGTCCGAGATGGCGCGCGTGGTGCCGACAGCAATGGTGTTCACGTCGTCCATCGCCGGCCTGTCACACACGAAGGAAGAGGACACTTCCGACGAGCATCTCGCCATGGGTATCACCGCCTTCCACATGGCCGTGATGGAGGCGCTGAATCCTGCTAGCCGAACGACACCGTGACCTCGTTCGAGTTCGAGGCCCCGCTGTGGATCTGGAACGGCGGCAGCGGTACCTCGTGGCACTTCATCACCCTGCCATTCGAGATCACTGACGAGATCGACGAGATGTGCTCCGAGACGAAGAAAGGGTTCGGGTCCGTGCCGGTGTCGGTCACTGTCGGACGCACGACGTGGACCACCTCGATCTTCCCGTCGAAGGAGCAGGAGTCGTTCATCCTCCCGGTGAAGGCCCAGGTCCGCAGAGCGGAAGGCCTCGCAAACGGCACCACGTGCGCAGTCACGCTGGAGTTGCTCGACATCTCCTAGCGAGAAGTCAGGGGGCGAGGGCGGCGCGGAGGAAGCCAAGCAGCTCGGTGCGTAGGCGCCGGAGCTCGGCCGTTGTCGGCGACCAGCCAACGCTACGCAGGACTTCCGGCTCGGTGGCGATGCCGGTGACCGTGGCGTAACAGAGGGCGGCGACCAGTCGTGGGTCGCCCTGGCGAAGGCGGCCGCGATCCATTTCCCTTTGCAGATGCACAAGTGCCCTATCAACGAGCGGTCGTAGCTCGCCGTGGAAACGCTCGCCGACCGCCGGCGACAGGCGGCTGACCTCACGAATCAGACCCAGCAGGGCAGGCCGCCGCACTGCCGGACGGAACACGGCGCGTACGACGGCTTCGATGCGGTCGAGTGGGTCGTCGGAGGTCGCACGGATTGCGGCCTCGATCGCGACTGTCAACTGCAACGCCGCCTGCACCAGCACGGCCTGCACGAGATCGTCCTTCGAGGGGAACCAGTACAGCAACGTCTGCTTGGCGACCCCGACCTCCCCCGCGATCACGTCCAGCGACACCGCATCCACCCCGCGCAGACCGAACAGGTCGGTGGCAGCGTCGAGGATGCGCTCGCGGGTCGGGGGCCTGGACATTCCTCTACCATATGGTAGAGGAATGTGATAGACAAGGGATCGCATGATTGCTGAACAGCTCGACGACAAGCGCGTCGCCATCACCGGCAGCACCGGGTTCGTGGGCACCGCGCTGGTCGAGCGGCTGCTGCGTAGCGCCCCCGGATGCACGCTGATCTTGCTGATTCGTCCCACCAAGCGCCACGACCCCACCGAGCGCGCCCGCCGCGAGATCTTCAAGAACAACGCGTTCGATCGGCTGAAGGCTGAGCTCAAAGACCCTGAGCGGTATCCGGCTGGCGAGACGTTCGACGAATTGGTCGCCCGGCGTGTCATCGCGATCGGCGGCGACGTCAGCACCGACGGCCTCGGTCTCACCGAGGCCGACCAGGCCATCTTCGCTAGCTGCGACACCATCATCCACTCGGCGGCAGCTGTGTCGTTCGACAGTCCCTTGGACAGTGCCGTCGAGATCAACCTGATGGGCCCCGTGCGCATCGCCGCCACCTGCCAGGCGCTCGGCGTCACGCCTCACATGGTGGGCGTCAGCACCTGTTACGTGGCGGGCAACCGGCGCGGCAACGCCCCCGAGGCGTTGGTCAGCGAGGGCCACTGGGACATCGGGCTCAGCTGGAAGAAGGAAGTCGCCGCCAGTCGCCGCCTACGCGGCGATACCGAAGCCCAGAGCCGCGACAGTGAAAAGCTCACCCACTTCCGTGCCGAGGCACGCAAGGAACTTGGCGCTGCCGGCGGCCCTGCCTTGGCGTCGAAGACCGAGAACCTGCGCGAGGCGTGGGTGAAGGCGCAGCTCGTGGAGGCCGGCCGTTCGCGTGCCGCCAGCGTCGGCTGGCCCGACGCATACGCGTACACGAAAGCCCTCGGCGAGCAGGCCCTCACCGAGACGAAGGGCAACGTGCCGGTCAGCATTGTGCGGCCCAGCATCATCGAGTCCGCGCTGGCCGAGCCGTTCCCCGGCTGGATCCGTGGCTTTCGTATGGCCGAGCCGGTCATCCTCAGCTACGCCCGCGGCCTGCTGAAGGAATTCCCCGGTGTCCCCGAGGGCACGGTCGACGTGATCCCCGTCGACATCGTCGTGGCCGCAATCATCGCCGTCGCCGCTGCCGGTCCCGAGCGCGCGGCGCCAATCACACAGGTCGCCAGCGGTGGGGTCAACCCGCTGAAGTACAAGCTGCTGGTCGACAACGTACGCGCCTGGTTCACGGAGCACCCGTTGTACGACGCCGAGGGCCAGCCGATCATGGTGCCCGAATGGCAGTTTCCCGCCCGCGGCCGCGTGAAGGAGCAGCTGGAGCGTGCCCGCAACGTCATCGGCAAGACCGAGCGCGTGCTGCAGGCGCTGCCGTTGCGCGGCAGGCAGGCCGCGTGGGCCGCAAACCTGGAAGAGAAGAAGAACGAGATCGACAGGGCATACGAGTACGTGCAGCTCTACGGTCTGTACACCGAGTGCGAAGCGATCTATCAGGTCGACAAGCTGATCGCGATGTGGGACACGCTGGACGCAGCCGACCAGGCGGCGTTCAACTTCGACCCGCGCAGTGTTGATTGGCCGACGTACATCAGCACCATTCACCTGCCGTCGATCGTTCATCACTCGCGTGCGAAGGTCACGCCGGGCAAGAACCGCAACGACCGCACCACCCGGCTGCGCAACTCGGTGCTCTCGTCGGAACGTCATGTCGCGGCGTTCGACCTGGAGAACACGCTGATCGCGAGCAACGTGGTGGAGAGCTACTCGTGGCTGGCCACTCGCCGGCTCAACACGCCCGAGCGCATCCGCTACGTGTTGCGCACGTTGGCCGAGGCGCCCACGCTCAGCAGCATCGACCGCAAGGACCGCAGCGACTTCCTGCGCTTTTTCTACCGTCGCTACGAGGACGCTCCGGTGTCACAGATCGCCGAGGATTCGCAGGACATCCTCAGCCAGCTGATTCTGGCGAAATCGTTCCCCGCAGGTCTACGTCGGGTGCGCGAGCACCGAGCACTCGGCCACAAGACCATCCTCATCACGGGTGCGCTCGACTTCGCGGTCGAGGGTCTGCGTCCGCTGTTCGACGAGATCGTGTCGGCGAAGTTGACCGTCCGTCCTGACGGGACGTACAGCGGGAACCTGGCCGTGGTGCCGCCAACTGGCGAGACCCGCGCCGAGATCCTGGCCGACTACTGCGCCAGCGAAGGCCTCAAGCTGGAGCAGAGCATCGCGTACGCGGACAGTACGAGCGACCTACCCATGCTCGAGGCCGTCGGCTTCCCGGTGGCGGTCAACCCCGAGACCCGCCTCGCCGCAATTGCCCGCAAGCGAGGCTGGCTGGTCGAGGATTGGGCCAAGGCCAGCGGCGCCCCCAAGATGCTGCTGCCGCTCGGCTCGATGATGGCCGAACGCGAACGACGGAAGGTGTTCCTGTGAGCCGGCAACCTCAACAGCTTCGGCGTTCAGATGCGGTACTACCGCACATCAACGCCGAAGTTGGGGAACAGGGGACGTTGTGAGCCGGCTCGTGTTCTCGCGCAAGCCTGCCCGGTTTGCAATGGCTCGGCTCGCAGGGGCGATCATGCCCGGCGCCGGAGCGTCGGTGGGGCCGCTGAATCTTGAGTCCGACGAGCTATTGCCGCTGCCCACACCGGAGTGGGTCCGCCTGCGCACCCGGATGGCAGGCATCTGTGGCAGTGACCTGTCGCTGATCGACGGCACTGCCTCGGCCTACTTCGACCCGCTGGTCAGCTACCCGTTCACGCCCGGCCATGAGGTCGTCGCCGATGTGGAGGGCACAGACCACCGAGTCGTACTGGTGCCCGTGCTGTCGTGCATCACCCGCGGCATCAGTCCTGTGTGCCAGGCATGCGCAACCGGGCAGATCAACCTGTGCGAGCGGGCGGCCTTCGGCCACCTCTCCCCCGGTCTACAAAGTGGGTTCTGCAGCGACACCGGCGGCGGCTGGAGCCACCAGATGGTGGCCCACCCGAGCCAACTGATCGACGTACCGGCCGAGTTCACCGACGAAGCGGCCGTGCTCATCGAGCCCACCGCCTGCGCCGCCCACGCCGCTGCCCGCTACACGGGCAAGGAGACCGTGATCATCGGTGCCGGCACACTCGGCTTGCTCACGCTCGCGGCCATCACCGCCACGCGCGACAAGGTACGCAGCGCCCCCATCGTCGTCACCGCTCGCTATGCCGAGCAGAAGCGTCTCGCCAAAGAGTTGGGCGCCGACATCGTGTGCAGTAGCGAGGAGATGCCTCGCTATGTGCGGTCATCCACCAACTCGTTGGTCTTCGGCGACCAGCTCACCTGTGGGGCACCGCACGTCATCGACTGCGTCGGAAGTAGCGACTCGCTGCAGCAGGCGTTGCGGGTCGTCGCCCCTGGTGGCGAAGTACAGGTAGTCGGCATGCCGTCGAATGTCTCGCTGGAGCTGACGTCGCTGTGGCATCGCGAGGTGGCGATTCGCGGTTGCTACGCCTACACCCACGCCGACTTCCACACCGCGATCGATGTGATTCGCCATCACGATCTCGGCCGGCTGGTGTCGGCTACATATCCCCTGAAGGACTACACCGACGCGATCGCCCATGCGGCCGCGGCCGGCCGTCGTGGCGCCGTCAAAGTCGCCTTTGACCTGCGCGACAGCGCCGATCTGAGAGGTTCCTGAAATGCCCCGTCCCGGATTCGTCCTCGAAGTGGACCGCTCGACGCCGTCGATCATGTTTTGGCGCGGCGAGAACTTCAGCCTGGAGAAGCTGCCCGCCGGCCGCAGCCGGGTCGTCTACCCGCCCGAGCCGCTGGAAGCGCTGAAGGACATCGATGGCGCCATTCGCCACGCGCTGCTGAACCCGCACGACCAGGACCCGCTGCCCACGCAGCTCTTCCCGGGTATGAAGCTGACGATTGCGTTCGACGATGTCAGTCTTCCGCTGCCGAAGATGCGCCGCCCCGACACCCGCCAGCGCGTCATGGAAGCCGTGCTCGATTTGGTCGCTGCGGCCGGCGTCGACGATGTGCATTTGATCGCTGCGCTCGGTCTGCACCGCCGCATGCACGAGTACGAACTGCGCCACGCCCTCGGCGACCGTATCTACGACTCGTTCTACCCGCGCGGCATGCTCTACCAGCACGACGCGGAGGACCACGACAACCTGGCGATCATCGGCACCACCGATCACGGCGAAGTCTTGGAGATCAACAAACGCGCTGCCGAGAGCGACCTGATCATCTACGTCAACATCAACTCGGTCAGCATGGACGGCGGGTGGAAGAGCATCACCACCGGCCTCGCGTCGTACCGCTGCCTCAGCCACCATCACAACCCCGAGACGCTGGAGAACACTCGCAGCCTGATGGGCCATCGCCACCAATCCGCGCTGCACACCAGCGTGTGGCGGCTGGGCAAGGTACTGAAGGACAACGGGCCGAAGATCTTCCAGATCGAGACCACGCTCAATACCGACATGTTCCCCGCGCCGTTCGACTTCCTCAGCAAGCGCGAGTGGGAGTGGAACACACGTGACCGCGCCACATTCCTGGCCACCACGAAGTCGTTGAACCGCACGCCGATCAAGATGGCTCGGAAGATCTTCCACAACATGGAAGGTCCGCACCAGATGACCTCGGTGCAGGCGGGCGACACCGACGCGGTACACAAGCTGACCCTTGAGAAGGTGTACGAGCAGCAACTGGTGGAGGTTGTCGGGCAGACCGACATCCTCACCATGGGTATCCCATACGTCTGCCCGTACAACCCGGACGGCGTGATGAACCCGATCCTGGTGATGTGTATGGGCCTGGGCTACCTGTTCAACATGTACCGCAACAAGCCGCTGGTGCGTGAGGGCGGCGTGATCATCATGACCCACCCGTGCTACCGCGACTTCAATCCGGTGCACCACCCCAGCTACATCGACTTCTTCGACCAGGTGCTGGCCGACACCACCAGCCCGGCGGAGATGTCGCGCAAGTGGGAGAAGCAGTACGCCGAGGACGAGTGGTACAAGCACCTGTACCGCACCGGCAACGCCTACCACGGCGTGCATCCCTTCTACGCCTGGTATTGGGGCGCCCATGGCCTGCAGCACGCCGGCAAGGTGATCATCGTCGGCGGCGACCCGCCCACCGTGCGCCGCCTCGGCTTCACACCCGCTTCCACGATGGACGACGCCTTCGAGATCGCCAGCGATGTCGTCGGCCGCAACGCCACCATCACCCACCTCCACGCGCCGGCGCTGCTGGTCGCGGACGTGCAATGAAGCGTTCCGCGCCCACCCGCCTCAGCTCGGTCGGTCAGCTTCGACGCGCCGCGAGGGTGGGCGACGTAGCTGGGGCAGCGGTGCAGGCCGTGCTGCGGCCCGCCAAGGCGCTGGGCTTTCCGTATCGCAAGCCCAGCGTACCCAAGGGCATGGTCGTGCCGCCGAACCCGGACAAGTTGGGCGCCAACTTCGAGACCGGCTGGGCACGTTCCTCACCGGCCAAGGCAGCGCGGGCCGTCATCACCAACGGCCCGATGCGGGCAATGGTGCGAGTGCTGGCCAGCCCGGAGATCGTCGGTCTCGATCGACTCGCCGACATTCAGCGGGCCGACGAATCACCCGCCGTCATCTTTGCGCCCAACCACCACAGCCACGTCGATACGCCCCTGATGCACATAGCCGTGCCGGAGCCGTGGCGCTCCAACCTGGTCATCGCCGCCGCCGCCGACTACTTCTTCGACAAGCGGGTGAAGGGCACGTTCGCCGCACTTGCGCTGAACGCGTTCCCCATCGACCGTGAGGTCACCAGCCGCAAGAGCAGCGACGAGCTGCGCCACCTCATCGACGATGGCTGGAGCCTGGTGATCTTCCCCGAAGGCGGTCGGTCGCCCGATGGGTGGGGGCAGGACTTCAAGGGCGGCGCCGCCTACCTGTCGAACCGCACCGGTGTACCGGTGGTGCCCGTGTTCATCGACGGCACCGGCAGCATCTACGGCAAGGGCATGAAGCGGCCCAAGCCGGGCAAGAGCAAAGTGGTTTTCGGTGCCCCGATGTTGCCCATGGCGGACGAAAGCACTCGCCGCTTCAACGCCCGCATCGAGGCTGCCGTCACCGCTCTGGGCGACGAAGCGCTGACGGACTACTGGACTTCTCGCCAGCGAATCGCGGCGGGCACCAGCCCGAAGCTGACCGGCCCGGAGTACAACGGTTGGCGCCGCCAGTGGGCGCTCGCCGAGCACCGCAAGCTCGGCAAGGCCGGCCAACGCCGCCGCCAGAACCGCCGCTGGCCCGACCTCGGTTAGCGACTCGGGATAGTTCGGGACCGAACGTTGAATTCAATGGTCCGCACGTCGCGACCGTTGAATTCACAATTCGGGGCCGAAGCATCCGCAAGTTGGCTTCACAGGGGGGCGCCGGTTGAATCGGCTCATGACCACTCGACGCCGCGATGCGGCTGACAAGGGTCAGCGCCCGTTGCCGCTACCGCCGCAGCCAGCGCTTCGTAGCCGAGACAAGAGCGGCCTCCGTATCGGGCACAACTCGCCCCTGCAGTACCTGCGCCTCCTCGAGGAGCTGTGGGACGTCATCGCATCGATCGGTCAGCCCTGTTGGGCCTACGGTCTCACCGCCGCTGCGCTCAAGGGCTTCGACGGCTACGCGCTGAGCAAGCCCTTTGAACTGGCAGTCCCGTACAACCGTGCGCCTCACCGCGTGGATCACGTCGTGCATCGGATGAAGACATTCAACAAACTCGACTTCGACACGGTCCACGGCATTCCGTGCCTCTCGGCGACGCGCACACTCATCGAGATCGCCCGCACCGAGACGCCCAAGCGGCTGACGACAGCGCTCGACTCGGCGATTCGAGACGGCCTCACCACCGAAGACTTTCTGCATCGACGGATGATGGAGCTGCGCACTCGCGGTCGGCCGGGCCTCGACAAGCTGCTGCAGGTGATGGCCGGCGTCGAGCTATCACGGGGCGGGCACTCGTGGTTGGAGCGCACGTTCCTCGAGCTGCTCGGCGAGCTGGGGCTACCGCGCCCGGTCACGCAGCAGGTGATGACACAACGGCGCAACAAGATCATCCGAGTGGACTGTCGGTTCCCCGACACGAACGTGATCGTCGAGCTGCTCGGATACGAGCACCATCGCACGACCATGCAGATGGAGAACGACGCCGAGCGTCTCAATCGGGTACAGCTGGACGGTTTCGCAGCGATGCAATTCACCTATCGCCACGTCGTGACC
>Ga0335394_10011450_pt1 | contig 10004 bp, 11 predicted proteins | sample MAT03_FD_205741 | JGI IMG/M metagenome (GOLD analysis project Ga0335394, IMG submission 205741) | Freshwater microbial communities from Lake Fryxell liftoff mats and glacier meltwater in Antarctica - MAT-03 (spades assembly) (version 2) ...
TTAATAGCGGGTTTTTCTTTGCGCCCGAAGGCGGCGGGAAGATTCTCTGGTGGTTTCATTGTAGACGAAGGCTACTCGTCGCTGCCAATCCCTGCCAGAAGTGGCAAGGATTGGCAAAACTGGCACGAATTGGCAAATCTGACTGAAATTGGCAGCGATCGCACTCAAAAATGGTGAGTCGAGTGGCAAATCTGACAGGGATTGGCAATTCTGACTGAAATTGGCAGAAGTGGCAGAAATTGGCAGCAAAAACCCGCCAACATTGGTAGCGGGTTTTCTTTGCTTCCCATCAACCTCCCAGATAGTCTGCCATCAAATACTCTAGAACCTGACCCCATGCGATCGCCCTGTCTCGACTCAACTCGACTTCTGATCCGATTAGCGATCGCCCCTGTTCAATAACATCTAGGGCGTCACGAGGGACTTTGACCACAAAGGTTGTCCAGCCATCCTCACCGCCGCCGCCCATCCCTGCGCCACCCGCTCTCTCCCAAGGAATCTCACCCAGGATTATTTCCTTAATCCCCTCATCGGTGTAGGGTAGCGCTAGTGACAGTGCTGCACCAAACTCTTCTTGAATGCCCTTAAGCAAAATACCTAACTTAGGAATAGAGGGAGTGCCCTTAGTCAGGTTCAAGATTGCCGTCAATTTTTGGCACTCGCCATCTGTCAGGCCAAAAATGACATGGCAAGCGACCGCAGCAGGAAGCTGGCCGAATCGCTGTTCGCCGTCAATAATTTGGAAGCCAGAGCCAGAGGGATGCGGACGAACCACAACCTCTAGCACCTGACCAAAGATAGAAACGGACTCCTGGATGGCTTCCAGTTCCCGCTCCGTTGGCGCATTAAAGTTCCAGTCGTTCGGTGTCAGCTCTGTTTTTTGCAGCTTGACGGAGCGAACAATAAAGAGAGAGCGATCGCCCGCCGACACTAAAGGCTCTGAGGTGTACCCAGAGCTTTCAAGTTTAGCGATCGCTGTAGCTTCGAGTGGTGTCAACATCAGACGTTCGTGGTTCCTAATTTGCCTTCTGTGGAGCGGCGATCGCGTCGAGACTGGAGAGCTGCGATACTGGCGTCAAGGTGGTTGAGCGCGTCTTCATTCTCTTGGGATTTGAACTTTGAGGCTTGATAGTAGACAAGCTGAGATCGACAGGCTTCCAAGACCTCAAGCAAAAAAGCACCGTTACGCCCTTCACCCACGAGGGAGCCACGCTGCCAGGATATACAGAATCCCTCGCCATAGGACACCCCGCCTTCGTGGGTGCCATCGTCATTAGACCAATCTTTGTTTACTGGAGGCATGTTGTCACCTTAAAAATGAGTGCGATCGCGCCTCTATCTTAACCGAACAGCCTACCGCTTGAAAATCTCGCCAAAAGTTGTAGAGAGGTAGGTCTGCTTCACCACTGGCGATGCGGTTGCAGTATTCTGCATTAGGTAGAGAGCAAGTGCAGCGGCTACAAGGCGATCGCCATCCCAGCCAGGGTGCTGGTCGAGGTAGGCAGCGATCGCGGGCTTCAGTTCTTCAGGAATCTTAACGGTGTCCACAAGTTAATCCTCTTTTTCTTCATTATACCAAATCGCGATCGCCAACTACTTGCCGGGAAGCAGTGCATCCTTAGTCCATGACAGGTCTGGCCGAAACTCCCACTCTTTGCCGTATTCAAGGTTTAGGTGTTGCTCCACCCAGCCCTTGCCTCTGTTAAAAGACAGCAGGTAGTTCAGGTATTTCTCTTGTCCAGCTTGGTCAGGCTTCTTTCCCAGTAGCAGCCCCTTGTGCCATGACCAAGGATTCATCCGATTATATTTCGACTGAAAGACGTGTGCTGCCCATTCAGGGTCTTGTCCCTTCTCGAAGTATTGCAGCTTGGCATCGCGCAAATATTTTAGCAGCTCTAACTGATATTCAGAGAACACCTCTACCAAGTCCTCGTCTATCTCGTCGTCCTCTTCGGCCTCATCCTCAACTCCAAATACGAAGCCGCAGCCGGGACAAGTTTTAGCGTACTGGGACACAACCAACTCGCATTCAGGGCAAGTTTTGGCAGTTAGCTCAGGCACCCAGTCAGACGGCCTCACCTTCTCGGTGATGTCGTAGTCCTGGATGTTCATAGGGTCGCCGATCTTCGGGTTGTTGATGTTCCCGCCAAAATCAAGAATCAGGTAATCTGTTTTACCTTTGTAGGTTCTCGACCCTCTGCCAACGGCTTGGAAGAACCTCGCCTTAGAGGTGGTTGGGTAGGTGAAAATGACACAGCTAATACAGGCCAGATCCCAGCCTGCAATGCGAGTGCCGACTGAACACAGCACTTGAATGGCACCAGATTCGAGCTTGGCGTCCTGCCTGTCACGCTCTGCGCTTGGAGTGGAGCCTTCCTGGAATTCGGCAGCGACTCCCTCATCATTAAATGCCTCAGTCAACGCCTTTGCGTGAGCCAGTGTCACACAGTAGGCGCTTGTTGGTCGAGGGTATGCCCTCTTCTTGTAGTTGCGAACGATGGAACCGATGGCTGCTCGACTCATGGCTTGTGACTCGACCTGATCAGTGCGGTAGTCACCGTCATCGCCCTTTTCAAGTTTTGACATATCGAACTCCTTCCCAAAGTTGTAGGAGTGATTGGGGACAACCCGCCCCAGCTTCACCATCTCAGGGTTAGATGGTGCGATCGCCGTTGCATCAAACCGCTGCCCTAAATATTCATCTGGTTTCGTTCGCCAGGGGGTAGCCGTTAAGCCAAGAATTCGACCACCACTGGCTAACGTGTGGCGCTCGACAGCAGCATAGCCCGCCCACCAGCAGCAGGAGTGAGCTTCATCGACAATGACCAAGTTGAATGGACGGTCGAATAGGTCACTCATCGTCTTGCGACCATTCCTGAGTCTTGCGTCGATGGTCTGCATCGACGCGATCACCATCGGCGAGAACGGGTTGAACTTGTAACCTGCTTGGTAGATGGTGGGGTCGATACCAAAGCCTTCCCTCATTCTTTTTAGCGTTTGTTCTACTAAGCAGGAGGAGTCTACCAAGAAGAGGCAGCGACCCCCACGACCGAGGCAGTCCAAGGCGATATCGCTGGATATGATTGTCTTTCCGGCTCCGCAGCCTGCGATCGCAAGCTGCCTCTGGTGGGTTTTCCACCCTTCATAGATACTGCGCTTGAGCCGCCTTTGGAATGGCTCAAGCTTGTAGGGTTTGAGTGGTGCGATCGCCTTCTGTAGTGCTGGTGCTGAGTCGAGCAGCGAGAGTTGCTGTGATGATGACTTTCGGGTGCGATCGCTTACCATATTTTCCACCAAGGCTTAGGGTTCTTGGTAAAAATCCATTCAGTCAGGGCACGGTAGATCTTGACGTAAGGAGAAAAGACTACTGGGTAGCCATCCTCGTCAAACACAACGCAAAAACCGTCTTCGTCTAGTTCGGACAGGATCTTAGTAACCTTAAGAAACGGATGACCTGGGTGCGTCTTAATCAAAACGACATCTCCAACCCGTATACTTGTCCACTCAATCTCTTCAAACTTGTCTTTGTAATAATCGCTGTACGGATCGATCTGATGGTCTGCCATCGAAGTCTCTTGCCTTGTGAAACGGCTTCTTATAGTATATCGAACACTTGCCCTAGGGTCAATTGTTTGCAAGCTTTTCTAGGATTGTCTGGTAGTCAGAACCCTTGAGTTCAGAGGGAGTGCGATCGCCCGTCAAGCCCGACACATCAGCCCAACTCTTCTGCTTTTCGTGCATCAAGCACTTGACCTTGCTTTTGAGCTGCACCACATTCAGGTCTGCCCGAAGTCTTTGGTTGAATTTGAGAATTTCTGGTGTGGTCGACCGAGCTAGATCAAACGGCTGGTTACATCCTTGAGAAAGGGAGAAGAAGTTTGCGATCGCCTTCGCGCTTGCCGTTCTCTGGAATGATGCCACTGTCAGTAACTTGACTTCTTGACCACTTAGCTCATCAACATCGGGGAATGAGGAGTCTTCTTGACCCCACCAGCCAACGCGAACATCTAAATCCCATTCTTGAAGCAGCTCGAAAACCTTGGTGTAGGCAACCAAGATATTCGGGTTAGCGATCGCGCCCTTGTCGGGGTACAACACCACCCCTCTCGCGCCTAGCTCCGCGATCGCCTCTCGCAATGTCTCAGGTGATGACGAAAACTGCCCACCCGCTGCACCAATGATGACTTGATTCAGTCTCGTTGAAGCCAGAAATGGTTTAGCGCCAACCCCTTCAACCAGCCCGATAACGTCCGTCGAGATGTGGCGACCCGCTGGGCGGCGAACGCAGAGGGGAAATTCTGCATTCTGTTGGCGGGGTGACGCCTGCGGGGATGACAGCCAGCGATACTTGTTGTCATCAGCACCCAGGATTCTAATCTGTGCGCCAACGATGCGCTGGTGGGGGTCGATGACCGGGCAGAGATAACCAGAAGCGCAGTAGAGTCGCCGAGGATTGTTCGGGTCAATCCCTGGTAAAGATCTAGGGTAATCATGTCTGAGTACATGGGGCTGCGCGACGGATCTGAACAGAGAGGCTTCCACCTCGCTCTCTGACATGCCTCGGTCAGTCAAGTCACCCAAGTCCTCATTAGACAGCGTTAGCTCCCCTAGGAGGCGACTGTAGAGCTGATGCCGTTCGTCGGCAGATAGGGACTGGGCGCACTCGTCTTTGAATTCCTGCTCCTTGAGACGTTTTGCGATCGCCCAAGCCTTCTTTTCTTCTGGGCTGTACTCCCGTCTACCACCAACATCTTCAACCCAAAAGCCCCAAGTTCCCATCCCAACGATCTCTTTCGAGAAGCGCCACCCGCTCATCATGGTGGAGGCTGTCTCGGTCATGCAAAGCACTGTGTCGGCATCGCGATCGCCATCTTTGGTCTTGACTGCGATCGGTTTCCCTTGGCGGCACCTGCCGTCCGCGCTGCCACAGATAGGGCAGTCTGTTCCTGTCGAGCTTGTTCCGCGATGTGCGTAGAGTAGTCCGTCGAATGACATGGCGTATGGTTTCCAAGGTTTGCAGAATGGACGATTTAGCTGGGGTTACTGGTTGCCTTGGGGTCTGGCTAGATTCCTGAACTGGGTGAACTGTGGTTCAAACAAGAGCTTGACGGTGCCGACTGGCCCATTGCGGTGCTTGCAGACAATTACTTCTGCGATGCCTCGGTCTGGCGTATTTTTTTCGTCGTAATATTCATCCCGGTAGAGCATGATGACCACATCTGCGTCTTGCTCTAGGCCGCTACTTTCTTTCAAATCGCTCATCATTGGGCGCTTGTCGGTGCGTGACTCAGTCCCTCGATTGAGTTGAGAGAGGGCAATGACTGGGACATTCAGCTCCCGTGCCATACCCTTCAAGTCGCGGGTGATGGCCGACAACTCCTGCGCCCGATTGCGATCGCCACCACCGCTTCCACCCATCAGTTGCAGGTAGTCGATTACGACCAGGCCGAGTTGACCAACCTCAGAATGCAGGCGACGAATCTTTGACTGCATTTCAGCCACAGAGTTCTTAGAATCGTCCACAAACAACGGGAGGTGGGACAGCGCCCCGATACCAAGGCCGATTGGCTCCCAATCCCCAGGAGTAACGCGACCCGACCGCAACCGACCGCTTGGCACCCTCGACTCGGTTGACAGGAAGCGATTAGCAATCTGCTCCTTCGACATTTCCATGCTGAAGACCGCGACCGGGAGGTTCTGGTGCGCTGCAACGTTGTGGGCGATGTTGAGCGCAAAACTGGTCTTGCCCATTGACGGGCGACCCGCAACGATGATCAAGTCAGAGCGCTGGAAGCCTTGAGTCATATCGTCGATTGCGGTGAATCCGCAAGGGACGCCGGGAAGTGCCGCACCCTGCGATCGCCGTTCAATCTCTCCAAAGGCTCCGTCCAGTAGCTCGGCAAGGATTACTGGGCTATTGTTGTTGGCGTTGAATCGGGACTGGGTGGCGGCATACACCAGCGCTTCGGACTCGTCACATACCTGCTCCAGCGAGAGCGAATTATCGTACGCGATCGCCAAACCTTTTCTGAGAGCTTCGATGAGCAGGCGACGAGTGGCATACTCCGAGATTCTGGTGGCATAGGAGCGGCAGTCGATGTTGAGTGGTGCCATGAACTGAATGTCCACCAAGCCCTCGCTGCCACCAATCGCCTTAATGTCACCACTGTCAGTCAGTGCAGCCGCAACCAGGTTGAAGTCTGTTGGGCGATTGGAGTAGAACAATCCCCAAATTGCTTTGTAAATCTTGCGGCACTTCGGGTCGTAGAATGCGTCGGCTGACAGCAGCGGGGCTACTGACTCCATCGCGGTTGGGTCTGTCATCAGGCCACCCACTAGGGCTAGTTCTAGCTCCATCGAGTGTGGTGGAATCTGCTCTAAGAATTCTCTGGTACTGTTCATCACTTGACTCCCATTGCGGATAGGCGGGCTTTCAAATCTTGAGATGGTGGAGCGATCGCGATCGGCTCCTCGAAAATAGCGACAGGCATCGGGGCTTGCTGAACCACTAGGTCAGAAGCGGTCTTCTGTGCCATTAGGTAAACGCCTTCTTGGTATCGAGACTCTAGAGCTAGAGCAGCCGTCTGCTGCTCGTCAGCGGTCTTCATTCGGCTCAAACCACCAATCAGGTTGGTCAGGTAGGTAGCGACCTCTCCTTCCGTCGCTGGCCGCTTAAGCTGAAGGGTTCGGTAGGCATCGGCACCTGCCATTACTTCAGGGGTGAGATCTCGCGGGGCTGGTCCAGCCCAAACCATTTGGGCGATGGGGAAGTATCTAGGTCGAAGGAAGCACTGCCACTGTCTCGTTGCCTTACTCAAGAATGGGTCACGGGCTGCGATCGCCCGACCTAGATTCAAGAGTTCAGTGGTTGCGATCGTGTTGCCATTGAAAACCATTTCTTCAAGGCGATCGATTTCACTCTGCTCGGTTGGTGTGATTGGTGTCATTGGTGTGATTCCAAAGTCGTTGTCGTTATGAGTACGGGCGGCGGCGGCGGAACATCTTTCTTCTTGATGTCCATTCCATTCCCCTTCTTCACTGGTAAATTCTTGATTTGAATTTTTACCAGTAAGAACTTCTGGGGCTGGATTCGGTTCGAGTTGTTCTTGGTCTTCCATCTCTTCTTGGTTAAAAAAAAGTTCTTCGTTTTGCTTCTTTCTTTCTTTCTTTTTGGTAGTCCTTCCTGGTAGTCCTTCCTGGTATCCCTTTATGGGTGGTTTAGACACCTGGGTGGTGGGTGGTTTAGACACCTGGGTGGTGGGTGGTTTAGACACCTGGGTGGTTTCTGCACCTGGGTGATAGGAAGCCTCTTTTCTGGCAGCTTTCAGGCCACTGGGGTCACTCCATCTACTAGCTGGTAGCAAGTGGTATTCACTCGAATGACCAGGGCGCGATCGCCTTTCGGCTAGCCCGACCATACAAAGGAGCCGCAGGCATTGCTTCGCCTTCTGCTCTCCCATTCCGCAGGCGATCGACATATTTGAGACAGACTCCCATGCCGTACCACCAGCCCCGCACCTCCGAGCAAGTCTCCCGTAGATCCTGAATTCGTATGGATCTAAGCCATAGTCGTCTAGCGCTGCGGGAATGATAGCCCCAAGATCTCTTCCGTCCGAGATTTCGACTTTATTCATGACGCACCTCTCTTCCACTCTTCGACTGTCCTGCCGCCCTTTGACAGGTTGCAGGTTTTGCAGGCTGTCGCTAGATTGTCTAGCTCGTTTGTCCCGCCCTTGCTTATTGGGAGAATGTGGTCGCAATGAAGCTCTTGGTCATTAGCCCCGCAATACTGGCAGACATAGGTGTCTCGGATAAAAACCGATCGCCTGATCGCTGCCCATTCAGGGATTGCTGGACGGCGGTATTTTGGCTTGACTGGAGTAGATTGGAAGGCTAGTAGGTCTTCCTGAAGTCCTTCTGGCTTAACCCTGTAATGAAGGTTCGGGACTCCGTTTACCTTCATTACCTTTGTCTCTAGCCAACCACGCTCAGTCCATTCTTTCGTAAAAGCCTTCACTTGGACTTCGCTGAGAAGCAGTTCTTCTTTCCAGTCCAGATAGGTCTTGCGAAACCAGCCGCACTCGCTTGTGGAGTTCAGGCTTTGGTTAATGACTTGGAATAACAGCGCTCCGCCATTGATCGAGCCAGTAAATCGGATTAGTGCAACTGGCACCTCGATCTCGTCTACTCTCGCACCGCAATCTGACGCGATCGCTAAAACTCTTTCCAGCAGGAATCCGCTCATGACGCACCCCTAATGGTAGATTCTTGCTGTAGACTACGCCCGGATTTGCACCGCAATGCATCGAATGGTATAATCATTGTGTTGCCTCACAAAAAGAAACGACAACTCCCATAATTTTTATGGTGTTGGCTGAAAAGCTAGTTAACTCGAAAGAGTGAATGATGCGGCAATGACTCCCTGGACAGGAATCGAATAAACCCCCTTAGCTGGCTCAATATGATTATTGGGAATGCGAAAAAGATGACCTGCAAGTCGTCTTTTTTCGTTTTAATGGCAAGGACATAGCACTGCGCTGTGCCCTTGCCATTCTACCACTGGGCATCCAATCAGCCAAGGCAAAATCTTACGATGCCTTCAGTGCGCTGCGTTGATCCGAGAGTTCCTGCTGCCGAGCTTTTGATTGAAGTTTCTGGTAGCGATCGCGCACTAAGGCGTGAACTAAGCTCGTGGTGGTACTAAAGCTTTCAACTTCACGAATGTACTCAACCATGTCGCTAAGCGTTTCGGTAATCTTGACGTGAATGTGTGTGGTACTCACTTGTCGTCCTCTCTCTGGGGTTTGCTCTATCAATATAGCTTGACGGGTGCCAAAAAGTCAACAAACCCGTCAAACATTTATTACTGAAGCCGATCGCCCACCAACTCCACCCAAACTTTGACCACCTCCTCGTCTCTAGCCTGAGAGACAATCAATGGCGGTTTAATCTTAGTCATCGCGTCACAGAACACGGCCATCACTTGATGCCCCTTCCAGACATCGGGCTTCGTCTTGGTCTTAGCAGATGCCCATCGGATCAAGATGCTGTCCCTGATTAGACCAACCTGGGTGGAGGTTAGCTTGCCGTCATTGAACGGAGTCCCGATCTCGCTAGCGATCTCTTCAATCCTCTTCTTTGCCTTCGCCTCATCATTGAGGCCAACCGACTGCGCTACGTACCACAGACGATCCCATGCGTCTTCCACTACCTCAAATGGTGAGCCTTCTGCTAGCTGGACGGCAGGTGCAGCGGCAGGCGCAGGGATAGGGGGTGGGACTGGGGCTACTGGTCGAGCGGCAGGAGTTTGACCACCTAGCAGACCATTGATATGTGCGATCGCGTCCTGTACCGGATTGCTGTATCGGATATCATCTTCTTTTGGTGAGTAAAGGGCGACGAATCCGCTAGCCGTTTGGACAGCCAGCTTAGCGAAGACAACCTTTTCTTTGGCGTCTGGATTCTTGAAGTCCTTGCCTCCGTCGGGAGCGACCTTCACCATGCTGTCAGTAGATTCGAGCTTCAGCAGCAGCTTGCAGAGGGATGTCGCAAATGCCGTCTGAGCACCACAGTCGATGACCCATTCTTTGCCCTGGCGATCGCCTAGATGCAGCCTGAACTTCCCGTTGCGTCCCTTCTCCATGTCTACTGCAATGCTCAAGATGAAGCCCTGAACACTCTTAGCTGGATTAGGGGTAAGTACACCAGCCTCGCTGTATGTACTCCAAAGCTCCCCCGTGGGATGCTTCTCTATGCAGAGGTACAGGCTGTCCTTTTCGTTAGACAGACCGCACTGCGAGGCAGAAACCTGCTGTCTGAGAGCCTTCAATTCGATGGTCAGTTTTTCTAGATGGGCGATTACTTCTTGCATGTTCTGTTGGTGTGAATTGGGTTGATTGAGAGGACTTGAGTGGCGACTGAATCTAGACACATTCCGGCTTGCCGTAGACCCAGTACCAACCTAATTCGACTTGCAGGACGCGGCCAAATTTTATGTAGTTTGG
>Ga0335394_10011451_pt1 | contig 10003 bp, 9 predicted proteins | sample MAT03_FD_205741 | JGI IMG/M metagenome (GOLD analysis project Ga0335394, IMG submission 205741) | Freshwater microbial communities from Lake Fryxell liftoff mats and glacier meltwater in Antarctica - MAT-03 (spades assembly) (version 2) ...
GTCAAATTGTCCTTGTTGGTCGGATTGGATTAGGGGCATTGTCTCCATTTGAAAAAGGGATAGCTACGTTCGTTCTTTCCGAAGCACCTGAGGATCACGGTGACGGTAAAAATCATGATGCGAGCGAATGCCCTTTTTGTCGACGTAAATCCGCGGAAGCTCCGCTTGCGCATGTCGAATTCCAACATGAGAACGGCAAGACCATTCCAATCGGTGCAGATAACCTCTTCGACATCAAGCAAGGTCAAGTTGTTGTGGTCCTAGGCCGGGGCCAGTATGACAAAGATACGGATACGTTGATGATTCGGGGCACAAGCCTTTTTGTTCGGAACTAGCGCTTTGTTCTATCTTGATTTTTTTGTAGCGGAACGCGTCAAGCGTTTCGGTTTGAAGTCGACAAAGTTCATTTACCGAAAGCCTTGGCGGCTTCAGCTACTATCGGACGAACATTCATTCCTAATTGGAACAAAGTAATATACTCAGTTGCACGACGCTCCGCCGTCGTGATTCTCGCGACGCGGAGCATCGCTCAACTAAGGGCATGCGGAAAACTAAGATCACAAACAACACTATGATTACGGCCCCTCAAACACCGCCAATTCACTTCCTCGTCATTGGCCGAGAGAGCGTGGGGAAGTCGCAACTGATCGCGTCTTTGAGCGGCAAATCTGCCAGCGAAGCCAATTTTCGCGGTTCAACGGTGAGCGTCGAGCGCTATCTCTGGGGCCAACGGACCTTGATCGATACGCCAGGTATCCACCGCTTGTCGGACGCCGATACCACTCGACGAACACTGTCGGCATTGAGCGATGGAGACAACCTGATTGTCGTCGTACAAGCGACAAGCTTGGACGAAGACTTAGATGAGATGCTGCCATTGGTTCAAGGAAAAACAGGGATCGTGGTTGTGACATTCTGGGACAAGGTACTCCAGGGCGAAGCGGCTCTCGAGGCCATCGAGAAATTGGAACGGTGCATTGGAGTACCATTTCTGACAGTCAATGGCCGAGAAATCACCGATGCAATGCGACAACGATTCGATGGAAAGTTGTCCAGTCCGAGCACTTTTTTAGTCGCGAAATCTACTATCAAAACTGGTTGGCGAATCGAACCGAAGCCAGGAGTCATGGAGCATCGCGTACTAGGCCCTCTGTTTGCAATGAGCCTGTTGTTTCTACCTGCACTTGCGACTATTTTCTTTGCGAACAGCGTAGCGGCTTGGCTGCATCCGATCGTCGATGGATGTATTCAGCCATTAATTGCATGGGTGGATCAGACGCTTCCGAATTGGATGGCGTTTTTGCTGACCGGTAAGATCGCAGAATTTGGCTATGGGCTGTTGAACATGGGCCCATTTCTTTTCGTTTGGGCATTGCCTACTGTCGTGATGTTTGCATTGATCCTGGCTGTTTATAAGTCGACCGGTCTAATCGAACGCATGAATGCAGCCTTGCACTCTTGGGCCAGAGTGTTTGGTTTGAGTGGGCGCGACATCGTTCGTGTTGTCATGGGTTTCGGTTGCAACGTACCGGCTGTGATAAGTACGCGAGCTTGTTCCAGTTGCTCGCGAGGGACAGCCATTTCGGCGATCGCGTTTGGCGCTGCATGCAGCTATCAATTGCCAGCAACACTGGCCGTCCTGGCAGCGGCATCGAAGACCTTTGGATTGAATCTGTTCCTGCTACCATTTTTGTTTCTTTCCTATTTATTGTTGACGACCTTGATTTATCTCCGATTGACTTCGCCTTCGAATGCTAGATCGAAGCTGAACATCCTTGTACAGCCTCAACGTCCTTTCCTTCAATGGCCAACGATCAAGGGATTGCTGCGAGAAGCTTCGCAGTCGATTAAACAGTTTTTGCTGACAGCGATTCCTATCTTCGCGTTGATTTGCATTGTGGCATCCTTGCTTGCTCGACTTGGAATTCTAGATGCTCTGTCGGTCGTGTTTGCTCCTATGATGTCATGCTTTCGTTTGCCGAGCGAAGCCACGCTGCCAGTTATCCTCTCTTGCATTCGCAAAGACGGGATCTTCTTGTTCGCTAGCGGTGAGGGGCTTGCAATGCCATTGAGTCCATCGCAAGTACTGACGGCAGTCTATCTGGCAGGAGTGCTATTGCCCTGTTTGGTCACCGCTTGGACCATTGCGAGAGAAACTGGACTGCGATCTGCAGCCAAGATTGTGGGAAAGCAAGCGGGTTTCGCGATTGCGTTCGCGATCGTTTTGGCGTGGGCCGGTTGGTGGATGACAGGGAGATAAATGATGAGCAGTGGAGCTTTTAAATCAACGGAAGAAGCCCAAGTATCCTATCACGATAAGTCGGTTTCTCGCGATACGGTTCTTCGCTCCTCGTTACTGGGTGAGTACGCTGCGATTGGATTGTTTGGATATGCAGTTTTGGGTGCATTGCTACGGTCGCTTTTCATTCTGCAGAACCCATTGTCGCTTGTCGTCGTTGGGGTTGGGCTATGGGTTACATTTCGCATCTCTGGTTTACATCCCGGCCAATACTGGGCCTTTTTGATTTCAGGCTTGTGGCTACTCGCGGTCGCAGCCCTCGCGACAGCAGGGATCAAAAACGCACCACCCTGGATGGGTACTGGGGCTCTCTCGCCGATCGTCTGGACAGGAATGATGGCGTGCATTTGCTTACTGGACTATCTGGATTGGCAATCGGTTGCCAGATCGAGGCGGTCGACGAAGTCATCCGAAACTATGTCGCGAGTCAAATTCGAAAATCATCTCATGCTGCCTTTCAATATAATATCCATTATGTATTTAGCGTTCGCAGGCAGATTGAATTCTTAGATCCATTTGTGGGACAAAAGCGAGTCCAGTATTGGCTGTCCGTTTGTCAAAAGAAATCGTGGATTGCCTGGGACATTGAAGTGGTTTGGGATCATGCTCATTTGCTACTGGGAATATCACCGGGCGAAACACCTGAAGAAGCTGCATTGGCCTTGCTGAATAACACAGAACTCTGGTTTCACGATCGATATAGCGCTGCCATGCAATTAGAGGCTTTAGAGACCGTTTTTCAACCAGGTTACTACGCCGGCACATGCGGTGAAGCGACCACGGCGCAGATTAAAAGCTACCTGGCTTCCCAATTCGATGCAGACTGATGCAGATTGACGTGCGGATGATGTGGTGACGCAACGGGTGGTTGATCGTCCGGTGCAAATGCCACCGAATTTATTTCGGTGGATCGTTACTAACACACTAGGCATCGGGGCGATACCACTTTTGCATTCTAGTTGCCGCATGGCGGAAGCAAAGCCTACAACAAAAGCGGTCTAGTTGCGGCCTTCTAGAGCAGCCACCGCACGCGAAGCGACTTTATCCGTTCCTGCTGAGCAATATCGTGACTGACTGCGTAGACCTTTAGCCAGTACCATTAACCGATAAACTTGATTTGGCTTGATCAGAAGATGATTAGCTTGTCGCAGCGAGCGGACCGGTCTTCGTTCTTGCGTTTGGGACAAAGCATCAACCAACGCCGCGCCACTTCGGTGTCATCCCAAGTCGCAACAACATCCGGACTGGACCGCAAAATTAAATCGAAGTGATTGGAAAGAATCGCCATCGAGAGCAAGTCAATTCCAAAGTTTGCAGCCTGCGTTTTTATTTTGATCTTCAATCCAAACTTTGCGGTGGTCGAAGTTCTTTCCCGAGACGGGATCGAATCCAAAAAGAAAACAGCGACGTGTCACCCTTCCGATGACCTGCAATATTGCAACCTCGGATGGATCGAACAATTCAGCACGCGCCAGTCGGACCATAGCAAGCACCTCCCAGAAAGAACTTCAATCGACCCTGTATTACCAACCAGATTGAACCAAGTTCCCATCGACAAATCAACTACGCCCCTCGAAATAAGGGGCTACTAACCCCCAGCATTTACGTGTGTCCCTATGCGATTAAGGTATCAGGAGGCGGGAATTGAAGGGCAAACCGTTCAATTTTGCTGCTCTACCCGTACAAGATCGAGAAACAATTCTCTACAGCAAAATGCAAGCCGCGGTCCGGAAACTCGACTGCGGGAATGATTGCCAGGTAAATAATGGTTGAAAAATTTGCAGTTCTGACCGCCGTTCTATAAATTGCACCAGCCTTCTTTTTTCCAAAACTTCTTTTTCCAAGGTGCGGTTCATGCCCAACGCTCACATCGGTTGGCTCGACGAAACGAGTCTCTTTGGATGGCTTCAAGTGATTCGAGATTCCCAAACTTCGTAGGAACGACGATCCTGTGCCGAGATCATGATCAATGACTCATTGATGCCAATTGCTCTAGGGATCGCGAAATTTTTTTCATCCACACGCAACTACGACGCGGAGCAGGTCGCGAACGATGCAATTGACATTTTGATAGAGAAATACCTCCGAGACACCTCCGTTTCGATTCCTACGTGCGGGCATTTAGTGAGTCTGCTTCATCGGATAACTCTGAATACGCGCAATCAGGCTTTAAGACGCGCCAACCAACGAAAGAGGTCTCCCCAGGATCTCGATGGCAACCTGCTCTCTATCGCTTCGATAGATGTAGGCAATTGCACCTGCCACGCGAACACCCAAGATCCTGCATGCATTTGCGAGGAAAAGGAGCGTTTCGAGCGATGTATACAAGCGCTAAGCGCCCCTGTGTTTCAGCAGGTCTTCGTCATGTTGTATGCGAACTACACTCGAAAAGAGATTGCAGTCGCATTGGATCTAGAACCCGAGATCATCCGCATCCACATCCGCAAAGTACGCAGAATACTCGAATCAGAAATCTCCTATCTCCAACCTCCAATCTCCAAGCCTGCTCCTGAATGACCAAGCTCATCATTCAAACTCCCTGTTTCAACGAATCGGCGACGCTGCCGTTGGTGTTGGCTGATCTACCAAAACAGCTTGCCGGGATCGAATGCATCGAGACGCTGGTCATAGACGATGGCAGCCGGCCCGGAACAGCCGACCTTGCCAAACGATCGGTGGTCACGCACATCGTAACTGATCGAGTGAATCAGGGGCTTGCAGCGGCGTTTGCTACTGGGTTAGAAGAATCGCTACGCCAAGGGGCGACCATCATTGTCAATACGGACGGCGACGATCAATATCCTGGTCGATTCGTTGCCGATTTGATCCAGCCCATTCTAAGCGGACGGGCCGATGTGGTGTCCCACGATACGATTGGACGACAGGCCAAAGAATGGTGAACAAAGCCCTGCGGGAAGGTAGCTAACCGAGGGCCGAAAAGAATTTTTTCCAAAATTCCATTTTGTTTGGTTGGAAATGGCAAAAAGAGCACTCATGAGAACGGTGAGTTTGCGTGTGAAAGTTGCTTTACAAGTTGTTGATTTTTGAGGACGCTGCTATGCAAAGAAGAGATTACCCATGGTTTCCCCTACTAGCGTTGGTTATAGCGGTCGGGCTCACAATCCCTTCGGCTTATTCTGGGGCAGGTACTGCTGGTGGTTCTGAAGAGATACCTCCTTGTAACACGTTTTCGGTAGAAACTCCAAATTGTAGGGGTTCAAGCTGCAGTGAAACGTGGTTTAAATGTCATGGATGTAAGTCGGATAATCCTGGTTCAAAAAAAGAACACCGTTGCATTCGATATCCAGGCGATGCCTGTGACGTCGCAGGCTGCACAAAGCGCAAGCAGCATGCAATTAGTGACGATTGCATCTCGCAGGCCTGCCCGGTGCCAATTCCTAATGAACAAGAATTGCCGTAGACCAGCTTGAATCAACGGTTGCAAGCCGGGGTCTTCTCATGATTTGCTTAGGTTTTACATGCTACAATGCGCGGCGGATGAAACTATTTGTCGCTCACGTAAGTGCAATTGAAATGACTTGTTAGAGGAACGATCAAGATGAATCAGCAATTGGAATCGGTCTGCCTTGCGAGCGAGCTCTCTCTGCGCGATATTGGTCGGTCGTTCGCGACGATTGTCATCCTAATGCTCTCTTCTTCTCTCCAGGCTTCCGATGTCGACTTGGCTTCTCAATCGATCTTTAAAGCTATAGGGAGCTATCGAGTAGACTTGGACATTCATGCGCATGGAGTATTGGAAGTGGCTTATTCAGCTTCGGCTGAGGCTGGAGATTCAAGGATGAGAATCGTGATTCGTAGTGCCGTGGATCGAAAGCTTCTCTCCATCGCTAAGGCAAGTACGTCGAAAGGAGGGATGCAGACTGATTTTGAGCTTCATCCAAACCGAGAGGTTTTTTTTTCCCAGGCGAGAGTTGGTGTAGATTTTCGTCAGCCCGCGTCGTACACGTATGGCAACACGATGAAATTGTACAGCAGTGAGGTTGGCGGTCGCAGTCAGAAAATCAACAAGGAGAATGTTTTCACGGCACTTGGTGAAGCTGGAATTTTGATTTGGTGGATCGGAAGAACGCCTCTGGAAATGTACTTGAAAGAACCGGCAACAATTCAATGGCGGGACGAACGCTTGTTTGCATCTGGCCCCTACGGAGAGCTCGAGTTGGCGGTGTCTGCGGAAAACAATTGGCTTCCAACCTACTTGCGGCTTAGGAAGACCAAGGCTCACAAATGTTTTGTAGGTACTGTAGAGAAGTGGTATTCCCCGTTTGAAGACGCTGAGCGTTCTGACGGAGCGGAGGACATTATTCCGGATGGTGCGGAGCCGGAACCAGAAATACCTCAAGTTCAAGAAATCACTTGGGAGTGTCATGTTTCAGACTTCCAGAAATCCGATGGAATAGTCTATCCAGGGAAGTTTTTGAGCGTGTGCAAATTTCGGCTTGGCGACGGTTCTTCTACCAAATTGACAATGCACCTCAATGTATCCAGATGCGACTTTCGTCCCACTCTGTCAGACGCAGATACCCGGACAGAGCTAAAGTTTCCCGTGGGAGCGAGAGTCGTAGTCGATGGGGCGATCCACATACCATACCGCTGGGATGGAATGGAGGCTGTTCCGGGAGTGTTTTCCGTTAAGCCAGACAAACCAATCTCGCCCATACGTGGAAACCCCGTTGCACGTATTGGAGTAATGTTGTTGGTTATCGCGGCAGCTTTAGGGCTAGTCGTATTGATTCGTTTTCGGAAGAAGTAAGTAATCTACCAATGAACGGCAAATACTTTGTGTCGGAAGTTTCTTTTTTGGAGACTTGAAGCACTACCGGACTGGACTCGGCTTAGCCGTCTCTCACGTTCGCGACGATTTCGAAGAGATACCCATTGCCAATTTGCTAAACGGCTCGAGCGGCAGCGATCTAATATTGGTTGATGCGAGAAGGGCTTCAGACTTTCAGCTTGGTACGTTGCCAGCCGCTATCAACCTTGCCGGTCGATGCGAGCTATTGGACTTTGAAAGATGGACTGCGTTCCGTTCCAAGGACGATGGGTTTCAGACCGAGAATCACTTTCAACAGTCCATTGCTTGGCAGTTGAGCCAAGTGGCAGTAGATAGGCGTGCAATTGCGAGGAGACTGTTCGCGATGCGAACTGAGATCCGATCGTCTGAAAGATGCGTTCGACAAGGCCACCTGGCTGCGGTTCGTAAGGTGGCCAAGGCTCGAAGCAATGAATCGACTAAGCAACCCAAGTTCTCACGCACGTAGTATCGAGCTTCCACGAGGAATCTACTTTGAGTGTCAATCCAGACCGACGAGTGGGTTTGGCGAGCCTTGCCACCTGCAAGTGCTAACGGGCCATGCGAGAAGTCGCCCATCCACATTGAGTTGGGCGTATCGCGAGTCCATCGGCAACGAACTTTGTCTTTGGCCACTCCCAACTGGATTTTGGTCGCTCCTCGGATTCGCAAGTGGCGATACATGGTCGAAGCTGGTAGCCCGCTAGAGAACTCGGCATGCAGGAGCTTGTTGATCGTGACATCGGAACGCGTTGCCACCGCTAGCTTATGAGCAACGACGAGATTGACCTTGGCTCGGTTGCGTTCTCTGGGTTGACCAAGATCGGATCGACGTTTCTTCTTGAGTCCCTCGATGCCCTGCGTTCTACACGTTTGATACCAAACTCGGAGAGTACGAGCCGAGACCGTCTTCTTGGCATCAGGTGTGTAATGAGTCTCTTTGGCAAGCTTTTGAAAATACGCTTCTCGGTCCTCATGCAGGATTCACCTGTGATGAGAGGGCTGAGGAGTGAGACTCGAAACGTTTGCCAATCAGAATCGTTAGAACGCATAAAGTTCACGCGGCTGGTTGAAGGAGATCCACGGGTGGAAACGTCAGCCGCGATTTTTAGACAAAAGAGGCCTGGCAACTGTTGCGAAGCGTGCGAAAAAGGAACAATAAACGTCGCGCGATAGAGAGGACTTTGAGGCGATCGTCGCTACGTGCTCGATTGGGATCGACATGGCCCAAGAAGCGATGAACGGTAGAACTCGGATCCGCTTGCAGCAAGTCTTCTGCGCCGATGTGATACGAGAGCAGCATGGCTCCGAAGAAGCCAAGCCAACGATGGACCGTGGAATGGCTTAGCGCGGGAATGTCAGAATCGAGAGATGGAATGGTTTGGCGATGAAAGACGGGCCTACCATCGGAGTTTGAAACGCTTTTTCGCAGCGACTGATTGGAGTCCAAGACGAGTCGGCAGGATTTAGCGATTTCGAAGGTGGCGTATCGTTTATGCGGTAGGACGAAAGTCGGGGTAATCGGTCCAAGTGAACTTGCAGGCGGTGCAAACGAATCGACCGATGGTAATCTTTAGTGATTGAATGACATTCGATTGCGATGTGGGATCAAACTCCAAGAAGCGAATGGTCCTTAGCCAGACACGCTGACGTTTAAAGGCATTGCAGGGAGCCTGACACGACCGGCAACAAGTGCCGTGGGTCGTACCAGCCTGCACAATCCTCGCATGCAGTTGGATTTTAGTAGTTGTTGAAGATGTCTGGTTCAGCTGGCCGAAAGAGTTCAACATAATAGCTCGGTGGCTTTGGCCATTGTCTATCGGTTTAGAACCCAGGGATTGCAACGAAACAATGGCCCTGGGTTCTTTTTTTGGCGAAGACAACACGCCGAAAAAAGGGGCGGAGTAGCGGTGGCCTAGAAATATGCACCACGAAGCGGGGTAGCGGGATAAGAAGAGGTCACCCAATCTGACAATTCTGCAGAGTAACCCGGCCACTCAAATCAAGACTTGGCAGTTAGAACGCAAGTCGGTTGAATCAGCAGCTCTCCCAACCGGCAATCCAACACGATAATCTCACCGCTACTTAAATTCACCTGACTTTCGCATCTCGGCCGCTAGTTTCTTGAATTCAATCTTTTTCTGCTCTGGTATGGCTCGCCAGTCCAAATCATGGATCGCACCATAGAGGGCGTAAAGGTACGCGGCGTTACAACATTTAACGCTGCGACCCAAACGCATCCGACCGAGAAGCATTAGCCGAAACGCTGCTTCCGGCCCGATCGCAATCAAATCGTGAGCCGTCACGATATCAACCGCTTTGAGGTCCCTCTCGCAGGCCGGACCTAAATTCCGCATCTCCGAAATCCGTCGATCGTCAGTCTTTGCTTTCAGTGCCCGCATGAGATTGCCTCTCCCATAGATAAAGCCATATCGCATATCGTTTTGATCGAATGTATAATACCATCGCTCAAGATCGTGTATCCACGCCTCGCGTATAAATCCAAACACACCTTTCCGGGAACCTCAGAAATGAAACGCTTTTCCCTCTCGATGTTGGTCACTTTTGTTTTCCTTGCATGCAGCGCCTCTTCTTCATTGGCGCAACGAATGCAGTACGACGTTGCAAAGGACCAACAAGCATCTTACGAGTATGATATCCAAATCGATACCTCGGCAAATACTATCAGCTACACGGGGATCGTAAACTACAGCGTGACGTTTGCAAACGAACAGTTGATTCGTTTGAAATTCCAAGGGGGCCTTAGGGAACAAACCAAGCCGAAACCAAATCGGGATACTGACTTCGGAATCGTTTTCCCTCGTCCCCCAATGCTCCCAAGTATCTTCAGCAGGAGCAACTTTGCAGGCAAAGGCAACTCCAAAAATACCATC
>Ga0335394_10011454_pt1 | contig 10002 bp, 9 predicted proteins | sample MAT03_FD_205741 | JGI IMG/M metagenome (GOLD analysis project Ga0335394, IMG submission 205741) | Freshwater microbial communities from Lake Fryxell liftoff mats and glacier meltwater in Antarctica - MAT-03 (spades assembly) (version 2) ...
ACCTCGTCTTCGAGGCTGTAGAGCGCTTCACCGAACGCCTCCAGCACCGGGAAGTACTCGTCGACGACCGAGTCGAGGAGCGCGTGCGCAAGGAGGTCCGCGCTGCCTGGCATGGGGCGTCGGGTGTGGGTGCGCAGCTGGGCACGCAGGTGGTCGAACGAGTCACCGTCGGACAGACCTTCCTGGGCGGTGATGACGAAATCGTGGCCAACAAACATCGCGAGTTGTTCGAGCGAGACGCGGCCGTCGTAGTGAACCATGCGGGCGACGATGAAGATGTGGTTCGGGTAGCTCTCGACCTTGGCGCGCTGCTGGAGGTGCAGCGCATCTTCGACCGCCAAGGGGTGGAGCCCGTAGACACGCCCGAGGTTCTGGATGAGCACGGTGTCGGCCGTGCCCTGGACATCGATCCATAGAAGGGTCCCCGGTACGCGCAAGTCGATGCCACCGTCGAGCGGCACCTCCATCACGTCACACGCGCTGGGACTGAAGCGGTAGGCGGTCGCGCGCGTGGTCGTCGGCACGATCTGCTCGGGCTCGGACGCCGAGATCGCCAGGATCCGGGTCGGAGGTCGCGCAGCAGGCTTCTTTCGTTTGGGGCCACGGCTCATGGCTCAGTGTCCTCCGGCGATCGCCGACCTGCAACCCGTCCAGGTCTTCCACGAACCTGAGCGCTGAGGTCAGAAGCGGAACCAGACGTCGATGAGCGGGAAGATCCGGACTGTCGTTCGCCGCGCGTCGGACGTCTCCCAGACCCAGTTGCCCAGGCCCATGCCCAACGCCAGCTGCACGCTCGATCCGGCCGACCAGACATAGAGGACCTGGGCCGACGGGCGAAGGAGGCGCGCCCGTTCCGTGAAAGGCAGGTAGCCCATGAGCTGCACCATCACCATGTGGCGGGCGGCCGCGAGCCAGTGTAGCGAGAGATGCAGCTCGGCCAGGCCACGCACCGGTTTCTCGCCGAGAAAGTCGGCGGCACCGCCGCCACCGGCCGAGAAGAGCACGCGGTTGCCGAGCCGGAAGCTCGTCGTCTCGGTGAGCTGGAGCGTGCCAGGGAAGCCAACCGCGTCACCGTCGGCCTCGGCAATCGAGCGACCGTCGGCGGTCTCGCGTTTGATGAAGGACCAGGCGCCCGCCAGATTGATCGAGGCCGTCACCTCGTCGACGGGTGTGATCCGGATGCGAAGCGCCAGCGATGGCTGCCCAAGGAGCAGGAGCACCGGGTGGATCGCCGCCTGGAAGTTGTCGGTGACCCCGACCGTCAGCGGGCTCAGGATGCCGATCGACAGCGTGCCCTCCTCCAACGTGAAGGCGGTGTTGAGCTCGATGTCAGTCGAGCGGCGCCACTCGGCGTGGGCGGCCGGCGCTCCGAAGGTCGCGCTGAGCGCGCACATGAAGAGCATGCCGAGCGCGCTGATGAGGGCCGGTCTCAGACACGCAGCGCTGACCCGGCTGGTGCCTGGCCAGGCGTGCACGCGTCCAAGTCCGGGAAGGCGACCCACGCCGGGACCCTAACACGGGTCGTCCGACGTGGGTCACCCGGTTGCGCGTCCGTTACCTGCCGGGCGCAACGACCTTCGCTGGCTGCTCGACCTTCGAGGCTGGCTCACGCGCCGCCGCGTTCTCGGCATCCTCGCGCGTGACCTCGGCCGAGAGCGTCGTCGCGCCGTCGATGCGGATGAACGGCTTGAGGAGGCGCAGGGTCTTGAGGCCAATGCCCTTGACGCGCCCGAGCTCGAGGGCGGTCTTGAAGGGCGTCTTCTGACGGTACTCGATGATGCGACGCGCCTTCTCCTCGCCGACTCGCGGCAGGAGCATGAGCTGCTCGGTACTGGCCTGGTTGATGTTGACGACACCCGAGACGGGCGCCTCGGCGTGGGCGCTGCCGACGCCGACACACAGCAGCAGGCAGGCGGCGACGAGGGCGGCGACACGGGACAGGGACGACTGGACGATGGACATGACGACTCCTGATGAAAGGCCCACATCCGTGTGGGCGGTGCCTTCCTTCGCGAACTTCGTGCCATCCGTTGGACCGCGTCGTTCCTCGCCCGCGTGACGCGCCGGGTGTCCGACAGTGTCCCATCGGGTGTCCCGCGCGGGACACCTGAGACACTTTCGATGCAGGACTACAGGCCTGCAGGCTCAGTGCATGATTGGGCCGGGACCGCCCGACCCACCCGGAGGTCCCAGTGCTATATCGCCAAACTTCTGCTCGTAGAGCTGGATGTTGTGGGCCAGCGCGCGCACGAGGTGCTTGGCGTGCAGTGGGCTCATGATGAGGCGCGAGCTCACCTTCGCGGTCGTGCTCTGCGGGGGCAGGAACATCGCGTCGAGCACGAACTCGGTCTGGTTATGGAAGATGCGCGCCATGTTGACGTACTCCCCGGCGGAGGTCGCTTCGTCGAGCGAGACCTGGATCGTCAGCGGCTGCGCCTTCGGGTCGGACTTGGACATCGGATCGGACATCGGGGGCCTCACTTGCGCAGCGGCGCGTCTTTGAGGAGCATAGGTCAGCACCCCGAGCCGCGCCACCCGCGCAGAGCGAGCCCTTCATGTCCGCTGCACCCGGCCTCGTCCTGGCCATCGACCAAGGCACCACCGGATCGACTGCGATCCTCGTCGACGAACGACTCGTGGTGCGCGGCAAGGCGACCACCGAGTTCCCGCAGCACTATCCCAAGCCGGCCTGGGTCGAGCACCACCCCGAGGAAATCTGGGCGTCGGTACAGGCTTCGGTCGCGGTGGCACTGCGCCAGGCCCACGTCGATGCGGCGCAGATCCGCGCGATCGGGATCACCAATCAGCGCGAGACGACCGTCGTGTGGGAACGGGACACGTCCCGACCGATCCATCCGGCCATCGTCTGGCAGTGCCGTCGCACAACGGAGGTCTGCCGCTCTTTAAAGGAGGCCGGGCGGGAACCGCGGGTGCGCGAGAAGACCGGGCTCGTGCTCGACCCCTACTTCTCGGGCACCAAGGTCGCCTGGATCCTGGACCATGTCGACGGGGCGCGGGCCCGCGCCGAGCGTGGCGAGCTCGCGTTCGGGACCATCGACAGCTACCTTTTGTGGCGGCTCACGGGCGGCGCGGTGCATGCGACCGACCCTTCGAACGCATCGCGCACGCTGCTCTTCGATCTGCATACGGCCGACTGGGACGACGAGCTCCTGGAGCTGTTCCGGGTGCCGCGCGCGATGCTGCCCGAGGTGCGTTCATCGTCGGAGGTCTATGGCGTGACGCGTGGTCTCGACTTCCTGCCCGATGGGATCCCGATCGCGGGCATCGCCGGCGACCAGCAGGCGGCCCTCTTCGGGCAGGCGTGCTTTGCCCCGGGTGAAGCCAAATCCACTTATGGCACGGGTGCTTTCGTGTTGATGAACACGGGCTCCGAGCCGATCCCATCGCGCCATGGGCTGCTCACGACGGTCGCCTGGCGGCTTGGGCCGTCGAGCGAACAGCGGCCGCTGCAGTATGCGTTGGAGGGGGCGGTCTTCATCGCGGGGGCCGCGGTGCAGTGGTTGCGCGACGAGCTGCGCATCATCGGGCGCGCGAGCGAGGTCGAAGATCTGGCGCGCTCGGTGCCCAACGCGGGCGGCGTGACGGTCGTGCCAGCGTTCGCGGGGCTCGGCGCGCCGCACTGGGACCCGGAGGCGCGTGGGGCGATCCTCGGTCTCACGCGTGGGTCGGGCCGGGCGCACATCGCGCGTGCGACGCTCGAAGGCATCGCGCATCAGGTGGCCGATGTGGTGCTCGCAATGGCGGCCGATAGCGGGCGACCGGCGATAGCGCTCAAGGTCGATGGTGGCGCCGCGGCCAACGATCTGTTGATGCAGATGCAGGCGGACCTCCTCGGGACCGATGTGTCGCGGCCGGCGTTTCTGGAGACGACGGCTTTCGGGGCGGCCTTTCTGGCGGGGCTCGCGGTCGGATTCTTCGCATCGCCGGATGCTATCAGTGAGCGTTGGCGCGAGGCCACGCGCTTTCATCCGACGCTTGGCGAGGACGAGCGTCGCGCCCGTCGCGCCGCGTGGGCCCGGGCGGTCGAGCGTCTACGGTGATGCGCGGGTTCGACGTCGCCATGGGCAGCGGCGGCGGACGGGTTGGCTGAAACCGCGGCACAAGGCGCTTTCCCCCGGCGAGCGCGGTTGCTATGCTCCTCATCCCGCCGAGCATGGCCTGTTCTGGCCGCTCGATCCCCCCGCCCCTCGAGGCCCACCTTGCATCTCAACGAACTCAAGCAGAAGCCCATCACCGAGCTCATCACGATGGCCGAGGAGTTCGGCGTCGAGGATCCGCGCGGCTTGCGCAAGCACGAGCTGGTTTTTGGGATCTTGCAGGCGCGCTCGGAGGCGGATGGCATCATCTACGGCGAAGGCGTGCTGCAAGTCCTGACCGACGGCTTCGGCTTCCTGCGTAGCCCCGAGTTCAACTACCTGCCAGGCTCCGACGACATCTACGTCTCGCCCTCGCAGATCCGGCGCTTCAACCTGAAGAACGGCGACACCGTCTCGGGCCAGATCCGGCCGCCGCGCGACAACGAGAAGTACTTCGCGCTGTTGAAGGTCGAGCAGATCAACTTCGAGGACCCCGAGGTCGCGCGCACGAAGACGTTGTTCGACAATCTGACGCCGCTCTACCCGCAGAACCGGCTCCAGCTCGAGCACGACCCGGCGAACCTGTCGACGCGCATCATCGACATGATCTGCCCGCTCGGCAAAGGCCAACGCGCATTGATCGTAGCGCCGCCGCGCTCGGGCAAGACGGTGCTGCTACAGGACATCGCAAACGCGATCATGGCGAACCACAAGGAGGTCTATCTCATCGTGTTGCTCATCGACGAGCGGCCTGAGGAGGTCACCGACATGCAGCGGTCCGTCCGCGGTGAAGTCATCTCGTCGACCTTCGACGAACCCGCCACGCGCCACGTCCAGGTGGCCGAGATGGTCATCGACAAGGCCAAGCGCCTGGTCGAGCACAAGCGCGACGTGGTGATTTTGCTCGACTCGATTACGCGCCTGGCGCGCGCCTACAACACGGTCGTGCCGCCGTCGGGCAAGGTGCTCTCGGGCGGCGTCGACGCCAACGCGCTGCACAAGCCCAAGCGCTTCTTCGGCGCGGCGCGCTGCATCGAGGACGGCGGCTCACTCACGATCATCGCGACGTCGCTCGTCGATACGGGTTCCCGCATGGATGAGGTGATCTTCGAGGAGTTCAAGGGCACCGGCAACTGCGAGATGCACCTCGACCGCAAGCTGATGGAGCGGCGCATCTTCCCGTGCCTCGACATCAAGAAGTCGGGCACCCGCAAGGAGGAGCTCCTGTTGGATCCGCTCAACCTGCATCGCACCTACATCCTGCGCGAGCTCTTGCACCCACTCAATACGGTGGATGCGATGGAGTTCCTCGTGCGCAAGGTCGGCGGGGCCAAGTCCAATAAGGACTTCTTCGATTCGATGGCCCAGTAAAGGGACTTGCAACGCCGGGACGAGTCGTCTAGAACCTCGCGTCCCTCGCCGTGACCTACGCGCGGTCATGCGCTCCAACGGAGCAGGAAGAGATATGAAAGAAGGCATCCATCCCAAGTACAACAACGTCGTGTTCGTCGATGCTTCGACGCAGGACGAGATCGTGACGCGCTCGACCATGTCGAGCAACGAGAAGCGCATGATCAACGGTGTCGAGCACTTCGTGGTCTCGATGGACATCACCTCGTACTCGCACCCGTTCTTCACGGGCAAGCAGAAGCTGATGGACACCGAGGGCCGCATCGACCGCTTCCGCAAGAAGTACGGCTGATCAGCGAGCAGGCGAAGCGGTGGCGAGCTGCCTGAGCTGATCTGGCGGGCCGCCAACCGGCAGTCCTATAACGAAGGAGTCCCGTGCTCGACAAGCAGCTCGACGAGGTCGAAGCCCGCTTCGACGAGCTCGACTCGCTCATGGGCGACCCCGAGGTCGCCGCGGATGCGGCACGTTATCGTGCCTTCGCGCAGGAGCGCGATCGGCTCGCCGAGACGGTCGAGGTCTGGCGTGATCTGAAGAAGTCACGGACTGACCGCGAGGCGGCGCGTCTGCTGCTAGAAGATCGCGACGACGACATGCGCGAGATGGCGAAGGCCGAGCTCGTGACGCTGGACCCGGCGATCGTCGAGCTCGAGAAGCGGCTCAGGATCCTGCTGCTGCCGCGCGATCCAAACGATGATCGCAACATCATCCTGGAGATCCGGGCCGGCACCGGCGGGGACGAAGCGTCGCTGTTCGCGGCCGACCTGTACCGGATGTACACGCGCTACGCGCAGACCGTCGGCTGGCAGGTCGAGACGTTGTCCACGTCCGACTCCGAGGTCGGCGGGTTGAAGGACGTGGTCGCGCAGATCAACGGCGACAACGTCTACGCGCGCCTGAAGTACGAGGCCGGCGTGCATCGCGTGCAGCGCGTGCCGGCGACCGAGGCGCAGGGGCGCATCCACACGTCGACGTGCACGGTCGCGGTCATGGCCGAGGCCGAAGAGGTCGAGGTCAACATCCGCATGGAAGACCTGCGCATCGATGTGTACCGCAGCTCGGGCAAGGGCGGGCAGAGCGTCAACACGACTGACTCCGCCGTGCGCCTGACCCATCTGCCGAGCGGGCTCGTCGTGACGTGCCAGGACGAGCGCTCACAGATGAAGAACAAGAGCCGCGCACTAAAAGTGCTCGCGGCGCGCCTCCTGGCGATAGAACAGGACAAGGCGCACACGCTCGAGTCCGATGCGCGCCGGGCGCAGGTCGGAACCGGCGATCGGTCGGAGCGGATCCGCACCTACAACTTCCCGCAGAACCGGCTGACCGATCACCGCATCGGTCTCACGCTCTACCACCTCGACAAGGTGGTCGAAGGTCCTGGGTTGAACGAGGTGGTCAATGCCTGCACCCAGTACTTCAACGCCGAGCTCCTCAAGCAGCAGGAAGAGCGGGCCTGATAGCGCTCGCTCCGATGCCTAGCGGCGTTTCGCCTTGCCGATCAGCATGTTGAGCATCCGGTCGAGAGCGCTACCATACGGCGGCGCGAGGAGCCCGGTCGAGTTCAGGCGCGATTGGAAGAACACGGCCTTCTTGTGGGAGAAGGTGAAGAAGCCCTCTGGCCCGTGATAGCTGCCCATGCCGGAGGGGCCGACGCCGCCGAACGGCATCGCATCCTGGCCGACATGCAGGAGCGTCTCGTTGACGCAGGCACCACCGGATGTCGTCTCGGATAGGACCTTGCGCGTGCGGTCGTCGTCGCGGTCGAAGTAGTAGAGGGCCAACGGACGCGGTCGGGCGTTGACATGGGCGATCGCGTCCTCGAGGCGGCCATAGGGGATGATCGGCATGAGAGGCCCGAAGATCTCGTCCTGCATGATGCCCGTGTCATCGGGCGCACCGATGACGAGCGTCGGCGCGATCTTACGCTGCGCCGGGGCGAGCGTCTCGTTGGCCGGGTTCACCTCGATGACGCGGGCGCCGCGCGTGCGCGCTTCGTCGACGAGGCCGGTCAGGCGCTTGTAGTGGCGGTCGCTGACGACCGAGGTGTAGTCGGCGTTGTCGGCCAGCGTCGGATAGAGCTTCGCTACAGCCGCTTCGAAGGCCTTCGCGAAGGCCTCGACCTGGTCTTCGCGAACGAGCGCGTAGTCCGGGGCGACGCAGGTCTGACCAGCGTTGGCGAGCTTGCCGACGGCGATACGCTCGGCCGCCTTCTCGATGGGGTAGTCGGGGTGCAGGATGACCGGGGACTTACCGCCGAGCTCGAGCGTCACCGGGACGAGGTTGTCGGCCGCGGCACGCATCACGTGGCGGCCGACGTTGGTCGAGCCAGTGAAAAAGATGTGGTCGAAGGGCAGGTGCGAGAAGGCGACACCGACCTCGGGGCCGCCCATGACGACCGTCACCACCTCCGGAGGGAAGACCGCGGCGAGCATCGAGGCGAGGACCTCCGAGGACTTCGGTGTCAGCTCCGAGGGCTTGAGCAGGACCCGGTTTCCCGCCGCGATCGCATAGGCGATCGGGATGAGCGAGAGCTGCAGCGGGTAATTCCAGGGGGCGATGACGCCGACCACGCCGAGCGGCTGATGGATGACGCGGTTCTTCGCGGGCATGAAGAGCCAGGAGATCTGGCGCGCCTCGGGGCGCATCCAGGAGCGCAGGTGTCGCCGGATGTACTTGATACCCGCGAGCACGATGAACACTTCGAAAAGCGCGGTCTCGTGCCGCGAGCGATTGCCGAAGTCCTCGGAGACCGCTGTTGCGAGTCGCTCCTCCCATTGTTTTACGGCCTCGCCGAAGCGCTCGAGGTAGGTCATGCGCTCATTGTAGGTGAGCCCCTGTTTCTCGTGCCAGGCGGCCTTGAGGTGGTCAAAGGCGCCCTGGAGGCGGTCGTCGGGGTGGGTGAGATCGAGCGGGGCGACGGCGGACATGGGACCTCTCGTTGGGCGGGCGGGCGGAAGGAAGCTACCCACACCGACGCCGTCGGTCCAGAGCCAGGCGACTGGTTCGGGCGGCGCGAGTCTGGCAAGATGCGCCTTACCAGCGACCGACATGGGGGAACATGGTGCCATTCGCTCCAGTTCACAGGCTTCGCTCTCCCTCGCCCTTTGCCACCGCGTGCACGTGGACATGCGCCCTCATGCTGGTCGCCCCTGCATGCATCGACGACGAACAGAGGGTCCAGCGCGACGATGGGACCGTAGCGCCAGCAGATAGCGACGCCTCTGAAGCCGATGCAAGCGATCTGGGCGAAGTCGTCGAGACCTGCACGGTTGCTTGCCCGCCGCTCGAGGGTGGATGCCTCGAGAACGTCTGCGATCCCGACAGCAGGACGTGCAAGCCGCGCGTACTGCCCGCGACGAGCTCCTGCGACGACGGAAATCCATGTACCCGCAGAGACCGCTGTGGCGGGGCGGCGAAGCTGGGACATGCCTTGGGGGCGATGTGGTCGTGTGCTTGCCAAGCGGCGGTTGTGGCGAGGTTGGTGTTGCACCATGCCGCCCAGGGACGACGGCGCGCTGTGCGAAGACGCGGTCGCGCTCGACGATGTCAGCCTGGCGCCCGGCACCTGCTCGAGCGGGAGCTGCCGTCGCCTGCCGATCGTCGCGGCCGGCGGCTATCACGCGTGCGCCGTGCTCGCCGATGGAGGCATGCGCTGTTGGGGACGCGCCCTCCAGGGGGCGCTCGGACGGGGTGACGAGGTGAACGTCGGCGATGGCTTCGGGTCGTCGGTCGCCCGCGCCGGGGCACTTGCCTTGCCCTCGGTCGAGTCCGTCGGGCTCGGCTTCGCAAACACCTGCGCCATCGCCGCGGATGGGCTGCGTTGCTGGGGCGACAACACCGGTGGCGCCCTTGGCACCGGGGACTTCGAGCATCGCGGCACGACCCCGGCTACCATCGCGTCGTCGCTGCCCGTGCTTGCACTGGGCGCGGACTTCGTGCCGAGCGCGGTCGCCAACAGCGTCTGGGAGACGTGTGCGCTCTCGCAGCGGGGCGATATCAAGTGCTGGGGCGAGAAGGTCAGTGGCTATCCGGGGATCCCGTCGGTCGGCACACCCGGCACGATCAGCATCGCGCAAGTGGGCGCCGTATCGCTTGGATCGGACGCGGGCCCGTTCGTCACGGAGACGATCGATATCGGCTTCACCCACGTTTGCGCGCTCGCCGCTGGCAACATCCGTTGTTGGGGCGGGCCCGCAGCGTCGCTCGGGATCGGCGCGACCGAGGTCATCGGCGACGACGAGCAACCAAACAGCGTGTCCTTCGTCAACACGGACTGGACGGCCGTTTCGCTCAGCACGACCGCCGAGCACACGTGTGCGGTCACCACCACCGGCGGCGTCTATTGTTGGGGGGCAACGACCAGGGCCAGCACGGGGATGGATCGACCGATGCGCGAGCACTCGCCAAGGCGATCCAGCTCGGTCAGGGTCGCATCGCAGCAGCCGTCGCGGCCGGCAGCTCCCACACGTGCGTGTTGCTGACGAACGGCGCGGTGAT
>Ga0335394_10011456_pt1 | contig 10001 bp, 7 predicted proteins | sample MAT03_FD_205741 | JGI IMG/M metagenome (GOLD analysis project Ga0335394, IMG submission 205741) | Freshwater microbial communities from Lake Fryxell liftoff mats and glacier meltwater in Antarctica - MAT-03 (spades assembly) (version 2) ...
ACGCCAGCTGGCCAAGGCCGACCCGCGCGGCGACATCGGTCAGGTTGGACTTGCCGCCGATCAGATCGACATCCATCGAGCCGTCGGGCAGACGGTGCACGCCCTGCAGGCGCCAGCGTTCACAGCGTGCGAGATCGCTGCCCGCCGGCAGCACCAGGGCGCCGCCCTCGATCGAGGTCATGTTCTTGTTCGGATGGAAGCTGATCGCAGTGCAGTCGCCGAAGCTGCCGATGCGCTGTCCGCCCCAGGTCGACCCCATCGACTGGGCAGCGTCCTCGATGACCCGCAGCTGATACTTCGCGGCAATTTCGTTCAGCCGGTCACGGTCGACCGGCAGCCCGGCGAGATCCACCGGCAGGATCGCGTGGGTGCGCCCGGTGATCGCGGCTTCGACCCGGTCCAGGTCGATGTTCCGGGTGACCGGATCGATGTCGACAAACACCGGCCGGGCGCCGACAGTGAGGATCACGTTCGCCGTGGCGACCCAGGTGAGTGGTGTCGTGATCACTTCGTCACCGGCGCCGATCCCGGCCATGCGCAGGGCCACCTCGAGGGCGGCCGTGCCCGAACTGAACACCCGTACAGCCCTGCCGCCGAAGTAGTCCGACAGCGCGGCTTCGAACGCCTTGACCTGCGGGCCGCTGGTGATCCAGCCCGAGCGCAGGACGTCGGCTACGCCGGCGATCGTCTCGTCGTCGATGTCCGGGCGGGTGAAGGGTAGAAAATCCATGGCGGTACTCAATCGATGATATCAGGCGGCATGGCTCAGCTTCTCGCCACCACGAACACACCGAGGATGATGATGCCGATGCCGGCCAGCCGTTGCGGGGTGACCGCCTCGCCGAACAGGTACCAGGCGACCAGCGCATTGAGCACATAGCCGATCGACAGCATCGGATAGGCCACACTGACCTCGGTACGCGACAGGGCGAGAATCCAGACCACCACGCTGACCACATAGCAGGCCAGGCCAGCAGCGATGAACGGTTGGGTGGCGAGCTTCCACCCGACCGGGAACAGATTGTCCGCGCTGTAAGCGAAGCTGCCGACCGCGTTGGTACCGGCCTTGAGCAGCAGTTGGGCCGCGGCGTTGAGCAGCACGCCCACCAGGATCAGGGCGAAGCTGGTGCTGGTCAAGACCGGCCACCGCAGGCGATGCCGTGGCCGGGGCGCTGGCCGGCGCGGTCACGCGTCGGGTTCATGGCAGGGTGCGCACGATCACCCGATGCGGGTTCCTCGCCAGCACCAGCATCGGCAGTCCGCGCTGGGTCAGCGTGTCGAAGATGGCGGGCGGCATGATCGCGAAGGCGACCGGCTGGGCACGCCACACCGGGTCGAATGCGTCCAGGGAGGGAATCCATCGCTGAGGTTCCTGGGTCAGTCCGAAATCCATTTCGTCGCGAAAAGCGACCAGGGTCGTCTCGCGCCGGAGGTAGAAGTTGAGGGTCTGCTCGTAGACGCCGACACTGTAGAACGGCGTGCCGGCGTGCAGATCGCGCGCGAGTTGCGGCGAGATCTGCCGCACCAGATGGTACGCGCTGGTCGATGGCGACAGGCTGTCATGCCCGGAGATCAGGAGCTGCCAACCTGTCAGGGATGCAGCCGAGAGCACGATCACCGCGCCGGTGATCCGCCCTCTGAGTGCAGACCAGCAGGCCAGGGCGCTGCCGGCCAGCATCACCAGAAGGCCGGCGAGGATCCATTTCGCAAAGCCGGCGTACATCACTGCGCGGGCCTCGTCGCCCGCCAGACGCTGCAGGCCGCCAGACAGGCCGAGCCAGGCCAGACCCGCTGCAGCGATCAGGCTGAGCAGCGTGATCGGCGCGATCTGCCAGGCGAGCAGGCGCGGCGTGACCCGCGACAGCGCGATGCCGGTGAGCAGCGCACAGGCCGGCCACACCGGCAGGGTGTAGGACGGCAGCTTGCTGCTCGACAGGCTGAAGAACACGACGATGACCACCGTCCAGATCGCCAGCAGTCGTGCCGGCCGAAAACCGGTCTGCGCAGGCTCGACCCGCCAGGCACCGAGCAGTCCGGCGATCATCGGCAGCAGCCAGGGCAGGAAGCCCACCGCGTGGATCGGCAGGAAAAACCACCACGGCTCGCTTCGCCGGTGCACCGGGGTGAGGAACCGCTCGAAGTGTTCATGAATGAAGAAGAACCGGAAGAACTCGGGGTTGTGCAGCGAGACCATCACGAACCAGGGGGCTGCGATGGCGAGAAAGAGCAGGCTTCCGGTCACGACATGCAGCCTGAGCAACAGCCGCCAGTCCCGCTCGAACAGCATGTACACCACGATCGCTGCGGCAGGCAACACGATGCCGATCAGCCCCTTGGACAGGACCGCCAGCGCCGCCGAGGCCCAGGCGACATGCATCCATAGCCGACGTTCCGTGATGCTCGCCTCATTGCGCTGGGCGAGCAATACCCCAGCCAGAGTGCCAGTCATGAACAGGGTCAACCCCATGTCGAGCGTGTTCAGGTGACCGAGCGCGACGTAAAGGCCGGTGCTGGCGAGCACTGCGGCGCAATAAAGTCCGACCCGCGCCCCGTAAAGACGCCAGCCGACAAAGCCGGTGAGCAGGATGCCGGCCAGGCCGGTCAGCGCAGTCCACAGGCGGGTGGTCCAGTGCGTCATGCCGAAGGTCGAATAAGCACCCGCCGTCGCCCAGTACTGAAGCGGCGGCTTGTAGAAGTACTTGATGCCGTTCAGTCGCGGGGTCAGCCAGTCGCCGCTGGCCGCCATATGCCGGGCGAGCTCTGCATAGCGGCCCTCGTCGGGACGGATCAGCTTGCGGTGTTCCAGATTGGCGAACCAGACTACGGCGAGGGCAGCCAGCAGCAGCCACAGGAGCGCGCGCGATACCGGTGGCGCGCGGGCATTCATTGCCGGGTCGACCGGTTGTGGTCACCCACGGTTCACCCACCGGTCACCCACGGGTCGCCCACCGGGCACCCACGGGTCACCCATCGATCATGCGGCGATCTTCCGCTCGGCCGACAGTTCAAGCGCCTGTATCGCGGCAGCGCGCACCGAGAGCGCGTCGACCCCGGTCAGCTCGATCACTGGCGCCTCGAGATGGCTCGCATAGTTGCGGAACATCGAGCGCTCATAGGCGCTGTCGTAATGCTGCTGCAGCAGGGTGGATACGAACAGTGGCCAGTCGCCCGCCTCGACCAGGGCCCGCCAGTGCTCGAGCGTACTCGCCGGATGCAGACCGCGCAGGCAATCCAGGCGGTCGAGCAGACGGGGCGCATCGTCGATCAGATGCTGGTACTCGTCGATCAGAAGGCGGGTGCGGATGGCGACCGAGGCTTCAAGGCGCAGGGTCGGCGACTCGCGCATGCGCGCAATCAGCGCATCGGGTACGTGCAGGACACCGATGCGTTTGCTCTCGGCCTCGACGAACACCGGGCGGGCGGAGTCGAAGCCGCGCAGCGCCTGCCATATCGAAGACTCGAACAGTTTCTGTGCCGGCTGCGGCGAGTCGGGCAGGTCGCCGAGCACCGATCCGCGATGCCGGGCGAGCGCCTCCAGATCGAGCACTTGCGCTTGCAGACCGACCAACTCGCGCAGCAACCGGCTCTTGCCGCAGCCAGTCCGTCCGCAGATCACATGAAAGGTCACCGTCGCCGGCAGACGCTCCAGGTCATCGATCACCCGGCGGCGGTAGGCACGATAGCCGCCCTCCATCTGTTCGGCACGCCAGCCGATCTCACGCAACACATGGGTGAACGAGCGGCTGCGCTGTCCGCCACGCCAGCAGTACACCAGCGGCTTCCAGCCGCGCGGACGATCGGCAAACACCGTCTCCACATGAACGGCGATGTTGCGCGCGGCGAGGGCGCCACCGATCCGCCGTGCCTCGAACGCGCCCTGCTGCTTGTACAGGGTGCCGACCCGGGCGCGTTGCTCGTCATCCAGAACCGGGCAATTGATCGCGCCCGGCATGTGGTCTTCGGCAAACTCGGCGGGCGAGCGTACATCGATCAGCGCGTCGAAGCGGTCATGATCGGCAAGGGCAGAAACTGTTGCAATCACCGAATCGTTCACTTGGGCAACCGGGTCTGCAGTCGATGAAGACGCGCTGTCTGATGGGCCTGAAGTGTACACTTCGGGCACACCGCGAGGCATCGCTGACAGGCGAGGCAGGCATTCGCCGCATGCCGCATCGTGTGTCCTGCGGTCGCTGTCGTTCACCCGCTGTCGTTCACCCGCTGTCGTTCACCCGCTGTCGCCTACCCGCAGTCGTACATCCGCTGTCGTACATCCGCTGTCGTACATTCTGTGTCGCACATTCTCTGTCCCACGTTCCCGGGTTTGCCGCCATGACTACCGCCGCCGATGCTGATTCGCCGCCAGTCCGCCTGACCGAGCTGTCCCATGGCGGTGGCTGAGGTTGCAAACTCACGCCAGCGTTGCTGAGCGAAATTCTGGCCGGGTCGCCCGCTGCGGCCGCGATCGCGCGATCGTTCCCCGACCTCCTGGTCGGACGCGAGTCGAGCGATGACGCAGCGGTTTATCGCCTGAACGACAGTCAGGCTCTGGTCGCGACGACCGATTTCTTCATGCCGATCGTCGACGACCCATACGACTTCGGCCGTATCGCGGCAACCAACGCAATCTCCGATGTTTACGCGATGGGTGGTCAGCCCATCATGGCGCTGGCGCTGGTCGCCATGCCGGTCGCCAAACTCGGTCCGGCGACTGTACGGCGCATCCTGGCCGGAGGCGAAGCGGTCTGTGCTGCAGCCGGCATCCCGATCGCCGGCGGGCACAGCATCGACTCGGTCGAGCCGATCTATGGACTGGTGGCGCTCGGGCTGGTACATCCGGCGCGGGTCAAGCGCAACGACAAGGCGCGCGCGGGTGACGCACTGGTGCTGGGCAAGGGCCTGGGCGTGGGCATCCTGAGCGCCGCGCTGAAGAAGCAGGTGCTGTCCGATGCCGGCTACGCCCAGATGATCGCCAGCACCACCCAGCTCAATGCGATCGGCGCAACGCTTGCCGCGCGCGACGAGGTGCATGCGCTCACCGATGTCACCGGCTTCGGCCTGCTCGGCCACGCGCTCGAGATCGCACGCGGGTCGGGGCTGGTCGCGCAACTGGACTGGGCGTCGATTCCGCTGCTGCCCGAGGCACGCCCGCTGGCCGAACAGGGCATCGTCACTGGCGCATCCGCGCGCAACTGGCAGAGCTACGAGGCGAGCGTCACGCTGCCGGCGGGGATGCCGGCGTGGCAACTCAACCTGCTGACCGACCCGCAGACCAGCGGCGGTCTGCTGGTGGCGTGCGCGCCCGAGGCCGCCGACGCGCTGGTCGCCGAGATGAAGGCCGCCGGCTTCGAGTTCGCTTCGTTGGTCGGCACACTGGAGTCTCCCGGGGCGCAGGGCGCCGGGCGCGTCGTGGTGCGCTGATCCGCGCTCGCTTCAGGCGGCCGCGGCGGTCGCAGGCACCGCCAGTCTTGCCTGGTTGCGCTGGACAGTGGCGGCGCCCAGCGCGATCAGCGCGACTTCAGTACATTGGCAATCTGCGGCCACAGGGTATCCAGCAACATGGGTTGCGCGGTTACGGTCGGATGAATGCCATCCGGCTGGAACAGGTCGCGGCGGTCTGCGATGGCCTCCAGAATGAACGGCACCAGCGGCGTGCCGGTTTTCTTGGCCACCTCGACGAATACCAGTCTGAAGCGCTCGCTGAAGGTGCGGCCATAGTTGGGTGGAAGCCTCACACCGACCAGCAGCGGTCGCGCCTTGAATTTCCGGCTGGCCGCAATCATGTACTCGAGGTTGTCGCGGGTGGTGTCCAGGGATACGCCACGCAGTCCATCGTTGCCGCCCAGGGCGATCACCACCACTTGAGGTTTCTGGCGCGCCAGCTCGGCCTCGATGCGATTGCGGCCGCCAAGTGTGGTTTCGCCGCTGATGCTGGCATTGACCACCCGATAGTCGATCTTCTCGGACAGCAGCCTGCGCTCCAGCAGGGCGACCCACCCAGACCCTTGAGGCAAACCGTACTCCGCCGAGAGGCTGTCTCCGAAGATCATCACCACCGGCGTACCTGTGGCGAACGCCGGCGGTGCATGTGCGAACATCAGCAGCATGCCCAACGCCAATGAACCGATGCGATATGAAAACGAACGAATGAAAAACGACACGCGATCTTCTCCGGTGTTGAGGGTTACCGATCTTACTAAACGAGTGACCACTGGCGAGACTACGCTGACCATTCTGTCCGGGGTGAACTTTGACATCGAGCGTGGTGCTTCTGTCGCAGTGCTGGGTGCGTCCGGTTCCGGCAAGACGACGCTGCTCGGCCTGCTGGCCGGGCTGGACACGCCCAGCGAGGGCCGGGTCGAGGTTGACGGCGAGGACATCTTTCGCCTGGACGAAGACGGCCGGGCCGCGCTTCGGCAACGGCTGATCGGTTTCGTGTTCCAGTCATTCCAGTTGCTGCCGGCGTTGACCGCACTGGAGAATGTGATGCTGCCTCTCGAGCTGGCCGGCCACCCGGACGCGCGCGAGCAGGCGTTGCCGCTGCTGGCCCGGGTGGGTCTCGCAGCCCGCGTTCTGCACTATCCGAAGCAGCTCTCCGGCGGCGAGCAGCAGCGGGTTGCACTGGCGCGCGCTTTTGTCACCAACCCGCAGGTGCTGATGGCCGATGAACCGACCGGCAATCTCGATGCGGCCACTGGCAACGATGTGATCGAGCTGATGTTCGAGCTCAATCGCGAGCAGGGCACGACGCTGGTTCTGGTGACCCACGATGAGCAGCTGGCCCGGCGCTGCGGCAGGCGCCTGCGCATCGCCGCCGGCTGTCTGGTGGCCGATGAACGCGACGAGCGGGACGAGCATCGCGGGACCCGGCTGTCCGGTCAGGCCGAAGTCATCGCCAGCCCGGTCCGCGCATGAACATCATGGCGCTGCTGCGGTTGTCGGCGCGATTGCTGGTTCGCGACTGGCGCGCCGGCGAGTTGCGGGTGCTGGTCGCCGCGCTGGTGGTCGCCATCGCGGCGGTGACCAGTGTCGGCTTTTTCTCGGACCGGGTGCGCCTCGCGCTGGTGGCGCAGGCCAACGCGCTGCTGGGCGCCGATCTGATCGTGGTCGCCGACCGTCCGCTCGACCCGGTGCTCGCCCAGGAAGCCCTCCGTCTTGGGCTGACACAGACGGCGGTGCTGCGCTTTCCGAGCATGGCGATTCACCAGGATAGAGCGCAACTGTCCGAGCTGCGCGCGGTGTCTGAAGGGTTTCCGCTGAAGGGCACGGTCGATCTTGCCCCGCGTCACCTGGCGCCTGCGGTGCCTTTGCGCACGATTCCGGCGCCCGGTACGGTCTGGGTCGACACCCGGATGGTGGCCCTGCTCGGCGTGGATGCCGGCCAGACGATCGAGCTGGGTGACCGGTCGTTCACCATCGCGGGCGTATTCGAGCGCGAGGCCGAGGCAAGCGTGGGCTTCCTGTCGATGTCGCCGCGAGTGATCCTCAACGCTGTTGATCTGCCGGCGACCGGGCTGGTGCAGCCGGCCAGCCGGATCAGCTACCGCCTGATGGTGGCCGGCCCTGCACCGCAACTGGCCCGGTTCCGGACGTTCGCCCAGGCCCGCCTGTCTTCCGGTCAGCGGCTCGAGGATGTGCGCGACGGGCGTCCGGAGCTGCGCAACGCACTCGATCGCGCCGAGCGTTTCCTTGGTCTGGCGGCGCTGGTCAGTGTGATTCTGGCTGGCGTGGCAATCGCGCTGGCAGCGCGACGGTTCCTGCAGCGCCATCTGGACGCCTGCGCGATGATGCGCTGTCTTGGGGCCCCGCAGCGGCAGATGATCGGCCTGTACGGCATCCAGTTCCTGCTGCTCGCGATCGTGGCGAGTGCGATTGGCTGTGCGATCGGCGCCGCGGGTCAGCAGGTGCTGGTGGAACTGCTCGGCGCGCTGGTTGCGGCCGATCTGCCAGCGCCCTCGATCATGCCTGCGGTGCGGGGCATGGCTACCGGCGTGGTGCTGCTGCTTGGCTTCGGTCTGCCGCCACTGATTGCGCTCGCTTCGGTGCCCACGCTGCGCGTATTAAGGCGTGACCTCGGGACACCTGGACGCGCCAGCGTACTGTCCTGGCTGTTCGCACTGGGATCGATCAGCGCCCTGGTGCTGTGGGAGGCGGCCGACCTCAAGCTCGGGCTGGCGATGCTCGGCGGCACGCTGGCGATGGTGCTGGTGTGCGCGGCCAGCGCCTGGGTGGCGATCAGGCTGGCAGGGCGGCTCACCGGGGGCGGGCGGGGGCGCGGTGCATTCACCTGGCGCTACGGGATTGCCAACCTGAACCGGCGCGCCATGGGCAGCATCGTGCAGATGACGGCACTCGGCCTGGGCATCATGGCGCTGTTGCTGCTTACCCTGGTGCGCGGCGGACTGCTCGACAGTTGGCGGCAGACGCTGCCCCCTGACATGCCCAACCAGTTCCTGGTCAACATCCAGCCCGACCAGGTCGAGCGGGTGCGCGCGTTCTATGCGCAGGAGGGCTTGGCACGACCGCTGGTCAACCCGATGGTGCGCGGCCGGCTGGTGTCGCTCAACGACCGTCCAGTGCAACCCTCGGATTACCCGGACGACCGCACCCGGCGGCTGGTCGATCGCGAGTTCAACATGTCGTACATGGCCGATCTGCCAGCCGACAATGCGCTCCTTCAGGGCCGCTGGTGGACGCCGGCCGACCACGGGGCGCGTCTGCTCTCGGTGGAGCAGGGGATTGCCGAGCGTATCGGCATTCGGCTGGGCGATCGGCTGGTCTACGACGTCGCCGGCATCCGCCGCGAGTTCGTGGTCGTCAGCCTGCGCCGGGTCGACTGGGATTCGTTTCGGACCAACTTCTTTGTCGTTGCACCGCCCGGCGCACTGGACGACATGCCGGTCAGCTACATCACCAGCTTCCGCCTGCCGGAAGGACGCGAAGCGTTCATGAACAACCTGATCCGCGAGTTCCCCAATCTGCTGGTGATCGATGTGGGTGCCGTCCTGTCCCGGGTGCAGGCGTTGATCGAGCAGGTCGCGCGTGCGGTCGAGTTCCTGTTCCTGTTCACCCTGCTGGCCGGGCTGGTGGTGCTCTATGCGGCGATCGCGTCCACCCGGGACGAGCGGCTGCTCGAAGGGGCGATCATCCGCACCCTGGGCGGGTCTCGCCGTCAGCTCCAGGTGGTGCAGCTGGCGGAGTTCAGCGCCATCGGTGCGCTGTCCGGGCTGGTGGCGGGCCTGGGCGCGAGCGTGCTGGCCTGGGTGCTCGCCCGCTACGTTCTGAATGTGCCTTATGCGATCGACCCGTGGGTGCTGTTGGTCGGGCTGGTCGGGGGGGCTGTGCTGGTCGGCGCCGCGGGCTGGCTGGGTACCCTCAGCACCACCAACGCGCCACCGCTGGCGACGTTGCGCCGAGCCTAGCGAAAGCGGGGACAAAAGCGGGGACAGACCTTGAGGGTCCGTCCCCGGGGCTGGGCCTCGCGAAATCGGGGACAGACCCTCAGGGTCTGTCCCCTGGGTCATGTCCCCGGTGATCTGTCCGGCTACCGTTCCGCCCAGTGGATGTCGCCGCAGAGTACTCGCGTCTCGCCGTTGACCAGCACCGCTATCGACAGGGTGATGCACTGGATCGGGCTCGACGCGGAGAGATACGGTGCACTCACATGCACCTTTCGCGGATTCGCGATCGCGGCCTGGAAGTAGTCGCGCCGGGACCAGTCCGCGCCGAGGCTCTCAGCGATCGGTTCGAACCGGGGGTCGTACGGGCCGAGACGCAGCGCCTTGATCGTGTCGCTGTTCTGAACCCCTTGCCAGTCGAGCAGGTAGACCCGTTCGCAGCGCGGCAGCTCCAGAAACTGCCATGCCGCCTCGCGCAGCGGCTTGCCACGCTCCAGCCCCGATCCCGCATGATCCAGGGCGTGCACATATTCGGCGACGCCGATCTGCTGCTGTTCGCGCTCGCTGGTCCAGGCCGCCTTGAAGTAGCTCCACAGGCTGGTGAAA
>Ga0335394_10011460_pt1 | contig 10000 bp, 10 predicted proteins | sample MAT03_FD_205741 | JGI IMG/M metagenome (GOLD analysis project Ga0335394, IMG submission 205741) | Freshwater microbial communities from Lake Fryxell liftoff mats and glacier meltwater in Antarctica - MAT-03 (spades assembly) (version 2) ...
CAAGCCCTGTAGCAGTAGCAACTGCCGCCAATAATTTCAATTCCATAATGGTGCGATTAAAAGTAGACCCTGCGGTTATATCGAATAAGTCAATGTTATTTCAATTCCATAATGGTGCGATTAAAAGATCAGGTGAGACATTTGTAGTCGAGCAATTAGTAATATTTCAATTCCATAATGGTGCGATTAAAAGAAAGAGCGTTTATTCCCTGACTGATTGCGCGAATATTTCAATTCCATAATGGTGCGATTAAAAGATGATTTTTCTTGAAAAACATGGGGAGTTTTACGATTTCAATTCCATAATGGTGCGATTAAAAGTAGTTGTCGCAACTTTTGGCTTACTGAAAACATTATTTCAATTCCATAATGGTGCGATTAAAAGCTTTTCTTGCTTATGCTATAATCAACCCGATGGCAAATTTCAATTCCATAATGGTGCGATTAAAAGTAACGCTAACCACCTCCCTGAGTAATTTAATTTCATTTCAATTCCATAATGGTGCGATTAAAAGCTTCCGGGGCGAAAAGGTAAAGACCAGGTCTAACATTTCAATTCCATAATGGTGCGATTAAAAGGAAACCTTTTACCATCCGAAAAAGGTGTAATGATATTTCAATTCCATAATGGTGCGATTAAAAGCCGTTAAGTTAGACGGTAAAATCCACAAATTTTAAACTGGAGTTGGGTTTTTTGTTTAGCATTAAACTGATCTCAGTTGTCTATCTCTAATAGTAGGATTTTACCTGAGTTCCGACAACCTGTTTTTTGTGCTAATTCGTGAATTTTAAGATGATTTGCGCAAGGCTGTTTAAAGATCACACCTTGCTGAATTAGTGATCGACAACTATCCTTTTATAAAAAAGTATCCACTTCGTTTTTTTCGTGGCCATGTACCTCTTTCTCAAGCCACTTCTCATCGCGGCTTTTAAATATAATCAGACTATCCTTATCGTCCATAATCTCCTTGGCCGCAAGAACCAATTCCTTTAGTTTAACGTCCGTAATTTCACCTTGAAGTACGGAGTTTTGGATCCAGTGTAGATACTTTCTGCAAAGCTTAAGCATCTTGCCGACTCTTTTCTTATCGATATCATAGACAAGGATTACGTACATATTACCACCATATCTTGAATGGCTTATATTCTTCGATGTTCAGAATGTGCTTGCTCAATTTGTAACACTCTAACTTTACAAGGTGCTTGTAGCTTACATTCTTCTTAAGTACGCGGTGTTGAATGGTTTCATTCAGTCTTTCCTCCCACGCCCGCACAAATGCTTTCTTCCCGCTTTCCTTTAACGTACATCTGTTTAACTCTAAAGAAAAATCACACGCTTGAATTTCTTTCTTATTGAGTAACCTAAAAATGGTTCGGTCGACTAATATGGGCTTAAATATTTCGGCCAAGTCCAGTGCCAACGAATATCTTCTCGCTCCTGGTTCATGCAAAAAGCTGATGGTAGGGTTGAGCTGTGTATGGTAAAGTTGACTAAGGCAAAGAGTGTAGCATAGCATATTACCAAAAGATACCAGTGTGTTTACTTCATTGAGTGGCGGCTGGCGAGTGCGGTTGCCCATCTTAAAATCGTTCAATATGAAATCGAAAGATTTATAATATACCTGACGGATGTTACCTTCTATGCCCATCAACTCATCCACCTCAGTGGCCCCATTTACCAGAGTGGAATAGTTTTCAATTGCTGTGATCATTTCACCAACTTCTTTTTCGCGATTATTGTAATACCGCAGGTTCTTCAGCATATTAAACGCGGCTCCTTCGATAAACTTTCGTGCGATTATGATCCGCTTTTTTGGCTGCTGATAATGGGTTACCTGATTGACTAATACCTTGCCGGCCAGCAGGTATTCTTTTGGATGGAACGAACCTGTGTAGTGCTCGTAGTAATCAAAGAAATGAACGTTGATATGCTCTTTGCCCATGAAGTTGTATAAGGCACTGTTGGCATCTAAGCTTCCAAAAACATAGAGGTCTGAAACGGTTTCCACCGGAATGTATTTAGCCTGGCCTTCTTTCAACTCTTCATCTATTGGAACAAACTTCAGTGTATTATCCTTTCTACTGAGCCGCCCGGGATTGAATAAATAATATGCCTTCTTCATGACCTGATTATTTTCTAACCTTCGTTGGGCTGGTTAGAATAACAAAAATCAAAGTAGCTGCACGATTTACAAATTCTCAGTTTCACGGCTTCGGGGCAATTTTCATTTGCTACAATTTTTTCTACTTGTTTTTCCCAATCTTCTATCTCTCTTTTATCGAGTTTGGTAAGCCTTGGTACTTCTTGCTTTTGTTTTAGCTTCGGGTACTCGATAATTCCCGTAACACCATCAACACCTTTTTGCTCCAGTTTGAATAAGTAGTACTTCACCTGGGCCAGGTGTGCCAGCTCTATGCTGGCTGATTTTTTAACCTCATGCACTACCTTGTTTTTTGCATCGTAGAAATCGATTTTCACACCATCAATTTCAACTTCGGTGAACTTCCTTGCGCGGTCAATGTAAGTGGTTTCACCGATCAGTTTGCCTTCGGCCACTGCATCCGAGGTGTGTTCCATGCTTATGCCATTGGCGAACAGCCAAAGTTTTCTATGGCAAATGTGTAAATAGGCTACGTGTGTGCCGGTAATTTGCATACTTTCTATTCCACCAAAATTCTGTTCAATTCAAGGTGTTCGGCATTACTAATGGATGCCACGAATGCACGAGTAAATAGCAAACAATTATGAACCGACACCGAACAACTATTGCCCTGTCAAGTTTTTAGCTAATTCACCAATTGATTTTCATAATCAAAAGCAGTCAGTAGATCAATTAGCTTTTGTTCTGCTTTTTCTAGTGCATCGGCAGTTTCACCTTTTGTTTGAATAAATCCGCCAGCTTGAAGGGTGATGAAAGTGTCAACATTTTTCAAAGACTCATCAATGATAGGGTCTGCTTTTTTTGAATCTTCTTCAGACAACTTAGCTCTGATACTCCCTGAAATTAAATTAGCATTTTCGCTAATTGAAATAGCCAACGTATCCATTAAACTAAACGTTCTTGACTGATTGGAGGTAATTCTCCAATCAATAATAGCTTTTGCCAAACCTCTAATCCACATTTCTCTTAATCCTCTGGGCGCAACCAAACATGTACCAAATACATTTACAGATTCAATCCAACCTTCACTCTTTAACTTCTCTATAGTTGAATCACTCATTTCTGGTTCAAATGAATTAATACCTACTGAAAATAATCTTCTTAAATCAATGGCGATATCCATTACAAATAAACCAGCGACTCTATCTGAAGCATTTAACCACTTTCTGCTTAAACTTCTATCCTTTCCATCTAGAACCGCAACAATCTCCTCATTGCTAAGTTGTTTTCCTTTTTCATCACGCACGATTACACGATTATTAGGCCTTTCACTTCGGTCAAATGACCCTGCTTCTTTCTCCAACCCCACTAACAAAAGGATGTAAAGCTCTCATTGCGGAAATTGACAGTGGGCTTCTCCTTTTCAAGGTTCTTTCTTTCTTTTCACCCTCAATTGACTTTGAAGCCTTCATCCAACCGCCAAATAGCTGATCTGCATAAGTTGGGTCGCATGTCCCATAAACTTCACCCTCCTTCAATTCTTTTTGTTTATTGAAGTCAAAAAGGAAAGTTGTTGGCGAAGGAATTTGATTGATGGCTTCGCATAAAGAATCAATTAATGATCTTTTAACTTGTTGCCCGCTAGAAAAGGGTATTCTTCTATTGAATTGTGAATCATAATAATATTTCTGGCCATCGGCTACACAAAACACAGTATGCTCAGCTCTTTTCAAGGTTCTGATATAAATAGTATTCATCTTGTTGTACTTTAATAGTTTAAGATTGTTTTTCTAAAAATGCATAATCAAATTTTAATAAGGTTGAGAAATAACCAAATTCTTCATTAGTCATTAAATGAATTTCATCCTTCAAATTCTTAATTACTAATAAATCTTCTGATCCTAGATCCTTTACCATTATTGTTAATGATTCAATAAAACCTTTCTTTGATTTATTTTCAAAAAGGTTTTCAACGAGCGTCTTTCGGTCATTTTTTGTTCCCGAATTTCTATACCTTAAAATGATCTTAGCCAATTCAAGTGTATGTTCTGTTACTTCTTCTTTATTTTTGTTAAGCATAGCAATTAACCAAGTTTTAAATACATAATAATTTGTTTTGTCATCATCATTTTTGAATGAGAGATTCTTGCTTTCACCCATATACTTTGTTAGGGCTTCAGGGCGAAGAGCTTGCAAGCCAATGCTACCCAATTCACAAGCTCTTTTTATATGCATACCAAATAAGCTTTCAAAATCATTTGTACTAATTGAAGAATCTTTGCCAGTAAGTTGTTTGTAAATTGATTTTAGCTTTGTGCCTGATTTTAGTTGAAAAGGAATGAAACCAATGGTTTTGTTAGTTTGCCCAAAGCCATATACATATGCTGTTAAAGCTTCATTGGGATAAAGTTGTGAAAGACTAAAAAATAGTTTCGACCAATTAATTGTATTTGCTTCAATTTTTTCTGGATCAATGGAAAATATTTTCTCGTCTACAAGTATTGAAAAATCAAAACTCTCATCAAAATCCTCACTTAGAGAATAGGCTAACCATTGTCCATTCCAAGTACCAATTTGGTTACCCCTTAATTTCTCTAAAGTTCTGTCATTTAAATACTTTCTATATAATTTCCATCCATAATAGGTTTGCAAAGTAATTCGAGCATCATCAAACAATAAAGTGTAACCGCCAGCAACGCCAATCCCTAGGCCACTGCCAATCCATGATAAATATATTTCATCCTCATTGGAAGGAATTAGAATATCAGTAACTAACCCGGATGTGCTCGCAAACTCTTTTGTTTCAGAAGCTGGGAATCCAAGTGCAAAACTTGCATCTGGGAACTCATTTGAAATTTTCTCGAAAAGACTTTCAAGCTTCTCCTGTCTATCTTTTGCTGTTAATAGATGTGACTTCTGGCCAGCTTTCATCTGAACAAAAGGTGAATTGGTAACCCACTGCATGTATTTTGAATGGTTGTAAAACAACTCAAAATACTCTTCTATAAAAAACTCTTTGGGCGTTAGTTGTTTATTGTATTTGATATTATTGTAAGCATCCAAGAAGGTTCGCCCAACTACTGCTGTAATCATACTATTTGATTGTTAAAGTCAAAATTTTCTTCTTTGATAAGAGAGGCTATCAAGCCAATCTGCTCACTATATGCTTTATCAGGAATAATAAAGGGTTTATTTCCCTTTTGCGTTTGATTCATTTTACAAACTGTGAAATAGCGAATCGGGATTTCTAATTCTAGCCTTCTTTCAAAACCTGAATTTTCATACTCCGCTTGATCCACTTCACAAATGCAGGAAACAGAATCAATCTCCAATAATTCAAATAGAATCGATTTGCTTCTGTGAGTTAATTGATTAATTGATATCGTTCCATCTGATTTAAAGACCGAATGTTCTTCGATATTTAAAAAATCGATACTTGAAAATACCTGGTCAATTTTTGATTGTAAATCTCTTTCTTTAAAAACGGCACCATCAGGCAGCACTTCATAGGTTCTATTTAAAACATCCAAATCGTAAGGCAACGCTTTCTTTTTGTCGTCAGGTGGAGCGATTACATAAATATCTTTTGTATTGCCTAAATTCTCTACAGTTCGCTTTCTGTTTACCCGTCCAAAACGTTGTGCTAAAGCATCGAGTGGGGCTGCTTCCGTAATCATTATATCAAAACTTATATCCAGACTCACTTCTACAATTTGAGTAGATACTACAATGCAAGCAATGTTTGATGTGTTAAATTGATTTAGCGACTCACCCTTATCATCTAATCCTATTAACTGTTTTTCTTTTTCATTTCTACCGCCACGTTTAAATCGACTATGCAACAAAAGCTTTGACACATCAGGATACAATTCACTTAATTCATCAAATACTATTTGAGCATTGGCAACTCTATTCATTACAATAAGTACTTTTTGATCAAGCTTGATTGCATTGTTGATTATTGAAAAAGAATCTCTAAATGAGTTAATTTTAAATACTTTATGACGGTTAAATTTATCCAGTTCATTCACCGGTAATGATACTTCAAGTACGTCATCGCCTATAATTTCTAGTATTTTATTGTACAAGATAGAGGGCATGGTTGCCGTTCCAATATGAATGCTACATCCTATCTTTTTTAAAATTTCAACCAATTTGATTACAATGGCTTGTGAAACTCCTGTATAGGTATGGATCTCGTCCAAGATAACATCACAACCCCTTAAATCAAGAAGAAGTGTTTCATATCCTTTTAATCCAAAAGCCAAAGATGCTAATTGATGAGGTGTTAGTATTTTAACCGATGCACCGAATAAAGATTGTAAAACCTCTTCCTCTTCATTGCCCTTTCTTTTAATCACCGATGAAGAAGCATGTAAAACCCTTATATCAAGACTGGGATTATCTTTCTCCAAGTCCTTAGCTACGCGCTTAAACATTGCATTAATTGAAGCCTGAAATGGTAAGGTGTAAAACACCCTTCCAGAGCATCTTCTGAATAGAAAATCCGTTTTCCCTGCCCCCGTGCAAGCAACAACTAAACTATGTTTTTTAGTAGACCTTGCGTCAATCAATGAAAGAGGGAAAAGTGGATGTTCCCTTTCAAAAAAATTAAGATTAGGTTTTTTGAAACAATTTTTCAATTCGCTTTCAGTAGAGTTTATTAATGCTGAAGCAAAATGGTCAGCGCCCATTAGTAGGCCTCTCCATTCAGAAAAGCCTTTTTGTTTTACTTGCTTCTTACAACACTGAACAACATAGTCTAAATTTTCTAATGCTTCCTTTTTAGATATTGTTTTTGTCGCTATTCCAAAATGATTTAGCAATTCGTTTGCAAGCAGACTCCATTCGTCCCAGTTTCCTAAATGATACTCTTCATAATCTTCATTGTTATCGAGGTCAAGCAATCCTTTTTCCCCGGTGTCGTTTTTTATAGACTTGTGATGCCCAACAACCATTTCAATTAAGAAGGGATGCTCTTCTTTTGGAAATACTGAGATGAAAAGCAACGAAGCTATTTCATGTCTAAATACTTTAGTTGGCCTTGAGTTAGCAGTTAATCTTTTTTGAAATTCATGGTGTGCTTTCCCTATATCGTGTAAAACTGCGCCCTTGTAGGCAATGCTTTCATCCATACCTAGATGAACAGCAAATTGCTTTGCGGTTACTGCGACTTGGTAAAGATGATCTTTTAAACTTGTCCATTCGGGCGCAGATTTTGCAAACAACTGCTTCATTCTAATAGTTTGTTAATAGGTTTCCTACAACTCTAATCCACCCATACATTTGCTCAGAGGTCCACCTATTATAACCAACAAGAAAAGACTTATCATTTCTCTCGAATACTAATTCAAATCCGTTGAAAAGTTCATCGTTAGTTTCAAAATCATTTTTATCTGTTTCAACAATTTTAATAGGGAGCAGCATATCTTCGTTGCGGCACAAACAAACATGTTGCTTAAATGCTTTTTGAGCACCTTCAATTGAACTAAAAGCAAGTGATAATGACGGGTTTATTAAAACACCGCGTATTAATATTGCATTGGGTCTCTCAAATAGAATCTGTTTGTCTTTTCGTTTTGAATTCCAACCTCTGGTTTGAATTTGTTCTTGTTGCCCAGATACTTGGTCGTAAGAAAGTCTATGCCCAAGAATTTTAACTATTCCTGGCGTATTCAACAATTCAGGAAAAAGTTTTTTTTCAATTCCTTCAACAATAGATGGCGTTAAGAATTGTTGTGAAAATGTTTCGCTGTCCCTCACAGCAGTCCAAGGCTTAATAAAACCAAACGAACCGGAATATTTTACTACATAATATTTCATATCAAAGATCCGAATCCTATTCCTGTTGAACTTCCTACTCCTACGTTCCATGCAAAACTTAATTGTTCTGGTGTGCCCTCAACTATTACTGGGCAAATGTTTGATTTGTTACCAATGTTGTTATAGTGAATTACCTTTGTTTTAGCGCCCTTGTATTGGCGATTAAAACTGACCTTAACGCCATTAAAATCAAGACCAGCTAATTTTAACTTATTGGTTAGTGTCTCAGTCATGAAGTTATCTGACTCCAACTGATCGTAAGTGTAATGAATTGTTTTCTTATCAACGGTGCGCTTTATTAGGACAGGGCTTGCACATTCAAACTGTTTTACTCTTGAGGTAATAAGTGGGTCCTCCTCAATAACGATTTCTGTAACAGTTAGATCATAAGCTATGCTGGGCGATTGTTTTATCCCTATGATGAGATTCTTCATTGCCTCAGCACTATGTGCGCTTATAAACCAATTCGCTCCATTTCTAAAAGACAGACCCTCTCTATCAGCGGCACCTCCTTTAAGCCATGAAAAGGAATAAAGAGATAAACTGTCATGCACTGTATTGTTCCCAAGCCATTTATGCAGTGTGCCTGTTAACTTTGGTTGATAATTAAATGGGACTTTCTCATTAATTGAATTGGTTTTTAAATGAATTCTCATAGCCCTTATTCTTAATGATAAAATTGGATTGACATTTGGTTTCGAGTATTTTTCCCCTAAATAATTGATCGTACTTTTTGATAGGTGTTAGCGATTTATCTCGATTGTTTCGGGTTTATCAAACTAGCTTCAATTAATATTATACTAAGATATTCAAAAATATGGAATTTCGATTCTCGATTCGCGAATCAAAAACAGCGAAGTTTAGCTTATCTGGAAGTAAGAATGCGGGTACCACCTATCGAACACTCGATATATAATTCTTAACTGTCGATGGCTGGCCGCCTCCTCCACAAATACCAAAGAGTTTTCATGAATTTCCTCAACAGGGAAAACACACTTAACCCTAATAGGCACAAAAAGCTGTTTCATTTTTCCATGTTGGTTTATTATAAGTAAGCTGTTATGACCAGCGTAGTTGATTTGTATTGGGTTCAGACTATACGATAATAAAGAAACAAGGAAGCAAAGAGCATAGCTTTAAGAATACCTACAACATTGCCACAGGTTGCCGATTGTTCAGCAAAGTGATAACCGAGTAAGAATATAAAAAGTACTAAGGCCAAAACCATTTTTTGTAATAGGTTGCGTGGCGGGCTCTACCTCTAACACTAAAAGTGTTGAAGCTTTCTAATAAGTGAAGTCAGGTAAGGATTTCAAATGCTTTCCCTTGATTGGATTTTCTGCCCAAAAATGTAGAGAGAAAATAAAAAAAACAGTCACTTTCGTAACTGCTTAATTATCATGCTCTCCCTCTTGGACTTAAACCAAGCGCCCTCTGATTACTTCTCGAGTGCGAAGTGATTGGTGAACAAACTATTGCATGTCATCTTGGCTCGTATTATTCATCAATCACACCGGTTAGCACTCAACGGTGAATCCATGCGTAAAAAAAACCACCCGGAGAAATAACAGAAAATAATAACTAAAACCAGCGCCATCATCAACCTAGAAAACGCTACGGCCAATGCCACAATTTTCCACTTACGTTTCAGTGGTCACTTTGCAGCGAATGAAGTGGTCAACTTAGGCGGAATTTTCACCTGACACCATATCTACTTTGCTATCATTGTTTACATCAAAAACATCTGCCGATTCAACACTTTCACCAGCTATCATTTGTTTGAAAATGCAAGGCTCCGATGTTAATATTCGATTTTACATTTTTTTGGATAGAAGGTAAAACAGTAGAATGGGCAATTGTTTGAGAAAAAACTGGATATGGAACACCAGCCTGTAGAAAGAAACAATAGAAAAATAAATATTTTCGTTTTAATGCCATTCTAATTTATCTGTCTTACTAACGGGAATAAATGATATCAATTTGCTTTAGAGAATATCTATTCTACTACTGTCACTTTACCGCCTACTAAAAAAGTATCTTTAACATTCAGCTTTTGAGCCAGGTAAAAGGCCATA
>Ga0335394_10011461_pt1 | contig 10000 bp, 12 predicted proteins | sample MAT03_FD_205741 | JGI IMG/M metagenome (GOLD analysis project Ga0335394, IMG submission 205741) | Freshwater microbial communities from Lake Fryxell liftoff mats and glacier meltwater in Antarctica - MAT-03 (spades assembly) (version 2) ...
ACAACTACAAGTGCGGCTTCTCAAGTAGCAACTTATTACCTTACACTACTATTTCACACATTGAAGAAGATGATGTCGTCATTTGTTTTTACTCCCTGTGACGTTGCCCCCGCGGTATCGTCCTGATGAACGTTTCCGGTTGCTGGGAACGCATCATCATTGGTGCCGTCGTCTTGATTGCGGTCCTGGCGGGCGAAGGCGTTAGCTGCAGAAAAAGTCCGCTGTCGACAATCGAAGATCACTGACATCGTCGCGCTGCCGCTGCGCAAGGCTGCTACGGCTATAGTAGCGTCACGGCGATGCAACATCGAGCCGGCTCGCGGTGGCCCGCAAGCAGGCCTTGTCGGCCACGGTCGCCAGGCATTCCCGGCTGAAGTCGTCGATGAAGCACAGGATGCGGAAGCGGCGTCCGTCGACCAGGGTGTCAGATACGAAGTCGAGGCTCAAGCGCTGGTTCGGATCCTGCGGGATCGCCATCGGCGCCGGTGTCCCCAAGGCCCGCTTGCGGCCGCCGCGCTTCCTCACCGTCAGCCGTACCTCGCGGTAGAGGCGGCAAAGCTTCTTCCAGTTGACCTCGACACCCTCGCGCTTCAGCAAGAGGTGCGGGCGGCGATAGCCGAAGCGTCGGCGTTCGCTCGCAAGTTCGCGCAATCTCGTGCGCAGCCCGGCATCGTCCGGCCGCGTCGATCGATAGCGGTAGACACGCGGATCAATGCCCACCAGGCCGCACGCGCGGCGCTGGGAATAGCCCTTCTCTTCCATGGCCCAGCTCACGGCATTCCTCCTCGAGCCGTGCGCAAGAAGTTTTTTCCGAGTATCTCGCGGAGCGTCGATATGTCCATCATCGACTCCGCCAGAAGCTTCTTCAGCTTCGCATTCTCTTCCTCAATCGCCTTCAGCCGCCTGGCATCCGACACCTCCATGCCGCCGTACCTCTGCGCCACCTGTAGAACGTCGCATCAGAGATGCCGTGCTTGCGGCACAGCTCAGGCGCGGACAACCCCGCTTGATGCTCCTTCAGGATGCCGACAATCTGTTCTTCGGTGAATCTGGATCGTTTCATTGCCCGTATCCTCTTTCAGAGAACAGGCCAACCTCAAAGCGAGGACTTTCCAGGGGAGCAGGTCAACGATGACGAACAGTCCAAGCTGTTCATCGAGAAAGCCCGAGAGATTGAGGCGGACGAAGATCAGTCGATTGCGGACGAACTTATGAAGCGGCTGGCAAAGATGCCACCAGCGCCTTGCAAGACTGGCGGCTAACATGTTTACGGCGTTGGCGATTGCTGGCGGAGTTGTCATGGCTTGGAGCGCATCGCGCTCTCAACGCTCGGATGGCGACGAGATCGATAGGAACGTGAAGCACTCTCGGCAAGACCTGCGCCTCATCGCTTACCTGCTTTTCGCGACAATCGTAATGTTCGGCATTATAGCCGACCGCCTTCCCTAAACGTACTTGTCAAGTATACAATTCCCCAATTGAGGACCACTTCAATGGGGGCAGACCAACCTATATCCGGGCGTGGCAGGGCTGGCTAATCTGTCCGCTTGACGCGGTTTGCGTTTTCCCCGGAGATAGGCCCGTTGCAGTCATTGCGAAGCAGAAAGCTCATGCGGTTTGCGTTAAACCAGTTCACGGTAGGAGATTTGCCGTTCGGCGAATTCGTAAAGCTCGCGAAGCGATGCGATATCCAAGATGTCGAGATTTCCGAGTTGAAACTCGCGGTTGGTCCACCCGAGGCGGCCGAACAGATGCAACTTCTGGCGGACAATGGCATCTCGGTATCCGCAGTCGTGCCGCGCATACACGCCTTGTTTCCTGATACGTTGAACCCTGGGATCCGCGATCTCGAGAGCCGCCTGAACAGCTTCCACGCGAGTATTGACTTCTTTTCGAGGATGCTGCCGGGCGCCAGCGTACCCCTCCTAACCATCACTGGTGCCGCCCCTCAGGTTAACCTTCGCGAAGCCTACAAATACGCTGTACAGGCGTACCGGGATCTGGCGCGCCATGCCGCTGATGTTGGCGTCCGCGTAATGTTCGAGCCGCTCGGCCCAGTTTTGATGAACACTGACACTTTCGTCTGCACGCTTTATCGGGCCATGGACCTCATTGAAACTGTTGATCACGATGTCTTCGGACTTGCTCTGGATTCTTGGCACGTTTGGGATGAACCGGACTTGGCTAAGCGCATTGTTGCAGCCGGAGATCGGATCTTTGGCGTCCATATCTCAGACTTCCCACGCGATGAACCCAGGGGATTCGCCGACAGGCTAGTGCCGGGGGACGGACGCATCGACTTCCGGCGCTTTTTCGGGGCCGTTGAAGCGGCCGGGTTCTCTGGACCACTTGCCCTGGAAATCTTCTCGTCAACCGAATATCCCGATTCTCTCTGGCGCGCCGATCCATACGAAGTGGTGGTCAAAGGGCGCGACGCGATTGAGAGGTTCTGGCGAGAGCGACATCGACTCGTATAGGCCGCGATCGAGCGGCCTTTCCCGAGGCACCAGTCCGAGTGGGCATGGCTGTGAAGTGTGCCGGATGTGTCCCGCTCAGCCATGCCTGGCTCAACCGCAGCCCCCACGCTCACTCTCCTGGCACGAGATTCCTCGTTCCCGGATCAACCGAAGCTAAGAGTAGCGACCGCACCTACGGCGCCCGGCGTCTGTGGCGTGACGTTTGGGCGGAGGGTCTTTCCTGTGCCCTGAATCGCATCGCACGGCTGATCCAGGAGGCCGGGCTGCGGGCGCCCCGGCGGCGAAGGATCGGCGAGCCCCCGGCCAGGAACAGCACGGCCAGGACAAGAAGGCCCTTGAGCATGCTCTGGCCGGCATAGCTCCAGCCTATAAGGTTGAGCAGCCCGTCCAGAAGGATGAAGAAGAGGGCGCCGCCCCAGACGCCCCAAGGCACGGCGCGACCGCCGGAAATCAGCGTTCCGCCGATCACCACGACCGCGATCGAATCGAGGAGGTAGTCGTTGCCGAGTTCGACGTTCGGTGCGGAAAACGCAGCGCGCAAAGCACCGGCGAGCGCGGCCAGCACGCCGCTGGTGAGATAGACGACAGCAAGGGTCCTAGGCGCGCTTATTCCTGCATATTCCGCGGCGCGCCGCGCCTGGCCGAACGCCAGGGTCTGGACACCCCAGACGGTCCGCTTCAGCAGCCAGGAGACGAAGACTGTAAAGATGACCACCAGCACCGCGAATGCCGGTACGCCGAATGGCGCCCAGTTGAGGAAGCTCTTGACCGCAGGGTCGGCGAAACCCTGAAAGCCCTTGGCAAGAGTCAGCGAGATCGCGGATGTGATCAAGCTGGTCGCGAGGGTCGCCACAATCGGCGGGATGCGGACATAGAGGATCGCCACGACACTGATGGCCGAGAGGGCCAGGCCGGCGAGCATCGCCCCAGCGATGCCAAGTACCCATGACCCCGTCATTTCGCCGATTGCGATGGAAAGCAGTCCACCCAGCGAGAACACCTTGGCAACCGACACATCGATGTTGCCGGGACCAGCGCTCATCACCAGCATCTGCCCCAAGCCCACGAGCACCAGATAGGGCGCAATGGTGAAGGCCAGCGTCACAGTTTGGCTGCCGCCCACGCCGGATACCAGGAAGGTCAGCAGGAGGACGATGATCGCGGCGAGGAACGACCAGAGCCACGGCGGAGGGGAGATTTCGCTCAAGCCTTTCATCGTGTGAGTCGCTCCACGACAAGCCGCCCCGCAAGAACCGCGATTACGATTGATCCCTGTACCGCTGGCTGCAGGTTGGATGACAGGTTCAGCAACGTCAGTAGCACGGTCATCAGGCCGAGCGTGACAGCGCCGAACAGGGCGCCCCAGGCGACGCTCCGGCCACCCGTGAACATGCCACCACCGAGGATCACGGCGGCAATGGTGGTCAGCGTGTAGCCGGGTACCGCGTTGACGTCGCCCCCGCCGATCTCGGCAGTCAACGTGACTCCCGCCAGGACTCCAAGAAAGCCGGTCGTGGCGTATGCCAGCATCCTCGTGAGCAGTAGCGACGCGCCGGTGCGGGCAAGCGCCGTGGGGTTGCTGCCAAGACTGCGGAAGCGCGCGCCGAGCCGGGTTCTCTGCATGAACAACCAAGTAATTGCCGTCGCAAATACCATCGTGACAATAGGCACCGGTATCGAGAAGGGCGGCCGCCACATGGCATATTGAAAGAGCCAATCCGGGGCCAGTCCGCCGGGCACCGGAAGGATGAACAGTCCGACGCCGAGCCAAATGAAAGAGGCCCCCAGCGTTGCGATGAGGGAAGGTACTTCGCGCAGTTGAACCAGTGCGCCGATCATCGCGTAGGCCAAGACGCACGCGGCAAGCGCCAGCACGCCCATCAACGGCGTCTCGCGCATGAAGGTCGCGACGATGGTCGTAACCATGCCTACGAAGAAGCCTATGCTCAGGTCGATATCGCCGATGCTCATCAGAACCATCTGGGCCATCGTCGCGATCGCAAGGGCCACGATTGGCGACATGATCAGGGTCATGCCCCCCTGCGACCAGATACGCGGCTGGATCGTCCCGCAGACGATCAGGATCAGCATCATCGCGAGCAGTGTAAGGAGGCCTGGCAATATCCGGCGCGCGGATCCCTTGGGCAGGCCGCCCATCGTCAATGCCGGACTGGTCGCGTTCATGCTGCAGTCTCTCTGGACTCGGCAAACGACAGCGAAATGATCCGCTCGTCGGTTATCTCGGCGCCGTGCAACTCGCCGGCGATGCGACTTGCCCGCAAAACATACGCTCGGTCGCAATGTTGCATTTCGGAGTTTTCACTCGAATACCAAACAATCGTCCGGCCATTTGCAGCCTCCGAGCGGATCAGTTGATAAAGAGACGCCTTGGTGTGCACGTCGACGCCACGAAAAGGGTCATCGAGCAGGATGACAGCGGCTTCCGACGCAAAGGCCCGAGCCACGATGACTTTCTGCTGGTTGCCGCCCGAAAGGGCCGTGATGGCGGCACGCGCGCCGCCACGGACCTTAAGCATATCAACCCATCTGGTGACTAGCTCATGTTCCTTGTCGAATTGGCGGATGCCGCGCCTTGCGAGGCTCGGCAGCGCGGTAATCGAAAGGTTTGCGGCCACGTCCCAGAGCGGCAAGATGCCTGATCGCTGTCTATCGCCCGGCACGTAGGCAAGATCCGCTCCGACGTCGACATCTCCGCGGTTTGCGCGCCAAAGCCGGGAAAGAACTTCTTCCTGTCCCTGACCGGCGATGCCGGCGAGCCCGATCACTTCGCCTTTGTGCGCGAAGATATCGGCCGGTTCCCCGTCAAGCGTCATCATCGGGATACGAACGGCGACCGGATGCGCACCGTCCATGTCGCGCCGCGCCGCGCCGCCGCGCGTGCCCGACACCGCGACCTCGCCCCCCATGGCCATGAACAGATCGCGCTCGGTCGAATCGGCTGCGTCATGAACGGAGACGATATCTCCGTCCTTCATCACCGCCACCCGATCGCTCACCGACAGGATTTCCCTCAGACGATGCGAAACCAAGATGATCGCTACCCCTCTGGCGCGAAGCTTGCGGACATAGTCATAGAGCTGATCGACGGCGCTGCCGCTCAACGATTCGGTCGGCTCATCGAGGATGAGCAGACGCAGATCGTTTGTGATCGTGGCGCGGGCGATCTCGACGCGCTGGCGGTCGGCAATTGGCAGGTCATCGACATAGTCGGAGGGCTTTATCGCATTGCGCGGAAAGATCTCCTGGAGGCGCGTGGCGGTTTGCCTGGCCGCCACGCCCCGCCAGCGCCAGCGCGGCATCCATGCGGTGCTTGACAGATAGATGTTTTCACTGACTGAAAGTTCGAGAGCAAGAGAGCCTTCCTGATAGGCCATTCGCACCCCTGGGTAGCCGGTACGCGGAGGCGTGGTTATTCCGCCGATCTCGACGGAGCCGGCGTCGATTGTCTCGAGACCGCTGAGCACCCGCATCAGAGTGCTCTTGCCCGCGCCGTTGTGACCGACGATGCCAAGCACTTCACCCGCATGCACGGTAAGCGTGACCCCGGAGAGCGCTCTCGTCGGTCCATACACCTTGACCGCGTTGCGGACCCGCAAGAGCGGCCCATCTTCGATGGAAATCATTTCACTCACTAGTCATCCTGGCAACGGACCTGCATTCGCAGTGGCCGGCTTGGAAGTCAGGCGGCCAGCGTCATCGAGACGCTGGCTGCCCAAGTGGCCCGTCGCTATTGCCGGACGGGAACCGGCGGAAGCGCGGCTTCCTTTACCTTGCCGTCGATGTTTGCCTTGAGCTGGGCATCGACCAGTTCCTTCGTCCATTGCCAGGAGGCGATCTCATCGTCGCCGACGGCTGCAATCCACTTGTCGCGTTCGCCGTCGCTCACCACCACCGGTGGGAAGATCGTGATACGCGGTACCGTCTGGCCCTGCTTGATGTTGATGGCGGTGAACAGCGCCGCAACACCTTGGCCCGGGTCGGACATCACCGCGACCGAACCCGGCGCGCCATTGCCCTCACCCCAGAACTTGAGGGCACGTCCGCTCGGCGCGAATGCAACGACAGGGATTTTGCGACCTGCCGTCTGGAATGCCTGGACAGCCCCCAGGCCTTCGCCGCAACCAATAACGCCGTCGACCTCCGGCAGGCTCGCAATGGTGCCAAGCAAGGCCTCCTGAGCCTTGGCGTCATCGCAGAAGGTATAGATTTCCGCGACAACCTTGATGTTCGGGTTAGCCTCCAGCATTTCCTTCTGGACAGCGTACATCTCAAGCTCCGGGGGCGAACCCTGGACGCCACGAGAAATAATGACATTGCCCTTGCCGCCGATACCGTCGATGACAGCCTGTGTCGAAAGCCGCGCCCAGTCTGCAAAGCTGTTTGTCACGATGTACGCGCAGTCGAGGTCGGTCGAGCTGTCGAAGACGGCGACGACGATGCCCTGATCGCAGGCTTGCTGAAGCGTCGGATTGAGCGCAGTTGGGGAGGCAGGGTTGACGAGCAGAATGTCGGGCTTGTCAAGAAGAAGCGCCTTTAACTGAGCGATCTGTTCGGTTGCAGAGTTCTCGCCCGGAGCGTTGGAGACTTTCCACGAACTGATCAGGCCTTCGGCCTGCGCCTTGGCGGCAGCCTCTTCGAATGCGGTGATCATGGACCGGCGCCACGCATTGCCAAGGAAGGCGTTGCTCAGGGCCACTGAGGGCGCATCCGCCGCGCTTGCCACGCCGGGCGCAATCGCCACGGACGCCACGGTGACGGCTGCCGCTGCCATCGCCAAGAGACGGTTGGATAATTTCATTTGCAGTTCCTCCCAATGATTTTGCCTAGCCAAAGTAGCGCTTTGGTCCGCGTTCATGCCCTGCTCTATGCCGGGTCACTCCCAACCGGGCACTCGCCTCAAACTTTGCAGACGATCTACTCGTCAGCATATGACTTGTATGATCTGTATACCTGTGGTGTCAAGTGAAGCGGTTTGGTGGTTTTGGGGGGCGATGAAAGCCGTAGCCCCGGCGCGGCGCCACGGCCTCAGTTGCGACGATACGGGATCAGTTTGGCCATCCAGCCGGCAATCGAACGCCCAGGATGTGTCCATAGAGTACGGCAGCTAGCGCTTGGCGACGCCATCGCGGATGTTGAGGAAATAGGCGTCGGTACCGACCTGTCCGCCCTTCAATGCGATCTCCAGCCCGTCGATCCCGGGTGCACGGCTATGGGCGACACAGAGCGGCGAACCGGGCGATTGCGGTAACGGCATCCTGACGGTCAGCGCGTCCACGCCAAGTTGTCCGAGCGCATGACTCGACGTATCGCCTCCAGCTATGATTGCGCGTGACAGCGATTGCTCAACCACCAGCCGGTTAAGGATGCGCCCGAGGCTGCGGCCCAGATCGTGGCGCGCACCGGCGTGCTTGTCGATCTCAGCGCCGAGATCCGCCGACGAACCGAGCGCGGTGTAGAGGATGACGCTTCGGCCAGCCTGCAAGCTTGCGATCCCGGCCGCAACGGCTTTATCGAACGAGGCTTGCGATGCTTCGCCGATCAAGTCGGTGGCCTTGATCGCGATGCCGTCGAACCCATTGGAGATGGCGTGGCGGATCTGTCGCTCGGTGGTCGGCGATACGCTGCCCGACACCGAGGCGATGCGCTCAACGGCAGGCGTTGGCTCGAAGCTTGCTGTGCCGGGCGCAATGCCGCTGTGCACCCAATCGGCCATCAGCGCATACTCGACGCCCGAAGACCCCGCCACGAACAGGCCCCCTGGCCGGCGCAGCCGCCACAGTTCCTCGCCTGCCGCGCGTTGCGTCTCCGCGCTATCGACGTCAAGCAGCAGGATCGCGGCCTTCTCGCCCAGAATCTGGTCGACAGCAGCGGCGCGATCGGCCGAGCGCAATGTCGGCCCGTCTACGAGCCGGGACTGCAGTCGGGTCTGTTTGCCGAGGTGAAGGAGCAGGTCGGCCTCGTCCATTGGCGTTACAGGATGGTTGCGCATCACGGGGTGGCGGTCGATGCGGTAGACGAGGCCCTGGTAGCCGGCAAAGAGGTGGCCGAAGCTGGTGTAGCGCCGCAGTTGCGGCGCACCGACCACCACAGGCACGCAATCCTGCTCGAACAGCCTCCTGCCGATCTCGATGGCGCGACCGATGCTGCCGACCGCCGGACTGGAATCGAAAGTCGAGCAGACCTTGTAGTGGCAGATCGCGGCACCGAGCCCCTTTATCCACGCAAAGGCGGAGGGCAGGTGTCGGTCCATCCATTCCGGCGTCTCGCTGCGGCTCGTTCCCGACAGCCCCATCGCCCGGCAGTGTGAAAAGCGCGCCTGCAACTCCGCATCCGGCACGGACATGAAGAGCACCGTGGGCACTCCGCCGAGCGCCATCGATTCCATGACATCCGTCGACCCTGTCAGGTCGTCGCCATAGAAGCCGAGCAGCAGGTCATTGCTCATCGGGCGATGAAATCCTTTTCCTTAAGTCGAGACGAATCGATCGCGTCGACATTGGTGGCAGACGGACCCTTCGGATCAAAGGTTGACGCAAGCCAGGAATCGACGATCGCCTTGGCAAGTTCGGGACCAATGACGCGCGCGCCCATGGTGATGATCTGTGCGTTATTCGACTTCGCCGCGCGCTCCGCTGAATAGGTATCGTGCGTCAATGCTGCACGGATGCCTGGCACCTTGTTAGCCGAGATGCTGACGCCGATGCCGGTCCCGCAGAACAGGATTGCGCGGTCGTAGCTTCCATCAAGAACCCTCTCCGCAACGCCCTTGGCGAGGTCGGCGTAGAAGCCGGACTGGCTGAGATCGTCCAAGACGATGTCAGGCTTGGTGGCGAGGTGCTTGGCGATGACCTCAAGAAGCGGCTTGCCGGCACTGTCGGCACCGATGGCGATTTTCACGACACGTCCTTTCTGGAAATACTGTTGGCTTCCGAGCAGGCCTAACGGGCCATCTTGTCGCCAAATTTTTCGATCGACTGCTGTAGTTCGGGATGGGTTCTGGCATAGTCCGATAGAGTGATCCCCTCGACCGCCGCCGCCCAAGCCTGCTGGACGGCCCGGACGCCGGCTGCGGGCCCGCCTGGATGGCTGACAATGCCACCGCCGCACAGATAGAGCAGATCGATCGTCCGTCCGGTACGTCGATAGGTTTCCGGCGCCTGGCCCCCCCACTGGCCCGAACCGGCGACGGGCAAAGGACAGTCGGCCTCGTCGAAGAGCGGTGTGCTGATCGCCTTGAACGATGCCACGAAAGAGTCGTCCGGCTCCCAGTACTTCACGCCAATGCCGTTGATCTGGAACTGGTCGACGCCGAGCAACCGCCAAAATTGCTGGGCCACCTTGAAGTCCATCCCGAGGCCGGGATGCCTGGTCAGGATGTCCCAGCCATTGCGATGGGCATGGATGACAAGGTCGGTACGCTTGCGGAGGAATGCGACGCCGCCCATCCCGACGGAATAGATGTTTACGACGGCGCAATTGCCGCCCGCCTTTGCCACGATGTC
>Ga0335394_10011472_pt1 | contig 9997 bp, 7 predicted proteins | sample MAT03_FD_205741 | JGI IMG/M metagenome (GOLD analysis project Ga0335394, IMG submission 205741) | Freshwater microbial communities from Lake Fryxell liftoff mats and glacier meltwater in Antarctica - MAT-03 (spades assembly) (version 2) ...
TCGAATTGCGCGCCGGCCCGCCGTAGATCCAAAAGGGCGTCAAGCTCGGTCATGGCCAGCTTTTCTGTCAGCTCAATGTTGTCCGACAGTTCGTCGTAGGCCGACCAGTTGATGTAGATGGAGGTGGGGCCTCGCAATCCCGCCAGGGCGAAAGCTTCCCGCGTCTTGCGGTTCGTGTTGGCCGCGCCCCACGCCGATCGCGCCAGTCCCAATCCCAACGGCGATGCCAATATATCTCTGCGCCTAATCATCACGATTCATAATGTACAGAGTGGCTTCGCGCTGCAAGTGCGCTGAACCGCTCCCATTAACACTCGTTATACCTTCACCTGTTTGCTCGTTTCGATGAGGACACTTGCACATGTTAATCCATGACTTGTCCTTTGGCATTTGGGCCTGGGCGGTGGCTTAAGGAACGTTTACCTTCAGGTATGGACAATTTCGGAAGTACCACCGGCATGAACTCGATGCATCCACATCCACATTCACATTCACCAAAAGTTCCGCAGTTGCAGGCGGGCCGCCGTCGACGGTTTACTGAACAAGAAAAACGCGACTTGCTCACGGAAGCGTTTACCGCGAACGAAACTGTGTCTGAGCTTGGACGTCGGTATGGCATAGCGGTTGGCTTGTTGTTTCGCTGGAAACGTCAACTCGGCGTCACGCGCGCTTCGGTTTCTGGCACGTCGCAAAGTGATTCTCTGGCGAAAAGTCCAGAAGGCCGCCTGGAGGAGATGGAAGGGCTGCTGGCCAGCTTGGTAAATCAAAACAGAACCCTACAAGATCGATTGGAGCGCCTCGAAACAGGCAAGGGCAGTGACCTTTCGGCTGAATTGTTAGGCCGTTCCTGCTGATCAGTAAGGTGTCAGCGTATCGACAAGTGTTTGGCTGAAGTGCCATGGGCGGCTTCTCAAGCATTTAGGGAGGAGCCAAGGTGCTGGCGCCACGTTGCGCATGTTACTTTAAAGCATGCGCCCTTCAGCGTACCTCATCAGCGCTTCTTGCCTAATCGCCTTGGGCGCGGGGTTTTCATTCGCGAACGAGCGTCGGTTCGTGGCGCAAGAGTCATGGCACAAGACCCAGAAGGTATTCGCCTTGGCACAAACCGCCGATGGCTTTCTGTGGGCCGGCACCGACGGCGGATTGCTGCGTCACGATGGCAGGGCTTTCCGTGTGTTCACGAGCGACGTAACCAAGGGAATGCGAAGCAACATCGTTCGCGCCCTCACCTTGGACCGTGAGGGCAATTTGTGGCTCGGGTTAGGCGATGGTGAGGGCCTCTGCAAAATGCGCCCAGGCGCCGTCTTTGAGCCGTTGGACACGGGCCTGGCGCTTACTGGTCGTAATGTCACAGCCTTGGCATCGGGTCATGACGATTCTGTTTGGATCGGCACCGACGGGGGCCTGTTTCACTACGATGCGCGCCACCCAAAAACCGCGACCCGTGTGGTTTCGCCTGATGAGAAGCTAATCCATGCGGTGCACGTCGATAGATCCGGCCGCATTTGGTTTGGGTCAGACGCGGGCCTTTTCGAGGTCCGTGAAGGGCGTGCCCAAGCTGTGCCGGGTGTAGGACCAGTATTGGCACTGACATCCACGACCGACGGACAACTTTGGGTGTCGGATGCAAATGTTGGCGTGGTGACGCTTGGCCCTCAAGGCTTGCAAACAGCCTTGTCCATGTCAGGCCTTGGCAGTCAGCCGTCTGGAATAACCGCCCTCACCGTTGATAGCGACGGCGCCATTTGGGTGGGGTGGAATTGGGGGTATGGGCGCCTTGATGGGGGATCTCTTTCGCCCCTTCAGACAACGTCGCTGCCTACGGTGTCTTTGTTGGCAGATGTCGAAGGAGGTATTTGGGTGGGTACTTTTTGGGGCGTGGTTTTCCGCAGCGCGGTTCCAAGGGTCACGACGGAGGTCTACGCAGGTCCTCATGAAAAACCGATCATCTTCGGTTTGGCATCAGACAACGATGGCGCCTTATGGCTTTCCCAGGTCTCGTCGTTGGTGAAAGTCACGCCCACCGCCAATCGTCGCTTCGAGTCGGGGCGTACGCTGCCAAGCTATTGCCCGCGAGGCGTCGCACGAGCTTTCCAGGGCGGGGTTTGGCTGGCCACATGCGACGAGGGGCTTTTGCATGTGAGTGATGCCGGCGTCGACCACATCACTGCCGATGCGTCGCCGCGTCTGAGGAACATCGAGACGGTATTTGAGGACGCCAACCGAGATGTTTGGCTTGGCACGGTGGCTGGCGAACTTTACCGCATGCGCGGTCGGGTGATTGAAAAGATTCCAATTACGAATGGCGACTGCGACCCTGCCGTAAAGGCCCCTGGTGGCACGCCTTACATAAACGACGAATGCGCGTTTTCAATAACTGCAATAGAGCCCGCGCGGGCGGGAGGAATATGGTTGGCGGTTCGGCGCAACGGTTTGCGTCGCGTATCACAGCAGGGCGAAGAGGTGTATTTCAAAAAAGACGGTTTACCCACCAATCAAATCATCGCTTTGCACGAGGACGATTCAGGATCGTTATGGATAGGCACACAAGGGCACGGTCTGGTGCGTTTCCGTTCCGGGCGTTTTGACACCTTTGGCCGAAGCGAGGGCCTGCTTGCGCAGAGCGTACATGGCATAACCGCGGACGCGCAGGGCAATCTTTGGATCAGCAGCGAAAGTGGGATTTCCTCGATACTACACGCCTCGGTAGCTGAGTTCTTGGCCGACCGATCGCGGAAACTTGTCAGCCGCGGTTACGGCGTTTCCGACGGCTTGGCGTCACCCATTACCGTGCAAGGCTTTTCGTCGCCTATTTTGGCCCTCGGCGGCGACATCTTGGTCCCTCTAGATAAAGGGCTCGCCATCATTGATACCCAAAGAGTTGGATCAACCAAAGGGTTCGCGAACGCTGTATTGGAAAGCGTTCGGGTTAACGGTGCCGAACGCATAAACGAGACGCTTGTGAAAGTGGATCTGCCAGCCAACCCCAACCGTTTGGCATCACTTGAATTCGATTTCGTGGTGCCGAATTTTGAAGTGCCTCAGCGCGTAGATGTGCTGTTCCGGCTTTACCCGCTCGAACTTTCCTGGCGATCGACCGAAGGCGAACGCACGGTGCGCTACCACGACATTCCTGCCGGAACTTACACATTCGAGATCCGCCCGGCGCTTGATCAAAGCCCCTGGGGTGAAGTCACGCGCAGCCCCACGTTGGTCCTTTCAAGCTTTTATCGGCGTCCGCTGTTCTTCTGGCTTTTGGCCTCAATGGCAATACCATTTGCGGCGCTCTATTACATCTTCCGCTTGCGTATGCAGAGGGCACGGTTCAATAGCGTTCTGGACGAACGTAACCGCATTGCGCGCGATTTGCATGACACCCTGGCCCAGTATTTTACAGGCATGTCGTTTCAGATGGCGCGCTTGAGCATGACGTTGAATGAAGACGTCAAAGCCGCAGACGATATCAACGAAGTCACCAAGATGATGCTGGCCCAATGCCGTTTAGAAGCAAGGCAAGCCATTCACAATCTGCGATCGATGGCTTATTCGCCCAAAGGCGTAGTGGCAACGTTGAAAATGCTGGCGGACGACACCCGGCTTTCGGCCGACGTCAATGTCGAGTTCACTACAAATGGGCAGGAATGCGCGCTAGACGAAGAGCGGTTGAGTCAGCTTGTGCGAATCACGCAGGAAGCAACTGTGAACGCCGTCACTCACGCCCAAGCCAGCTGCATCTCGATAGACGTCAAGTTCGATGCCGGCAAACTCGTGGTAACGATTCAAGACGATGGCGAGGGCTTTGACGTTGATAGAGTGCATGAGGATAAGCCCATGCACTTTGGTTTGCAGGGCATACGCGAGCGTGCGAACGACATCGGCGCAGACATTTTCCTGCAATCGAGTGAGGGCGGGGGCACCGTCTTGCGCCTGACCTTGACCCTCAACGCTCGCGGGTGATCATTCCAGTACGAATCGCAGCCGATACGGCGGCGGCTCGATTCGACACACCCATCTTCCCCAAAATTTGGTGCACGTACACGCGCATTGTCCCGGGAGTCAAGCTCATCTGCATGGCGATTTCTCGGTTGCTGTGGCCACCCGAGATCATTTCCAAGATACGAATTTCGCGCGGTGAGAGACTTTCTTTCTCAGCCGCTACGCCCAAAAGATTAGATAGCGGTGCAGGCATGTAATTTTGGCCGCGAGCCACCATCCTTACTGCGCGAAGTAACTCAGCAGGGTCGGCTTCCTTGGTGATGTATCCCATGGCGCCTGCTTCGTGGGCTCGTTGAACATCACCTTGCTTGTCATAGCTTGACACCATGAGAATGCGGGCGTCCTTGTCAAAATGCCGAATGGCGGTTGTTGCGCGGGCGCCGTCAAGCCCTGGCATTCGAACGTCCATGAGAACCACCGCTGGCAAGTGCTGCCGGTAGGCTACGATGGCCTCTTCGCCATTGCGGGCTTCAGCCACCACCTTGATTTCCATCTGAGCGTTCAGAAACTCGCGGATACCGAGCCGCGCCACGAAGTGATCGTCCACGATAAGAACTGTGGTTACACCGTCCATGGTCATACTCTAAACATGGTACCACAACTTACCAGTTGAAATGCGGAGGTCGGGTTGAAGGAACGCAATGGCTGGATCTGCAAATTCCTCCTACATCAGCCACGTTTCGCCATGTCACCTCACTTGCGACCACTGAACTGGATACGGTGTATTAACGCTTTCGAGCCGGCGGCATAACAACTGTTAAATCCTTTGGTCGGCCGTGGTGTTTACGCCGTTGTCGCCCGCCGAATGAACTGTATGATTTTAATTGGCCCTTTGGCCGCTTCGCTGTGCCGCTGCCGCGGAGGCTACGTTCCACCCAAGGAGAGATGTAATGCCTTTGGTTTTAAACGCTGTATTCAGTAGTGCTGGAGGAGTGTCTCGGGGCTTAGGAGCGCTTGTCATGGTGCCTTTGTTCGCTTGTTCAGGCACCGTAAACTCCTCCGCATCCGACGCTTCCAATGACGGTGAAGGAGGTGGTGGTGGCGCAGGCGGTGACAAGGGCGGCGCCGAAGCCATTAAGTGCGAAGAGCAGAACATTTCTCCCCGCATTTGGCGCTTGACCCCAGAACAATACCGGCACACGGCGGCATTGGCCTTCGGGATCAATGAACTTGAAACCGGCAGCTTTCCGGCTGACCCACGTGATGCGAAAACGGGCTTTCCCAATGGATCGCAAAGCTTGTTTTTGGGCGGCACGCTGACCAACTCCGTTTTCACTCAGACCGAGTCTTTCTCAGGCAAGGCCGTGAAAGCTTTGTCGCAGCAGCGGCCATGCATGCTTGCCAGCACCGTCGATGAAACCTGCGTGAAGGGGTTTGTGCGCGATGTTGGGTTGCGTGCGTTCCGTCGACCGTTGACCGACGAGGAACAAACACGCTTCGTCGCCTTACATCAGAAGCAATTCTCTACGCTCAAAGCCGAGGGCGCGGCCGAAGCGTTGGCGCAGGCATTTTTGTTGTCGCCGCACATGCTTTACCGCTTCGAGTTGGGCGATGGCGCGGACAAGACCACTCTTTCCAACTACGAAATGGCTTCCGCCTTGGCTTACGGCCTAACGGATCGCCCTCCATCAGCTCAGCTGTTGGCCGCGGCAGCGGAGGGGCGCTTGTCAGATCCCAAACAGCGGTCTGAGTTCGCGAAGGGTTTGGCGGAGTCTACCGAAGCCAAAGAGAAATTCGCACAGTTTCTTTACTGGCAAATGGGCCTTTATAAGTTGGACGACAAGCGAGCTGAACTGGGCGACGGTCTTGTGAATTCCGCCGTAGCTGAGGTCAAGGCGTTTGCGAAACACGTGCTTGATGGGGAAAGCCCCACGCTGGAAACGCTCTACCGGGCCCCCACCAGCTTTGTGGATGCCAACCTTGCGCCCGTATACGGCCTCAATGAGAAGCCCGGATCGCTTACCCGAGTTGACCTAAACCCAAAGGAACGCTCAGGCTTGTTCACGCAACCCGGCTGGTTGATGGCCAGCAATGGCCCCATTCACCGCGGCAAGATGATTCGCGAGATGTTCCTGTGCCAGGACATTCCCCTGCCGCCCGCCAACGCCGGCAATTTGATCATGCAGCTTCCCAACACACCTAAAGAGTGGACCCAACGGGAAAAATGGAACACCTTCGTGGAAGAGCGCGCCGGCTGCGCCGCCTGCCACGTTCAATTCGAACCATTGGGCTTCCCGTTTGAGCGTTATGACGACAAAGGCAAATACCGCAACGAAAACGAGCACGGCCGTTTGATCGCCACCGATGGAAAGATCGAGGGTGCGGAAGACTGGTCGGGAGAATTTGACGGTGTGGGGGACTTGGTTGGCAAGCTGTTGGCCAGTCCTTCGGGCAGGAACTGCTTTGTGCAGCGCTACATGACCTACGTGATGGGAACGCCCATCAACAACGCATCGAGCTCGTGCCTCACACGAGACGTTGGCCAGAAATTCGCAGACGACGGCCTCAATCTACAGAGGCTGATGGTGGCAGGGGTTACGGACAATGGGTTCGTAACCAGGGCCCGATAAGTACAACAACATCAGCAATATCTGCAGGAGACCAAGCACATGTGGGAAACAACTCGTCATCAAATCTCTCGTCGCAAGCTTCTTCGCGGAATTGGCGCTGGCACGTTTTTGCTCTCGCCCTTTGTGAAGAATCGTCTTGTTGATGCTGCGCCAAACGGCAACTTCTTTCTGGTGGCCACGCCCAATGGTTTCGTTCGCTCCGTGTTCGGCGGAGAAGGCTCGGGAGCGTCGTGGGCTTTTAAGAGTTCATTGGCCAAGCTGACGCCTCACAAAGCCGACGTCACCGTGATTCGTGGCCTTTGCAACAAGACCTCGTCAACCTTCAACAGCCACGAAGACATGTGCAAGATGCTGTCGATGGTTCACGGGGGCGGCGACAAGTCGACGGTGTATGCGGCGTCGTTCGACCAAGATCTGGGCAAGTTCTTAAAGTCGCCCCCACTCACTCTTGGTGTGCCTCCTGGAGGCGGCGCCGGCGACGTCTATGCCACGGTTAGTTGGGTGGCGCCGGGCAAGGCGGATGCAAAAATCTTCCAGCCCACACTGGCGCACCTCGAAGCGTTCTCGGGCGGCTTTATGCCGGGGGGAAGCCAGGGCGGCGTTGATCTTATCTTGGAGAAGCGCAAGAGCGTGCTCGACTTTGTTGAAGACGACGTCCAGCGGTTGCAAAAACGTCTTGTGGGCAAAGATGCCGAGAACCTCGACCTTTACCTCACGTCCATTCGCGAGATTGAGAAAAAACTCGCCGACAACAAGCCAACCGCAATCGAGGCGTCATGTGATCCAACTTCGCTTAAAGCGAAGGCGGCCGCTGCGGACAAGGCCGTGGGCAACGTGGAAAAGTTCAAAGCTCAAGGGGAAGCGTTGCTGGACATAGCTGCAACGTCGATGGCTTGCGGATCTCGTCGTGTGGGTACCTTGGTTTGGCAGCGCGATTCGGGTGGCATAAATCCAGTTGCGGCAAACCCAGGCCACCACGGCGTAAGCCACGGCGAAGCAGCCTTGAGCATGTGGATCGACATCGACAAATGGTATGCAGACCGCTTCGTGTACTTCGTGGAGCGCCTCAAAGCGCTGGGTACCCTCAACAACACCATCGCGGTTTGGGGCAGCGGCATTTCAGAGGACCACAACCAGAACGACATGGTGTTCGTGGTGGCAGGTGGACGCAACCTGGGCATAAAGCTCAACCAAAACATCGTTTACCCCTTCTCGGCACCCGGCAAATCCTTCTTTCAAGGCGCCGCGTTGTCTGAATCGCGCAAAGCCAGCAACAAGAGCTTGGCCGATCTTTGGGTTTCGGTGCAAAAGTCGCTGGGCCTCGCGAAAGACACCGTGGGTGATGCCCAGTGGTGCAGCGGTGGGTTGTCTGAGCTTTATTCGGGCTGACGCGAAGTAGAAGGATGACTGCGCCCGTTAATCAAGATCCAAGAACCCCTGCTTCAAGGACAAAACAACTGCGTGGGTTCGATCGGCAGCGCCTAGCTTGCTCATAATATGCTGGATGTGGTTCTTCGCCGTGGCGGCGGATATGCCCATTTCTTTGCCAATTTCGCTGTTGCTTAAGCCTCGCGCCACAAGCCGTAGCACTTGCAGCTCGCGTCCGGTGGGTACGTCAGGCGACGGGGGCGTGGCAATCAGGCGCTCTTGCAGCTCCTGCGGCAAAACCAACGCTCCAGCGTGCACAGCCCGAATGGCACTCAGCAGTTCGCTGGCCGGAGCATTTTTTGCGACGAAACCGCGCGCGCCCACGCGCATGGCTCGCAACACCATGTCGCTGCCCTCGTAACTGGACATCAAAAGCGTTCGTACCGACGTGCCCTCTTTGCGCAGCGCTTCAAGCACCGAGACGCCGTCAAGCAACGGCAAGCGCAGGTCTAAAAGCAGCACTTCGGGTTTTTCGGCACGACAAAGCTCTTGCGCCTGCACCCCATCGGCGGCGGTTCCCACGATCTGGATGTCTTCGGCCTGCCCCAGGACGGCAAGAAGGCCATCGCGAACCAGTGCGTGATCCTCAACGAGCGCCAACCGAATGCGAGATGTTGTCAAGATGGTGATCCTTTTTGACGTTTCAATTTTCGTGAGAACCGTGAGCGGCGAGGTCGTGGCACGTTGACCTCCACCATGGTGCCACCACTAGGCGATGAAAGCACCTGAACCCGCCCAGCGATAGCGGCCACCCTTTCCCGCATGCCCAGAAGCCCCATGCCTTGCTCTTCTTGAGTTTGGTCAACGCCATGGCCATCATCAATTACGCGCATGCACAGCTCGCGCGAGGACCAGATCAAAACAATTTCGACGTTCCGCGCTCGGGCATGCTTCATCACATTGGTAACGGCTTCCTGGGCAATGCTCAGCAAGTTGTTCTCCGCGTTTGGATCAAGCGCAAAGGCCACACCTTCGCTTTTGGTTAGAAGGTCTATACCGCTGCCTCGCAGCCACAACGAGGCGCTGGCCGGCAAGGCGGTGCTAAGAGGGGCTTTACTAAGCAAGGCTGAACGCAAGGCCCAAATGGATGAACGCACCTGGGACTTCAAACCACGAGCCGCTGCAACGGCACGTTCAAGATAGGGGCGGCCAGGACTCCTGGGTCTTAGCGTTCTGAGCGGCCTCCAGGTGCAGCTTGATGCCCACAAGGCTTTGCTCAAGGTTATCGTGAAGTTCGCGCGCGATGCGATTGCGTTCCGCAAGCACCGACGCGTGGCTGACCCTTTGTTGCCACAAGCGAAGCCGGTGCAAACCGAAGAGCATACCGGCAACAACACCCAATCCCGCCAGCCAAACACCCTTGCGACGATGAAAAGGCGGAACCAGATGGATTGCCATGTGATTTTGGGTTCGCACGGTTTCTCCGTGAGGGTGGTGAGCGGACACCGAAAAAACATAATTTCCCGCGGGCAAACCGGTGTAAACAGCAACGCGATTTTCCTTTGCGGCAATCCAACCCTGGTCGAACCCCTCCAATCGATATGAAAGCTGAATGCGTCGCGCCTGGGTAAGTTGCGGCAGTGTAAAGCGGATTTCAAGCTGCCCTTGGCCAACCGCCGCTTCGATCGGTGTGTTGACGTTGGCCACCGCATACTGTTTTTTGTTGATCGACAGGCTTACAATCTGCGGCGCCTGCGTCAGCCCAACGGCGTCCAGCGCCTGAGGATCCAAGATCGCCACACCACTCAACGTGGCGAACCACAAACGTCCATCGGGTGCGAGCCCGGCCGTAGGGTTTGTTTGCTTCATGGTTTGGCCACTGCGCAGGCCATCTCTGCTCGGGCATGAATGGCGGCAACCACGACGGACGGAATTTGCCCTTTGCGCTCCTTGGCGGCGGTGGCGGTGTTCTAAAAACCGACAGGCACATAACCTTCCCGCCCGATCAACGGCTCGCCGATGTTCACCTGACGATCATGCAAAAGGTATTTGGCATCAGTGCG
>Ga0335394_10011474_pt1 | contig 9996 bp, 10 predicted proteins | sample MAT03_FD_205741 | JGI IMG/M metagenome (GOLD analysis project Ga0335394, IMG submission 205741) | Freshwater microbial communities from Lake Fryxell liftoff mats and glacier meltwater in Antarctica - MAT-03 (spades assembly) (version 2) ...
TGGCGCGTGGAACCGAATTGTGCACGTCGGATATCCGCTCTGCATGGGCGCGATCAGTCTAGATCAGCTCGAGATCAGCTTTAGATTTAGAGCAGCTTTGGGTCAGCTTCTGATTCTTCGATCCCCCACGTGAATCCATTGTTCCGCTCATTTTTCGTGTTCGGGTCGACCACTCTCTGCTGCGAACGCCAAGGGGAGCACGCTCGGAGCACGTTCTCCCGAGTGCGCGTCAGTTCCGACGTGTCTACTGGTGAGCTCGCAACGATCTTCTGGTGCCGATCTTGGTGGCAAGGAGATCCACGCGCCAGGACTACACACGCGGATTGTTTCGTCGCGGCAGGTGCAGTAGCCTTTCCTGTACGCCGCGCCCTAAGTGCGTTGGAATCATCCGCACGGCCCATCAAAGGAGCGAAACCGTTGAACGAACAGACCGACGCGCACCTGGCACCCGCACACGCTGAGCGTGTGCAGGCGATCACAAAACCCGATCGGCAGTTGCTCACGCTGTATATCATCTACTGTGTGCTCTCCACGGTGGCGCTTCCGATGGTAGCGCTGCCGTATTACTTCAAGTATAAAACGCTGCGCTATCGCTTTGACAACGATGGGGTATCGGTGTCGTACGGACTCCTTTGGCGCCGCGAAACCTACCTCACGTACGCGCGCATTCAGGACATTCACGTCACGCGCAACATCTTCGAACGGTGGTTGGGCATTGGCACTGTGAAGATTCAGACCGCGTCAGGCAGTGCCGCTGCCACGGAGTCGATTGTCGGGCTCACGGCATTCCAGGACGTCCGTAATTATTTGTATGCGCATATGCGCGGCCATCGTCACACGCCCCACGCGGCCGCAGCGATCGCCGGTCCAGCGTCGCACGCTGCGCTTGCATCGGCCGCCAATACACAAGCCGTCGAGGCACTCGCCGGTATTCGAGATGAGTTGCGGGCCGTGCGTGCATTGCTCGCATCATCGCAGACGGGCACGCGCGATGTATAACTGGCTCAAAAGGCTCGTGCTGCCGTGGCTGCGCATCCAGGACAGCGAGCCGCACCCTCCGTCGGGTCATGATCCGCATGAGATGTTGCGCATCGAACGCGCAGACGCTGGGTTTTTGCGCTTGCGCCTGCTGGAATGGCGTGTTTACGCGCTGGCGTGGGGGCTTGGCGTCGGTTCCGTCAGCATGGTGCTCGTGGCCGCCGACTGGCGGCTCATGCTCGCTGCGATTCCGCTGGTGATGATCGCCGTGGCGAAAGCGGCGACGCTATACGTGACGATGCGGCTCGACTACGAAATGCGCTGGTACGTGATCACCGATCGCAGTTTGCTGATTCGTGAAGGCGTGTGGAATGTGCAGGAGATCACGCTTACGTTTGCGAACGCGCAGAACGTACGCGTCACGCAGGGACCGCTGGAGCGATGGTTCGGCATTTCGACGGTGGAGGTTGAGACGGCTGGTGGAGGGAGTGACGAGGCGACGGGCGCGCGCCACCAGGCGCGCTTGCGCGGGATGAAAAATCCCCAGGAAATTCGGGGCGTCATTCTGGAGAGGCTCAGGAAGCAGCGAACGGCCGGGTTGGGGGATCCGGATGATCTGGAAGCGCGTGCGGTCGCAGCGCACGATGCTGTCGCGTTGCCGTTCGGCGCAGACAACCCCGACTCGCCAATCACACTGTTGCTTCATGATGTGTGGGCGGAGGCGCGGGCGCTGCGAGGGGTATTGGAGCGTGACAGCCGGCTGCTGCCGACTGACAAACTCGACACTGACGGTTAGCGAGGCAGGCGTACGGCGCGCCACTATCGGCAACAGCCCTCGTGGCGCGCCGCCGTGACGTTACGTCGTTAGCGCCGGATACTGTGGTATACCGCGCTTCACCCGGCGTGTAAAAAGAGGCAAAATCGGGCGCGTTCAACGGCGCGTGCTGTTCCATACGTGCGACAAGATCGGGATTGGCTAACGACGCACGCCCGAACGCCACCAGATCCGCTTTGCCGTCGGTGAGCAACGACTCTGGCTTCGCGCGATCAAGTCCGCCGGATGCGATAAAGGTGCCGGCGAACGACGATCCCAAGCGGGCAGGGCTACCGCCATCGGTCCGCGGCGTTGAAGAGCCCAGGAATGCGGGCATAGCCAAGGCCATCAGCCGACGGTGACGTCCCTTCGGTGACGATCAGGTGGCTGCCAGGTATCCAACCGGTTGCGATCCGATGCGCCGAGGCGTTCCCGGTCGTGTCACGATGTCATCACGGAAACACGACACGCCTCGGCGGTTGACCGGCGAAAACGCTACCGTTTCCGCAACCACGTTGCATGACACGAACCGTCCAGCCCGATGCGAGGCGCAGGGCCGTGGCCCCCAATGGCTCCCATTTGCGCGGGTAATGATATGACCACCTCCTATCAGCTCCAACTCGGGTTCGTGAGCGCGCTCATCGCATGCACGCTGACCCTCGCTTCATGCGGCGGCGCGTCAACAGACGGAACCACGACACCGCCTGTCACGCCTCCGGTCATCCCCGTCGCGACCACCGTCGCGCTCATTGCGGGCGACGGTCAGATCGGCGAACCTGGCTCGACGCTCGCCGTGCGGCCACGGATCGTCGTGCGCGATGCTTCTGGCGCCGCGATGAGCGGCGTTACGGTCACGTTCGTGGTCGATTCAGGCGGCGGGTCGCTCGACGCGACAAGCAGCGTCACGGCAATCGATGGCACGGCCGCCAGCGGCAACTGGAAACTTGGCACTGCCGAGGGACGCAACGTGATGCGCGCAAGCGTTGGTGCGCTGCCGCCGATCAAGTTCGCGGCGGCGGCCACTGTGGTGCCGGTAGCGTTACCTGCGCAGACCGTCGCGACGACCGGCGGGAGCGTAACCATCAATCGGCCCGGGTCGCCGGCCAACGGTGTGACGCTGACCGTACCCGCCGGCGCATTCCCCAACGCGGTCAGTGTCACGATGAGTTACGAATCGAGCGCAACCGTGCCAAAGCTCGCTGATGTAACGATCGTTTCACCCATCATTGCGGTAACAACTGATGCGCCGCCGGTGTCGGATAAACCGCTCACGCTGACGTTTCCGGTGATCGTTCCCGCTGGCCAGGTTGCATTCGTCGCGATGGTCGATCCGGTGACCGGCTTTCTTGAGGTGCTGCAGACGGTGAGCGCTGACGCCACCAGCATTACGGTCATGAACAATGTGTCGGACGAAAACATGGCCAGGGAAACAGTGGGACCCGCGCAGCCCGGAGTGCTCTCATCCATACGCGTGCTCAATGTGCGGAGCCGGTACGTGCTGGCGCTTGTGAACGCCGGCAGACTCAACACGCTGTCATACGACACAGGCTTCAGGCCCGGTGTTGACGATTGGGAGTTTCCGGCCGATCACTCACCAATTCTCAGGCCATCGGATCGCACCGATTTCGGCATGGCGGTGTCGGAGCGCTACTACTTTGCCATGCAGAAGTCGCTCACGCAGGGGTCGCTGAACAAGAAGTTTCAGGAGGCCAAAGGAGCGATTGGCAGTAACGCAGCCGGCGAGCGGTGGGCAGCGGGATTGACGAAACAGTTCGCGCAACGCTCGACTGATTTGTTTGACAAGGCGGTGACGGCCCGCGCTACCTCCGCGACCCGATACGACGCGTGGACGTTGGCCACCGTTGTCATGTCGCTGTATGCCTCACAACGTCCGCAGATCATTGCGTTTTTCAACCCGTCACTCGGATACTATAAAATTTCGCTCGCGTACAAGTGGGACGGCCCCTCCGGAGTGCTGTATCTCACCGACCCGAACAGGCCGGGAGACCTTACTGGCACAGTGCAGTTTACAGCGGCGGGGCTACAGTGCTCTGATGGGTATTGCATCACCGTGACCGGGTTCAATCATCTCATTGGCTATCAGACGCAGCTGAACGCCGAGTATCCGCTGGTGGTCAACGGCACCATCAACAAGTCGCTCTTTCCGCAAGCGTTCGTGAGCTCGCATCAAACCGCGGTCCCGAACACGGTGAACCCGGGCTTCGACACGGTTTTCGTGCTTCAGGACACGACACGCTTCTGGGTGGAATGCCCCGTGTGCGCTGGTCGCCTTCCGTTTCCACCCACCATCACAGCTAAACACGGCGCTGCCGGCATTCAGAGCGAACGTGTGTATAGCGAATCGGCGGGCGAATGGACCAGATACACGACGCAAAGCACGACAGGTTTTGCCATCAACGTGCTCCCCTTCCCCGGTGCCGTAAAGAAGTTCGCTGATTTCTTGCTTGGCTTTGAGGGGCGCGCGTTGACCACTACCAGCACGTCAAACCCGGTCACGGGGTGGTTGGGATGGAAAGTCTATCGGGTGCTCCGATTCAATCCCACCCTTTCCTATCCGCGCGCGCTCCCGGGAGTCGCGACGACGTTTACGCTCACGAACGACGGTGGGCCAGTGCTCCCCTCAGATGCGTCGTACGTGTTCACGTGGGGCGATGGCACGCCGAATACCGTGCTCTCGTCGCGGCCGACCACCATACAGCACACGTACGAAGAGCTCGGGTCATATCAGCTTAAATTGAAGGTCAATCACAAGACGGCGGGCGTCCCGATTGCCGAAATGACCCTGACCGTTGAGGTCAAGCACGGCTCGATTGTGTGGCGCATAGAAACGGCGGTGGTCACATCGTCGGGCCCCACCTTTAGGGGTGACAAGTGGGATTCAGTGCGCTATAACTTCGTCGTGGCGGCCATGGACGAACTTCGCGCTACGCCGGGTGACAACCAGGTGGTCACGTGGACAAGTCCTGATACGGTAGGCGTGGTTTGGCAACAGGTTGCCGCTGGCAAGGGGGGCACGACTATTGGTTACGACCCCACCGCGCGCCTGTTTTTCCTCGCGTACCTCAACAACATGGTGCGTGGGCGTATTGGCAGCGGCGTCCTGTCTGGGCGTTTCAACGCGTTCGACGAGCGCGATGCACGCACCCGTGGCCCACCGGGACTGGAGCAGACCATCAGCGCCACCATGATTCCGGGCAACCTCCTGGGCAGAATCACCATCGCCTCCTTCTGGGAGGGGGTCGGGCCCACGTTTACCATTCAATTCACGGCCAAACAGCTCATTCCGTAGCCAACGAAGCGAGCAGTGCGTCGCCGCACCGGCGTCGCAGGTCTGACAACAACCTGCGACGCTCAGAACGCACTGACGCGTGACTGCCTGCTGCAACGCGTCAGAACGTCACCGCGCGCGGGCGATCAGCGGCACCACCATCGTAGACCTTCATGGCAGAGTGGAACGCCTGCTCGCCGAGCGGGTGAGGGCGGCAAAGCGTTGCCCCCTACTGCGGGTAGAGTCCCCACCGCTGGGCGACCTCAATTTCCACGCCTCACAACTAACGTTACTATGCGCGCGCTTCTCGGATTGATGTGGGGCATCGCTGGCGCCGTTGCGGGCTTAGTCCTCGGCGTCCTCGGCGCGATGGTTGCTGCCAAGGCGATGAACATCACCATGCGCGAGGGCGCACAGGGGTACTTCATTGTTTCCATCGGACTGCTTGGTGCGGCAATCGGGCTCATCGCCGGACTGGTGCTGTACGCACGATCCGCTCCGTCGGGGCAGGGTGGGGCATTCATTTCATCGGGCGTCCTTGGCGTGCTGGGCATTGCCGCAGCGATCGCGCTGTCGCTATGGGTGTTTGCGGCGCTCCGCGAGTCGCCGTTGGAGTATGGCGGCTCGATGGCGACGCTGGAGATGGAGTTCCGCGTGCTCACGACGGCGCTCCCAGCCGACGCCTCGGAGCGATGGCTTGACGTTGAGGTCCAGACCAGACAGACGCGACCTTTCGGCACCGTGCTGTGGACGAAGCGGCGATCCGAAGGAGGGTACACTGTGATTCCTGTCGAACAAAATCCTGTGTTCCGCGCCGGCAGCCGGGTCATCGTGGTGCGTATCGCCGGCGTGCATGATGAGACATTCATGCCGCCCATGAAGCGCACGCCCGACCTCAAGGCCGATTGGAGCGCGTGGTCGCGACCGGCCTCTGTTGACGCGGCATACGGTGTGGTGCCCACCGTGCCGCTCGCACCCATACTCGAGTTACGCTATCGTGTGCGCCCGTACGCGGACATGCAGTAGACGCCACCTGTCGCGTTCACGACAATCATTGGCGCGCGCCGTACCTTGGTGCGGCGGACCCTTCCACGTCGATCCGGCGCGCATCAACCCTCACCATCCTGCGGATCCGGCGCATGGGCAAACCGACCTTCTCGCAGCACCATCTCTTGCCCGCCGGGCGCGCCATACCGGCCTGTTCGACGTTGCAGCCTGATAGGTGGGTCAGGGTGCCGGTGCCCGAGGAAGACTACGATCTCGACAACCTGTCGACCTTCATTCCCCTTCTCGGTGTTCCTTGAGGACGGCCGTCGTCTGTTCAACATCGGCACAATGGCTCCCGACGCGATCTGGTCGAGCGTACGTGAAGACTTCGACGTCCTGCTCGGCGCCTTTCAACTCGACGAAATCCATGGCCTGACCACCGCGCCGGTGAAGCTGATGACGTCCAAGCCGGTACTGGACCTGTAACAAACGTAAGGCCCGTCGAGCGGGATCGATGCTGTCGCCACGACCATGGAACCTGCGCCACACGAGGGCGCGCACAGCGACGGCGCGTCGGTGGAGAGCCCGCGCTGGCGGACACCGATCAACGTCCCGCACAGGCGTCCGACGTGGCGCTGGCGGATGATACGTCTACGCTGGACCCGGAGCACCTGATCAATGCCCGAGGGCGAGACGCGGGTGCTGGGCTGGTGCCGCGCGAGTTACGCGAGGTGCCCGAGGAGAAGTACGCGATCGTTGGCGCCGCTGCGATCGAGTCGATCTTCCATGTGCCGTTCGGCTGGCACGTTATCGATGACGGCACGCGCACACTTGTGTTTGATCTGAACGGCGGCGTGCAGATTAACCTCAATCTGCGCCAAGCCCATACGGACGAGCTCACGGCGCTGCTGGAGGGCATCGGCGATGCGTTGGCGCGAGACAACCCCAAAGCACTCTTTCTCAGGCTCACCTTTCGCAGGATGCCGTGCCTGGCAATTCGGGATCTGCCCATCGATAGCGAGTTGCTGGATCAGGCGTACATGGCGCGTCCTTCGCATCGGAGCGACTAGGCGCTGGTGTGCCGCGTGACTTGGCCAAGGTACTCCTGGACAAAACGCTCGTGCTTCACGGCGACGGCAGGCGGGCCCAGTTCATAGGTGGTCCCGTTGGTACACCAACTGATGTGATCGGCCGCGTGCAGTAACGTGGGGACTTCGTGTCCGGTGATCACGACGGCCATGCCGGCCCGCGCCATGTCCTTGAGCACGTCCGTGATGTGCTCGGCGTCCTGGGGTGCAATCCCGCGATACGGCTCATCCGCCAAGAGGCATTTCGGCTGACGCACGAGAATCGCCGCCAGTTCGGCGCGTCGCAGTTCGCCGCCTGACAGCGCCGATGGACGTTTGTCGAGATGCGCGGTGATGCCAACCCGTTCCGCAGCCAGTGCCACGTCGCCGCACCGAAACTGCGCGCGCAGCATGGTGAGCTGATGTCGCACCGTGAATGCACGTGACAGCAAGTCATGATCGGGCAGATAAAACAGTCCTTGTGCGGCCAACGCCGCTTGATGCACCGAGAGATACGCACGACCGGCAAAGTGCACCGTCCCGTTGTCCGGGCTCACGCGGCCGGCCGCAATCTTGAGCAACGTCGACTTGCCGATGCCATTGCGTCCAAACATGACGCGCAGTTCACCGGGTACCGCACGCAGCGTTGCCGACGACAACACACGCCGACCGGCGTACGACTTCGACACGCACTCGGCGGCGAGCAACGGCGTCGTCGTGCCTTCGCGCGCGCTTACAACCATACGGCCGCAGCGCGCACCGCACCCTCGCCCGTGACGGCCGCCGCGATGAACAGCAGCGCAAGACTCCGTCGGCGAATACCCATGTTGGCGAGCAAATCGCGCTCGCGATTACGCGCCATTTCTACATAGCACAAGGCCGTGCAGAGCAAGACGACGGTGAGCAGTCCTCCGGTGTCGAGCCGCAGGGGATCCTTTCCTGCGTAGGCGAAGACGCCGCTGGCGGCGATTCGCGTTATGAGCCAGATCGCAACGCCGCGCCGGAGCATGGTGAGAGTGACCAATCGGTTGGGAAGCATCGTGCCGCTGGGTACCCGATACCGAGAGCGTTGTGCCGAGACGAACTCGCGCTGCACGGCGCCTTTCTGGCGCATCACGCTGCCAGGCGCCGAGAATCTCGATGAGGCCTTCCTCAACGGCGATGACGATGCCCGAGCGCGCCTTGAACACGTCGTGACTGCGGTTCGGAGCGGCTCGGGAAACCGCCATCGCGAAGAACCCCCCGGTCGGCCTGATTCCAGTCCACGGCCGACCGGCACCTCCACACGTCGGCGGATCCCTCACGTGCGCTCAGCGTTTCACCCCATGTGGCTACCACACGAAGCGGTCAGCTTTCGCCATCACCCACGCGCTGCGTACGCGCATCACGCTCCCTCGCTCCGAGGCTGGTTCACATCATGCGACTGATCCTTGTTCCCCTCGACGGATCCCTTTTTGCCGAACGGGCCTTACCCGTGGCCCTTGACCTCTGTGCGCGACACCACGCCCGGCTCATACTCGTCGCGGTGCACGAGCCCACGCTGCCGACGTACGTTGGCCACGGTGCGCTGGCGATGGATCAACGCTATGAAACCGGACTCCGTGACGGGCTGGCGCGATACCTTGATGTCACCGCCGCGAGTATTCGCGCCGATGATGCCACGATCGACGTCGAGGTGAATCTGCTGGTGGGCTCGCCGGTGCCGAGCATTGACGACTATGCGCGCCAGCACGGCGCGGAATTGATCGTCATGACGTCGCACGGGCGAGGCGGCCCCGCGCGCTGGATGATGGGGAGCGTCGCTGACGGCCTTGTTCGCAGGCTCCACACGCCGGTTCTGGTTGTGCGCGTCGACGAACAATCCACGACGTCTGTGCCAATGCCGTTTCAACAAGTGCTGATCGCACTGGACGGGACGGAAGAGAGCGAGAGCGCCATCGCCAGCGCCGCGAGTATGGTATGTAACGAGCGCGCGAGCTTCACCCTCCTCTACGTGTCGCCCCCACTGCATCCGTTGCTTCGCGCGATGGCAAACCCCGAGGAACTGCAAGTGGACATCGCAGAGCAACAGGCTGCGGCGCGCGCGTACCTTGCCGATGCCGCCGCGCGTGCGTCAGCGCTTGGCGCGTTCCACACGGCCATCACGGTTGACATGCATCCCGCGGAGGGCATTGTCGATTTTGCCAACGACAACCGCATCGACCTGATCGTGCTGTCGACCCATGGCCGCGGCCCGATCGGACGAACGCTGTTGGGGAGTGTCGCGGACAAAGTCGTGCGGATCGCCCGAAATCCCGTGCTGCTCTGTTACGCGCCGCGTCGGGAGTGACGCGGCGCACGGCGCGCTATGCGGACGCGGTGAGGCCAGGCGCAGGTAGCCGCAGGAACTCCAAAAGCAGCTCCTGGTAGCAATAGACGTCGGTCGGTTTGGCGCTGACCATTGCCCACAGGAGGCGGGTGCTCCCGGCGTCAATCACGCCTAACGCACGCGCGAGGATCGCGAGCTCGGCGAGCGCAGCGCGCTGGTCTGCGTCACGAGGCATGGTATGGTGCGTGGACGCCAGGAAGCGCGCCATGCAGTCGCGCTCGGCGGCCACACGATCGCTGCCGTACTCTCGGCGTATCATGCGCGTCACGCGGCTGGTCACGGACGATAGCGTGATCGGAACGGGCCCGCCAAAGTTCAACGCGACGCTGCTCTCGGCGAGTGCCAACAACGTGGTGCGCGTGGAGCGCGCGCCAGGGAGGGCCACCAGTCGCGCTTTCTCGCGCCGTGCCAGCGATCTGAGCGTCGCGCTGGTGGGCCTGAAGCCATATCGGTAGTAAAACCAGAAGGCGCCAGTGGCGATCCCTTCCGGGTT
>Ga0335394_10011476_pt1 | contig 9995 bp, 6 predicted proteins | sample MAT03_FD_205741 | JGI IMG/M metagenome (GOLD analysis project Ga0335394, IMG submission 205741) | Freshwater microbial communities from Lake Fryxell liftoff mats and glacier meltwater in Antarctica - MAT-03 (spades assembly) (version 2) ...
TCCTCTGGAATCTCCTTCACCAGTCGCCGCACTATCGAATCTTGATTTAGCAGATTTCCAGGTAAAAACAGTGCTTGGTAGTTCTGGCGAGGGTCAAACAGTGCTGGAATCCCTTCTGCTAAGGCTTTACACTGAGCTAACAGCAGACGACGGTAAAGAAACTCATCGGGGTAGCGATTCCGCAATTGTTCATACTGGTTTGTTTCTGTTGCGTTCAACGTTTGACCTGCCACCAAGAGTCCACCTGTAACGGTTTGGGGTTGTATGATAATTTTGTTATTAGTAATACCATACTGGGCGGCACGGGCTGTAACTTGTTCCCGTAAGTAGCGACGCGCCCAAATTGCGAAGTTTTTAATAGCTGTGCGGTTCATATAGTGATTGAAAATTGGTAGTTTTTCACATCAACCACCCCGCGATCAATTTCGGAGAGATTAACCAAAGTCAGTTTTAACGGACTAACACCTTGATAACCACCGCGTTTTAACTGAGTTTTATTCTATTCGCCAGGATTTATGTTGATTTCCTACTATTTTGGCTACTATAAAGTAAGAAAAATATAGTTACCTTTAGGTAATACCATGTCATCGGAAAAACTATCCATTTCCTTACCAGCATTTTTGATGCAGTTTATTGAGAATTACAAAGTGAGAAAGGGGTGTAAATCTCGCTCCCAAGTCATTGAGTTAGCACTGGAATTACTGCGGCATCAGGAATTAGAGCAAGCTTACCGCCAAGCTTCGGCTGAAGTTGACCCCGATTGGGATTTGACGGTAGGGGATGGGTTAACTGATGAAACGTGGTGAAATTTATTATGCTAATCTCAGTCCAGTAGTGGGGTCAGAAATGGATAAACGCCGACCTGTACTGATTGTGAGCAATGATGCTAACAACACTGCGGCTAATACGGTGACAATTTTACCGATTACCTCTAACGTCAGTCGTGTTTATCCTTTTGAGGTTTTATTGAATCCAGAGGAGAGTGGTTTATCTAAGCCTTCTAAGGTACAAGCGCAGCAGGTACGCACGATTTCAAAGCAGCGCATTTTAGGAGATGGGGTAGGTTGTTTGAGTCAGCATTTGATGCAATTAGTTGATGCTGTTCTCAAGTTGCATTTAGGCTTGGAGTAGAGAAAAGAGGAGAGCCGCCCCGCCAGATTTATTCGAGACGGACGCGATAATTTTGGTGAATCTTATCTAGTAAGGTTTTTCGTAAAGCTTCTAGATAAACATCAACATCTTGGGATGTTTCCAGTAGTGATTTAGGCGCAATTTTCGCAACCAGCACCGATACGATGGATTTGACAGACGTTGCTTGATCGTCACTGCCATTTTTCGGCTGACGCTGATTAATTTCATTAGCTTCCTGATCTACTTTTTCCAGCAAATGTGTGAGGATGTTTTCTAGTTCACTCTGATGTGCGATCGCGGAATCAATGCTTGCTACGTGATCAACTGAGGTGACAACTTTATCAATATCTTGGGTGAGATTTGTGAAGTCTAGCTGGGCAGAAATATCTTGGTGAGCAGAAGTCACATACTCAGCTAATTTCTCCCGCATTGCTTTGCCTTTAGTCTGCACTTGGTAGATTTGACTTGTTAGCGTCTGCTGCACCTTATCCTTAACAGGTTTGAGCAACATTGCTAATTCTGGAATCTTGGTAGTCGGGTCAGACATTGCCAAAATTTGCTTGACTAAATCTACCCGCTTAAGCAAATCTGGATCATTGATGTGACGCAGTTCTGGTTCTAGAGTTTTTAAGTCATCACGCGCTTGCTGGAACAGCTTTACTTGCACGTTGAAGAAAGATTGCAGCTTCTGCACATCCTCGATATACTCTTCTATTTCATCTCGACGCAAGCGAAAACATCGGAAAAATTCAGCCGCACCGTTGTTTGCTAGCAAGTCATGCAGGAGTGTTAAGTTAGTTTGCAGCAATTCCGCAAAAGGTAGACCGCCCTCAGCTTGGGTCAACCAGCCCTCTAATTCTTTACAACGTTCTTTTAAAACTTTTTTGTAATCGTCAAAAAGTAACTGTGGATCGCTAGACACTTTGCTATTGAACAAATGACTGGCTATATCCTTAGCAATCTTCAAGCTAGCTGGGTCAATTATATCTGCAAGCCGGATGGTATATTGCTCCATTCCCTTGCGCGATCGCAACTGAGCCACCAGACCCTTTTCACGCAGATTAACATTACCTTGAGCGTGTCGCAGTTCCACTACACATTTATTAGCAAGTTCCGCCATTACTCCCAAAGTATCGAATTCTGACCAACCATAGGGACGCCTCGCAAATTTATCTCCTAAAGCTCGAATACTGACTTGGCGGTGAACACGAGTTTCTTCCATTAACCAAGCTCGCATTTCACTATGAGCAGCAGCGTTAGCAGCTTGTCCGGTGATATCCTGTTCTTGAGTGTCACGAGTTAAAGCATTGCTCACTTGGTCTTCGTTTTCAAAACCGCTACTGACGTAACTGAGTTTTTGATACACATTGTCTACTAAATATTTAAGACCTTCACTCAGCAAGCTCTTAGCGTCTCGGTTGCGAATATCTAACTTACTACCACAGACAAATACATCAGCACTAGCAATCACTTCCTCCAGGATTTCTTTCAATTCCTGACGACGCTTGCTATTTTCGTCTGCTCGTGAGATTAAAATTCTTTTGATGCTAGGGGCGTTGTTACCGCTACTTTTCAGATTTAAATACTTATCTGTTTTGACTAGGATGTTGAGGTCATCCAATAGGCGCTGGTTATCAGGCAGTCGCACTAAGACCTCATAACCAGTCCCTGTAGTGCCAATGCAGAAAGCATCATCCTGCATGGCAGTATAACTTTCAGCATAGGGGGTAACAATATGCAGAGTCAGGTCATTAGTTTGATGTCCAAAAGTTTGTTCGTCCAGCTTACGGTTAAATGGATACTGATGACGCTGGGTGTATTTCAGTTCCTTATCAGTGTAAATTGAATCCCAGACAAGCTGTTGTAGTTCTTTGAAAACTTTTTCTGAATCAACTTGGGTGTTTTTAATTTCCCTGCCAATATCTTGCTCCTCATGAGTCAGGAAAATATATTCATCACCATTGCGCTGGATTAGAGTTTGACGTTCCAAGCGCCCTAACGCTTTCTCTACCTCCTGACGCAACGCTAGCTTATCCTGGTCAATATTATTTAAGCTGAGAGTAGTCAAATTATCTAAATTTGCCCGGATTTCCTTAAGATACTTGACCATGAACAGGGTTTTTAGCAGTTCAATATCAAAAGACTGTAGTTGGGGGTTCTGCTGCGCCTGAATAATCACCTGACTAATGATGCCGTCCAAAAAGCCTTCAACTGCCATGTAAAAGGTGTGAAACGGAACTAAAACACCAAGAGGTTCTCTTGCTACTGCTTGGGAAGCTACTTGAAACGCATCCAATAGCGATCGCTCTCCTGATGCTAAGTGTTTTCCCGCAGAACCCATGAGGCGAATTTGAGTAAAAACTTTTTGTAACAGGTTAAACTGGTAAGGGACAAACGGGTAAGCAGCAATAAAATCTTGAGAATTGCTATATCCCGGCATATCAGCGCTGTCAGTAAAAGCAATTTGGTTTTTCAGAATAGCAATTTTCTGGCTATACAAAGCCTCCAGTCCAGCCCGTGCAGCATCAGTTTTGCCCAGCAAGCGTAACTTAATTACCTCATCGGTATTAGCAGAAGACAAATTCAGTGGGCGGTAAAAACGACCAATAATTTTAGAAAAATCTTCGCCTTTAATCTTGTTTTTGGTAATCTCATCCATTGCCTCTTGGGATGTTACCACCACCCAAGCCTTTCCCAAACAGTAAGTACCCAAATCTTCGACAACAGTTTGGAGGTTCAGCATCAGTTTGCTGTCTTCACCGATATACTGTCCTACCTCATCAACCATAAAAATCAAACGATGTTGAGGTCCTTTCTGATCAAGATACTGCTTTACCATCCGGGCAAACTGCTCTGGACTCAGGGTATAATTTTGTTCGCCGAAATCCAGTAAGCGGTTAGCTGCCTCTGCACTCATCCCTGTGCTAGTTTGTAAAGCACTAGCGATCGCATCCTGATAAAAACCCCAAGCATCTCGGTTTTGCTTCCATTCCAACTTAGTTTCTGCCAAGAAAGCTTGTTGAAAAGCTGCATATTTGCCCTGGCGGTCTAGTTGACGTTCAAACTCGGCAATGGGGAGAACCGTCCCAAAGTATCCCAAATGCTCATCAAAGACCTTTTGAAAGACTTTGGTAATACTTTCTTTATCGTTTTTATTATTGGCATCAGCTTTGGAGTCAATATTGAATAAAATCACATCACTTGAACTACGTGCCGCCTGTTCTATCAAGGCCAGCAACATCGGATCAGGTATGCGTTTTTCATCAAAATAATCCAAGGCACAGCTACTTTCCAGTTGTTGATTGGCCAACAGGTAGGACAGAATCTTTAAAAAGTGGGATTTCCCAGAGCCAAAGAATCCAGAAATCCATACACCCATTTTGTCAGTGGGATTGCTTATAGCGCTGGTATAGCGTTCAAAGAATGTCCGAAAGTGCTTATCTAGTTCATGGGTGACGACGTACTCTTCCAATTCTTGACGGATATTCTCGTTATCCTGCTGCCCAACTTTAATTACGCCGTTGATGTTACGGTGAATGTCTTTTTGGAAGAGTTCGGCGACGTTCATAGGTGGTGTTCTTAATGGGGAATTAGAGGGAAAGCCCGATAGTAGTTATCGTCTTTAAAGGTGTTAAACAGGCGTAATTCATACCCATCGTAAGAACCAGGAAAGAACATTACTAAGGGAATTTTGTCTAGTACTGGATGTAGATTGTTCAGAATACTGTGCGATCGTAAAAGAGGCCACGATTGACCAACGCCAGTCATGATTACAAGCTGTTCATCACCCTTAAGTTTTTGGTTGATGTAAGCAATAATCTGGTCAGACCGGACAAGGGGCGCAATGGTCTTAGCTAAAGCAGCGTTCCCTTTTATAGCTTCCAACTCAAGAGCTTTTTGAAGTACCCCTCTTTCTGACAAGATGTCGAGGATAGTTCTATAAAGGTCAATTTCCAGCAAAATAAGCTGGCTGGGCGGACTCATCAATTGCGACTTTAAGCGCTCAACGTAGTGCTGTACCAGTGGCTCATATTCAGCATCATAGTCAAAAATATAAAAGCCAATTTCGTTACCGATGCCACGGTTACTCAGTAGTCCTGCATTTTGTAGTTTTGGAAGTAGTGCATCAAGACGCTGATTAATACTCAATGTGGGCATTAATTTCGCCTTTCACCACTATATTTTTTCAGTTTTAGCCAATAATGAAGTAAATTTTTTAACAAAAATGTGAACATTACCACACAGATGGCTTTGCTGCCTTGAAGTGGTTATTTATATACATAGCAATACAGTTTCCTTGATGACTTTTATCAAGGGTACTCGAACGTTATACAAATAGCACTGTATATTTACTGATTAAATAGAAGGATGCGATCGCTGTAAAGAAAAGAGATTTGCGTGAACTTTAGACAAGCGCAAAAGAAAAGATTGTTGATCGACAGGATGACTTTTGGGCTAGCACTTCCAACAAATAGCTAAACTTTCTTCAACACCTTAAAACCCTGTTAGCGGGATTTAAACATTTTTGAGGGATAAATAAGCCTCAAACACTGATACAACCTCTGTTTCGTAGCTACACTCAAGGTAAAACTCGCCGTTCTTGGGTAGAATTCTGAACTCTTTAACTTTTTGAAAATCCAGATTTATTGTAAAGACTGTTTGATTGTTCGCAAAGAAACGTGATTATTGCTTTGGTGTCAGCGTCACAATAAATCAGATTTTGCTGAATACCCATCAGTTTTTTGGGTTTACCATCTTTTTTCTTAGATTAATTTGCGAAATGCGACATACAATGTGCGAATCTACAGGACAAATGGAGAATAGGAGACTCGAACCCCTGGCCTCTGCGGTGCGATCGCAGCACTCTACCAACTGAGCTAATTCCCCAAAATCTGTGCTAAGTCAAGAGTAATATCACTCATTAACTCAATACATTATCACCATATAATATTCTAACATTCAGTTACCGACGGATGAGGCTGTTTTTGGGAATAAACCTTCTGCACCCGTTCGAGTTCCAAATCACTGAGATAATCCACAGTCCAGTTACAGCAACGTTGGAGCATATGGAATGGGTAAGTATTAGCTACACCAACAACTTGCATTTGCGATCGCTTCGCCGCTTCGATACCTGCTGGGGTATCTTCAATTGCCAAACACTCGTATGGTTGAAGATTCAATTCTGGATATTCTTTATTTAGCTGTTTTACTGCCAGTAGATAACCATCGGGTTCTGGTTTGCTGGTGGTGATGTCATCACCCGCGACAATAATTTTAAAATGTTCGGCTAGTTTGGCGCGATGGAGTACTAGTTCTATTTCTTTGCGAATAGAGCCACTAACTAATCCGATTTTTATCTGGCGCGATCGCACCTGAAATATTAAGTCTTCTACACCTGGATATAAAGGCAGTTTCTCTATTTTTGCTAGTTCCAACGCATAAGCTTGGGCTTTGCGGTACAACAATTGAGTTAAATAGTTTTCGTTGCCTACTCTACCACGATTAGCGAGTAATTGCTGAAAACAAATGCGATCGCTTCGTCCTAAAGAAGCTTGACGCTCATCGACTCGTTGGGGTTGGAGATTTTCTTCAATGAGAATCTCATCTATCAATTGCAGGTGGATTGGCTCATCGTTAATGATCACACCATTAAAATCAAAGAGAACTGCCTTTAAACTCATGCCATTATGCCAAATGCTGGAGATCCAAGCCCCTCCAAATCATGATTATCTATTGATATCGGTGTGTACTGGTGGACATTTTCGGTTGCAATTGGTTTAACGCCGCTAGTTACCTGATTTATCCACCATACATCCTGCGATCGCACTGCTTCAAATCCGGCTGCACCCATTTTCGCGTCTACGCTACCAGCAGCATACTCACGAATATATGGCTCCTCAAAAACATCATTAAGCCATTCTAACTGACGCAGTGTCTTTTGATTACCATCTAGAATTAATACTTGTCCTCCAGTTACTAGCAACCGGAAGCTTTCCCGTAGAATTGCTAGGGACACGGCGTTTGGTGTTTCGTGGAATAGCAAAGAAGCTGTCACTAAGTCAAAGGATGCATCACTAAAACCTGTTTTTTCAGCATTCCCGTGTCGCCAGATTATTTCTAAACCAGCATTTCTAGCTTTATCTTCTGCCCTTACCAGCATATAAGGTGATAAGTCCAAACCAATAACTTCTGCTTGGGGAAAAGCTTGCTTTAACATTAAAGTAGTGGAACCTGTGCCGCAACCTAAGTCAAGTATGCGTCGTGGTTTTACCTTGATGGCATCAACTAAAGCCTGACGGACAATAGTCTCATGAGGTGGCAGAACATATTGGGTAATGGGATCATAGGTAACTGCTGCACCGGAGTTGAGATATCCGCCTGTAATACCGTGAAAGTTTTGGCCACTGTAGTACGGGGGAGTAATGACATCATCTCGTCGAAAGCGATCGCACTCTTTTTCCCAGTCAATACTATCAGCGTAACGTCGCAGCCCCTCTTCATCAATCAAAAGACGTACTACAGGAGATAAAAAACGTTCCCAAATTGTATCTTGACGCACTGCCATGAGTATTGTAATTGAGTGATTTTCTTTACAAATTTTAATACATCTTGAAAATATCTGCTTTCTTTGAGAGCGTAGTTTACCGCCGTAGGCATCGCTTGACATCTGTAATCTAACGTAGTATATATGTAATATACAGATAAATTCCCAAAATTTAGGTAGCCAAATGAAAGACAATACAACATTTAAATTGCTACAACTAACTAGGTAATGGGTTATAGACCATAGCGATAATATGCCTAATCCAAAATAGAAAAAATTATGCCCTACGAAAAGTTAGAAATTACCACACCAGCACCCGTATTATCTTGGGCAAATCACCCTTTGGGGCCAGAAGAAACCAAGATGGCAAAGAATGTGGCATCGCTACCATTTGTGTTTAAGCACGTAGCATTAATGCCAGATGTTCACTTAGGAAAAGGTGCCTTAGTGGGTTCTGTAATTGCAACTAAAGAGGCGATTATACCAGCTGCTGTAGGTGTGGATATTGGCTGTTTTATAGGAGATACCTTAATTCCTCTAGTGGATGGTAAACCCTATCGTATTAAAGACCTAATGGATTGGGGTAAAGAGTTTATTATTTATGCTTGTACACCAACAGGAAAAATCGTTGCGGCTAAAGCAACTGCTAAGTTGACTAGACGGAATGCTCCACTCGTGAAAGTGGTTTTGGATAACGGCGAAGAAATTATTTGTACTCCCGATCACCAATTCATGCTTCGGGACGGAACCTACAAAGAAGCTCAGTTGCTTCAAGCAGAGACTTCCTTAATGCCCTTTTACTCTAAGACTGATAAAGATGGCTACACCCTAATTGCTCAACCATACTCTAGCAGATGGCAAAAAGCACACTGGATTATTGCTAGGTCTGGGTTACTCGGCAACATTCCCAGATTTGAGGGACAGAGAACAGTTATTCATCATCAGAATTTCCATGAATCCGATAATCGGACAGAAAATCTTGAATTCATGGGCGAACGCGATCATTCTGCATACCACCGTTCTCTAGTGGAGCGTAACCAACACTGGCAGTCTGCCGAATTTGAAGAGAAAAGAGTTGCTTCTCTTGCTCAAAAAGCAAAAACTCCAGAAGGATACCAATACTATGCTGAACGGGGAACTAGGAATATCCTTCAGTACATGGAGCAGCAACCAGAGCATTTTAAAAATGCAGTGGCAGGTAATGGTAATCGGGGTAAGCAATATCTAGTTGAATATAACAAGAGTGAAAAAGGGAGAGGAAAGTCTCAAGAGATTGCTAACCGATATTATACCTGTGAGATTTGTGGCGTAGATATCAAAACTCCAATTGGACTCCATAATCACCGCAGAAAAGAACATCAATGCAATCACAAAGTTGTGGCAGTAAATCTCCTTAATTATACAGAAGACGTTTACTGTCTAACAGTACCGGAGTACCATAATTTCGCGTTGAAAGCTGGTGTATTTGTTCATAACTGCGGTATGAGCGCCATAAAAACAGCATTTACTGCTGAACAACTAGAAGGCAAGCTGAAGAGAATCCGCCTGGATATTGAAGCAGCAATTCCTACTGGGTTCAACGAAAACAAAGATGTTGAAAAATCTGTTATCAACTGGCAACACTGGGATGATTTTAAAGACTTACATCGCGGCGTGCAAGACCTACAAAGTAAAGCCATGAAACAGATGGGTTCTCTCGGCGGAGGAAACCACTTTATTGAATTGTGCCTTGATACAGAGAATCAAGTTTGGTTAATGTTACATTCTGGTTCGCGCAACATCGGCAATAAATTAGCTCAGTGCCATATTCACACAGCCAGAGAATTAGCAAAGATGGCAGGTAATAAATTGCCTGACCCTGATTTAGCTCACTTTATCGCTGGTACGCCAGAATTCCAAGCATACTGGCACGATTTGCAATGGTCACAAGACTATGCACGTGTCAACCGCGATGTGATGATGGCGCGTTTTAAGCACATAGTTGAGAAGCATCTCATAGGTGGAAAGGCAACTAAACCTTTATTGCAGGTTAATTGTCATCACAATTACGCCGAAAAAGAAGTGCATTTTGACGAGGATGTTTACGTTACTCGTAAGGGTGCAGTCCGCGCCCAAACTGACGACTACGGGATTATCCCTGGTTCGATGGGGGCAAAGTCTTTTATCGTTAAGGGTAAAGGTAATGCCCAGAGTTTCTGTTCTTGCAGTCATGGTGCGGGGCGTTTAATGTCTAGAAATAAGGCAAAAAATGTTTACACACTTGATGATTTAATTGAGCAAACAAATGGTGTAGAATGCCGCAAGGATACTGGCGTTTTGG
>Ga0335394_10011484_pt1 | contig 9993 bp, 9 predicted proteins | sample MAT03_FD_205741 | JGI IMG/M metagenome (GOLD analysis project Ga0335394, IMG submission 205741) | Freshwater microbial communities from Lake Fryxell liftoff mats and glacier meltwater in Antarctica - MAT-03 (spades assembly) (version 2) ...
GTGCATTTTTGGGCTGAAAAAGGAACGCTCGAAATGACGAGACGAGGCTCATGTTGACGACTCGGAGAAACGAAATATGGGTCGAGAAAAGAACGCCGAAAGAGCCTGGTCCCGTAGGGACCCAATGTCGGTAGAAACAAAACACCCAAACAATCCGCGTCCCGTAGGGACGTAATGTCGGTGGGGGAATATCTCGGGCGTGCAAGCTATTTCGCGGTAAACGGTGGATTGCACACGGTGAAACATGTGCGAGATCCACCCTGCCATTCCGCTTGCGCGGGTTACCATACACGGGTTTTTAATACGCCTTAAACGGGTTTTAAAATGAGGGTTACATCATTCTCTCGCGTAAACTGATGTAATTCGCACGATAAAACCGTGCGAGTTCCACCGCATTGCGCGAGTTACATTTAATCCGCGTTCCGTGGGTTTGGGGTTTCCCGGTGAATCTTATAAGGATTACTACATTTAACTGAAGGGGGAATAATTACAGACCCAGTAAAACGAAGGGGACTGCCGCACATGAATGCTGGGCATTCATGGAACACAAAGACGATTACATCTCTTTTACGGGGCTCGGATAGTCCAGGAAAAATTCGCACCAACTCGACGGAGCCGCGCATCTCTTCCGCCGGGGCGAGATCGAATGGAACTCCTCCAGAGAAGTCTCTGATCGACGTGTCAGGCTCTAGCCATCTACCTGGTCGGGTCAGACCCTCCACAGCAACCCACGTCAAGATCGGACTTATCCAGGGCAACCCAGCTTGTCTAAGCCCCTTGAGTGTTTGACTACCGACGTTCTTCATCACGAACTCCGCTGAACAGTTTTGCTCGACCAAATTAACGTTCACATTTAAAGGGTTTCCTTCGGTTGCTAAGAGCGAGATCAGTGTCCAAACCCCTATGCCGGTGAATGAAATACTCATTGCTTTGTCTGACCCCTGTAGTAATCACGGAGGCGCTCATTCTCATGAATTATAGGATCTAACAAAGCGCCGCACTCTGGCATCAATGCCCTCATCTCCACGAGGCATGCAACTTCCTCTGCATGAGCATTTACCTCAGTATCTGGCCGTAGCTCACCCCAGTTTATCGTTTCGCGAAAAAGGCCATCAACGCAAACTTGTGGATTTTCCCTTCTGGCGTCACTGCAATGCCTAGATTCATGTCTATATACGCACCCAACAACGCCACATCTGATCTCATTCCATGGGTGGTACCCAATTTCTACCCGTATGCCGCCATCTCCATCACACATTATCAAACCTTCACCAGGCGCCGGATAAGGTGAAAGAAATCCGCTGTTAAATGGCAGCCCATCGGCTAAACCCATCGGGTCGGCCAAACTCAGAGGATTTCCACGAAACATATCCATACGTACTAAACCCACCCCCCAACCCAATCGGATCACTCTCACCAAACATACCGCAAGCAAATGATTTTAATGCATTTTTTTTCAGCGTTGATGCGTAGGTCACGTAGGCCGCAGGCCTACGTGACATCGGAGCACTGTCACGTGGCCCTACGGGCAACGTGACCTACGACTTTTTTACTCCCGATCGGAGCGAAAGTCCCACTCAGTTTGATGCGCGAATAAGCGCGCAGGGGCGACCGGGACTCTCACTGATCCGGACGGTGATTTCCCGCATCCGGCTCTTCCAAGCCTGTCGGGCTTCCCTCGTGATTGCGCCGGAAGTCCTTTTAGCGATCGTTTTCCACTCATTCTCGGATTGATGGCTGAGTGTTTGAGAACAAACCGGTGTGCGGTGCAGCGTGGCAACGCGCACAACTTCACCGTTGGCGACTTGTGCGAAGCCGGTAGCAAAGCTTATGGTGGTGAAGCATAGACACGGAGACTGATATGGCACAGGGTTACGAAAAGCGCCGCTACCCACGAACCGAAATCAGCGCCGTTGCCGTGCTCGTAGCCACCGCGCGCGGCGGCTTCCTGAGCAATGCACAGGACATTTCCGGCGGCGGTGCGCGCGTTGCCAGGCCGCTTACTTGGTATGACGAAGCGCAGCCGCCGTTTCGCTTGTTTTTCATTTTCGACCAGGACACCGTTATTGATGTGCGAGCGGTGTTGGTCCGCGCCGGCGACGATCACTTGGCATTCCAGTTTGAAAGTGGCCAGCTCGATGAAGTCGATCAACTGTTATACGAAACGCGTTTTATTGTGCAACCGGCATGAATCACGCCGCCGTGGGCCAACTGGTCATCCCTGCTCTGCCTCGCCACTCAGAAAAACTTGACTGGGGCGCTTAACCAACTCCTCTGGAGAAATCGCCGCACTCATCCAGAAGCCTTGCGCCATGTCACACGCGCCGCTGCGTAACAACGCAAATTGGGCTTCACTTTCGACGCCTTCGGCAATGACTTGCATGCTCAAGGAATGCGCCATTGCAATAATCGCGCTAGCTAGTGCCAGATCTTCGGGATCGGTGAGGATTTCGGTAATAAAACTACGATCAATCTTCACTCCATCGACGCGCGCTCGGCGCAAATGGCTCAGTCCAGAAAATCCTGTCCCAAAATCATCCAACCACACGCGCACGCCGGTCGCACGCAATTGCGCCAATGCCGCAAATGCGGCTTCTTCGTCATGCAACAAGCTCGATTCGGTTAATTCCAAATGTAAGAGCGCCGGATCCAGACCGTGCCTTAGCAGAGTAGCGCGCACGCGATCACCCAAATCAGCGCGCTGCAATTGGCGGCCGGACAGGTTCACCGCCACTGATAATCCCGGCACCTGTGATTGCCAAGCCACGGCATCACCACAGGCACGGTCTAACACCCATTCCCCCAGCGCATCAATCAGACCACAGGCTTCGGCGATTGGCACAAAAATCGACGGCGGCACATTGCCACGGCGCCCATGACGCCAGCGCAATAAGGCTTCCGCGCCCACCAGTTTACCGTCGCGTAAATCGTGAATCGGCTGGTATGCGACATCCAATTGGCCACGCTCCAAGGCTTCACGTAGATCGTGCTCCAGCACTAAGCGTTCCTCGGCAATCTCAGTCAAATGGCCGGCAAAAAAGTGGTAACAGTTTTTGCCACGTTGTTTGGCCTGGTACATTGCCAAGTCGCCATGTTTAAGTAACAGCTTGCTAGTTTGGGCATCGTCTGGAAATATCGTAATGCCAATACTTGCACCGACCAACAACCTGCGATCACCAATCAAAAATGGACATTTCAATGCGTCCAGCAAGGCCATAGCCGCGCGTTCGCCATCCGCGCGCGCATGCTCTGCGGACACCAGCGCGACAAACTCATCACCGCCTAATCTGGCGAGCACTGGATGGGTCGTAGCATTGTGCGCAATCAGCGTGTGTTTCAGCCGACCGGCAAATTCAATCAGCACCTCATCGCCAGCGTCGTGGCCGAGCGTATCGTTAATCCGCTTAAAGTCATCCAGGTCGACAAACAATAACGCGAGGCCAACGCCGCTGCCGCGCTGTTTGGCAATGGCTTCGTCTAACAGTTCACGAAACATTAAGCGATTGGACAAGCCGGTCAGACTGTCGTGGTACGCCAGCTTACGGATGTCGTGATGATGCCGTCGCACCGCCTCGCTCATACGACCAAAAGCGCGTATCAAGTCGCCCAGCTCGTCGCGCCGCCGGCTATTGATCCGCGCTGGAAAGTGACCACCTTCGATCTCGGTGGCGCGTGCCGCGAGCTGGTGGATGGGTCGCACCAAACCACGTGCAACTAACCAACCTGCAACCGCAATCCACACCAGCATGACCAGAAATCCGATGGCCAATACGTGCGCGGGTCCGGCGAAGGCGCGACGAAAGCGTTCATGTGCGCTCGCCGATTCAGCCAGCGATGCTGCCTCCATGCGCTGCAACGACAAACCCACGCGAATTCCGCCCAAATGCAAATCGCCGATGGCAATGGGTGCGCTGGCATCCAGCAATTTGGCGCTCCATTGCACCAGAGATTCATGCGAGCCGATGCTGGGGAGTGCCAACGGGTCGTCCATGATTTGACCAAAACGGCTGATATCGCGCGAGCCATCGTGAATAACGCGCCCCTGCTCGTCGTACACCAACACATACACCACGTCGGGTTGACCCAGCGCTGAACGCACCACTTCGCGAGCCGTGAGCAGATCGGTGTAATAGACCGGATTGGTGAGCGCGTCGGCCAGGAAGCTCGCCAATTGCACACCTCGATCTGCCAATGCGGTGCGCCCCTGCTCCCGAAGCGACGTTTCGCCTTGCGCCAAAACATCATTTATCGCGCGTTCGGCACTGCTCCATCCAAACGCCAAAACGGCCACCCAGACCAGCGTGGTGGCCAATAGGCTGAGCATAAATTTGGCGCGCAAGCCAATCATCCTAGAAACCTCAGTTGACCGCTTCTCATCAGCCAATAGCACCCTGATTCTTTTTATTTTTCAGCAGTTTGACTCGTTCACCTAGTGTGAGTGCGCTCCGGGGCAGATTGCACGGTTGTGGCTGCGCATGGTTGCGTTGCAACTCGTTGGAATGGAACAACCATTCACCCCGGCCTGCAAGCATAGCGTGCAGTCGTTCAAGCCGGCTCGCCGCATGCGGCGCAAACTTGCCGGCTTTCACCCTCATTGCGCTTATGCCCTGTTCCGGCCTGCAAGCACAGCTTGCATGCGTTCAAGCCGGCGCGCGGCATGCCGCGCAAGCTTGCCGGCTTTCACTGCATAACCGCATACTCTACCCCGTCCAACTGAGGTTTCTAGCAGCCTGTTGGACTTTCCTCGCGAGTGCGCCGGAAGTCCTTTTGGCGATCATTACCCATTCTCGAGTTGATTTTGAAGGCTTGGGCTCTACTTTCGAGTCTGCGCTATGCCAAAACTCCGTCCGGCGGGCTGCGCGTCGCAACGGCGTCTGCGGCGTTGCGATCCCAACGGAAGAGCCATTGGCTGCGCGCCGGCCCATCCATCCGCTTAAGCCACACAACGCATCTCGCGCTGAAAGTCCGACAGGCTGCTAGGATCATTCAATCTCCGCACGCACCCGGCGCACGCCCGCACGAAACTCCGCCAGGACGGCCCAAGTCGCAGCATCAATCTCGTCAAAACGCTCGGTCCGCGAATACGCTAACAGCGCCGGCTGGGCAGCCGGGTCCTGGTGGGCCGCCAGCAGAATTTGCCGCAATCGTTGTTCGATTTTCGGATCCAAGCCCGCACGCACTAATTCCAATGCGCGTGGAAACGATCCACTACTTTGAAACACCATCAGATCATTGGCCACGGCGGGCGAGTTTTGCTGTAACTCATCCCAATCTTGGTTACTGAAGGCCGCAGCGTCGACCAGCCCTTTGTGGACCCAGGTCACTAAGTTGCCTTCCGAGCGTGCGAACACATAACCCACGAAGTCTGCCGGCGGCCGTTCCAATGGAGAAGCTTGGATGGCAAGTGCCAAATGGCTGTCCAACAACATCGCCGCGGGGACCAGATAGGCACTCGTCGACATCGATTGCTGCAGTGCCAATGTCCGGCCGGTGAGATCGCTCAAAGCAGCGATCTGACTGTCCTTGCGAGCAAAAAAAACGCTGTGGTAGTCGAACAAACCACCGCGCCGGGACCGCAAGAAAATCCGCGCCTTGGCGCGCTCCTCAAAAACCAACGCGGCGCCTGAGGTTTCGGACATCCAATCAACCTTACCCTGACGCAGATAGCTAACCATCTGCTGGGCGTCGCGCGCCATCAAAACGCGACCCTCCCGAATGCCGACGTCGGCCATGCGTTCCACGACGTAATCCAGCAAGGGCTTCAACCGCTCATAATGCGCTTTGGGATCGTCGCTGACTCGACCCAACACCAGAGTGTGCTGTCCAGTCCCAGACGCCGAGCACAGTGCGCTCGCGCCCATACACACGACCGCAATTCCCAGCAAGATTTGCTTTGCGATTATTCGGCTGCGCATCAGGGCAGAGCTACGTCGTTGGACCTTTAGTATAGGCCGACATGGGTGGTGAGCTTTTACGCCGCGCGTAGCTAGCTAATCGTTCAGCGCAAAGTTGTTAGGCGACCCCATCGCTCCCCGATAACCGACGACACCCGCTCCAGTTTGATCAGAATCACCTCGTCGTTGCCAACGTATTGCAACTAAGTGTATTTTTGGTGGTCGATTGAATCGCCCAGGAATCTCATGACCCCTCGTTTGCCCCTTCGTCTATTTGTACTTCTCGGGATGACTGCCCTGCTTTCGGCGTGCGCTTCGGTCTCGCAGCGACTGCCGACACCGATCGTCAGCGACGAATCCCGCGCGTCGGTGGTGCTATTGGCACTGAACCAGCAAGAACTGGAGGTCGACAAGCCAGACGTGGGCAACGGCGGTGGCGGCCTGATCGGCGCCCTGATCGAAGTGGCTGCCGAGTCTTACATGGACAAAAATCGCCAAAAGGCTATCGCGCCGATCCGCGACGCGCTGGTAGATTTCCGCGCGGAACCGCTGCTGGTGGAAGCGGTCCGCAGCAACCTGCCGGTAAACCTAGTGCGGCCGGACGCTGAAATCCGCATCCTGCGCAGCGCCAAGGCACTCGAAGACGCGCGAGTATCGCTTGAAGGCAGTAACACGCTGCTGCTGTATTACCGCTACGCCTTCGACGCTGAGTTCCGTGCGATCTACGTGCGCATGGACGCGCACTTTGGCGACGTTGGATTGGTGCGGGACAGTAAAGGGCGCGCGAAGGCCAAGTACAAATCGACCAAGCAGAAGACCGGCAAGATTGTCGAGATGGTTTATCAGTCGCAGTTCCCGCTAAGCGATCCGAGCAACAGCTACACGCCGAATATTGCCCGCTGGATGAAGGATGGTGGCAAGCCGATCAGCGATGCGCTCAGCGCCGCAATCATTGAGGCGAACGCGCTAGCTGGGCGAGATCTTCGCTCGCCGCTGGCCTTCGATTCCAATGGAGGCAAGGCGAGTTACATCCTCTATGGCTATCCGACCGCCATGAAGTTGAAAGCGGTACGGATCGAGACCAGCGGCGAGCGTGTACTGTTTAGCAGCGGAACGCTGCTCGCTTGGACTGCTCGCCATGGCGTCCAGTAGCCAACGCATCGCGAGCTTATTGGCGACGGTCCTGGCGCTTGCCGCCTGTAGTTCCGCGCCGGTACGCATTGGCAACGATGCGGTGGATGAGATTGCGCTCGCGGCGAATGCGCCGCGCGCCGCTTGTGTTCGTCTCGGTGACTTCAGCGATCATCGCCCAGTGGAGGAACTGGGCACGCTGGGTTATCGCGAGTTCGCCTACCAGGACTACAGCGGCTGGCTGCGCCGACAATTGGCAGCACGCATGGGCAAAGACAGCCCCGACGCAGCACCGCTGCAGGTCGAACTGCTGCGCGCCTACATGGAGACCAACCGCTCCACGCTGACCTTCACAGTGGTCTTGCGCAGCCAGTTGGGCGACGCCCCGCCGACCGTCCACCGCGGTAGCGACACCCGCGTGAACTGGTTCAACTCCGACAGCGAACTCGGAAACTTCATCGAGCGGGCGAGCGCCGCGGCCATCAAGCACCTAATGGTGACGCACCAAGTGGGTTGCTCGGCGCGGACCTGAGGCGAGGTTCCTTCCTAAACTTGGGCCCTCACTCAAATCCATCCACCAGCAACGAATCGACGCGCCCCACGTAAGCGGCGCCTTCCAAGGGATTGTCGATGCCCTTATTCGGCGCACCCAGCAGCACGGTGGTTGCATCAATGGCGACAGCGCGGCCGAAGTTATCGCCAGCCTGTGGGTCAGCGGCAAAAAACTGTTGACTTTCCCTCCAACCGCCGGCGCTGCGCTCGAACAAACGGCCGGTTCCCACATTCAATTGGCCGCTAAGGTCATACCCTGCGGCCCCCAACAGCGCGCGAGTGCCCGAAATGGCCACGGAAATGCCCAAACCCTCACCACCTTGCGCGCTCGGGCTGCGCAATTCACCGTCAAGCTTTAGGTCTGAAGCTTGGTAGACATAACCGACGCCCTGCCCCACCGTGCCATCCTGAAAGGCGCCCACCAACAAACGTGTTTGATCGGCGGCCACCGAAAATCCAAACGCCGCATTTTCCTGCGGTATAGGCGCGCGTAATTTGGCCACCATCGTCCAGACCGACCCTTGCGGCTGAAATACATAGGCGGCGCCCACGCTGAGCGCCTGGCTGTTCAAGGAATCACCGGGCGCACCCACGATGGCTTTGTCTCCCGCCCACGCCACGCTGGCGCCGAAATAAACCAAGCTGGCAGGTTGTGGCAAATCCAGTTGCGCTTCTTCCACCCAAGCGTTCGGACCACGAACATAAACATAGGCGCGACCTTGATCCAAAAACGGCATTGCCGCGCCGCGGGCACCGACCAACAATCGCGTCCCTTGCAGGGCCAGCGCAAAGCCAAACAAATCGCGCTCACGTCCATCGCTAGCGGTGAGTTTTGCATCGAACACCCAACCCATACCCTGGCGACGAAATACGTACACGGAGCCCTGATCGACGTTGTTGCCGACCACGTCCCAATACGCGCCAATCGCAATGTAATCCCCGTCGACATCCACGGCGATGCCGAAACGGTCCTCGATGCTGGCATCCGGCGCATCCAGAGCGCCCCCATAGGTCCACAGCCCGTTGCTGCGCTCAAACCAATGCACCCGCCCGGCATCCGCGCCAGACTCGGTGTCTTCAACAAAGGCGCCGACCACCGCGATGTCACCATTCACGGCAAGCGCGGTGCCGTAACGATCAAACATCGCGCCATTGCCATTGTCGAGTTGACCGCTGACGATCATGTTAGTCGGGCCCGCCTTGTACCAACGCACTGATCCTTGCGAACGATGCGGCCCCACGGCGTCAAGATCGGCACCGATCAAAACCCCATCGGCGGCCAGCGCAACCGACGCACCAAAGCGGTTTGCCGGGCTGCCATCGGCGATATCCAAGTCGGCGAATGGCGAAAACTGCGCGCCACTGCGACTGAAAACAGCCGCGGCGCCTTCGCTAAATTGCGTCGCAACCGCGCCAACTACGGCGCGCTGTGGATCAATCGCCAACGCGTTCCCAAAACGATTACCCGTCGCCGCCGAGCTTTGAGTCAGCAGACCGACTTGTTGCCAATCCATTTGGGCGAGTTGCAGCACCCGAACCTCACCGCCTCTCAAACCCGGCGCGCCGACCAGCGCCACGCCCGAGTCAATCGCGATGGCAGTGCCTAATTCAGCTGCGCGCTGCGCGGTTAGCGCTAGCCGGGTCGCGTTTGACCAAGCGCCGCCAGAAAACCGACTGCGATAAACAACGCCGGTATTGTCGGCAAACGGGGCGCCAATCAATAACTCGGCATCGGCCACCGCCAGTGCGGTGCCAAACCGCGCTCCGTCCGCTAATCCACTGTCAGTGAGACTGCGTTGAAATTGATACAGACCACCCGCATCGCGCTGATAAATATCCACGCGACCTGCACCAGCGCGCGGCACGCCGACGGCCAATTGGTCCTGCCAAAGCGCTACGCTGGTGCCAAATCGTTGTTCAGCGCCAGCCGCACTCAGGGTCTGCCTCAACAGCAAACCTTGTTGGGTACGCCCATAAATGAACACGCTCCCCGCTTCAAAAATCTGATTGGGACTGCGTCGTGGAGCGCCAACGGCCGCCACCTCAGTTTGCAACGCGACGCTCACGCCAAAATTGTCACCGTCCAAGCCCACCGGCTCCGGTGTCAGCTTTTGGACGCGAATCCATTGATCGCCGTCGCGCACAAATACATAAGCCGAACCCTGCGTGATGCCAAAAGTCGCACCAGCGGCAACGACCGTGTCACCGTAGGCGCCAATCAGCGCCGTATTGCCGCTCACGGCAACCGCATTGCCAAAACCGTCACCGGGCGCGCCGTCGCCGTTGCTCGGCGTCGCCAGCTTGTCACTCAGCAAGGTGATCGGCTGTGCGAGCCCTGTGCTGCCCAACAAAGTCAGCAGCAAGCAGACTGCAAAGCACCAAAGACCAGATTTAGATCGAATGGCAGGCGCTATAC
>Ga0335394_10011487_pt1 | contig 9992 bp, 9 predicted proteins | sample MAT03_FD_205741 | JGI IMG/M metagenome (GOLD analysis project Ga0335394, IMG submission 205741) | Freshwater microbial communities from Lake Fryxell liftoff mats and glacier meltwater in Antarctica - MAT-03 (spades assembly) (version 2) ...
CGAAACGGATTTCCATGTCCCATCGCCCCCCAGGAAGACGGATGCCGTCGGGGTGCCACTCCCCAGCCTGGCCGTCGACATCGTACCGGACACCACATCCGATGCGGGGTGGGTGTGGTCCGATGGGGGGGACGTCGCGGGCAATAACGACCATGTCCCATCCCCCCGCAAGAAGACGGATGCCGTCGCGGTGCCACCCCCAAGCCGGGCCGTACCGAATACTCCTGACGTTACATCCGCTGCGGCGTGGTTGTGGGCGATAGCCGAGTAGAGACCGGCAATGTTGGACCAAACTCCATTGATGCGCCCGTAGGTGGCTCCGTCGACCGGTGCGTCCTTGATGTACCGCACACCGACCGTGTCCGCCAGGTATCCGCCCACGATGACGTTCCCGGAGACATACTGACTTTGTGTGCTCACTGCGCCAACAGTCCCCCTTTGTGGCCAGACCTCAAATTAGAAATTAGGGACGATGCGCCAAATGTGTCCAAGGAATCGGCATGGTCAACCGGAGCCTGGACGAGAAAAGTTCCAAGGATGGCATCTCCAAAGACCGGGATCGCCATCCAGGTTAATGCGATCGGTTTGGACATGCAGAATTTAGCTGAGCGTGACAGGTGCCGCCGGCGCGTTGTCGAATCCAGAAGATTCGATGGTCTCACTATACGCAGCCAGGTATGAGAACGTGAGATTTGTCTCGCCGAGGACAATCGGTCCAGGAGTCGTGAACACCCACCGGCCGACGTTGTCGACTGTGCCACCGGTGACGTAGACAGAACGCGGCGAAACGAACTCGCCGGCGTTGTCGGAATCGGTGGCTCTGGTCGACGCTAACGCGCCAACGACGTAGATCCCGGCATCCTGACGCGTCCCGACGCATGCGAACCGGTTCCCGGAAACGAGCGTGACACCGTCGACGACGCCACCGTTGGCCACCAGCAGCGGCAATGAACCCCATGGTGTCATGGCAACGCGCACGGATGACCACTGTCCTTGTTCGACCAGAACTGATTCTGGCGGTGTGTTGTCGAAGTCGGGCATAGGTCAGGTCAGGTCAGGAGGTCGCGAAGCTCAAGGTGTTGTACTGACTAAATAGAGTCTGCGCCTCGAACGTGCCGCCGACAATGTTTCGACCACTCCATTGCTCCATGCCGGTCAGCCGAAGACCAACCCAGATGTCCCCGACGACTCTCAGGATATTGTCGGCATCGTACGCCTGCATTTTAATCCACCCCTTGACGAGTGCCTTACCTTCGAGAGGATTCCCTTGGGAGCTCCCCGTGGTGAGAGGCAGAGTGGAGAACGCCAAACGCAAAAACGTCGGGTCCATCTGCTGGCTTTTGAATGTGATCTTGATGTCACGGGAAATCTCGTAGAGGTCCTTCGTCATTAGACCGCCAGGAGAACCACCCTTGACCTGCGCAACCTCACTCTCTGGAGAGAATTGAAGCTCCATAATGTCCCCCATATTTCCAGCGTTCCATGCCGCATCTCCAGATCCTGGCTTGGTGGTCTTGGTTGTGGTTCCTGAAACAGGCACCGTGAAAGCGGTCCCCTCTGGAACGAACATGATATGGCCTGTTAGGGCTCCGATGAATTGTGCGCTGATTGGCATGAGTCAGGAAAGTTGAACGAGTTTTGAAAACGAGACCCAGTAGCCGCGAAGCCCTGGTTCAGTTGCGACGAGTTGAACGAGATCGGCCGCAGGCTCGAAGTGAATCGACCCGTTGCCGTCACGAAATTCTGTGATTGCGACCACGACTTCCGAGACCGCGGAGAGCATGTCCTTCGCACCGCGGGTTGGGTTCACTTCCGGATTCTCCCAGAGTTCGACGACAAGCGATGCCCGGACCAATGTGACCCCGCGCGCGCCTGCTTCCAGGCGTGTGTCCGTAACCGGCCCAATGATGACAAGGAATCCAGGGTCCGCGAGAAACGTATTTGAAACGTCCGAAATGCGACCATCATCCAAGAGGACCATGTCTCCTGCAAAGTAGGGGCAGTTTGCCACGATACTTCGGACCGTCTCCTGGATATCGGAGAGCTTCATTTTAACCCCGCTTTTTTGGCCTGCTCGTCGAGCTTGCGGTTGATGTAGACCAGCATATCGGCGCGCGCATCAGCCAGGGAGTGGCTGATCGCTTTCCTGCCTTGGGGCCTTTCCAGGCCCTCGACGATTGCCGGATTGGAGTAGTCCAACGAGAGGGTGGCTCCGTCCTGATTGACTTTCATGCCCGCTCGGCCGACCTCACGGTTGATCCTGTCTGTGACACGGTAGGTCCTCCCATCGATGATGAGTTTGTCGACCCACTTCATGCGACCGGCGAGTGATAGGTAGCCACGTCCGCTCTCACGGATGCTCAACTCCCGATCCACGGCGATCTGCCAGAACGAGCGCCCGTTCCTCTTAACGTTCCCTTTGGCCGTCCGCTCCATGAAGATGGATTCGCGTCTGGTGCTGATGTTCGACGCGGTCGCCATTGACCTTTTTTTTGCGAATTGAAAGGCGCCTGGACGGACCCGGATTCCACCACCGGCCTTGATTGCCGCCAACCTATCGGCCCGGGTAGAGCCCTTGGCTGGCTTGAGCGTCGATAGTCGAGCTCGTAGAGCGAATGCCAGTTTGTGTCCCTGCTTCGCCAGAGCCTCCGGTGGAGTCAGACGAACGAGCGTGGCGTACCGCCCCAGTGTGGCATTGAACGCGGCGAGGTTGGTTTGGACTGTGATATCCATCACAGGGTCGGGACGTATGGTTTGCAGACCATACGCCAATGGTCTCCACGGCGCTGGGTGGACCTAATGTTGTGGCGGCGATTCGTGTCATCGATGATGACCTCTCCAGACCGAGGCTCAACCGGGACGTCGCTCATCTCAATCTCGATCACCGTTTGGGTGATGGTTTCGAAATCCGGACCACCGGATCCCCTCGGCTCATAGGCTCCACCTGTGTCGTCGATGATCGCCACGACAGTGGCGCCCCGGAACAGGCACGACCGTCCGGATGCCGCCTTAAGAGCGACGTATCCGGATGCCAGTGCTGTCTGAACGGGGGTCATGAAGGTTACTCACTTCCTCGTGTATTCCCTGTCGTCGCGCACAGTCGCCGCAGCCTTGTGCGGGACCGACTTCGGATGCTGTTGGGTCTCCTTATCCTGAACATCGGTCTCCCGATCAGATTGGTTCTGGCGCTGGCTTGGCTTCTCCGAGATCTCCTTATCCTTGGTGATCTTGTCCGATGCGGATTTGTCGGAGACGGATTTGTCTTTTGCGGCCTTGTCTGAAATCAACTTGTCGGATGCGGCCTTGTCCTGATCCTTGGCAGATTTTTCGCGACGCTTCTGCTCATCCGCCGTGATAAACTTCCGCGTTTGCGTGACGCCGGCGTTCGATGTCCAAATCTCCACCCGAGAAAAAGCGGAATTGGACCTGTGCTCGCCAAGTTTCTTTAGCGCTTCGAACTGAGCTGGGAGAGGAACGCTCGGGTCAGTGATGACCTTTGGGGTCCCGTTAGGTTCATGTGGGTAACCCACTGTGATTGCTCGAATCATATTGGAAAGTTGGCTTCGATGTTCTTTGAAAAGGGCTGCCGCCCACCACAGACGGCAGCCAAACGAACCCACCACTTACACCGACACCAGACGTTCGAGACCGGCAACTTCACCAACCTCATAACCGTAGTTGCACTCAATGACCTCGCGGCGCTGGTCCATGTCCGGATTACCCCACCTGCGGTATTCGAACGAGATCCCCGTCTCAGCGTTCGTGACAACCTCGTACGCGGAGAGCTGTGCTCGCACTTCATCGGCCGGCATGATCGGCGAAGTCGCGAAGAGAATTGCGGACTTGTGCATAAGCACGCCAACCAGATTCTCGCCGTTGCTCGGTAGCGCATTCACGACGTAGTAATCCAATCCGAAGATACTCGGGATGCTTCCAAGTCGAATCGGTTCCGCACTGCCGAATGCGTAGGCGGCCTTGACGGAAGCGTCCTTCAGGACGTTCACGTCGTAGGCGGATTTCAAGATCAGGGAACGGCCTTCCATCGGCCAATTCGCCACGTCTGCGACACCCTTGAGATCCGCGATGTCGACAGAATCGAATGTGCTCGCGACACCGGTGAACACGGAGGCCCCGTAGTTTGCTGCGGTGACGATGCTGAACGTGTCGGCAAAAACATCGAAGGCTAGTTTGGATGCTTTGGCTGCGACGATCTCACCCATGTTGATCGCTGGTTGCCGAGCGAGTTCGGATGAATCAAATCGGATGGGCTGGTAGAGCCTCTTGTCGATCGTGATTTCCTTCGCGTTTATCGTGCTGTCCCCCATCACGTATCCGTTCGCTGCAACGAATGTCGTGCTGGCCGCAGTGACGAGCGGGTAGTACGGAACCGAGATCTTGTTTGTACCCAACAGCGGCACGTTGCTGAACACAGTAGAGAACGCTCGGAACGGAAGCAGGATTCGAGCGAATGCGCGGACGACCTCTTGGAGAGTTACGTTGCGCTGTAGCTCTGCTGGAATCGTGTTCGCGTTGAGGACTTCCAGAATTCGGCTTCGGTGCTTGTCGTAAAAAATAGATGCCTGAACCGCGTTGGACTGAATCTCCTGTGGCGTCACCGGATTCCCTCGCAACATGCTGGCGCAGGCTGATGTGGAGAGCCGACCGAAATGTTTTGCGAGGTCCATCGCGCTGGAATTGGCGACCTCGATTTCAGCCACAGGAGCCGCGCCAGGGAGTCGCTGCGGGAGTGCCTGGATATCCTGGAGGATCGAAGCGTCGACCGCTGCGCGCCTGACCCACTTATCCCGCTGACTGGCCGGGATGCGAAACTCTGAGATTGCGGCGTCAACCCGTCGCTCAACCCCTTCGAGCTGGAGCCGATTGTTCTCGGTCTCAAGGACGGCGATCCGAGCGTTGATGGGCCCCATGTCCACGACTGCCGCCTGTACGGGTGCCGGTTGGGGATGACCGGCATGGGTAGCCTGCACGGACGTAATAGCCGGAGCAGAGGTAGGATTCACGATCTCGTCACGCTGCCAGGCTTCCACCTTGCTCTCGTCGACGAGTTTGTTTACTGCCGCAAGGAGCGCTGCATCATTGGCGTCGGCGGCAACGGCAACGCCGTGCTTATTGAGCAGGGCGAGAATTGCATTTCGATTCATTTCGGTTCTGTTTTCTGAGTGTTTGAATGCCGGCCGACGGCCGGAAGAATTCCAAATTGAGAGGACGTGAGCCGGAGCGGATCGGTACTTCTGTGGGTCGAATTCGGATGCCAGCGTTACCAAGTCCGGCTCGGCATCGGTGAGTGAATCTATGAGTCCCCAGGCCTTCGCTGACTCGCCGCTGAACCACGTCTCAGCCTTCATCGCGGCGCGAATAACGTCGGGCTGCTTCCCGGTGCGCAGCGTGTAGGCGGCCACCAACAACTCCGCATGAACCTCCAAGCTACCCCTCGCCGCCTCCATGTCATCCGCGTTGCCAACAACCATTGCCCACGGGTCGTGAATCATCACAGCCGCAGTGCGCGGACTTACAACGGTGTCACCGGCGCAAAGAATTACGCTCGCGATTGAGACGGCGTAGCCGTCGTTGCGAGTGGTTACACCACCACCACGGTTGCGGATCTCGTTGTATATTCCAAGTCCTGCCTCGACTGAGCCTCCCTGAGAGTTGATTCCGATCGTGATCGGCTGGCCCTTCGGGACAGCGCGCAACGCAGCGCGAAACTCCAGCTGGTCCACTCCACCTTCGTCGTACCAATTCTTCCCGATGGACCCGATGATGAGGATCTCAACTGGCCTGGTTGCGTCAGCTTGAGCGCGGACAAATAGCCACGGCCTGAGGTTGGAGAACCCATCGGCCCGCGCTGCATCAGCGCGGACGTCGAATCGTGGAGGAGTGATAATCATGCGGTGAGAGCCACGGGTGCGGCGTCGGATGATTGGCTGGAGCCCTCGGCCTTCTGGATGTCGGCAACCGGCTTGAGTCCGGCGATCTCCTGCGGGTCGACATCAAACTCCTCGGCCAGATCACGGATGTACCGCCGTTCGATTGCTCGCTGGCGTAGGTAGTCACGCCAGTCCTCGCCGGAATCCCCCATGATCGTCTCGTAGGTAAGGACTCCGGCTTCCAGCTCGGAGATCATTGCGGACGAGTTGCGACCCACGTCCACGTTGGGCGATTTCGGCGGACGCACGTTGACCCGCATCCAGTCCGCAGGAGCGAGCATCGCCAGTCGTGGGTTGGTCTGTGTCTCGGTGCCAATGACATACTCGTACACTTTGCGATAGGCATCGATGAGCACCGCAGACCGAGAGCGGAAGAACGCTGCTGACACGTCAAGGTCCGCCCGTGTCACTGTCCCCTGCATCGACTTCGGGAGTACGAGCAAACGCGGGATTCCGCAGCCGGCGCAGACGATGGAAATGAGATGGTCCCAGAACTCCTGTACCGCGACGGAGGGTCGGCTCGACGTGTAAAGCTTCATTTCCTCTCCCTCCTCGAGGGCTACCGTCTCGGCCCCGCGCAAGACGTCCCGGAGATAGTTGTTGCGGGCCTCGGTCGTCGCCGTGCCGCTTGACGTGGCCCCAGTCAAACTGAGCCGCTCGCGGCGAAGCGTTGTCGGATCGAATGCACCACCCTTTTTGTTCACCCCCCAGACCACGCGCGCGGCGGACTTCGCGGCCCGCATCTCCAATGTGCAGAGTTCGTCCAGGTCCTGGATCACGTTGAGGACTGGCGCGAGAAGCGGGAATCCGCGGAGCTGGTTCGGCCGGGATGGCTCGTAAATGCGGATCAGGAATTCGGCCGGAATCTCGCGCACTGATGCATCCGAGAATTTATCGCGAATGAAATAGGAAACCGGACGTCCGTTCTGGTCCACCATTACCCCGTCGTGGGTGCTCGACTGGTTCGGGTTTTTGTCCGGGTCCGCAATGCGATCGCATTCCAGCAGCTGAATCCTGGGTCGTCCAGTGGCCCCCCGCGTCTTGAGGATCGATATCTCACCGTCCCAAAACCATCGATAGGCCGTGAGTGACTGAATCTGACCGAGAGTCATCCGGCTGGAGATGTCAGGGAATTCACTCCATCGCGACCATGACTCCGCTGCGAGCGTGTTGAATTCAACCGATGATGTTGACGGGGTGAACACCAGACCACGCGGGCCCACGGTGTACTGCTCCCAGATGTCCGCACACCGATTGCAGATGCCGCTGTTTTTCTCCCAGTACCGGGTCTTCCGAACCATCTCCGTCCGCGACATCTTGTCCAGATCAAGCCGTGCATCCTGAATATTGCCAGGGATGTACCCTCGATCACGCGAGTACTGGCGCGCACCCTCCCACTGTGCCAAAGCGATCAGCTTCGTGGCGGCCCATGAAGCCGCACGTTGAATCGCATTCACGCGAATGCCCCTTCCCTCAGACCTGAGAAATTGTCCTCATAGCGATCGACCGGATGCAGCCGGTCCATCATCTCCGCGTAAATCTGATCCTCAGTAGGAGTGGTGATTCCGCTCGAAACGAGCAGCACACTGCAATCGTCGTAGAGGTCCACGAACCAGGACCACATTGCACTGATATCAGCGGGGGAAAACCCGGACAGGTTGTCAAACTCGACGGCGTGGCCACCACCAGAGGTCGACCGAATCCCTGGAGTCCCAGTCACGAAGGAGGAAAGAGCCTCCATTCGGTCGAGCAAGAAGACCCGAAGTGTGACACTGGCAGCAGGTGCAAGTCTCTCCTTAGCAAGCCTCAACTGGCTACGTTGGAAATTGATTGCAATACCCACGAATGAAACGTGGGTACGGTACAACTACTACAGCAACGCAATCCTCACCGATACTTAGGGACACTCGGGGACACTGATTGACAGTGGGACTCAATCGATAGGGAACCCACGCGACCGGAGCACATCGATTGCCCCACTGCGGCGGAACACGACGCTCCTGGTGCCGGTGTTCACTCGGACCAAATGCAATCCCAACCGTCGCTCACCACGCTTCACAAAATCGACGCTCATGCCGATGAGCAATGCGATTCCTTTGCGGGTGATGACTGGACGGGTAGAGTTCAATTTTGGTTCTCTTTCGACTCGGCTGGTGCGATGTCGAACAACCCAAGATAGGACGCCATGATTACCTGCAGGATTTCGCAATCCAGTAGGTGGTTCGGCCATCGCGCCGCACGTGGCACCCAACGATGCACCACACGCCCCGACATCCGGGAGCGTTCGGCTCGTTTGATCTCCGCATCCATGTGCCGCCAGTAGGTCTCCGTCGAAACCTGCTGTGTAACGCTCCAGGTGATGCCACCCACCCCCTTGCGCATCGCATCCAAAATGTCCTTCGCGTAGTCGCTCGAGAACCCTACCAGGCCCACTCGCACCTTCCCGGCATCCGAACTCCCCTCGAATGGGTCCACGTCTCGCAGGTAATATGGCCGCTGCAACCCCGTCTTCTCGTCCATCCACATCCGCCGACCAGGCATCCCCTTGGTCGGCACCCAGCCAATGGCCACGGGTAGCCCCTGTGGCGTTGCAACGAATTCAGCGTGCCTCACGCACGTCGCATAGACGTCGGCGTCCGAACGCGCACCATATCCGGAATCCAAGGCCACCGCTTCGTTGCGCACCCCATGCTTCTGCTGGATGTCCTCAAGCTCTTCCCACGTCTCCGCCGACCCCGCCGCAATCGCCTGGCTAGATCCAGGCACCCACACCCGGATGACCCACCAAAAAAATGGTGACGTCGCCTGGCAATCGATTGTCATCACCGGAGTCCCCGTTGCCTGCAGTTCCATCCGAGCACTCACCAATTCGACGCGATCGCCCAGCGTATCCTGGGACTCCCATGGTTCGGCGAGATCCCCGTTGATGAACCCCTGCAACCCCTGAAGGCTGTTTTTTTGTTCAAGGAATTTCACCGCCAGAACACCAAATGTGGTCTCCGTCGATGTCGAGTATAGGCTCGATAGCTGGCGCGAAACGTAGCTCGACGACGCGCTTGGATTCGTCGCCACCCACCGACCAGCACGAATCATCGCCGTCTTGTGTTCATTCCCAATCCGACCCTTGCAGTGCGGACACACCGCGTGCGCCGTTCGCTTCACGATCCCGTAATCCCACTTCCCATCCGCCAGCTTCGCCGATCCATCCCACTCCACGAATGCCTCGTTGCCTGTCAGGGCAAGGACCGTCATCCCCTTCTCCCAGGCCAACACCACATCACCCGTGCAATGCGGACATGGGATCACATACCGACATTGATTCCCTTTTAGGTAGCTCTGCCAGATGAGCCCGTCCGACAGCGTCGGAGTGGATGTCCGCCACCTCTGCGGGTTCGTCTGATCCTTCGTGCGCTGCTCCGCAAGATTCGCCGCGTCCGTCTCTTTCGCACCCCCCTCGTTGAACTTGTCGACCTCATCCATGATGACCCGCCGACACGGAAAACTCGCCAGGTTCGCCGCGGAGTTCGAGCCAACGAAGTTGATGATACTTCCGCCAATGATCTGCTCCAACGAAGAGAACGTATGCCGCTCCGCTCCCTTCGGGATCATCCCCAACGTGATAGACGACGCACGCAATAACTTTTGCCAACGCTGTCTCGAGAACCTACGACACAGCGTCTCATTCGGCATGACCCACAGCACACCACACGGATCGTTCACCACGCTCCAAGCCAACCCCCCCATGAGCGTCCCCGTTTTCCGCGTCTGCGACCCCCATACCAGTGCAATGTCAGAAACGTCCGGCAACGAGAAATCATCCAACACGTCGCGAATGTACTCCGCACCGGCTATACGAAACGGTCCGTGGTTATTCGGTTCATCAAAGTTGAGGTTCTCCCTGCACCACTCAGATGGACTCATCGTGGATTTCCCAACGAGGTTCGACTTCAGCAAGCTGCCGATCAGATTGCGGACGAGTGGCGTCATTCCTCGGCCGTGGACGTGGCCTTGACCTTGGCCGGGGACTTGGCCGGGGACTTGGCC
>Ga0335394_10011488_pt1 | contig 9992 bp, 5 predicted proteins | sample MAT03_FD_205741 | JGI IMG/M metagenome (GOLD analysis project Ga0335394, IMG submission 205741) | Freshwater microbial communities from Lake Fryxell liftoff mats and glacier meltwater in Antarctica - MAT-03 (spades assembly) (version 2) ...
GGCTGTGCTGTACTATTGGCGACCACCTCCACCGGACAAACGTTTTGCGCCTCATGCAGAAGTTGATGAAGACGAAATGAACCCAATTGATGTCGATGAGCAATCTATCAACTCGGTTTCCTTACCAACAGCCCCACGCTACCTCCACATCTCGGCCGGCGAGAAGGGCCGCCTGTGGGAGGAGTGGAAGCGAGAGGGCGTGGCCAATATCGCCTGGAGTGACCTGGGTGACCTGACGGCCGTGATCGACGACGAAGCCTTTAGCGCAATTCGTTCAGCCGCGCTCGAGCGCAACCCCGACTGGGGCACTGGCGGTCCGCGCATGGTGTGGAAGTTTCGCAACCTACGCCCCGGCGATTGGCTGATTGCGCGGCGCGGCTCCGATATGCTGCTGGGCGTGGGCCAGGTGTCAGGCTCCTACTTCTACAATCCGGCCTACGAGTATGCCCACCGCATCCCCGTGCAATGGCTCGACACGAACAGCCGTCAGGTGGATTACAACTTCGGCGTCATGTCTCTGGGCGAGATCGACATCGACCGGTTTCAGACCTTGACTGGCCGCACAGTGACTTACGCGCCGCACATAGAGCAAGGCGTGCAAGTGGCAGAGCCGCCGATGGACACCCAGGTAACGATCGATTCTGGCGGCGCGATCACGCAAGCGACGAGTGGCAGATCAGACACACCGAGCCCACCGGTGCAGACGATCAATGCACCTACACCCTCGCGCCAACCCACGCCCGACCTGCGCGAGGCCGACCTGCTGGCCCATGTGCAAGCACATGTCCAGGCGCGCGGCTACTACTTCACCGACGAAGTCATCGCCAACTATCACATCAGCCTAAAGACGCGGCCGTTTGTCATCCTGGCCGGGCTGAGTGGCACTGGCAAAAGCAAGCTGACCCAGTTGTATGCCGAGGCGCTGGGTTGTCTGTCCGATGAGGCCTATTTGCGGCTGGCCGTGCAACCCAACTGGACCGATGTGCGTTTTTTGCTGGGCTATATGAACGGCATCACCGGCAAATGGCAGAGCGAACGCCTGCTCGACTTTGTGCTGGCTGCCGCCGGTCAGCCTGACACGCCGCATTTCTGCTGTCTCGACGAGATGAATCTGGCCCGCGTCGAGTATTACTTCTCACCCATGCTCAGCGCCATGGAAGAGGATAACGAAGCAGATCGAATCGTCACCCTATATAGCGGCGATGTAGCCGAGCAGCCGGTGCCGTCCAAGGTGCGCCTGACGCGTAACTTATTCTTCGCCGGTACCATCAACATCGATGAGACCACCCAGAACTTGAGCGATAAAGTGCTCGACCGTGCCAATATCATTGAGTTCTACGAGGTGGATCTGGATCGCTTACCCGCACACGTGGAGGTATCGCCAAAGCCGATTCTGATCGATACAACCACCTGGTTCAGCTTCTGCGCAACCGAGCCCGACACCAGTCGGCGCGAGCAGATCAAAGACATCAATGTCATTCTGGCCGGCATGCGCCAAAGCGTGGGCTACCGCGTGCTGCGCGAGGTGGAGCTGTATTTGGCCAACAGCGCCGGCCTGCTCGACCCACTCATCGCCTTCGACCTGCAAGTGCGCCAACGTATTTTGCCGCGGGTGCGTGGCGATCATCACATCCAAAACGCCCTCGTGGCGCTACTGGCCTATTGCGAAACAAATGGTCTGACGCGTAGTGCTGCCAAGCTCAGTGAAATGCAGGAGCGCTTGAACCAAGATGGCTACACCAGCTTCTTCCACTGATCCGACCGCATGGTTGCAGATTGATGGCGCAGTGATCCCGTGGGATGACGGCGTGTCGCCGCCGCAAGAGGTTACCGTGCTGGAGGAATATCTGACGGTCATCGGGGGAAACCGCGAGTGGCTGATCGAGCCGATTGAGGATGCGCCAAGACGGCTCGAAATCAGCATTGATGGCGAGGTGCTGCCGCCACGGCAAGGGGCCTGGTATTGGCGGCCCGAAGGCTCGGCCGGCCGCTATCGCCTGGATGTGCGCGATCCCACCACTGGCGCAACCCGCCATGGCTGGGTGCGAGTGTTGCCGACCACGGTCAGCTACGCTCACTACCAAGTCATGCTGGCCGAGATTCAGGCCATCGCCTATCACCTGGTCTTCCAAACCACTGGTGGTGCGCGTGAATCCCTGGCACTCACGAACACGCAAACAGAGATGAGCGTTGGGCTGGTCGAGTATCACAAGCTGGCCCAACTGATGCCGACGCTGGCCGGCGTCATGAACACCCTGCGACGCGACCCACGCGAAACGCTGGCCGTGCGCACCGAGCGTGTGCCCATCGGCACCGCCGCCTTCTTTCAACTCGATCCACCCTTCGAGCCCATTGCGGCTGGTGAATCATTGCCGCGCGAGATCACCGCCTTTCGCACCACCCCCAGCCTCAATGTTTACGAGAACCAACTGGTGCGGCACCTAGTTGTTGAGCGGTTGCCGACCAAGCTGAGGCAGATCTGCGGCCAGCTCTCGCACGAAATTGAGCAGCGCGAAGCCAGCCGACAGATGGCCGAGCAAAGTGCCATTCAAGCCTGGACACCCGGAAGTGCGACAGGATGGCGTAGGCGAGCCCAAGAAGAATGGACACAGATTCAAGCACTAAGTCCACTACTGCAGCAAGTGTATGACTGGCAGCAATCGGTGACCGGCTGGGCTAGAATTCCCTGCGTACAAATGGCAGGCCGGTTGCGCCAGCAGCCACAACCCACGCCGACGCTGACACGAGAGCCACGTTACCGCAAGTTCTATCAACTCTACCTCGCCTTCAATCGCGACCTGCGGCTGATCGATCTATCGCAGCTGAACACCCTACTCAGCACGCGCAAACAGTGGGAGCTGTATGAGATGTGGTCGGTGTTGACGCTGACCCAACGCTTTCGCGAGGTGTTGCTTGCAGCAGGTTTCCAGCAATATGGCACGACCGGCTTGTACCGCGTGCAAAACAATACCTTTGAGATCAAGCTCGACCGCGGCTGCGTGCTGGAGTTCCGCCGGGGCGACGCGCGCATTCGCATTGCATATGAACGCCTCTACGAGTCGTTCAAACAGGTCAACAGACAGCCGGACATACTCGGCACCAGAACGCATTATTACTTAACGCCAGACCTAGCAATTGAAGCGTATCTTCAAAATAACTCGACGCACTTACTCATCATTGATGCCAAGTACAAGCATAACGAAGGCGTCGCAATTCAAAAAGACATTAGCAAAGTTCAAAGAGACTATGTCGTTTCATTGGGTCTGGCGAATCCAAAGGGAGGCAAACCTTTGAATGTTGATTCGCGTGCCATAGTGGCTTTTCCAGGCAGCGTGCCGAATCTCCCTGAGGATGCGGATGCGGGGGCATTGCCGTTACAGCCGGGTGGGCCGGCGTCGCACCTAGATGCCTATGTAACGCTGTTTGAGAGTTGGATGGAGACAATCGGCGTGAAATAAAACAGAGCCATTTCTTGGTAGGTCGGCAAAGGTTCTTCACCGTGTTATCGCTGTCGGGTGAGGAGCTTTGAGCTTTCAGAAAAGCTCAAAGCTCCAGTCTCACTTGGCCAGCAATAGTGTTTGGTAGCCAACCGCCAACTGCTAAATCCCCTTCTCTACCCCCGGCCACGACGCAAACCCCGCATACGGCTGTGGCAACTGATAGTGCACGTAATCGGGGTTGGGCCACTCCAGCAGCACGGCCCACCCATCCGTCGGCACATCCTGCACATAGCCTGCAATCAGCTTATGCGCGCGAAAATCATTCCGCAGTTGGGTGGTCAGGGTGCTGTCATACAGCCGGCCGGCGATCACCCCATGCACATAGCGGTCGGGTTTCATGGCGTGCTTGTGCTCGGCATAGCCCGGCATCATCCCGCACACCACCTGCCCTTTCAAACCCAGCCGTTTGCACATGGCCTTGCGCGCATCGTGAAATTTGCGGGCAATGCCCAGGCCGCGATAGTCGGGATGCACACTCATGTCGGCACCGTAGTAGTAGCTGCCGCGCGGGTTGTGCCGGGTGAACCAGCACTGGCTGGTGAAATCGAGATACGTGTGCCCGTGGGTGTGGGCGAAATCGAAGTGGGTGCGGAAGCCGGCGGTCATGCCGATGACGTTGCCGCTGCCCTGATCAATGGCCACAAACTGGCCTTCGGGGAACAACCGGAGGTGATTTAGAATTTGGGCTTCTGTGATCCACTCTGCCGGCACAAGCGTCGGGAAGCAGGCTTGCTGTAGCGCATAGCAATACTTCGCGTGCTCAACTTTCGTGTTCGTGATAATGATCTCGTTTGCAGATACGTGTTTGGGTTTATCCAATTGCGTACTCAAAATGCCTCCTCGGCCGAGCCACCGCCAACATCACCAAACCTCGGCGGCTCCGCTGCTAAATTAGTGCCCTATGCAGGCAACTCCTGCTGTTCCACGGCGTGTTCCGTGGCAGCCACCAATGAGTTGTGCCCCGCATGAGGCGTATGGGTTGATCGACGATCCTCACGGATTAGGTAGTCAAAATGTTGAGTCAGTTCGTTCATCTCGTGTGTGTTGAGACACCTCCGTTCGTTAAATTTCTTTTGGTGCAAATTGTGCAATCAAGTGGCTTTATAGCCGGGTAGTCGTGTTGGAAACAACAAACGGCTAGCAAGTTCAACACTTCTAGCCGTTATTCACTTTGGTGAATTCTAACACTGCGGTTTTGGCCCGCTTCACAACCCGGCCACCTATACTGACCTGGTTGGCTGCGGCCCAATAAACCGAGGAGGACGATTGAAGATGAGGAAAACTCGCCGCGCCCAGGTGTGTGCGGCTTCGGCATTGCTCAACCCGAAGCCGAAGCCAGGCCATGCCCGTAATGGCGCTGCATGCACCCACTGGCTGATTGCCATCGTATTCATCACTGCCTGTCTGGCGCTAGCACCAATGCGCGCGGCCACGGCCCAGAATGTGACGCCGCCGTCAGCGACGCCGCCGCCGGCGATGCCACAGCGGGTCGATGTGTTTCCACCCGTCATTTCACCTATTGCCGATCAGGTGATCAATGAGGATGGCACCACCGGCCCACTCAGCTTTACCCTGACCGACTTCGACACGCCCGTGGATCAGCTCTCCGTGTCGGGTAGCTCCAGCAACGGCACGCTGATCCCGCTCGCTAGCATTTTGTTGGGCGGCAGCGGCAGCAATCGAACCGTCACGATTACGCCACCGCCCAACCTAAACGGCACCGCCAAGGTTCTCATCATCGTCAGCGACGGCAGCGCCTCCACCTTCACCGACTTCGATATCACGGTGAACCCCATTAATGACGCGCCAGTCATCTCGGCCATCTCCAACCAGACCACGCCGGAGGATGTGACCACCAACGCAATCGGCTTCACCATCAGCGATGTGGATACCGTTGTGAACGCGCTGTCGCTCAGCGGCACCAGCAGCAATCTCGCTCTCGTCCCCTCCGGCAAAATCACGTTTGGCGGCACCGCCACCAATCGCACCCTGCGCATTGCGCCGCTGGCCAATCAATCCGGCTCCAGCCTCATCACCGTCACCGTCAGCGATGGCAGTGCATCTGGATTGACCACGTTCATGCTCACCGTTTCGCCCGTCAACGACGCGCCAATCCTGTCCAGGATCACTGATCAAACCACCCCGGAAGACACGCCGGCCAGCCCCATCACCTTTACGCTGAATGATGCGGAGTCACCGGCCGCGTCACTCCAGATCAGCGCCACCTCGTCAAACCCGGCGCTGCTGCCTTCGGCCAACATTTCGATTGTGAACACCAATGCCACGCACGCTTTGCTGATGACGCCGGCCGCAAATCAAAATGGCTCAACCCAAATCACCCTGACGGCCGGCGACGGCAGTGCCGAAACCAGCCAGGTGTTTACGCTGAGTGTCACGGCCGTGAACGACCCGCCCACTATTTCCAGCATTGCCACGCAAACCAGCACAGGCAAAGCGGTCGGCCCCCTGGCTTTTCAGGTGCAGGATGTAGATGACGTGCCTGCCAGCCTAACGGTCTCGGCCACCACGTCTCAACCGGCATTGGTGCCACTCAGCAACATTGGCCTTGCCGGCAGCGGCGTAAATCGCAGTGTGGCAATCACGCCTACGCTGGGCCAGCGCGGCGCAACCAGCATCACGCTCACGGTCAGCGACGGCACAGCCACGGCCAACACGTCCTTTGTGCTGCGCGTGTTGGGGCTGGCCTACCTGCCCATCGCGCTGCTGAATGCGCCTTGCGACACGGCCGCCCTGGATTGCTATGAGCCTAACAATGCTTTGGCCCAGGCCAGCGCCATCCCAGTCAGCCAAACCCTGATTCGCGGCACCCTCACCGAGACCGATTCGCGGGACTTCTACGCGCTCACGCTCACCAGCGGCAAGCGCTACACGTTCACGCTCGATGCGAATGGGGCCGATCTCGATCTCTATCTCTATGGCAGCGCGCCCGGCTATGCGCAGGTGGCTCAATCCAATTTCTCCGGCGCGCGAACCGAGCAAATTGTGTTTGTGCCAGGAGCGACTGGCTCGTATTACCTGCTGGCCTACAACTTCTTCGCCAGGGCAGCGCCGCTGTTCAAGCCGTATGTGTTGCGGTTGAACTGACTCGCCTTTGCAGTGGAATGGAGGCTTCAGCCGACTCTGGCCCGAAGACGGGCTCGGGGAGTCGGCTGAAGCCTCCATTCCAAGAGCGGTCACGCCACGCCCGCAATCGCGGCCTCAACCACATCCAACCCCTCGTGCAATTGGTCTTCGGTGATGACGAGTGGATACAGGAAACGAATGCCGTTGGAATACAGGCCGCAGCGGATCATGAGCACGCCGTGGCTGGCGCAGTCCTGGACGATCTTGAGTGTCCTCGCCATCTCCAGCGGCACCTTCGTCTGCCGGTTCGCCACAAACTCCATGGCCAACATCGAGCCCAGGCCTCGCACATCACCCACGATCTCATACCTGGCTTCCATCGCCTTCATGCGGCCACACGCAATTCCACCGAGGTGATTCGCCCGGCCGCACAAATCATCACGCTCGATGATTTCGATAGCCTTGAGCGCGGCGGCGCAGGCGATGGGATTGCCGCTGTAGGTGCCGCCGATGCCGCCGAGATGCACCTTGTCCATATATTCAGCCTTGCCCACCGTGGCCGCCACCGGCATACCGCCGCCCATGCTCTTGGCCATCACCACAATGTCGGGTTCGACGCCCATGTGCTCGATGGAGAATAATTTGCCGGTGCGGGCCATGCCGGCCTGAATCTCATCGGCAATCAACACAATGCCATATTTGCTGCACGTTTCGCGCAGCCGGCGCATAAATTCTGTAGGCACAGGAATAAAACCGCCCTCGCCTAACACCGGCTCAATGATCACAGCCGCCACCGCCTCCGGCATCACCTGCGCCACCAATGCGCGCTCGAACGCCTCCCACACCAGCTCCAGCTTTTGCTCGTCGCTCAGCGCGACCGCCGTCGGCCCTTGCGAGGCCACCCCGACTCCACCCGTGCCGATGCGATACAAATACGGAAACGGCACGCGGTAAATCTCGGGCATAAACGGCCCAAAGTTCTTCTTGAACAACGCATATTTGCTGGTCAGCGATTGGGTCAGCAACGTGCGGCCGTGATACGCGCCCTCGAAGCTGAGAATGGCCTGCCGGCCCGTCGCCGCCCGTGCCACTTGAATCGCCACTTCAACGGCTTCCGCGCCGCTGTTGCTGATCATGGCCTTCTTCGCGCCACTGATCGGCACAATGGCGTTGAGCTTCTCGGCCAGTTGCACATGCGGCTCGGCCGTGGCTACCAGCCCACAAATGTGAATCAACTCCTCGGCCTGGGCTCGAATCGCCTCGACCACCTCTTGCGGCGTGTGCCCGACATTCAGCACGCCGATGCCGCCGGTGAAGTCCAGCAGCACGTTGCCGTCGAGGTCTTCGACCAATGCGCCGTGGGCGCGTTTGACGGCGATGTTGGTGCTCTTGGCATAGCCAGCCGGCATGCTCGCCTCGCGCCGGGCGATCAGATCGCGGCTTTTGGGGCCGGGCAGTTCGGTTTTGAGTTGAATCGATTTGGGTGCGGGGCTGCTGGTCATAGTGGCGCTAGCTTACACCCATGCCCACGCAAACCTGGATCTTGTTGGCCTGAAAATCTTACGGCCAGCGGAACGACCAGGCTGCACTGGGCGGGCGGCTATTTTCGTAAGTGAGTGCGCTGTTTCCGTCTGCGCCCGCAACCACGCGTCGCACCTGCACCTGCCAGGTCAGGGTCTGGTTACTGGCCGGCAACGCATCGCGCGGCACGCCCATGCTTCTGCTCTTGGTCTGGAAGATGAGGGACTGGCCGGCTCCACTGGGTTGAATTTGCACCACGAAATACTCATCGTAGGCCAGGCTGCCGTCGAAGCGCCACTGCAATTGCACTTCGGCCACATTCGCCTGCAATGCCACACCATTGGCGGGTGAGACCAGGGTTGGGCCGGTCGCAATCTCAATCACGGCCACAGTGGGTTGAGGTGTGGCGGTGACATCGGCAGGGATGATGAGCGTGCGGCCGGCGTTCATGAAGCAGGTGGCGCGATCCAGTTGGTTGGCCTCGGCCAGTTCTGCCACGGTGATTTTGAAGCGTTGGGCAATATCAAGACAGGTGTCGCCAGGCTGCACTTTGTAGGGGGTGCCAGTCACAGGTGTGGCCGTGGGTGCCGGCGTCTTGGTCGGCTCGGGCGTGGCTGTCGGTCGCGCCTCGCCAGGGGGAATGAGCACGGTTTTGCCCGTGCGTATGAAGCAGCGCGCGTCAAGATCGTTATAGGCCACCAGCCGCGCCACTGAAATTCCATAGCGGCGCGCGATCAGCAGACAGCTATCGCCATCGCGCACGATATAGGCAATGGGTTCATTTGGTTTTTCGGCTGGCACCTGAGTTGGAATGCGGGTCGAAGTTGCCACCGTAGTCGGTGCCACCGCAGTCGGCGTCGAAGTGGGCAGCAAAGTGGCCGTGGGCAATGCCGTTGCCGTGTGGGTCGGCAAAGGCGTGGCCGATGGCTGTGCCGTCGGGGTTGTGCTGGGCTGCGGTGTTTCTGATGCGGCCGTGGTTGCGCTGGGCGTGCTTGTGAGCGTCAGGCTATCAGTCGCAGCCGGTATGGTCGATGTGGCTTCAACCACCACCGTCGCCGTCTCAGACACAACTTGCGCAGCCTGTGCTTCGATCGTTGCTGTGACCAGATCGGCCGCGACCACTGGAGTGCCAGACATTGAATCCGTCACCGGCAGCATCGCCGCTGCAGCTTCAACCGTTGTCGAACCTTCGGGCGTAGACCCTGAAAACACCACCGCAATTTTTACTGTGGCAGCGGGAGGCAACGTCGGTGTGGTGGAGGTGGGGCTCTGGCTGGTGAACAGGCCGATGCGAAACAATAATCCACCCAACACCAACGCACACACGGCAACCAGCCCGGCCAGGATGACCCGAATCGAAGGGATACGCGGCGCTGCGGCGACCACAGGCGCGGTGGATTTCTGCGTATGTGTAGTCGCAGTTGCAGCACCTGCCGGCGGCGATTGAATCGCTTCTTTCAACCACGCCTGCGTATTCGCTGTAGACGGCGGCGCAAGTGGCGGCGTAGGTTTGGCAGGTTGGTTTAGCGCTGGCGTGGGCCGAGTCGGTGGTTTGGCAGCAGCAGACCCGAGAGATGGTTTGCTGGCGGCTGATTCTGGTGCAGCAAGCGGCTTCACTGAAGCCGTATCTGACAAGGGTGGCCTGGCTGGCGGCGTCTTTGCAGAGGCAACTTTTGAAGCCGAGGCCAGTTGATCGAGCTGGGTGGGCGTAAGCCGGGCACGCTCCGCTGAATCGGCGGGACCCTTGCCCTGACGGCCTTGAGCCGCCGCGGCAGCCGATGCCAAAGCACCCGGTTTGGTTGCAACTTGACGATTCGTCTCCGTGTCCTGGCTGGGTTTCGCATCGCTCCGAGCCGGCGCACCCTTTTGCTGGCGCATCTGGCTGGC
>Ga0335394_10011496_pt1 | contig 9989 bp, 12 predicted proteins | sample MAT03_FD_205741 | JGI IMG/M metagenome (GOLD analysis project Ga0335394, IMG submission 205741) | Freshwater microbial communities from Lake Fryxell liftoff mats and glacier meltwater in Antarctica - MAT-03 (spades assembly) (version 2) ...
ACGATCGGCAAGTTGGGTGGCTATCTGAATCGCAAGTGCGATGGTCACCTTGGATATGAGAGTCTGTGGAAAGGCTACGCCCGATTTCTCGACATGGTTGCAATCATGATCCTACGAAGGGGGTCCGAATCAAAAAATTGATGAATGCACCGCGTCGATCTTCCGGGGCAAGGGCAGTGCTAGCGTGGGCGGCGCGATAGCGCGTGGATGAGACAAGCCATCGGCGTTCTCCTCGTTGAAGGGCTGGAGGCGGCGGCGGCAGTCAATAGAGCCCGCGCTGGGTGGCCGATTTGGCGTTCGTTTGCGTCACTTCTTCGACCGATTCTCATCACCCTCCTCGTTGCGGATGCGGTAAACGCAGCGGCGGGCGCTTGCCAACATGTGCTCCGTCCTCTCGATTACTAAGCCCCCTCCCAGGATCGCCCGGAAGACCTCAAGTTCCGCGTCGCAGAGCTTGGAGCAGGCGTTGGCCGCTGCACAAATGGGGCAGTGGTTTTCAATCAGGAGGAAGGAGCCGTCGGGCTGGCGCTGCACTTCCGCCATGTAGCCTTCCTCGTTACGGAGGGAGATTAACTTCTTCAGCCGATTCTGCAGCGAGGCGTGAGCCGGGATGAGGGATCGGTAGGTCTCGATTTGTTGCTCAGCGCATTGTGAGACGACTCGTTTCACGCCTTGCTCGCCGAAGGTCTGTTCGACCGCGTGGAGCAAATTCACGGTCAAACCCGCATGGGCATCGGGGAAATGGGACTCGGCGGCAGGCGTCAGAGACCACATTTTGGCTGGCCGCCCAATCGGGCGTTGCTCTTCCTGGTAGGTCACCAGCTTTTGAGCGCGCAACGCGTAGAGATGCTGCCGAACGGCCATGGCGGAGATGCCCAATTGCTCAGCCAAGGCTCCAGAGTCGCTCGGCCCATGCTGCTTGAGCAGGCGCAGGATCGCTTGCCGACTGGGAACCAGATCGGATTTCTTGCGAGCAGCACCGCGTTTTGTCATAGGTCAAATCTTAACGCCACTCGTTTCCAAGGCCAGTCGAATGGCCTGATTCTTTTCTAAAGCCAATACTTTGCCAAATCCCTTGCCAGGCACCATGGCACCGCCTAACCTTTCCAAAAGCAGGAGCTTTCGCAAGTCGGCAGCGCGCGGACAAAATCAAATCGAAGGGCCGGCGTGCGACGCCCAGCCGACGGAGCCGTCGGAGATGACGTGAGCGCGAGTCCAGGAAACGAAAAAGAATCTATGGCTGACATAGTAAATAAATACGCGGAAAGCGTTCCCGGAAAATTTTACGTTGATAACCAGTGCATTGACTGCGACCTGTGCCGGGAAACCGCGCCCGCTAATTTCACACGCAGCGACGACGGCGGCTACTCCTATGTGTTTAAGCAGCCGACGACCCCGGAGGAGGAAGCGCTTTGCAAGGAAGCCCTGGAAGGATGCCCGGTTGAAGCCATCGGGAACAACGGCGAAGGCTGAACGTGATCGGACCAGGACAATGAACTGCCCAGCCAAACCCACGCAAGAAACTGGCGAACCAGAAGCACCCGCGAGAGCCAACGTTCCAAAATGCCTTCGGCGTTTGAAATGCAGTGAAGTGGTGTGGACTGGCGACCTCGTGTCGGACGAACGGCTCGGACTTTAGCCTCGGGAAAGGCCGGGCGGATTTCGCGCCGGCTCGTTTGCGAGATCGATTTACCGGAAGAAAGCGACCGCAAAGTGACAATCGACCTCAAACACAAAACAAAAACAAAACGGAAAAAATAGACGAAACCACCCAAAATCACTACTTACTTGAAAACCTCCTGTGACTGGAGCCATGGCGTGCGCTCCATCATGCGCAAATACAATCTGGCTTACGAAGATCGCGGCATCACCATCAATCCGTTATTCCGCGCGGAGATGATCGAAAAGAGCGGGCAGAGCCTTTCCCCTTGTGTTGAGGTCGATGGACACATGCTGGCCGATGCCAATAAGGACGAAGTGGAAGATTACCTGCTCAAAGCGGGATTGGTGCAACTGACCGCCGCAGTCGCCGATGGGGCAACCGACGGGTCTTGCGACGCGCGTCATCATGAGTAACACCGGACCGTAGACAGAAACTCCGGCTCGTTCAACAACCACTAAACCGTCTGAGGCATTATGACGAAACTCATCTAAATAGCTGAGACCAAGGACATGCCCCCCGGCCAGGCGGCTATGTTGAAAATCAAAGGCCAGAGGATCGCCCTGTTTAATGTCGCGTGAACTTGTTATGACATTGGTAATACCTGCACCCACCGTCTTGGGCCGCTGTTGGGGGGTGACGTTCAAGGCGCCAAGGTCAGCTGCCCTTGGCACGACGCGGATGTCGACCTGTAACCGCCGCTGTTTCGGGAGCGCCAGCGCAGAAGGGCGTGCCGAGTTGCAAAGTCTCGGTCGAAGGCCATGACATTAAAGTCGAAACATAAAAGATCATGAGCACCTCAACAGACACCATCGAGGAACTAGTCCAAAAAACTGGATACAAATACGGCTTCTACACGGACATCGAGACCGAGTCTGCGCCGCCGGGGTTGAACGAGGACATCATCCACTTCATCTCGCACAAGAAGAACGAGCCGGAGTGGCTACTGGAATGGCGGCTCAAAGCTTATCGCCACTGGACGACCCTGCGGGCGCCGACGTGGCAGAAGGCCCATTATCCGCCGATCGACTATCAGGACATTACTTACTTTGTCGCACCCAAGCACCTTGCAGACGGGCCCAAAAGCATGGACGAAGTGGATCCGAAGATTTTGGAGACTTTCGAGAAACTCGGCATTCCTCTGAACGAACGCATGCGGCTGGCGGGCGTGGCGGTGGATGCGGTTTTGGACAGCGTGTCCGTCGGCACCACTTTCAAGAAGCAGCTTGGCGAAAAGGGAGTCATCTTCTGCTCGTTCAGCGAAGCGGTGCAGGAGCATCCGGACATCATCCGCAAGTATCTCGGCTCGGTAGTTCCTTACACGGACAACTTCTACGCCTCGCTCAACTCGGCGGTCTTCACCGACGGTTCTTTCTGTTACATCCCCAAAGGGGTGCGTTGCCCGATGGAGTTATCCACCTATTTCCGCATCAACGCGGCCAAGTCCGGTCAGTTTGAGCGCACGCTCATCATCGCGGAGGAGGGCAGCCATGTGAGTTATCTCGAGGGATGCACCGCTCCGATGCGCGACGAGAACCAACTCCATGCCGCGGTCGTCGAACTCATCGCGCTGGACAACGCCGAAATCAAATACTCGACCGTGCAGAACTGGTATCCGGGCGATGAGAAGGGCAATGGCGGCATCTACAACTTCGTCACGAAGCGTGGCTGCTGCAAAGGGCGCAACTCGAAGATTACCTGGACGCAGGTCGAGACCGGCTCGGCCATCACATGGAAGTATCCGGGCGTCATATTGCAGGGCGACAACTCGGTCGGGGAATTCTACTCGGTGGCGTTGACGAATAATTATCAGCAGGCGGACACCGGCACGAAGATGATCCACATCGGCAAGAACACCCGCAGCACCATCATCTCGAAGGGCATCTCCGCCGGTCACGGCCAGAACAGCTATCGCGGCCTTGTGAAAATGCTGAAGGGCGCGACCAATGCCCGCAACTACTCGCAATGCGACTCGTTGCTCATCGGCGACCAATGCGGGGCGCACACCTTTCCCTACATTGAGGTGAAGAACAGCTCGGCGCGGGTCGAGCACGAGGCCAGCACAACGAAGGTGGGTGAAGACCAAATCTTCTACTGCAACCAGCGCGCCATCTCGACGCAGGACGCCGTGAACATGATCGTCAACGGCTATTGCAAAGATGTGTTCCAGCAACTGCCGATGGAGTTCGCCCTTGAAGCGCAGAAACTCCTCAGCGTGAGTCTGGAAGGTAGTGTGGGCTAAAAAGACTACACGCACCTCAACAACCGATAATTGACAATGAAACAACCCATTCTTGCCATCCAAAACCTAAGCGCCGCCGTGGAGGGCCGGCAGATTCTCAAAGGAATCAACCTCACGATTTATCCCGGAGAGATGCACGCCATCATGGGCCCCAACGGCAGCGGTAAGAGCACGCTTGCCGCGATCCTTGCCGGCCGCGAAGGCTACAACATCACTGGGGGTGAAGTGATATATTGCGGCCAGGATTTGCTTGCACTCGACCCCGAGGAACGCGCCTGCGAAGGCGTGTTTCTCGCCTTCCAGTATCCAATCGAGATTCCCGGCGTGAACAGCACTTACTTTCTCAAAGCTGCCTATAATGAAATTCGCAAGCATCGCGGGCTGCCCGAACTCGACGCCATGGAGTTCCTCACGTTCGTGAAGGAGAAAGTGAAACTCCTCAGCCTGCCGGAAGATTTATTGAAACGGCCGGTCAACTACGGTTTTTCCGGAGGCGAAAAGAAGCGAAACGAAATTTTCCAAATGGCCGTGCTCGAGCCGAAGTTCGCCATCCTCGATGAAACCGACTCCGGCCTGGACATCGACGCGCTGAAAATCGTCGCCCAAGGCGTCACCACCCTGAAACGCCACGACAACGCCCAACTCGTCATCACGCACTATCAGCGCCTGCTCAACTTCATCGTGCCTGATTTCGTGCATGTGCTCTACGACGGCCGGATCGTGAAGTCTGGCGGCAAGGAACTGGCGCTCGAATTAGAGGGGACAGGCTATGACGGGATGATCCACGCCGCCTCCGTGCCCGCCTAAGGCTCGAACCAAATGCCCCCAATGATTGTCACCGAACCCAAACTGCACGGCGCCCTGGCACACCGAGTAACTGAACTTAGCTTAAACCGCACGGAGCCGGCGTTGCTTGAGAGAAGCGCTGATGAGCCGGGGTGGTTGTTGGCGGCTCGAAAGGTAGGCCGCGTGTGCTTCGCCGAACTCGGCCTCCCGACGTTGCACGACGAAGACTGGCGTTTCACCAACGTGGCGCCTATCGCCAGGATGGGGTTTAAGCCAGTGTTAGAACCGGGGCACCAAGGCGTTACGGAAAAGGTGCTGAGTCAATTTCCTTTCACCGCACTGGCGGGCGGTCAGCTCGTCTTCGTCAACGGGCAGTTCGTGCCGGAATTGACATCCCTCGCGCCACTGCCGGAAGGCGTGAAGGTGATGAGCCTCGCCGCCGCGCTGGCCACTGAGCCTGCGCTGGTGGAGCCGCACCTGTGCCGCTATGCCCACGCGGACTCGAACGCCTTCACCGCGCTGAACACCGCCTTCTTCCAGGACGGCGCGTTCGTTCACGTGCCGGCGGGCAACGCCGTGGCCGAGCCGATTCGCCTGCTTTTCGTCTCCACCGCCAAGGACCACGGCACCACCGCGCACCCGCGTAACCTGATCGTGGCCGGGCGCGACAGCCGGTTCACCGTCATCGAGAGCTACGTGAGCCTCAACGATACGGCTTATTTTACCAACTCCGTCACCGAGCTTGTCGCCGGTGAAAACGCGGTCGTTGAACACTTGAAATTCCAGGATGAGAACCAGCAGGCATTCCACATCGCGACCGTCGCGGCGCACTTTGGGCGCGCGAGCAACGTGGCCACCCACTCGATTGCGTTCGGTGCGAAACTCTCACGCACTAACATTTATGCCACGCTCGCCGGCGAGGGTTTGGAATGCATCCTCAATGGCCTCTACCTCACGCGCGGCGAGCAACTCGCCGACCACTACATGGTGGTCGACCACGCCCAGCCGCACGGTGCGAGCCATGAGTATTTCAATGGGATTCTCGCTGACAAATCAAAAGGCGTTTTTCACGGCCGCATACTCGTCCGCCCGGGCGCAAAAAAGACCAATGCCAAGCAGACGAACAAAAACCTACTGCTCTCGGATGACGCGACTGCCGACACCAAGCCTCAGCTCGAAATTTACGCCGACGACGTGAAATGCACGCACGGTGCGACCATCGGGCAGTTGAATGACGAGTCCATCTTCTACCTGCGCGCCCGCGGCATTCCGCTGGAGAAGGCGCGCCGCATGTTGATCCACGCCTTCGCTGGAGAGATCATCGACCGCGTTCGCTGCGTAGCCGTACGACAGGAGCTGGACCGGCTGGTATGGGCCCGCTTGGAACAAAACCAACAAATCGTGATCAACCCATAATGTACGACGACCTGACAGAGCTTTATCAACAGCTTCTCCTCGACCATAGCAAGAGTCCGAGGAACTTCCGCGTGTTGCCCGACGCCAACCGCATCGCGCAGGGCACCAATCCCATCTGCGGGGATAACTACACCCTCTACGCTAGGATGGAAGGCGACGTGGTGCAGGAACTCACCTTCCAAGGCTCCGGCTGTGCGATTTCCAAGGCCTCGGCGTCGCTGCTCACCGAAAGTCTCAAAGGAAAGACCAAGGCCGAGGTGAAGGTGATGTTTGACAAAGTCCGCGACATGATTACCACGGGTCATATCGACAGTGATTTGGGCAAAGTGACCGCGCTAACCGGCGTCCACAAATTTCCCGCGCGTGTGAAGTGCGCCATCCTGCCGTGGCACGCGGTGGCGGCGGCAGTAGAAGGCAGAGGCGAGACCGTTTCAACCGAATCCGAAAAGGAGTAACTATGAACTCGAACGAACCGATAACTCTCACCCGCGACGTTGAAGGGACGGTCGTTCCTGTCGGCACCAAAGTCATCCTCCAGAAAGGCGAGCTGGCCCACATTACTCAATCGCTTGGTGGCAGCTATACCATCGTCGTCAACGGAAACATGTTCCGACTGGCCGATAAAGACATCGATGCACTCGGCTTTGAAGTCGCCCCCAAACCAGCCAGCCCCACCGGTCAGCGTCGGACGCTTGAGGAGTTGGAGAAAGAAGTTTGGAGCCAGCTTAAGACCTGCTACGACCCGGAAATCCCTGTCAATATTGTGGACCTTGGTCTCGTTTATAACTGCGAGCTAACCCCCATTGCGGAGACCAGTTCTTATCGGGCGGACCTGAAGATAACGCTCACGGCCGCCGGTTGCGGGATGGGGCCAGCACTTTCCTCGGATGTGACAACCAAGCTTCTGGCCCTGGATGAAATCACCGAAGCCAACTGTGAGGTGGTGTTTGACCCAACGTGGCACCAATCAATGATGTCAGACGCGGGCAAACTCCAGCTTGGGCTGCTTTAACCCCAGTCCATGACGATCAACTGGCAAAAGATTCGAGAAGACTTTCCCGCGCTGCACCAGGAGGTGAACGGGCATCCGCTCGTTTACCTCGACAACGCCGCCACCAGTCAGAAGCCGCGCGCCGTCATCGACGCCCTAGTTCACTACTACGAGCGCGACAACGCCAACGTGCATCGGGGCATCCATGAATTGAGCAATCGCGCCACTGCCGCGTTTGAAGCCGCCCGCATTCGCGCCGCGCAATTCATCAACGCCCACAGCGCAGATGAAATTATTTTTACCCGCGGCACCACCGAGGGCATCAACCTCGTCGCCAACTCCTGGGGCGGCAAGAACCTCAAACCCGGCGACCATATCTTGCTGACCGAGATGGAGCACCACAGCAACATCGTGCCGTGGCAGCTTCTGGCCGAACGCACCGGCGCCAAGCTCGTTTACCTCCCGATCATCGGCGGTGACGAGGGCCTGCTCGACCTCGCCAAGCTCGATTCGCTCCTCACGCGTGACGTGAAGATCTTGGCGGTGGTGCATATCTCGAACTCGCTCGGCACCGTCAACCCGGTTGCCGAAGTCTGCGAGAGCGCGCGCAAGCTCGGCATCATCACGCTGGTCGATGCAGCTCAGAGCGTCGGTCACTTGCCCATAGATGTGCAGGCCATCGGCTGCGATTTCCTCGCCTTCTCCGGCCACAAGATTTGCGGCCCGACCGGCATCGGCGTGCTTTACGGGCGTGGCGAAGTGCTTGAAGCCATGCCCCCGTGGCACGGCGGCGGCGAGATGATTCTCGAAGCGGGCTACTTCAAAACCACCTACAAACATGCGCCGCACAGGTTCGAGGCTGGCACGCCCGACATATCCGGCCCCATCGGCCTGCACGCGGCGATGAACTACCTCGACGCTCTCGGTTGCGAGAACATCTGGCGCCACGACCAGGAACTCGCACGCCACGCCTACACGAGACTTTCTGAAATCAAAGGCGTGCGTCTGTTTGGCCCCAAAGTGGGGCGCGCCGGCGTGGTGAGTTTCCTCCTTGATGGCGTGCATGCGCACGATGTGGTGACCGTGGCCGACCAGTGGGGCGTGGCCCTGCGCGGCGGGCATCACTGCACGCAACCATTGATGCGAAAGATGGGTGTCGAGTCCACCGCGCGTGCGAGCTTTTACTTCTACAACTCCGAAGCCGAAGTGGATCGCTTGATCGAGGTGGTGGCCGAGATTCAACGGTTTTTCGGCGTCTGAATCAAAAATCTATGACTACAACCACACACTCGACCGGACCGCACAGCACGATGGCCCAAGTGCTCGAAGCCTATCCCGGCGCGCGCCGCGCACTTTTCCGCCGCTATCACATCGGCGGCTGTGGCAGTTGCGGCTTCCAGCCAGACGAAACGTTGGCGGACCTATGCGGGCGGAAGGAACTGGACGTTAGCGAGGTTGTCGCCCACATCCAAAGCAGCCACCTGGCAGACAAGGAACTGGAGATCTCGCCGAAAGATGTCGCGGAACGCCGAACCCGTGGCGACAAGGTTCTGTTGCTCGACATCCGCTCGCGTGAGGAATGGGAAGCGGCGCGAATCCACGGAGCCGAATTTATGGAACAGGCCCTCGTGCAGCAGCTCATGGCTCACCCGGACCCGGAGAGCCTGTTGGTCATCTACGACCACAGCGGACAGCAAAGTTTAGACGCCGTCGCTTACTTCGCCGGGCATGGTTTCAACAACGCCCGTTATCTGCGTGGCGGCATCGACGCCTGGTCACAAGAGGTTGACCCGACGGTTCCACGGTATCGGCTGGAAGCGGACAGCGGTGACCGCCCGGCGGCTTCCTCGAATCCCAATGGCGTAATACTTGAAAATCCAAGCGTTGTCGTATTTGAAAGCTGATGCAGGTTATAGCTCCGCGTTCCCAATCGCTATATGAACGACGAGTTAGAAAAAAGAATTCTGGCGGCCGTGAATGATCCACGCAACCGGGGCGAGTTCGCCGATGCTGATGCGGTGGGTAGCGTCGGCAACGCTGGTTGCGGCGACATGCTGCGGGTGTGGGTCAAGTTCAAGGAGGAAAACGGACGTAAAATCATCGACAAGGCCACATTCCAGGCATTCGGTTGCGAAACGGCCATCGCTGCGGCGAGCTTGGCCATGGAACTGATCCGCGGCAAGACCCCCGAAGAAGCGCTGAAGCTTTCGGGCGAAGACTTCGCGCAAGACCTCGGACCGCTGCCGCCCACGAAGGTGCATTGCACGCAGCTTGTGGAAGCCGCCCTTCGCTCCGCGCTCGAACCTGCGTCGTCACAATCTAGAGACCCGGTGCCACCGAAATCGACTTCGGTCGGGAATCTGGACGAAAGCTTGTCCCGCCCACCGGGCCAACGCGTCCGCGTCGTCCTGCTAAAGAACGATCCACCGCAGAAATGAGTTTGTCCGGACAGCTTCAAGATTCCTTCGGTCGGATCATGCACGACCACCGTGTCCCGAAGCGCTCATCAATGCCTTCATGACGCTGCAATGGAAAATTGATGAGCAGAAGCACACCGGCCCGAACCGCGCCCGCCACCTCGACCCGAACGCGCCGAATGAGTTTGCTGTGCCTCAGTTCGGAGAACACGACCTTGATCCTCCCAGCAATCTCCAAGTATGGCATCCACCCCGCCACGGACATGACCGTGCCGTGATCGCCGTGGAATCCGGCACCTACCGCTTTCAATCAAAGCGCTGAACCACCCGAATGTTCTCCGCCACGCACATCGAAAACCCGGATGTCATCCTCATTGGCAGCGGGATCATGGCTTCCAATCTCGGCGCGATGCTCAAGCGCCTCGATCCGCGTCTTTCCATCCAGCTCTATGAAGTCACCGATGGCCTCGCGCAGGA
>Ga0335394_10011499_pt1 | contig 9987 bp, 9 predicted proteins | sample MAT03_FD_205741 | JGI IMG/M metagenome (GOLD analysis project Ga0335394, IMG submission 205741) | Freshwater microbial communities from Lake Fryxell liftoff mats and glacier meltwater in Antarctica - MAT-03 (spades assembly) (version 2) ...
GAGGTGACCACCGTGATCCATTGCTCGAAAGATTACTTCGTTGGCATGGATGTCCAGCCGCTTAACACGTTCTCCGTGCACATTGGTATCATCCGTCATCCCTAGCACGTCATTGAGCCCCGCCCTACGCACATCCCGCGCAAGAATCCGAAGCGCTAACGTGAAATCTCGTAACAGGTGCGAGAACTCACCCGTTGAGTGAGGGTGCATAGCCGCTTCCTCGGTGATGTGTCGCTCAATGGTTATAAGCTTGGATATCTTTAGGAACGGCATGGTTCAGTCCGCGTCCTGGCGTACACTAAGAACTGGACAAGGGGCTTTGCGGAGTACACGTTCCGTAGTGCTTCCAAAAAGGAAGTGCTCAAGACCACTGCGTCCATGCGTTCCAATGGCAATAATGCTAATGCTCTTTTCCTTGGCGTAGTTGCAGATTTCATCAGAAGCTCTTCCCTTGCGGACGGTGCTTACAACTTCGAAGCCATCGGCCGTAAGTGCCGTTGCGAGCACTTCGAGCTCTTTTTCGGCATTCTTTTGAAGTTCTTGCTCGATATCAGCAAAACCCACCTGAGCATAACTCCAGTCGGCCGGATATACAACGGGCTCAACGATGTGTATGAGGTGGAGCGTTGCGTTGGTTCCGCGTGCCACTTCTTTAGCAAGAGCAAGAGCCGTGCCTGCGTTGGTAGAAAAATCCGTGGGTACAAGAAGGGAGGAGACGGTAAGCATGGCTTTTACTAGTTTGTTTGTGTTAACGCAATGTAGCAAACCACCCGATTCACTCAACTATACTTATGATTCTATCTGTGCAGTTCACCAAAATCTTTGTTTTCGGGCTTTTTATAGCATTACCGTTTGCTTCCACCCTCGCCAATGCCCAGCAGTGCTCAGACAGCTGGCCTGCCACAGCGTCCAACCCAAAGGATGCCCGGGCGTGGTTTGGCCGTGCTTTTGAGGCCACGTTGCAAAGCAACGACAAAGCAGCTTGGCAGGCGTTTGTACAGGGTTTGGCGGCCGTGCCCGACGCAAAGCCCTATATCTACGCCTCACTAGCCACTTCACGCTTTGGTCAAGCATTAGATGACCCCTCCTCAGGCGCCGTGGAAATCCTCAAAGACGTGGTCCGCAACCCAGACGCAAACGGGACGCTCCTAGCAATGGCGTACGAGCGCCTAGGTGCCATTATGGAGAAATCTGAACGGGTAGACGACGCAATTGAGCTGTACAATAAGATTGGCGCCCTTGTGGAATGGCGGATTGTTGGCCCTTTCGACAATGTTTCTGGCTCTGGTTTCGATAAATCTTTTGGTCCAGAACGTACAGATGATACAAATGCCGTATACAAAACAGCCAATGGTGGAGAGATTAGGTGGCAAACCCCGCCTGATCAGCGCATCGACAGGTGGATAGACATGACGTATTTTGCCTCCAACCACAGGGGACAGTTTTACGCAGTGACGTATCTGAAGTCGCCTCTCAAACAACGTGTTCAATTGCGACTAGGCACGTCTGGTTCATTCAAGGTTTTTGTAAACGACTCTTCAATTCGTGAAGAGTTTGAAGAGCGCAATAATGACCTCGACACATACATCACTGAATGTTGGATCAACGAGGGATGGAATAAAATACTTGTAAAGGTTGGCGCGAGCGACCTAGACAGGTGCAACTTCCTTCTTCGTATCACCGATGAACGAGGAGTACAGATTAAAGGTCTCGCAACATCAACTAGACCGCAGCAATACACTGCGCTGGCACCAAATGCACGAATAATCGAGAATGAAAACGTTGCATTCTTTAAGCAACGCATTACAAGTCAGCCGATGGCGCTAGAGAACTATCTCTTCCTGGCAGAAACACACCTACGTAACGACCAAGCCGATGAAGCAATCGCCGTGTTACGTAACGCGCGCAACGTAGCACCGGGTTGTATGCTGCCTGACGTACTGATGCTGGAGGCGTATACACGGAGCGGACGCTCAGACGACTACTCATCTACGATGGAGCAGTTGTCTACCGCTGCACCCACACTTCCACTATCAGTTAATTATCGCTACGGACTTGCCATAGCTCAAGATAGAAGTGATGAGGCAGATAGTATTCTAGCCGTGATGAGATCAATGGACTCAACTAGCAGGATTGTTCTTGACGCCACATTGCTACGAGCGCAACGCAAGACCGATATACAGAGTTTCTCGACGCTCATTAGGCAAGCCTTTGAGAAACATCCCGAATCGTATCTCTATGCTTCGCTCTATGCTGCCCTACTTCAGAAAGAGACGAAGTCCTCCGAAGAGTCGATGAGGATACTGAAACGGCACATCGCTGTTAATGCAACGCACCGTGGCCTCGAACTTCTTGCTCGGTACTATTCTGAAGATGGCAACATGAAGGCGGCCTTGGAAACATATAACAGACTCTTTGTACTGAGTCCAATGGGAAGCTTCTATCATTCGCAGATTGCCGACATCTACATTTCGAAAAATGATTGGAATGAGGCAATCAAATCAATAGATCGGGGAATTGCGATTGCACCCAACATCAGTGCGTTTTGGTACAAGCGTGGACTCGTATTAAAGAACGTTGGCCGTATCCCAGAAGCCACGCGCAACCTTGAACAAGCGCTAGCAATCGATCCCGACAACTTTGATGCTCGAGAGTTCATCAGAGAGTTGCAGGGGAAGCCCCATCCGTTTACGTATATCCCATCTGACGACATAGAGGAAGTGATTCGAACTGCGCCTAGTGCATCGGCATATCCTAGTGCTGGATCTATTTATCTCTACGACTCCAAGAAGCGAGTGGTCTATAGTGGAAGCAGATGTGAAGTTCAGACAGAATGGGTAGCTCGTGTGTTTACAACCAGTGGCATCGACGATTTTAAAGAGGTTGGCCTCAATGCTAACAGTAGTGTTGTTGTAGAAAAGGCCGTTGTACGCAAGCCAAACGGCAGAGAGATTCCTGCCGATCGTGGCAACACTCAACTCGTTTTCAAGGGGATTGAGCCAGGCGACTTCATAGTAGTACGTTATCGTTATATCGAGGCGGACAATGGGCGACTTGGCCAGTATTTCTCCGACGCATATTCGTTCAACGGACACCTCCCACGTCTTCACTCTGTGTATTCGTTACTTGCTCCGGAAGGCACACCATATAACTGGTTGGCCTACGGGTTATCTTCCGAGATGGTAGTTACCAAGAACGCCTTTGGTGAGCTGGCACGGTGGGAGTCTCGTAACCAGCCCGCAATCGAACACGAAGATGGCATGCCCTCCCTTGGTGATATAGATGCGCGAGTTGAAATTTCGAGTATTCCCAACTGGGAAGAGATCATTTCTTGGTACCATGACATTTCACATTCAAAGACACGTCATACAGCAGAAGTGGGTGAGCTTATGGACTCGCTCTTCCCGCGCACCGGGGCGTACTCGCGCGAGGAAATTATTGCCGGTGTCTATCGCTTCATTACCAAAGAAATCCGATACAGCTACGTTTCTTTCCGTCAGTCGGGCTTTGTACCACAGAAGGCCGACAGAGTGCTCAACACTCGCATTGGCGACTGCAAGGATGTTGCAACGTTGTGCATCTCGATGTTAGCAGAACGTGGCATTGCGTCTCACTACATGTTGGTTATGACAAACACCTCACCCTTTCAGCGCAAGACCCTTCCCGGCATTCCGTTTGATCACGTTATTGTCACCATACCTGGAGACTCGCTTCCTACGTTTCTTGACTTAACGGCAGATAATTTCCCAATCGGCAGCGTGCCACAGGCCGATCGCAACGCCATGTCTCTTGTCATTCGTCGGGGACTCAGGGAACCAAACTATCTCAGTGCACAGTTCTTCCGCCGTAACACACATTCAGTTGTAACAGATGTTACAATCAAAGAAGACCTGTCTGCCCTCATATCACAAACATTTATCGAGACTGGTGCCGGCACGCAATTCTATCGTGCGGCTTGGAAAGAACGTACCGATGCAGAACGCGATAAGGGAATCGTTGAAATGTTGAGCGAGGAATTTCCAGATGTTGAGCTCCTTTCCGTAGAAGTAGATGATCTAGACTCGCTACGTCCCACCGTGCGTTATGCTATCACATATAACGTTCCGAACTACGTGATGGAGGCAGGGGGCTTCTTGATTGCACGTCTACCGTGGCAAAACCCCTTAGAGCCAATGGCCGCATTGTCCTATGACAAACGGCGTCAGCCAATTGATGCATCTTTCTATCACGACTCTACAATGGAAACCGTAACGATGAACGTGCCTTCGGGCTATGTAATATCAACGGAAAAGGGTTCTGAATTTGTTTCCGTCCCTCAAGTTACATACGCACGGCACTTCACGTCATCGCCTTCAAAGCTCACAGTTACGAGAAACGTTGCGAACAACAAGCGCATTGTTCTACCTGATGAATACGCCACATACAAAACTGAATACAACCGCATGGTGAAGGAAGATCGCAGGTCTATCCTTTTTATGCCTAAAGGGACAGTGGTAAAAATTCCTAAGCGGAGCACCCGGTGAGTTCATTTGGATACCCTCAAAGAGTGGTCTGCTTAACAGAAGAAACAACAGAGACTATTTACACGTTGGGCGCCGAGAGCTGCATCGTTGGAATCTCTGGCTTTACCGTGCGCCCCGCACGAGCGCGCAAGGAGAAGCCAAAGGTTTCAACATATCTTGATGCGAAGTTCGACGAGATACTTGCGCTCCGCCCTGATGTTGTGTTTGCATGGTCGGATCTTCAGGCCGACATCTCTGCAGAACTCATACGCAGAGGCGTAGATGTAGTGTGCTTCAACCAACGATCGGTTGACGGTATCCTTGCCATGATTATCCGGCTGGGTGCCATCATTGGTCATGCGTCCGCTGCCGAAAATTATGCTTCGTTTCTTCGCAAACGTGTGGATGATGTTGCTGAACGTTGCTCGCAAAGAGAGCGAATGCCACGAGTGTATTTTGAGGAGTGGTATAACCCTCTAATCACTGGAATCTGTTGGGTAAGCGAGATCATCGAGATCTGTGGTGGCATTGATGTGTTTGCTGAGAACCGACAATACCCAAACGCAAAAGAACGCATCATTGCAGATACCATGGAGCCCCTTCGCAGAGACCCAGATATTATGCTGGCATCGTGGTGTGGGAAGATGGTAAAGCCCGAGCGGATACTTGCGCGTGATGGTTGGGCAAATTTCCGACCACACAGAACCGGCTTCTTGCGCGATATTCCTTCGCCAATCATTCTACAGCCGGGTCCAGCAGCACTCACAGATGGCTTAGACGCCGTTATGAACGTTATAGATCAATGGGAAGAGGTTGGTAGACCATGATGCACCTTTCACACTCAGATGCACCGTTTGATGCTGTGATCTGCCTCAATGGAAACATACCACAGAGGGAGACTTTTGAACATCTCATCGATCGTCCACTCGTCGCAGCAGATGGTGCGGCAACGGTACTGTTTCGGGCCGGCATTATACCCGAATATGTTGTTGGGGACTTTGATTCTATTAGCCAAGATGTTTTGGCGGCACTTCGCCCGATTTCTGAATTTGTTGTAGAAACGGACCAAGAGACCAACGACTTTGAGAAGGCCCTTGTCTTTGCAAAAACAATGTTGTGGAGCAGGTTGTTAGTACTTGGTCTTCATGGCGGAGACCTCGAGCACACGCTCAACAACTGGTCGGTGATGATGCGTTTTGGTCAAGACCTCTCAATCGTAGCTCTTGATCAGCGCCGGTTTGCAATCCCCATCTACCAAAGTTTTGTGTACGCTGCCCAGGTGGGTGAACTTGTTTCGATTATTCCACAGCCCACGGCGCGCCTCACCACAACCGGTCTACACTGGGCCCTCACGCAAGAGGACCTAACTCTAGGCATACGGGAGGGGGCTCGTAACAGAGCCACCGATACGTCTGTCAGCATCCACGTCCACAGCGGAGCCCTGCTCTTCTTTTGTGATGCTGACTTACCTCTTGCTCCCGTGCTAGCTGGAGGGGCTATATTTGATGATTCAACAATTGTACCTGATGGGAAGAACGATGCGTAGAGATATCACAACATGGTGGAGTCCAAATCTCAATAAGAACATGGAGATCTGTGCATACGGGCACTTCGGCACAACCCTTCTCATGTTCCCAAGCGCTGCCGCTGACTATCTAGAATACGAGCGGTTCCTTCTGATCGAATCAATTGCCCCCTTCATAGAGGCCGGTAAGGTAAAGGTGTACTCCATCAATAGCATCAACAGCGAAGCCTGGCTTAATGACAAGATGGACGGTCGGGCAAAATCCATTCGGCATCAACAATACAACAACTATGTTGTTGAAGAAGTAGTGCCGTTCATCTTCCGCGATTGCGATGGACAGGTACCAATCATTACGAGCGGCGTATCTCTTGGTGCACTCCATGCTGCCAACTCGTTGTTCCGGCGGCCAGATGTTTTCGACGGCACCATTGCTATGAGTGGCATCTACGATCTCAAGGAATACGCTAAGGGTTACTTTGATGAGGACTGCTACTTCAACTCACCGATGGACTACTTGCCAAATTTGACTGATGCGTATTGGTTAAACCTACTGCGATCAAAACACCACATACACGTGTTATCAGGTACCGGAAATTATGAAGACCCTAATGCCACTATTTCCCTCGGCAATGTACTTTCTGCCAAAAGTATTCCGCACCAAATAGATATATGGGGCTCCGAATACACACACGACTGGCCAACGTGGCGCGCAATGTTGCCACATATCATCGGATCCAAATTCTGAATCGGGTAGCCCTTTCGCTATCTCGCCTCCTCCCCAAATCTTTCATTGGTTGCAAACCAGCCACGCCGGCCAAACGACGAGAAACTCTGCATAAGGATGTCGTCTTCGCTGAGATCTTCTGTAAGTGGCAAAGGGTGTGGGTATACTACGTCGAACACATGACTAAAGAGGAGGTAGTTAACAACGTGAACGTGGTAATACACATCATCTTCGTTGATGATGTCTTCTGACAGAACAATTGCCGATATCTCGTATTGATCTCCGTTCTTTACTATGTCGCAGTTGTACACTACATCACCCGTCCAACTACGCGCAAACGTTAACACGCCATCATCTATCGCTATGTCCCACTTCTCATCCATCGTCTTCGCCCGATATAACACGCCCCTATCGGGCAAGTCACGCATTGTAGACGGGTAGGAGATATTTACTTCTATCTGTACGGCGCCCGGTGGACGTTTCCCGTAGAGATGAGACCCGTCCGATGCTCGCAGTGCCGTGAATTGTTCTGCTGAATCAGACTGATTAGCTGTGGATACCATCGTTGTTGCAATTGCGCGGCAATCAAAAACACGGATCCCCCATGGATTGTCGTCTGCCTCAATCCAGCGGGGCTCCATCGAAGAGTCAATATTGTTCATCCACAAATTTAGCGATGAGTTTCTGTTCCATTCAACACCGGTGTTGCATTGCTGCCTCGTGAGGTCCTAATCGCCGCAATGGCCAATCGTTGCACCTCTTCTGCCAGATCATGCAGGGGGCTTGCTGCTTCGGGTTCAATAAAACCAAGGTCGTCCAAAAGCCGCAACCACAGCTTCACCAGACGCACGTTGGTGTTTACATCGTATAAACATGCACGAAACACCTCACGAGACGGGGCACCAGCAGCTCGCTCCGTCCACGCTCCCAAATCCGAGGCGGCATCAAATAAACGTCGGTGCACATCAAGAGCGTGCCCAGCCCCCTGACCCTGCATCCATATACTTGCAACCCTAAGCGTTAACTCGTATGACCTCTGTTGAAGGGGCGTTCCCATCGTAAACTCCGTTATTGGTGAATGGTATATGGTGGCTGTGCACCCAACACCGGAAAACGTGACGAGTTGCACTCGCTGCGCTCGCAGCTACAACCGCTTCTCCGTTATCAGCAATTCGTAATTCGTAATTCGTAATTTGCGCCATGTCCATCCTCCGTCTTCCTGTTCTCGACAACCGAATTGTTGCTCAGCCCCCTGCCCCATCTAATGGGTTAAAAGTATATGTAGAGACGTATGGCTGTGCGATGAATACGGCTGATTCAGAAATCGTAATGGGTGTAATGGCATCGGAGGGTTACGCCTCTACAGATGTGCCGGATGATGCGGATGTGATCTTGCTTAATACGTGTGCAATACGAGATAATGCAGAGAAACGTATTCATGAGCGATTGGATCATCTAAAATATTACAAGAAGAGAAATCGCGATCTGGTAGTGGGCGTGTTGGGATGTATGGCAGAACGCCTGCGTTCTTCGTTGCTTGATACCAAGCTAGTGGACATCGTAGTGGGGCCAGATGAATATCGCAGAATGCCGGGCCTTGTAGAAGATGCACTTGGCGGAGACAGATCTACGGCTGTAAAACTTTCGCGTGTTGAAACGTACGATGACATAGTGCCTCTCCGCACCGAAGGTGTGTCTGCGTGGGTGTCTATCATGCGTGGGTGTGACAAGTTCTGCACGTTCTGCGTTGTTCCGTTTACGCGCGGCAGAGAACGTTCACGCGCACTTCAGAGTGTTGTTGATGAAGCAAAGGGGCTATGGGATAGTGGCTTTAGGGAGATTACCCTACTCGGACAAAATGTAAACTCGTATCGTGATGATGTATCGGGTCATGACTTTTCCGACCTACTAGCATATATAGCACGTGCTGTACCGCAAATGCGGATACGTTACTCCACGTCTCACCCACAAGACATGTCAGACAAGCTCATCAACACCATGGCCGAGCACGATAATATTTGCAAGTACATACATCTTCCTATTCAGTCGGGCTCCAACCGCATTCTCGAGCTCATGAATCGCACGTACACTGTTGAACACTATCTCGGCAGAATTGAGCGCATTAAGAAGATCATGCCTCATGCCGGCATTAGCACTGACATTATTTCTGGTTTTTGTACTGAGACTAACGAAGATCATCAGCTTACGTTAGATGTTGTGCGGGAAGTACGCTACGAGCTTGCCTATATGTATGCTTACTCGCCGCGTGAGAACACAAAGGCATGGAAAATGGGGGACGATGTACCTGATGAAGTGAAGAGTCAGCGTCTAGCAGAAATCATCGAGCTTCAGCGCCGGCTTGCTAATGAGGTAAACCAACACGATGTGGGCCAGACACACTCCGTGCTTGTAGAGGGGCCTAGTAAACGCTCCTCCATGCAATGGAAGGGCCGCACAGACACCAACAAGCTTGTGGTATTCCCTCACGAGGACACACGAGGGTATGTTGTAGGTAGTCTGGTGGACGTACGCATCAATAGCGCAAATACAGCAACGTTGCACGGTGTGTTGGTTTAGAGTTGCACCACGAAACGCACGTCCTGCATAATATCACTGGGCGCCACAGTGACACACAAACACTCTGCCGAAACGATACTCACCAAAGAGGACTCCACCAGGTTTTAGCCTTTCAAGCCCCTGCCAGGTAGTGTTTTTCCATACTGTCCTCAAAAGCTTTGAAGCTAAGATTGTCACAAAACTTCTCAGACGCGCTGAGGTCTTTTACGCCAAGGCTTAGCGAATACGCTCCCACTTCTATGTTGATATATCACTTAGCAAGTTTGCTTTCTATCCGGACTAACATTTCAAGTTGTTTTGCTTGACTTTCAAAAAGAATCTTGATTTGTTCTTCAAGGAGAAGATCAATTTTCTTGTGCAGACTTCTAAGTTCTAATTCTGCCTTGAGGTTAATCAAGTAATCGTTCTCACCGCGCTTCCTGTCCTTTTCTTCCTTACGGTTTTGGCTCATCATAATGATTGGTGCTTGCAGGGCTGCAATTGCTGACAACACCAAGTTCATTAGGATAAACGGATACGGGTCGAATTCAAAAGATACCGGCGAAAGCGTGTTGTATACAATCCAGATTGAAAGAACCACTGCAAATAGAATAATGAACTTCCAGCTACCACCAAATGCAGCAACCTTGTCCGATATGCTGTCGCCGGTACTGATCACT
>Ga0335394_10011502_pt1 | contig 9986 bp, 6 predicted proteins | sample MAT03_FD_205741 | JGI IMG/M metagenome (GOLD analysis project Ga0335394, IMG submission 205741) | Freshwater microbial communities from Lake Fryxell liftoff mats and glacier meltwater in Antarctica - MAT-03 (spades assembly) (version 2) ...
GTCATCGGTATCTCCTCGCAAACGGGCTGCTGCAGATGGCTGAGCCGCGATATCACCAGTCTAGCGCCATGCGACAATGCCCTTGCATCCGATCAGATCGCTATGCTCCACCTGGATTCAATCAGCGCGTTGGCGATGTGGAGAAACGGATGATCGAAGATCGTTATTTCATCGAGCCGGCGGTATGGCGTGTGGACGAGGCTGCCTTGCGTCAGGTACGCACGGCCGTATTCATCGTCGAACAAAAAGTGCCGGAATCAGAAGAATGGGATGATGATGATCTGGTCGCCGAACACGTGTTAGCGCGGCTACCAGATGGCACGCCGATCGCCACGGGGCGGCTAACTGCCGATGGTCGAATCGGACGCATGGCGGTGATTGCTCGCTGGCGCGGACAAGGTGTCGGCGCATCGCTGCTGCGCTTCTTGCTAGAGCGCGCACAAGCGCACGGCATTCGCCATCTCAAATTGCATTCGCAAGTGCAAGCCATCCCGTTTTATGCGGGCTTCGGCTTTAGTCCGAGTGGCGAGCGCTTTGTCGAGTGCGATATCCCACATCAAACCATGGTGCGCGAACTACCGGCAGCCGCGCCTCTGCTACCACCCAAAACCACGCCAACCGCTGTCAACGCACTGGCCAAGCGCCTCAGCGCTGAACGCGCGGGTGATTTACGTGATGTCACACTCGAACTGATCGGCAGCGCTCACCACGACCTGTGCATCTACACGCGCGATCTGGAACCTGCGATCTATGACGATCAGGCTGTGGTGGATGCCATCCGCCAAGTGGCCCTGTCCGGACGTAATGCGCAGGTGCGCATCTTGCTGCAAGACACCACGCGCGCGCTGCGTGACGGTCACCGTGTATTGGATTTGACGCAGCGCTTGTCCAGCATCGTGCACCTGCGCCGACCCGCCAACGAGGATCAGCAATACCCAAGCGCCTTTGTGCTCACCGACAGTGGTGGATACTTTTTCCGCACCTTTGGCGATCGCTTCGAAGGCGAGGGCGATCTCTACTACCCACCGCGTCGTGACGAGATCAAGCGCTACTTCGATGAAGTTTGGGAACGCGCCGAACAGCCGACGGAAGTGCGTAGATTGGGTCTCTGATGGCAAATCCGCGCCGAATCACGCGTGTTCGGCCGGGTTAACACGAACGCTGACCACCCAGCGACCACGCCAGGGCAGACGCTTGCCCACCTGATCGGCCAACGCCGCTGTGCGCAGTTCAGCCAAGCAGGTAGAATCCTAGGTCGCGCCGACGTAGCTCAATTGGTAGAGCACCTGATTTGTAATCAGGCGGTTGGGGGTTCAATTCCCTTCGTCGGCACCAGTTCGACCCATTTACGCCTGCGCAGACGCGGCACGGCGAAATGAAGATCGGACGCAGATGGCGGGCGCTCAGGCCTTCTTTTCTATCTGCTTGACCATTCCCGACAAGCCGCTTGCGAGTGCGAATGCCTCAAATCCGAGCTTGGTCAGGATATAGGCCGCGGCGGCGCTGCGTTCGCCAGTGTTGCAGTAGCACACATAGGATTTGTCGCGGTCCAGTTCCGGCGCTAGCTCGCGCAGCCGGTAAAGCGGCATATTGATCGCCCCCTTGATGCCACGCTCTTCGAACTCTTCGGGCAAGCGCACATCGATCACGCCTGCGCCTTGGCGCACGAGAATCGAGGCCTTGGCCGGTGTGGTCCAATCAACGGTTGGCTGCTTCAGTAGTTCGCTGAAATCGCTTTTACGCAGCCGCATCAGCTTGCCGTCTTTCATCATGGTGACCGAGGCATTGCGTACTGAATTCGATAGCAGCGCGTCTTCGCCAAAGGAATCACCGCGCACCAGATAGGCGACGACCGCCGGCTCGCCGTCGCCGGCTTGGCTGACGCTCGCCGCGCCATCCTTGATCACATAGAAGTAATCGCCATCGCCGCCTTCTTGGACAATCACTTGATCGCGCGTTACCGAGATTTCCTCGAAGCGTGAAAACAGGCGCTCAAGATTTCCGGCCGGCACTTTGCGCAGCGCGTTGTTCTGCAACAAGCGGAACACCCAGCGGTTGCCGTCTGGATCTGGGTCCAGCAGTTTGAAGTTGCTCGATCGCGTGAGTTGATCAAAGGTGATCAGCTTTTCGAGAAAGCGCCGATCCATCGACACCACGGTCGCCACCAGCGATTCCACCGTCGCGGTGAAGCGTCGCGGCATCAAATCGCCGATGGGATAGCGCCCCTGCAGCGAATCGGCGCTGATGTCCTTGCGTTTGCCGTCCGGGTAATCGGCGCCGATCAGACCGCTTAGCAAATAGCACGTTGTTTCGTCGACATCTCCAGCCCGGAACAACACATGGCGATGTCCAAATTCCTCCGACTCTGCCTCGTTGGCGATCACTTCCAAGTGCTCGGGCCGCAGCGAGTCGAGCGGATAGAGATGTTTGAGCAGACTGGCTTCGATCGACATGGCAACACCCGCGCGCGTGATGATCTGAATATATACCGCGATGGGTCGTGATGTGCCGCGCCGGTGCTGCGTGGAGAGTCGAGTTGGCCCGAGAGCGAGATTAAAAGTTCAACGCAAAGACGCAAATTGAAGCTACGAGAAGCTAAGAAAGGGAAGAATTGACGTGGGAGCTCGCTGCGGGCGATGCGTCTCGGCAGTTTTCTTGCGGACGGCGTCATCAGCGCAAGATCAGAAGTTCAACGCAAAGACACAAAGACGCTCAGGAAAGCCAAGAAAGGAAGCGTTTCTGTGGGAGCCCCTGTGCGGGCGATTTATGCAGCGGCCGTCGACAGCGCAAGATTAACCGTTCAACGCAAAGACGCTCGGAGACGCCCAAGAAACAGGGAGCATTTCTGTGGGAGCTCGCAGGATCTCGTCTAATTGCAGCCTTTGCTGTCGCGCGCTTACAAAAACTGTTGCACCACGGGGTTGTCGCTCTCGTCGACATAATCAAAACCGAGGGCGTCGATGCAGGCACGCAGTGCGCTTTCGTCGGTTTCGCTGACGGCTATGCCAGCGAATACGCGGCCGTAGGCGGCGCCGTGGCTGCGGTAGTGAAAAAGCGTGATGCTCCAGCGTGTGCCGAGTTGTTCCAGAAAACGCAACAAGGCGCCTGGGCGCTCGGGAAACTCGAAGCGATAGACGCGCTCGCGCACATCGCTGCGCGCATGGCCGCCGACCATATGGCGCACATGCAACTTGGCCAATTCATTGCTGGTGTAGTCGCTGACGGCGTAGCCATGCGATTCAAGTTGCGCGCGGATTTCTACCCGTTCGCTGGCGCCGCGTCGCAGGGCAATGCCGACATAGACCTGCGCTGTCACGCCGGGCGCGTAGCGATAATTGAACTCCGTCACCGATCGCGGGCCAAGCGCGCGGCAGAAATTGAGAAAGCTACCTGGTTGTTCGGGGATGGAAATGCCGAAGACGGCTTCGTGGGATTCGCCGATCTCCGCGCGCTCAGCGATATGGCGCAGGCGGTCGAAATTGACATTCGCGCCGCTGGCCACCGCACATAGCGTGGCGGGATTGGTCGCGTCCAGGCGCTGGGCGTAGAGCTTGAGCCCCGCGAGCGCGAGTGCGCCGGCGGGCTCCAGTACCACACGCGTGTCGTCGAAAACGTCTTTGATCGCCGCGCAGATCTGATCGGTATCAACGAGGATGACTTCATCGATGCAATGCTTGAGCACCGCGAAAGGATAATCGCCCACGCGCTTCACAGCCACGCCATCGACGAATAAACCCACCTGATCGAGCGTCACCGGCTCTCCGGCGATCAACGCGGCGTGCAGGCATGCGGCATCAATGGGCTCGACCCCAATCACCCGAATCTCGGGCCGCAGCGCTTTGATGTACGCCGCCATTCCGGCCGCGAGCCCGCCACCGCCCACCGGAATGAACACCGCGTCCAGCGTCGACGGCAACTGCCGCAGAAGCTCCATTGCCACCGTGCCCTGGCCCGCAATGATCGCCGGATCATCGTAGGGATGCACGAAGCTCAAGCCGCGTTCGTTGGCGATGCGTTTGCCGACGACGGCGGCGGCGTCATAGCTGTCGCCTTCCAGAATGATCTGCGCGCCAAAGGCCGCGACCGCATCGACCTTGATCGATGGCGTGGTGCTGGGCATCACGATGGTGGCGCGGCAATTGAGCTGGCGCGCGGCGAGCGCCACGCCTTGCGCATGATTGCCTGCCGACACTGCAAGCACGCCAGCGGCGCGCTCGGCCTCGGTCAGCGCGGCCATCTTGTTGTAGGCGCCGCGCAGTTTGAATGAGAACACGGACTGCAGGTCTTCACGCTTGATTAGCACGCGATGGCCGAGCCGCCGCGACAAGCGAACCGCATCGGTGAGCGGCGTTTCGATCGCAACCTCGTACACGCGCGAGGTCAAAATCGCGCGTAAATAATCTGGCACCGCAGTTGTCATGAGTCCCTCCGTTGTCCGATGTTGCATTGCAACGGAAAGAGGGTGCAAGCGGCTGTCTTCTGGATCAGTTCGCCCGGACGGATGATTCGAAGCCGTTGTGGAACATGGCGCTGGTGTTCGGCATGCGCGCGTCGGCCAGCGCGTTTAGATAGCACTCCAGATTGGTATAGCCGGCCACGCCGGTGAACGGGATCGACAGTTGGCTACCATTGGCATCGAACACGGCAGGATCCAATCCCAGCGCGGCGTTCGCGAGTTCAAAAGCGTCTGGCATGCCGTCGCTGTCATTGTCGGCTGGCGGAACGGGTGGATTGGACGCCGAGAAATCGAGATTAAAAGCATCGGCGGCCAGCGGCGTTCCGTAATCGACAACTGGGATCGCGCCAGACAGGGTCGAATCCCGCCAGCGCCGGTCTAAGGGATCTTGCGGCAGCGCGCCGACGCGCGTTGGCAGAAAGCTCATCAGTTGATCGCCAGCTAGATAGTCCACGGGCGGAAAATCGTGGCGAATCACCCGCCGTGTTGCACTGCCGCTCGCTGTGTTCGGGGCATTTCCTTGAAAATCATTGCAGCAGTAGAAGAGCTGATAGTCGGCATAAGCCGGCTGCGTTGCCATGCGGTTGTCGCTCACAAAGAAGCTGTTCTGAGCCACGTCGATCAAATCGAATAGATACATGCCGTACGGAAAACTGGCGCGTGTCACGAAGCGGTTGGCGACGGCATTCATGCGCACGCGGTAGGGTCCGGCGCTGGCATTTTGGTCGACATCGCGGTTGTACCAAACCACGAATCCTGGATCGGCGTACAGATTATTGGACAGTTCCAAGTGCAGCGGCGTGTTTTGGCAACTCGCAATTTGGCCGCTCAGGCCCTCGTAATTGCTGGCCTCGCAGGTGATTTCCGGCGTGCGTCCGCCCACGCGATACCAGAGATTTTTGATCAGCGCGATGCGGTCTTGCGGATGATCAGGATGCGAGTAATTGAGCAGGATGCCGCCACGATCCGCGTGATCGCCCACCGTTTCCCCGAGCGTGGAATACTGGATGGTCAAATCACGCGCCCAACTGATTTGCACCGCCTCATCAGTCGCATGCGCCAGCGAGACGTGATCAAAAATCGCGCGTTGCACGCCGTCTAGGCGCAGCGCATCGTCCAGCCTTTCACCGCCTGCGGGCACTGGCAGATTCCACGCTGGGCGCGAGCGCAGATGGCGCACGATCAAATTATTGCAAGCGTTACGCTCGTAATGCCCATCGCAAATCAAGCCGCGCACGGTGATGCCACCCGGCGAACTTTGGCCCGCGATAGTCACGTCACCATGCACAATGTTTGCAATGGCATGGATCACGCCGCTGACGCGGAAAACGATCGTGCGCGGCCCAGTTTGTCGCAGCGCGTGATTCAGTGATCCCGGCGTTACGCCATTTGGATCTGCCGCGAGTGTGGTCACGAACAACACCTGTCCGCCACGGCCACCCGTCGCGATCTGCCCAAATCCCTCCGCGCCCGGGAAGGCCGGCAGCGTTTGCGCAGGTGCCGGCGTCGACATTGCGATCAGCGCGACGATCAGCAGACGAACTCGGTGGATTAGAGCGTCAACGCTTGCCTCCCAATAAAGCCGCACACCAGAGCAGCGAGATTACGTCGCTTCACGCGCGTTGACGAGTGGTAGCCGGCAACGCCAAAATTTTGGCAAGATTTGCGCCGCGCCACGCACCCCGCTAACCCGTCAGCCGCTCGACAATTTCGCGCGTCGCCTTGGCGCGATTGAGCGTGTAGAAATGGATCCCGGGCGCGCCCGCGGCGATCAACCGTTGACACAGCCCTGCGACCACATCGGCACCGCACTTGCGTATCGATTCGCTGTCGTCGCCAAATCCCAACATGCGGCGTTCGATCCAGCGCGGAATTTCTGCGCCGCACATATCCGAGAAGCGCTTAAGCTGGCTAAAGTTGCTGATCGGCATGATGCCGGGCACGATCGGCACACGCACACCGGCTGCGCGTGCATCGCTAACGAAGCGCTCGTACGCATCCGCGTTGAAAAAATACTGCGTGATTGCACCATCGGCACCGGCATCCACCTTGCGCACGAAGTGCTTCAAATCGTCGTCTGCGCTCCGCGCCTGCGGATGAAATTCGGGATAGCAGGCCACTTCGATGTGGAAATGGTCACCGAAGCGTTCGCGAATAAAACGCACCAAATCGACCGCATATCGAAATTCGCCCGAAACGCCCATGCCCGACGGCAAATCGCCACGTAAGGCGACGATGCGTTTGCACCCAAGCGCCACATATCGATGCAACAATTCTTCGATTTCCTCGCCGGTGCCGCCGAGACACGACAGATGCGGCGCGACACTGAACCCGTGCACCGATTTGAGTTCAGCGACCGTGTCATAGGTGTACGCCAGCGTGGATCCACCCGCCCCAAAGGTCACACTCACATATTCCGGGCTCAGTGGTTTCAACTGTTCCACCGTGCGTGCCAGGACCTCGCGCTGCTCATCGGTCTTGGGTGGGAAAAACTCGAAACTCAAAGGAATCATCGGCTCGATTTGTAGACGCCCAGACGTCTGAGCGGTTCGCATGATGCGGCAAGGCAGCAGACAGATGAAACCCTCTGAATCGGCTCATCGCTCATGTTTCTTAACCGACTCGGTGTTGACATGCGCCGGGCCCCGAGCCCCAATCCCCAAGCCCCCGCGTCTACTCTGATCTTCGGCGACTCCACACGCTTGAACATTCACGTGCGAACCCGCATGTAGCGCGTATTGGTGGCCCTGGTGTAGACGCTCGGAGTTTTTTTGATGCGAATGGACAAACTGACCTCGCGCCTGCAACAGGCATTGAGCGATGCGCAATCGCTTGCGGTCGCGCGCGACCACAATTTCATCGAAGCCGCGCATGTTCTGCTAGCGCTGATCGATCAACAGGGCGGCTCGATCAAGCCTTTGCTAGCGCAATCCGGCGCCAATGTGAGCGCGCTGCGCACACGGCTGGGCGAGCTGATCGAAAAAATGCCAAAAGTGCGCGGCAATGAGGGAAATCTATCAATTTCCAACGATTTGGCGCGGCTACTCAATGTCGGCGATAAGCTCGCGCAAGAACGTGGCGATCAATTCATCGCGTCCGAGATGGTGCTGCTGGCGGCGCTCGATGACCGCGGCGAGATCGGTAAGCTGCTCAAGGCGACGGGCGCCGAGAAGGCGCGTGTCGAGCGTGCCATTGATGCTTTGCGTGGGGGTGAAAAGGTCCAGGACGCCGGCGCCGAAGAAAACCGTCAGGCGCTGGAGAAGTACACCATCGATCTCACGCAACGCGCCGAGGAAGGCAAGATCGATCCCGTCATCGGCCGTGACGAGGAAATCCGACGCACCATCCAGGTCTTGCAACGTCGGACCAAGAACAATCCGGTGCTGATCGGCGAGCCTGGCGTCGGCAAGACCGCCATCGTCGAAGGTCTAGCGCAACGCATTGTCGACAATGAGGTGCCCGAGGGCATCCGCGGCAAACGCGTGCTCTCGCTCGACATGGGCGCCTTGATTGCTGGCGCCAAGTTTCGCGGCGAGTTTGAGGAACGTTTAAAGGCGGTCTTGAGCGATCTCTCCAAGCAAGAAGGCCAAGTCATCCTGTTTATCGACGAATTGCACACCATGGTCGGCGCGGGTAAGGCCGAAGGCTCGATGGACGCCGGCAATATGCTCAAACCCGCGCTCGCGCGCGGCGAATTGCACTGCATTGGCGCCACCACGCTTGATGAATATCGCAAATACGTTGAAAAAGATAAGGCCCTGGAACGCCGCTTCCAGAAGGTCTTTGTCGGCGAACCCTCGGTTGAGGATACGATTGCGATCCTGCGCGGATTGAAAGAGCGCTATGCGCTGCACCATCGTGTCGAAATCACCGATAGCGCGATCGTCGCCGCTGCGACTTTAAGCCACCGCTACATCGCTGATCGCCAGTTACCCGACAAGGCGATCGATCTGATGGACGAGGCGGCCAGCCGTATCCGCATGGAAATGGATTCCAAGCCGGAACGCATGGATCGTTTGGAACGGCGTTTGATTCAGCTCAAGATGCAGCGCGAGGCGCTGAAGAAAGAGACTGATGAAGCCGCGCGCACGCGTCTACGTGACATCGAGGATCAGATCGAAAAACTGGAGCGCGAGTACTCGGATTTCGAAGAAATCTGGATTAGCGAGAAAGCGATGGTCCAGGGCGAAACCGACATCAAGGAGCAGTTGGAACAGGCGCGCCAGGATTTTGAAGGCGCGCGTCGGCGTCAGGATCTGGCGAAGATGAGTGAGCTGCAGTATGGCGTGATTCCAGATTTGGAACGCCAGCTTGAACTCGCACGAGAGACCGAACAAAAGGGCTTCAAACTGCTCACCAACAAAGTCACCGAGAACGAAATCGCCGATGTGGTGAGCCGCTGGACCGGCATCCCCGTCAGCAAGATGCTTGAAGGCGAGCGCGAGAAACTGCTGCGCATGGAAGAAGAATTGCATCGCCGCGTGGTCGGGCAGGGCGAGGCTGTGCGCGCCGTGGCCGATGCCATTCGGCGCTCGCGTGCGGGTTTATCCGACCCGAAACGTCCGAATGGCTCCTTCCTGTTTTTGGGGCCGACCGGTGTCGGCAAAACTGAGCTATGCAAAGCGCTGGCCCAATTCCTGTTCGACACTGAGGAATCGATGGTGCGCATCGATATGAGCGAGTTCATGGAAAAGCATTCCGTGAGCCGTTTGATCGGCGCGCCGCCGGGCTATGTCGGCTACGAGGAAGGTGGCTATTTGACCGAGGCCGTGCGCCGACGTCCCTACGCCGTGATCTTGCTCGACGAAGTCGAGAAGGCCCACCACGACGTCTTCAATATCTTGCTGCAAGTGCTCGACGAAGGCCGCCTGACCGATGGCCAAGGCCGCACGGTGGATTTCCGCAATTGTGTGATTGTGATGACCAGTAATTTGGGATCGCAAGTCATCCAGGAAATGACTGGCGAGGAAAACTATGCGCGCATGAAGAATGCCGTCATGAATATTGTGCAGCAGCATTTCCGGCCTGAATTCATCAATCGGCTGGACGAAATCGTGGTCTTCCATCCGCTCGATCAACAAGCGATTCGCACCATTGCCGCAATCCAGCTACAACAACTCGGCGCGCGTCTGGCGGATCGTGAAATCACCTTCAGCATCGACGATGCAGCGCTCGATCTGCTCGGCAGTTTTGGTTTCGACCCGGTGTATGGCGCGCGCCCGCTCAAGCGCGCGATACAAACCTTGATCGAGAATCCGCTTGCACGCGAGGTCCTCAGCGGCCGCTTCGGCCCGCGCGACCACGTGCGCGCCACTACCGAAGGCGAGCGCATTGTGTTTTTGAAGGAATAGGGCGCGGCTTTTGATTTGTAAGTCATGTTGACCGCCAGAGCCGGCGTCACACCTCTTCGGCGGTAACGCCTTTCGGGCGCAACATGAGCAACACGTCTGCGAACAACGACATAAAATGTCTTGACATACTATGTCGTGCGGCGATAGCGTGTGACCATCACCAGCGTTTCACCGCTAAG
>Ga0335394_10011503_pt1 | contig 9985 bp, 24 predicted proteins | sample MAT03_FD_205741 | JGI IMG/M metagenome (GOLD analysis project Ga0335394, IMG submission 205741) | Freshwater microbial communities from Lake Fryxell liftoff mats and glacier meltwater in Antarctica - MAT-03 (spades assembly) (version 2) ...
TTGCGTGTGCTAATTTTTGATACTCATTTAGTTGCATAATTCACCTTATCGATCTGAATCTTTGCCCATTTGAAAAAACTATCGCCAGCGGCGTTTGTGTAATCATTGATATACACAAGCCGTTCAATACCGGCGTTGATCAGCATCTTGGCACACACGACGCATGGAAAGTGTGTGCAGTAGCATGTTGCGCTTCGTGTGCTGATACCGTGTAGCGCCGCCTGGATAATGGCATTCTGTTCGCTGTGTAGCGCCCGGACACAGTGTCCGCCTACCATCAAGCAACCCACGTCGCTACAATGATCTTGCCCACTAATGCTGCCATTGTAGCCTGTCGCTAGAATGCGATTGTCTCGCACTAACACACAGCCTACCGCTAACCGTGGACAGGTGGAACGTGTGGCAACGACTGTAGCAAGTTGACTGAAATACTCGTCCCAGGTTGGGCGCACCTGTGCCTGTGCTTTAGCCGGTTGAATTGTTATGAATACTGGTATTAATTCAAGGTTTTGAAATGTTTGTCCCATCTCTCGTTCCTCTCCTGAAATTTCGATTTTCAATCATTGCTACCCGACTGCCCGCCTTCGCCGGTGGGTTGATGGTCGAAAGCCTGCGGGGTTCGATGTGATTCAGCATATTGCAGGCGGCGGCGACCGTGACGCGATTAGGCTGATTCGATGATTTGCATGATGTGGCTTTCTAAGCTTGGTCGATACGATAGCACCATATCGACCAGTTCACCGGCATAGATGGTGCTATAGCCAGCGTAGAAACCCTCGGCGGTGTCAGTGCCGTACACATGCGCTGCCGTGTTGAGGCAAACGCCGCCTACATTTGTCCAATACGGGTCATCTGCATTTTCATCAATAATGCAGACCTCCCAGCCAAATCCCCTGCAGCATTTGTCTGGATATACATCACCAATTTCAATTTCTCCCTCTATAACTTTTGCTTTAATCATCTCTCTATCCTTTCTCAAAAAACAGATTCCCGCATGGTATCACCAAAAAGAGTTGTCCGGCAGATACGATTCCATTAACTCGATGCACTTCTCTATGCGCTTTAGATTATCAGCGATGCTCGCTTTGGCACTAGGGTTGATTCGATTGATCGTAGCGACATAGTCGCGGTGCAGCTTCATCCACAGCAGAGAATCCTCGATTGTGGCGGATAGATTCGCGGGGTAGCCGTCTTCCCAGATTGGTGGTGGTAATTTTTCATTCATCTATCGATCCTCTCTCTCAGTGCCGCACGTGCGCGGCTCAGTCGTGACTTCATTGTACCTATCGGCACGCCTAGCGCCTGCGCTGCTTCAACGTAGGCCAGGCCGTCGACATCCACCAGCACCACGACTGTGCGATGCCACTCCGGTAGCGTGTCTATCTGTGCCAGCATCATTTCCACGCCCTCCTGTTGAATCACAGAAGCTAGCATGTCCGGCGTGCCTGCGTCACAAATGTCGCCACCGTCCCCGTATGTGCTGTCCTCAATCAACTCGTCCAGACTCACCGTAGATTTTCGCTTCTCGCGTTTCAGGTGGTCGTAACAGGTATTGGTCACAATGCGCAGAAACCAACTACGAAAATTGCCTTCCCAGTATGCCGGTAACGCGCGCCACACCTTGAGCATGGCGTCTTGCATTGCGTCCTCTGCGGTATCCTCTGAGCGCAGGATCTGCACCGATAGACGCATGGCAAAGCCGCCGTGGATTGCGATGAGTTCAGCGAAGGCGTCGGCGTTGCCGGACTGGGCAAGGCGGATCAGGTCGTGCATGGATGTGTGATCGCCATTTTTATTTCTCCTTAAGGAACACCCACGGGCAACCATAGGCCCGCGTTGGTAATGAGCTACTGGATTGAATACGGTTGTGCTAGTCGGCGTCGGTAAGATAGGCGCATGGCGCATGTGGTTATCGTATACCACATGCGCCATGCCTGCCTCGCCTGCCTTGCCCAGCCCAGCCCAGCCCTACCTAACCGCGCCATGCCTCGCCTGCCGTGCCATGCCGGGCCTCGCCGTGCCCTGCCAAGCCGCGCCTAGCCCCGCCTCGCCTGCCTTGCCACGCCTCGCCGCGCCAAGCCGTGCCCGGCCCAGCCTCGCCTGCCCTGTTATGCGGCTAATTCAACGCCGGTGAACTCGCGTTCTGCTTCGTCAATGGCGGCAAATACTTCGGCAAGTTCTTTGAGCAAATGGTATTTGTTGCGCCATGCGTTCAGTTCACTCAAAGCCGTCCGCAGAATCTGAGTTCGGATCACCTCGCTGCTCATGCCCACTTCAATCGGCATGTAGCCCCGGCCCTCTGCGGTCGTCGCATTGACCAGCGCGCGAATGTGGATAATCTTGGGGTCGTGTTTTTCTTGCTCATCGCTATCACTGCGCACCACAATCATGATATTGCGCAGGATATAGGCACCTTGTTGGCGACGATATTGCAAGGATGCTGCGTCATCGTTCCACTCAATCAGCGGGTGCATTTCGCTCTTCTCATCACGAGCTGCATCTACCACGTCCTGCGGCGTGACTAGCCCCTCGTGCTGCTCGTGGAGGCCTTCAAGTTCTTGGCCGACTTTTTGCGCGTCGGCCTTCATGCCGAATCTCCATGTGTATGTACCGCTCTTGATAGCCATTATCAATTTACCCCTTCTACTTCCCATGTACCATGTTGACCATTGCGTTCAGGCCGCCAGTCGCCTACACCTACACCGAAACCGGCGATACGAAACAAGTTGATTAGCTGCTCAAGCGTCATCACGCCCTCGTTGAACGAGACGGCGATACCACAACGCCACTCCCTGAACTCAGCCCGATAGCGCAAGTCGGTTGCGCCCATGCCAACGCGTACCGTATCCTCTCGCATCGTCGGTTCGCCTTCGATCTTGACGAGTTCGTCGCCGACAACCCGAAAAGCGCGCCGGGCCAAAACCTTTTGAATCCCCACATCATTCGCGGCCGTGACAACTGCGTTTTTGAAGGCCAGAGCAGGGAAACCGTAAGCTCCATCCTCGCGAATGTACATCGACTCCTTATAGTCTCGCTCAGGGTCACGCAATTCTCGTTTGCCTGCCTTGGCCTTGCCCATCATTTTATCAAGCATTTCTCGGCGGCTCTTCTCGCTGAATTTGTGCATGAGCAGCGGGGCCGTCCCACGCAACCGCATGATGACATCGCGCTGCTTCAAGTCGGGTAAATTAATAACTTCGGCGGTTTTTTTAGCCATGATTTTTTCCTTATTTATCCTTAACGATTAATTATCGGCAAATAAACGAATCTTCCAAACGGCACTATCACCACTGTTGGTACCGGCGTGGGCGTCAGTGTGGGCTGCGCTGTCGGCACCGGCGTGCTGGTTGGCACGAACGGCGTCAGTGTGGCGCTGCTCGTCTGTAACGTGGGTGTTGGGGCCTGGGCTTGCGCTTCTACTGCAAGCCAGATTAGGAGTGTTACTAGGCCGACAGCGGCGAACATCATTTTGATGTTGCTCATTCCTCGATGATCTCCACGCCAGACACCAGCAGTGTGGAAACGTAAATGCCGTATGTCTTACCCGTTTTTTCGTTCCGTACAAGCACCCGATCAAGCTTGGGTGGGGATACGATCACCCCGTATTGTTTGTGATAGTTGCTATAGTGTTGAGTCAGCCAGGTTATGCGCGTGCCCTCGCGTAGCGCTTCCTGACACGCTGTAGCCAATTTGTTCTCTGCAAGGCGAAGGTCATCCTTTGCCATGCGTAATTTCTGTAATTTTGTTGTTGCCATTTTACATGTCCCCTTTGTGCTTCTCATTCCAACACGCATCGCATATTTCCGGATCGTTGTCGGTGCCATCGGCGTAGCACACCTGTTTGCCGCACTTCTCGCACTGCCACAGTTCGCCGCGGCAATCTTCGTGGTCGTGGCTGGTGGACTCGCAGCCGGTTGGACGTTTGTCGTAAATTCTCACATCAGCCTCATTTGTTTCGGATCGGCCACGATTCCCGCCGTGTCTGGTTGCGGTTTCTTTGTCCACTCGTTGAACTTATCTGGACTGCCGGCAGTTGGATTGATTCCGGTGGTTGCTACAATAAATGACCATGCCTCGAATGAAGTGGCAAAGCCTTTTACGTAGACTGGATTCTCATACCATGCCCCAAACACACATCCCCATCCCTCGTCAGGCGGATCGGGTTTGACGAATATACCAGCCGTGGTGTATGGCTGGATGAAGTCGCCCTCTTCATCCATAGGGGTTGCAGCCATGTCGCTGATGCTGATTACTGCCTCGGTCATAATCATAGCGCCTCGAAATCAATCCCGGCATCTTCCAGGATAGCGAAGATTTTATCGAATTCCTGCGCCCATCCGTTATTGTGGAACATAGCCACAATTCGGGCTTGCAGTTCTGTCATATCGGACTGATAGCTGATAGCACCGTGAGCGTCCTTGACGCCCCAAGCGATTCCGTCATCGCTGACACTGGGCTTTGCTGTGTATCTCACTTTGCCTCCTGATTCTCGTTACACTTTTTGCACCGGCCCACGCCATCCCCGCCCATGATCAGCGAATGAAACCAATCATTGCAGCCTACGCATTGAGCCTTGACGGGCTGGGACGATTGCGCTAGGTGGCGCAAAAGTTCGGTTAAGTCAATCATCCATGTTCATGTCGTTCATGTTCAACCGGTGAATCTTCATCACCAATTCGGCATACTCCATGCCCCCTGGAGTATAGGGCAGGAAGTCATCATGTGGCACAATTATCACCTCGCCTCTGTTTTTGATTCTCAATCCACCACCCTCGCGGGCGATGAAGATGGCGACGTCCTCGACTTCATACACGCCCGGTATTAGGGCGTACGGTACGACGCATATGATCCGATCACCTGTTTCCAGGACTTCCCACCAGCGTGGTGGTGCTACTTTCTTTGCCATGTCGTTTACGCCCCCTTCCCTTTCGTTTTGTAGTAAATTGCCCAAGTAATGTTGTCGATCTTCTTATTGGTTTTTTTGTCGAACAAATAGATACCAGGCTTTTTTGCCCGGTTATCTGGGTCATCGCGCAGTCCATGGAGCATAGCCTCCAACTGAGGAATGGTAAAGTGTTCTGACATTTTTGTGCGGTCGTATCCGCATGTAGTAATTGCCATGTCGTTATCTTCCCTGCGTGAATCGGTTGCGCCGCTAGTGGGCGTTGCCTTGTTCGATATACCTAGTATAGCATACTAATTGCCATTTGTCAAGTACCAAAATAGACAATGCTTGACATTCGGCAATATCCATGCTAATATGCTGTTGACACATATTAAAACAAAAAGGAGATTATCACATGGCAGACATTGGACAACAGGTATCAAATCACCTCGTGGCCTACCTAGAGAAGCACGAGATTACAGCGGCGGAATTGGCGAAGCGGTGTGGGGTATCAGAGAGCGCAATGAGTCGCTACATCAACCGGCTGCGCAAGCCGTCAGGACCGGCGATCTATCAGATAATGAGTGCTACCGGCATGGTTATCGAGCCGGCAGTGCGCGTCAAAGAAGCGGAGGCACAATGAGACAACTTGTTCCACCTACACGCACGACAGCGCACAGCTGCGCTGAGTCTAGCAATGTGTTGGGAGCGCTGAATGAAGCGCTTCTAGATAACACATGTCTAAAGGCCCGCGTCGGTGAACTCATGGCGCGTGACTTGCGCCTGTGTCAATCTGCCGGCCTGCACGCTGCTGAGGCACACCGATGGAAGCTAATGACTGCTGGCTTATTCATTGTGGCTGTGGGGATGCTGTGTGTGATAATGCTATTGGCGGCTGGGTGACTAACCTACGCCTATGTTTGCGGATGTGGTTTAACTTCTACATTGCCACTTGACAAATGGCAAGACGTATGGTAAACTAGGTATCTACCACAAAAACGTAAAGCGCCCAAAAGGGGAAATCGACATGAAAATTAATGTTTGGGGAAGAATCATGGACATAGAATATGTCCGGGCGTATTACTCCAGCTCCGGGCTGGAGTTTTCAGTATGCGTGAACGATCAATGGGCACCCGTCCCATTCCTAGAGGATGCCCGAATGCCGACAAGAGAGGAAATGGAATGGTACGATAAGGAAAAAACCGGCTGGTCGAAACCATTCCAACTAACGTAAAGCGCCCAATCTGCCATGAACAGACGGGCGCTCGTTACAACCACACACAGGAGTACAACAGTGACAGCAATAACTCTACAGAGTATAGCACACAACACATTATACAAGAACTACGTCGCACCAGTTTGCGACAAGCAACTTGGCTGGGAAGCCTACGCCAACAAGATGTCGATTGACACCTGTACGACTGCACCTATGCGACGGGGCTGGTTGGCGGCAAACCGTGCCGAGGCATATGCACAGGTGATGGTGAGCGAATGATTGTCAAAGTGACACAGGAACACATTGATACAGGGAACCGGGGTAGTCGCAGTCCCGAATCATGCCCAGTCGCATTGGCGATGAAAGATGCAGGGATGCACTATCCGTGGGTAGACTCTGAATATATTTCATTCTTCGATGCCGAGGCACATCAGGAGCCGACGCCGCCACTCGTCGCGTTATTCATTATGGACTTCGACGCTGGTGAACCAGTAGAGCCGTTCGAATTTGAACTTGAAGCTGAAACCGAGGTGAACGAATGAGAACAGTCAAAGAGGTATTGTATCCGGATGGTAAATCCGATACCCGTTGCTTTATCAGAAACCAAAGTTATGATCACTCGATAGCGCACATTCAGGAACTATTTGAATCCGCCAAGACAGACTTCCCAACACTACATATCGGAAATGTAGAGATCGTGATCTACAGTGGATCACGGATTAAAGGAATCATGGGCATTGAGTTCAAACCACCGTCGCCCATCCCGCCGAATTATAAAATAATTGATTCAGTTGAGCCACTAGCCAAATGATTGTAAATGTCAAAGTAACGCAGGCACTAATTGATACCGGCGATCCGTGCAATCCGTACGGTTGCCCGATTGTAGTTGCAATCACCAACGCGCTACCTGGGAGCGTGGTTGGTGTAACAAACAGGGAAATAGCGATAATGATAAATGGAATCAATCAGTTTATCGTCCCCCCGTGGACTGTTACGCAGTTCGTGAACGCATACGATAACGATAGGCCAGTGCAGCCGTTTGAGTTCGAGTTAGAGGTGAACGAATGAGTGACGATCAGCGCTACTCAAAGCGCACAACACGTTGGCAAGTCCATTTTTTTGAGAATGGAGAATGGTGGCTAGACACCCTTGCCGGTGATCACCCGACGCTTGCCACGGCTGCATTGACAATGCGGGTTCGAATGCGAAAGCCGGGCGTGACACATGGGCGTATTATCGAAGTCGAAACGAATCAAAACGAGGTGAACGAATGAGTAAATTACCTGCACTAACCGAAGAGGAGAAGGCGTCAATACCGCCGATGCAAGACGAAGTCGATCAAGCCGAACGAGACAACAAGACGACACAAAACTTACGTGAAGCCACACAAGCCAGAAAGGACGCCAAGAAATGACGCACCGATTCACAGACTTAACCTTCCGTGGACTGGGCACGCAGCCACCAAACTGGATAGCTGCCGGTGTGAGCGTCAAAGGCGCACCGTACCGGCTTATCACACCAGAGCCAACAGTGCCAGCCGACTGGCCTACCGAAGCAGAAGTCGCAGCCATCTGCGCACCGAACAAATACGATTTGATGGCTAAGGCGATACGGGCACTAATTGACGATGGCGATTGGGCGATATACACAATGTTCGCAGGGATAGCCGAACGTCAGGAGGAACGGAGAGATCAACATGAGTATCTGTAAAGCATGTGGTGGAACCCGGCTCAGTTGGGTCGGGGAGCCGTGTCTGAAATGTGCGTGGACAGTTAAAGCCGTCATCAAGACGCGGTACATCAAGGTGGCCTATTCGTTTAAGCAGCGGGCGAACGTCATCTTAGCCAAGTTGCTTCCGTCGATCTGGTGCCCCTCGTGCCAACGATTCCGCATGACAATCGAGCGTCGTCGGCAGAACACAATGTACAATGACGATGAGTCAAATCACATCACATGCTGTATCGAGTGCTTTGGCAGAACGCAAGCCTACTGGAATGATCAATGGGATGAATATCGGAGAAGTGTCCTATGAACGGCTTAGAACCTTGTAAGATTGAAATCGAAACTGGCTTTGACGTCCGACTGTCGTTAGAGGTGAGCGATGACATTTTGTTATCATTGTTGTCCAGCGCGTTTGAAGATGGGCCGATTGGATTTTTGTACTACGGCATGAAAGAAACAGCACCGGCAATAGTGCCACAGACAGACCATGGATGGGATCGCCTATTATGGGCAGCTGTCAAGGGAGGTTCGATCACATTCAAGGAAATTGGAGGCAATGTGCTAACCCTGGATCGGGCGGCATGTATCAAGGGCTTCCAACTGCTGGCGGAGAATTACCCAGATCACTTTGATGCTGTCCTCAACGGGGAAGCCGACGCAGAAGAGGCCGACATGTTCCTGCAACTCGCCCTCTTTGGGAAGATTCGCTGAGGATAGTATACCAGCCGGTGGCAGTATGGCCTGCCCACAGTGCGACTCGAAGCGCAGCCGGTGCATTGCTACAGCGTGTAGCATCTAGTAGTACCCATCGTATCAAGGTTTTCAGAAGAAAGGTTTATCATGACTCAAGTTTTAGATCCCATGTCATCCGCAGTACAAGAGGCCGAGCGCCCGAACTTCATCTATGGTCAGATCGAAGCGTCGGCAGCGTTTATTCAGTTCATCAACAAAAAGAAAATTGTTTGGACAGAGCACGACGATCCGAAAGAGAGACGAACAGAGGTAACATTTGTTGTCAACCCGATTGAAGAAACAGGCATGACGAGTCTGTTTACTCGATCAGCCATCTGTAGCAATCGTGGCGAATGGGCTGACATTGTTTGGCCGTCATTGCGTGATGATTGTGGTATCAAAGAGCTGCGCACTGCAAATGGCAAGTTTGCAAAAATCGAGGTTGTCAAAACTGGCCGCAAATATACCAATCGCAGCGGTGAGGAGGTTGAGAACACTACTTTCAAGTTTCTTTCTTTGTACGATAACCAAGCGGCTTGCGCCGCTGCCTATGTTGCTGATGGTGGCAAGCCGCGGACAAACACAGTCCAGGCTGATGATCCAGTCGGCGCAATCGACATGACACGGAATGCCGACAACGCAGAACGCGAGATCTCGAAACAATTCCTGCCGAGCTTGGTCAAGGGCGCTGGTGGAAATCGTGAACAACTCGCAATGATGCTGTCTAGCATGGCACCGCTGAATAAGTATTTCACGGTAGATTCCCCTGAAGTCGTCGCCCTGATGGCTGCATAGTTTTCAACTTTCAATATGCCCTGGTACACAAAGCCAGGGCATTGCTTTCTTTTCGGAGGTTGTATGACAATCACAGGACTGATCATTGATTCGCGCGAACCTACTTGGGTACAAGAACTAAAGTTTGGCGGCGCAATGAAGTTGGTCGCAGCACTTGAATTCGGGGACGCTTGGGCAACCACAGACACAGGCGACATGATTTGTATCGAGCGTAAAGCTCCAAATGATTTGCTTGGTAGTATCAAAGACAACCGACTTTTCAATCAGGTTGCAGGAATTCGTAGTAAGACACCTTGGGCATATTTAGTAATTTCGGGAATCCTCAGAGCTACACCGACAGGCAAAGTTATCGCTGATGATCGTGTGTCTGGTTGGGATTGGAACGCCGTGCAAGGTGCGTTGACTACCGTACAAGAAATGGGTGTGAGGGTTGTGTACTGTCAGTCTGACCAAGATTACGAAGCGTGTGTTTGTCGAATTTGTAGCAGAGAACGTAAACCAGAATTCATAATTGAACCACTGGCCCAACCAAAGTTTCTAAGCCCTGGTGAAATTATGCTAACGGCGTTACCAGGAATAGGATTAGAGCGTGCTCAGTTGCTACTACGGGAATTCGACAATAAAGCCTGCGATGC
>Ga0335394_10011507_pt1 | contig 9984 bp, 8 predicted proteins | sample MAT03_FD_205741 | JGI IMG/M metagenome (GOLD analysis project Ga0335394, IMG submission 205741) | Freshwater microbial communities from Lake Fryxell liftoff mats and glacier meltwater in Antarctica - MAT-03 (spades assembly) (version 2) ...
CGATCGTCGGCCATTTATTCCACAACGTGGCAAGGACGACGGACGGCGCGGGCAAGATGTAAGGCTTTACCTCGAATAGACGCACCAGGCCTTCCCACAAGCCTAGCAGCAGCGCAAAGCCCAGGACCGTGTGCCCGTGCTTCGCAAGAGTGGCCGCGATCTTTGTTTGCAGCGACTTCCCCGTTGGTGCCGATGACATTCAGACGTCTCCACGCTGGTCGCAGGGACCTCGATGGCGCAGTTGACGATGGCCGAAATGCCAGTCATAGTGCGTCACATCGTTAATGGAACAGTGTACCAACCATATGCGGGTCGTCAAGTCTCAGCTTACCTCGTGCCTCGACCTTCTCGCGGTAATGGCGTCAAATGCGCGGGGCATGCGACTGACCGATCTCGCGAACAGTCTTAGCGTGCCGAAGAGTTCGACGCAGCGCCTGCTCGAGCACCTCGCTGGCGAGGGCTGGATCGAACAGGACGAGGCCACGAGCCAATATCGGCTGACTACGCGCCTGGCGGTGCTCGGTCACCGCTATCTGGAATCGGCCGGTATCACGAACATCGCGCAGGCTTTACTCGAACGTCTGGCGACAAAGACTGGCGAACTTGCCCGGCTCACCGTGCTCGACGGCAAGCGGCTCGTCTGGATGGGATCGGCGCAGGGTGCGCCGTTTGGCCTGCGCTATGAGCCATCAATGGGATCGGCCATCATTTCGTATGCGACCGCGAATGGAAAGGCGTGGCTGGCGACGCTCCGTGACAAGGACGCGATCGCCATCGCCATCAGCGATGGCCTCGGGCGGCCACGGAAACAAGTTGCGACTGGCCCTAATGTGATCCGAACAGTAAGCGGGCTCGCCGCCGACCTCAAGCTCACGCGCAAGCGCGGCTTCGCGATCTCCAACGAAGAGGGGGAGCAGGGGGTCGCGGCGGTCGCGGTTGCCATTCATGCCCCGGACGGCGGTATGCTCGGAACGACGAGCGTTGCGGGCCCGGTGATGCGGCTCACCCGTGAGCGATACGAGACAATCGTGTGCGTATTGAACGCGGTCGCGGCCGACCTTGCTCTCGGATGGCCGGGCACCGTTGCCCGACCCAGTCCCCTGCGACGGGGGCGAGCATGAGCACGGGGATCGATATTCGCGGTGTGCGCAAGCAGTTCGGGTCCGCGGAAACCGGAACGCTCGCGATCGAGAATCTCGATCTCGAGATCAAACAGGGCGAGTTCGTCTCGGTGGTCGGCCCTTCCGGCTGCGGCAAGTCGACATTGCTGCGCATCATCGCAGGACTGACAGCCGCCACGGAGGGTTCCGTTTCGGTCTTCGGAAAGCCCGTACGTGGGCCGCTGACCGAATGCGGCATTGTGTTCCAGCAGCCGATCCTGCTTGACTGGCGCACCATCGTTCAGAATGTTCTCTTCAACATCGATATGCGTGGACTCGATGTTGAGGCGTATCGCCCGCGGGCCTTACAACTCCTCGCGTCGGTGGGCCTCAGCGATTTCGCTGACAAGCTCCCGTACGAATTGTCGGGCGGCATGAAGCAGCGGGCGGCCATCGCCCGTGCACTCGTGCACGAGCCGCCATTGCTGATGATGGACGAGCCGTTCGGCGCACTTGATGCGCTGACGCGCGAGCAAATGCGGATCGACCTCGAGCGAATCTGGCTCGCCACGAAAAAGACCGTCCTTTTCATCACGCACTCGATCGACGAGGCGGTGCTCTTGTCCGATCGGGTGGTCGTAATGTCGCCCCGCCCCGGACGCGTCGAGACGATTCTGGAGATTGATCTGCCGCGGCCGCGTGGCTTCGCGGCGCGTGAAAAGGCGGCCTTCAATGGTGCGACGAGGGTGATTACCGACATCTTTCTCGCACGCGGCGTTCTGCACAACGACGCGACATGAGCACCGCTTCCGAACTCGAAGAGATACTGGAGGAGATGCGCGGCGTCTTCGCCCGTGTATCGCCCGTTGCGGTGGAGCAACTGGCGCAAGAGATCATCGAGGCGCGTCGCATTCTCGTCTATGGCGTCGGCCGCACCGGACTTGCGTTGCAGGGCTTTGCGATGCGGCTGATGCATCTTGGTCTCGATGGACATTTCGTGGGCCAACTCTCCGCCCCGCCGGTTGCAAAAGATGACCTGCTCGTATGCGCGATGACTCTCGGCACGCTGCCGACCGGGGACGCGATCGTCGGGATCGCGAGACATGCCGGCGCCCGCGTCACGGTCATCACCGCCCGCCCGCAACTCGTATCAGCCGATCTCGTGATCGGCTTGTCGGCGCAGACCATGGCCGATCCGATGACGAGCCTGCTGCCGCTCGGCAGTCCGTTCGAGCTCGCGCTCTCACTTTATTGCGACTTGACCGTCATAAGTCTCATGCGAAGGCTCAATGTCAGCAATGCCGACCTTGCGGCCCGCCACGCCAATCTACTTTAGGTGGATAATTTCGCGCCGCACGCGCCACGATCGGTAGGACATCGCGCGGGAGCCCTGAAAGTTTCGTCGAAGCGATGATCCGCAGAAAGTAAGTCCACGGGGCGCCGCAAGTTCTGATTTCAATCAGGACGCTGCGGCCAATTACGCGGTCGTATCCCCGCTTTCGTCCGTGCCTTGGTCAACGTAATGTTGGTAGGGCCCGGTGCCGCTGTGGGCCGACAGTGCCGCCGGCACAAAGGCGCCGGTCTTCACATCGAAGACGTGCACCTCGCCGTCTTCCAGGACATAGTGCCAGCCGTGCAGCGCCAATTGCCCGGATTCGACGCGGCGCCGCACCATCGGATACCCCATCAACCGCTCGAGCTGCAGCACGATTGCGCGCTGCTCGGTCCGCCGCAGCGCCTCGGGCGTCACCTGCACCGGCAACGCGGCCTCGCGCCCCAGTTCCAGCCACGCGGCGAGGTTGGTCGCCTCGGGTGACAGTTCCTCATAGAGCGCGCGAATGCCGCCGCAATGCGAATGGCCGCAAACAACGATACGCGTCACCTCGAGATTGAGTACCGCAAATTCGATGGCGGCGGCCGTACCGTGATATCCCGTCGAACCGTCATGCGGCGGCACGAAGGCGCCGACGTTGCGAACGATGAACAACTCGCCGGGGCCGGTTCCCGTCAACAGGTACGGAACGATGCGCGAATCCGAGCAGCCAATGAACAGGATGGTCGGATGCTGGCCGTCCTTGACCAGGTTTTGAAACTGGTCGGCAACACCCGGAAAATAATCATCATGAAACCGGCGAAGGCGCTGCAACAATTCGTCGGGCATGGCACAGTTTTCGGAGTGGTCGCGCTACTGGACCAGCGGCGAGTCCGCACCATCGAGATCGATACCGTCGACGACCGCCGCGCCCGCCAGCACTTGCAGGTACTGTCGCAACGCCGTCACAAACCCCTGCTGGCGCAGACTCAAGGCCACCGCACTGCGCACCTCCTCGAATGGCGGCTGGACGCCTGGCGTGCGCGCCAACACCTCCACCACATGCAGTCCGAAGCGGCTGTGCACGAGTCGGGGCAGGACACCAATCTCCATCTTGCCGAAGAGCTCACGTGCGAATTCCGGGGCGCAATCCGCGGTGGTGAGTTCACCCAGATCGCCGCCCTCTGCCCCACTGGGACAATTGGACTGCGACCGCGCCGCCTCGGCGAATCGGTCATTGGCAGCACCGTCATGGCAACGCACTTCCAGCAGCGCGGCCTCTGCACGCTTGCGCAGCGCCACCACATCCACGCCCGGCGTGACTGCAAACAGGATGTGCCGCACCCGTATCCGCTCACCCGAGGCAAATTTGCCTGCATGGGCCGCGTGATGGCGACGGCAGGCCTCCTCGCCGGGCTCAGGGATGTGCAGCGACCGCGTCAGCAGCGCTTCGATCGCTGCACTCGCCGCTTCGCTGATCGCACCATCGGTCGCGGGGGTGTCGTCAGCGCCAAGCAGCCCGTCGACCTGCGCGGCCTGACGCAACAGCTCAGTGCACGCACGCTGACGCAATTCGCTCACCGGCAGTGTCACCCCTATGTCGTGCAAGGCACGGCCGTTCACGCGTGCCACAACCTCTGCCCTGGCCTGCAATGCCACGGACTCGTCATGCGCTGTCATCGGATGCCCCTTACAGAACGCGTGTCGGCGTGTTGTGGCCGGCCGGCAGATTAAGCTTGCGTGAGCGCACCAATTGGTAGGGCCGGAAAACATACACGATGGACGCAAATCCGCTCCAGACATGCACGAGCCGGCTGAACGGGAAGAGCAAAAAGATGGTCATGCCGAACACCACGTGAAAGAGATAGGGCCACGGCAAGGTCGCCAAGGCGCTCGCATCCACCGGCCGCAGCGTAACGATGCGCTGCGCCCAGTCGGCCAGTATCAGCATTACGCTGCCATCATTGTGCTGGTAGGAGTACGGTAGCGTGATGAGACCCACCACGAGCTGGACCCAAAGCACGAGCAGAATGGCGATGTCGGTGGGGTGGCTCGTCAACCGGATTCGCGGGTCGAACACCCGCCGATACAGCAGCATCGACAGCCCGACGAAGCACACGATGCCGGCGATGCCGCCCGCGACGACGGCCAGCATCTGCTTCGTCCCTGCACTCATGAAGATCCCGTACACGCTGTGCGGCGTGAACAACCCGAACAGGTGGCCGAAGAAGAGAAAGAGGATGCCGCCGTGGAAGAGATTGCTGCCCCAGCGCAACATGCCCGCGCGCAGCAGCTGCGACGAGTCGCTCTTCCATGTGTACTGGTTCTGGTCGAAGCGGATGAGGCTACCGACGAGGAACACCACAAAGCAGACGTAAGGATAGACCTGAAAGAGGAAGCCGTGCAGTGCGCTCATGACCGCGCTCCTTGTCGGGGGTTGTGCTTGCGGACGAGGTGAATCGGTTGTGCCTGATCGGCCCGGGCCTGGCCTTTGGTCGAGCAACCGTCGAACACGACTGGTTCGGCCCATTCGTCATCCAGCGGCGGCTCGGGCGCCAGCTTGACGGGTTCCGGCCGTTCGCCAGCGAGCTCGAGCAGTGCGCCGAAAATGGCGGCATAGCCGCTTTCGCGCCTCTGCAGCGCGCCGAAGATCGCGTTGAGGATGTGCGCGATTTCACCCAGGAAAGCGCGCGCCTCCCGCGGCGGCTGCGACGATATGAACTCGAGCACCACCGGCAGGTAGTCGGGCAGCTGGCCGTCGGCCAGATAGAGGCCCGCCTTCTCGTAGGTTTGCGCCAGGTCGATCATCGCCGGACCGCGGTCACGGGAGTCGCCGTGTACGTGCTCGAACAGATGCAGCGCGGTGGAGCGACCGGTGTCGAACAGATGCACGTAGTTGCTTTCGGCGTCGAGCGCATCCTGCCGCGCCAGGGATTGGGCCAGTGCGTCCAGTTCGGCCAGGCGCGCGGCATCTACCGCGCGTTCGGCGTGCAGCACTTCGCGCATCGCCGGCAGATGGGCGCGCAACTCGGCGTCCGGATACGCGAGAAGCCGCGCCAGCACCCGCAGCGTGCGGGAGGCGCCTTTCGGTTGTTCGAGGATGCCCATGCGCTAGATCTCCGCCTTGATCGGGATGGTGCGGCGCTTCTCGCTGCCGAAGAGGCTGACCTCGCTCGTGCCCTCGGAACAGCCGTTGCCGAACGAGAAGCCGCAGCCGCCGCGGACATTGAACGTGTTCTCCGCATACTCGCGGTGCGTGCTCGGGATGACGAAGCGATCCTCATAGTTGGCGATCGCCATCACGTGATACATGTCCTCAACGTCGGCCTCGGTCATGCCTACCTGTTCGAGGACCTTGAGATTGGTGCGCCCTTCCACGTGTTTGTCGCGTTGATACGCCCGCATCGCCAACATGCGCTCCAATGCCCGCTCTACCGGCACCGTATCGCCCGCCGTCAGCAGGTTGGCCAGATACTTGACCGGGATGCGCAGTTGCTTGACGTCCGGAATCTCGCCATTGATGCCAAGATCGCCGGCATTGGCCGCCGCCGTGATCGGCGACAGTGGTGGTACGTACCACACCATCGGCAGCGTGCGGTATTCCGGGTGCAGCGGCAGGGCCACCTTCCAGTCCACCGCCATCTTGTAGACCGGACTGGACCGTGCGGCCTCCATCCATTGGTCGGGTATGCCATCCTTGCGCGCCTGTTCGATCACCTTGGGATCGTGCGGGTCGAGAAAGATGTCGAGCTGCGCCTGGTAGAGATCCCGATCATGTTCCACGCTGGCGGCTTCCTGAATGCGGTCGGCGTCATACAGCAGGACCCCCAGATACCGGATGCGCCCCACGCACGTTTCGGAGCACACGGTGGGTTGGCCGGCCTCGATGCGCGGATAGCAGAAGATGCACTTTTCAGCCTTGCCGCTCTTCCAGTTGTAATAAATCTTCTTGTACGGGCAACCGCTGACGCACATGCGCCAGCCACGGCACTTGTCCTGATCGATCAGGACAATGCCGTCTTCCTCGCGCTTGTAGATCGAGCCCGACGGACACGACGCCACGCACGAGGGATTGAGGCAGTGCTCGCACAGCCGCGGCAGATACATCATGAACGTGTTCTCGAACTCGCCGTACATCGCCTTCTGGATGTCGTCGAAGTTCTTGTCGACGCTGCGCTTGCTGAACTCGCCGCCGAGAATCTCCTCCCAGTTGGGACCCCAGACGATCTTGTCCATTTGCTTGCCGGTGATGAGGCTGCGCGGACGCGCCGTCGGCGACGTCTTCATCTCCGGCGCGCTCTGCAGGTGGTCATAGTCGAACGTGAACGGCTCGTAGTAGTCGTCGATCTGCGGCATGTTGGGGTTGGCGAAGATCTTCATCAGCAGCGACCATTTGCCACCCTGTCGTGGCACGATCGAGCCGTTGGGCTTGCGCACCCAGCCGCCATTCCACTTGTCCTGGTTTTCCCATTCCTTGGGATAGCCGATGCCGGGCTTGGTCTCAACGTTGTTGAACCAGGCGTATTCCATGCCCGGGCGACTGGTCCATACGTTTTTGCAGGTGACCGAACAGGTGTGGCACCCGATGCACTTGTCCAGATTGAGCACCATGCCGATCTGCGCGCGGATTTTCATGCGGCCTCCTTGCGAACGTGGGAGTTCATGCATTCTCTCCTTGCGACTGCACGCGTTCGACGCGCTCGGCAGCTACCGGCGTATCGAGCCAGTCGATCTTGTCCATCTTGCGCACGACGACGAATTCATCGCGGTTGGTCCCGATGGTGCCGTAGTAGTTGAAGCCGTAGGAGAGCTGCGCGTAGCCGCCGATCATGTGCGTTGGTTTGAGCACGATGCGCGTGACCGAGTTGTGGATACCGCCGCGCACGCCGGTGATTTCCGAGCCCGGCGTGTTCACGATCTTCTCCTGCGCGTGATACATCATCACCATGCCCGGATTGACGCGCTGGCTGACTACCGCCCGCGCCGCGATGGCGCCGTTGATGTTGAAGAGCTCGACCCAATCGTTGTCCACGATGCCTGCCTTCGTGGCGTCGTCCTCGGATAGCCAGACGCAGGGGCCCCCGCGACTCAGCGTCAGCATCAGCAGGTTGTCGGTGTACGTCGAGTGGATGCCCCATTTCTGGTGAGGCGTGATGAAGTTGAGCAGGATCTCCGGATTGCCGTTGGAGCGGATGTTGTGGATGCCCGCCGTGGTCTTCAAGTCCACCGGTGGCCGATAGCTCGCGAGGCCCTCGCCGAACGCACGCATCCACGGATGGTCCTGATAAAACTGCTGGCGGCCGGTCAGCGTGCGCCATGGAATCAGCTCGTGCACGTTGGTGTAGCCGGCGCTGTAGGAGACGGTCTCGCTCTCGATGCCGCTCCATGTCGGCGAGCTGATGATCTTGCGCGGCTGCGCCTGGATGTCGCGGAAGCGGATCTTCTCGTCCTCGCGATGCAAGGCCAAGTGAACGTGATCGCGACCGGTCTGCTTGCCCAGCGCTTGCCAGGCCTTCACTGCCACGTGGCCGTTGGTCTCGGGCGCCAATTGCAGCACCACTTCGCACGCGTCGATGTCGGACTCGATGCGCGGCATCCCTTTGGTCGCGCCCTCGGTGCGCACCAGGCCGTTCAACTCGCCCAGCTGCTTGACCTCGATCTGCGTGTTCCAGGCGATGCCCTTGCCGCCATTGCCCACCTTGTTCATCAACGGTCCCAGCGCCGTGAAGCGCTTGAACACGTTCGGATAGTCGCGCTCGACCACCACCATCTGCGGCGCGGTCTTGCCGGGGATCAACTCGCACTCGCCACGCTTCCAGTCCTGCACTTCGAAGGGCTGACCCAGCTCGCCGGGACTGTCGTGCATCAGCGGCGTCAGGACAAGTTCCCGCTCGAGCCCGAGATGACCGACGCAGACTTCGCTGAATTTCTTCGCGAAGCCCTTGTAGATGTCCCAGTCGCTGCGCGCCTGCCACGCCGGGTCCACCGCGGTGGACAGTGGATGAATGAACGGATGCATGTCGCTGGTGTTGAGGTCGTTCTTTTCGTACCAGGTGGCGGTAGGCAGCACGATGTCCGAATACAGGCACGTGGTGCTCATCCGGAAGTCGAGCGTCACCAATAGGTCGAGCTTGCCCTCGGGCGCTTCGTCATGCCAGACCACTTCCGTGGGTTTGGCACCCCGGCCGACGCCGGGCCGCCCCAAGTCGGCCGTGCCCCCAGTGGGGGAAGCGCGCAGCGCTTCGGGGGCGTCCAACTCATGCCCGAGATCCTTACCCTGCACGCCATTGCTGGTCCCGAGCAGGTGCTTCAAGAAATACTCGTGCCCCTTCCCGCTCGATCCCAGCAGATTGGACCGCCAGACGAACATGTTGCGCGGCCAGTTGCTCTTGTGGTCGGGGTCGGTGCAGCTCATCTTGAGCGACCCGTCCTTGAGACTCCTGACTGCATAGTCCTTGGGGTCCATGCCCGCGGCCTGGGCGTCGCGCACCACCTGCAGCGGATTGGTCTGCAGCTGCGGCGCCGAGGGCAGCCAACCCATGCGTTCGGCACGCACGTTGTAGTCGATCATGCTGCCGGCGTAGAGCTTGGGGTCGGCCAGCGGCGACAGTACCTCCTCCATGCCCAGCTTCTCGTAGCGCCACTGGTCGGTGTGCGCGTAGAAGAAGCTGGTCGAATTCATCTGCCGCGGCGGGCGAATCCAGTCAAGCGCGAAAGCAAGCGGCGTCCAGCCGGTCTGCGGACGCAGCTTTTCCTGGCCGACGTAATGCGCCCAGCCACCACCGCTCTTGCCGACGCAGCCGCACAGCATCAGCATGTTGATGACGCCGCGGTAGTTCATGTCGCTGTGGTACCAGTGATTCATCGCCGCGCCGATGATCACCATCGACTTACCCTGGGTCTTGTCGGCGTTGTCGGCAAACTGGCGCGCGACGGTAATGATCTGCTCGCGTGGCACGCCGGTGATGGCTTCCTGCCACGCCGGCGTGTAGGGCACGTTGTCGTCGTAGTTGGCGGCGCAGTTTTCGCCCGCGACGCCGCGACCGACCCCGTACTGCGCCATCTGCAGGTCGAATACCGTGGCCACGACGGCATGCCGCTCCTCGCCGGCCTTGCCCAATGCAATGCGCTGCACCGGCACGCCGCGCACCAGCACGTCGCTCTGCGTATTGCCCGCGAAGTGCGGGCCAACCACGCCACCGAAGTACGGGAATCCAACCTGGGCCACGGTGGCGACGTCCTGAGCACCTTCCAGCGACGATAGTTTCAGCTTGACCTCATGGCCATGCCGCGCTTCTTTAGCCTCGAGGTTCCACTGCCCGGTGTCGGCACGGCCGTCGGGGCCCCAGCGGAAGCCGATGGCGCCATTGGGCAGCACGACCTTGCCGTCCTGGTCGAACGCGACCGTTTTCCACTCGGGATTGTTGGCGGCGCCGAGCTTGCCGTTGAAGTCGGAGGCGCGCACATAGCGATCGGGCACCATCACCGTGCGGCCATCGGGCAGCGTGTGCTCCTTCAACATCACCAGCATCGGCAGGTCGGTGTAGCGACGCGCGTAGTCGTCGAAGTAGG
>Ga0335394_10011509_pt1 | contig 9983 bp, 8 predicted proteins | sample MAT03_FD_205741 | JGI IMG/M metagenome (GOLD analysis project Ga0335394, IMG submission 205741) | Freshwater microbial communities from Lake Fryxell liftoff mats and glacier meltwater in Antarctica - MAT-03 (spades assembly) (version 2) ...
CGTTCGGCCCCAGCAATCCGGTGATCCCAACGTCGATGGAACAAGTCACGTCGTTCACCGCCACCACGTCGCCGTACCAATGCGACACGCGATCGAATGATAGAGGAACTCTGAGCTCTTCGCCCTTAGCTCTTAGCTCTTCGCTCTCAGCTCTGAGCTCTTCGCTCTTAGCTCTTAGCTCCTTCATACCCCCACCCGCCGCAAACGCCAGAACGTGGCCAGCACCCCGGCCGTACCAAGTGACAGGGCCAACACGGCGAACATCCACAGCGGCGGCGGCGGCGTCAGTTCCATCGCGCGATTCTTCTCGCCGAACAAGATCAGCGCCATCTTGTGCAGCGAGCGCAATGGATCGATGAACTCCGACACCTCGGCCGATACGCCGGCCAGATCATCGAGTCCGATCGATACCGCTGCTGCCACCAGGAACACGCCGATCACCGACGCCGTCGCATAGGCGCGGCGCGGCGTCATCGAGGCCATCGCCGCGCCGATCGCACCGATCACCCAGGCACTCAGCGTGGCCTGCATCAATACTGGTCCGGCCTTCGCGCCCATCTTGCGAAACGCCGTGGCAGGATCGACCGCAATGCCGATCTCGCCGACGTACAACAACAGCAGCGGCGCCGCGCACACCACGAGCAACGCACAGAGCACGGCGGCAATCCGTGCGCTGGCGTACACGTCGCGCGTCACGTCACGCGTGAGAATCAGCGGCAGCACCCGGTGCTGCTGGTCGTGACTCATCACCTCCGGCGCCTGAGCGGCGGCAAACAGGACGAACAAAATGAGCTGCGCCTGGATCAGACCGCCGTACGCGATCGGCAGCTGTCCGCCGCTGGCAGACGACGCGGCCAACACCGCCAGACAGGGCAGCATGGTGGCCGACAGTACGAACGCCGGCACCGCTTTCGACTTGAGCGGGCGACCGAGTCCGAACATGGCTCGGAATCCCTGCGCGAACAACGCACGCCACGCCCCGCGCACGCCGTCGCGCGCGCCTTCGTAGCGTTGATAGCCGAGGTCGTGAATGGTGGTCTCGTTGATCTGTCCGTTCATGAAACCGATCCTGCGAACAGGTCTTCGAGATGTCCGCGACGCCGCTCGATGCGTAGCAAACCCACGCCGGTGGCGACGGCGACATCTCGCACGATGTCATGCGTCGCGAATACGCGCGCCACACTCTCGGCATCATCGCCGTTCGGCAGTTCCACGAGCACGCGCAACACGTCACGCTGCACCACCAGCCCCTGCGCGGTCAGCGCCGCACAATACGCGTCTACATCACCGTCTACTTCCACCAGCAGCGTGCCCGTTTCACCAGTGAGTGCGCCCAGTCGTTCCGCGCGCACGAGCCGCCCGGCGTCGATCAAGATCACGTGATCGCAGATGCGCTCGAGTTCTCCCAACAGGTGCGACGACACCAGCACCGAGATACCGAACTCGCGACCCGTGCGCTGAATCAGCGCCAGCATCTCATCGCGTCCCGCGGGGTCGAGTCCGTTCGTAGGCTCGTCGAGCACCAGTATGCGCGGATCATGCACCAGCGCCTGCGCCAGCTTCACGCGCTGCGCCATGCCGGTGGAGTAGCCGCGTATGGGCCGGTACCGCTCCTCGAACAACCCCACATGCCGCAACACTTCGGCCGCACGTTCGCGCGCCGCCGTGGCCGGCAGTCCCGAACACCTGGCCATGAACGACACGAACTCGGCGGCCGTCATTTCCGGCGGCAGGCAGTCGTGCTCCGGCATGTATCCCACGAGCGAACGGATGGCACGAGTGTCGCGCTCCACATCGTGCCCCATCACGTTCGCCGATCCACTCGACGGTTCGAGCAGACCAAGCAGAATCTTCACCAGGGTGCTCTTGCCAGCTCCGTTCGATCCCACGAGGCCGGTAATGCCCGGCTCGATCGAAACCGTCATGCCATCGAGCGCCGTCACGGTGCCGAAGCGACGGGTCAGCTCGTGCGTGATGATGAGCGCGATGGGAGCGTCCTCGGTGTCAGGCGGTGGGAGCGAGCGGCTCGACGAGCACCGGCAGCGTCACACCGGCCTTCGACGCGCGCTTCTCGAGGGTCTCTCGATCGAGCAGGCCGCGAATCAGCGCATCGGCGTCGCGATTCTGCAGATACTTTCCCTTCTCCCACCCTTCTACGATCCCCTTCGGCGTGCCGTAGCACAGCTCCGCGAACTGGGGAATCGTGAGCCCCAGCGATTCGCGGAGATGTCGGATCGCCTTCGGTGCCAGCAGTTCGTGGGCGATCCGGATCTGCTCCGTCGCTGACTTCTCCGCCGCATCGCGCTGTTCGATCAACCGGTTCTCATGCCCGCACTTCTCGCAGCGATAGAACTCGCGCGTCACCTCGGCCGCCATGCCGCTGATCCGCATGGTCACGGTTTCCGTCTGGAGGGCATACCGCCCACCGCAGCCGCGGTGAAGGCTCCCGTCGAGCGTCGTAAGGCTCATGTCTGACTGAAGGAAGGTGGTGCGTCACTCAACGCAGAACGGGGTCGAATCCCGAAAGAGTGCCTCGCGCCCAGTTCAATCGTCTTAGAGTCGCTAAGACGACGTCGTCTGCGCCACCCCTGTACCGCGTTCTTCCCAGCCAAATGTCCGACTTCTGCCTCGTTCGCCAGCCCGTCTTCGGTACGACCGGTGCCCTGCTCGGGTACGAGATCCGTTTCAAAGAGACGGAGCCCGGGGAACACGGGTTCGCCGAGAGCTTCCTGAGCGGCACGTTCGACCTGGTGCGCAATCGCATGCCGGCCTTCGTGACCTGCACACGCACACAGCTGGTCGAGGACGCATTTCACGTCGCCGAGCCGGGCTCCGCGATCGTCATGCTTCCGCCGGATCTCGAAGCCGATGAAGCGGTGACTGACGCGGTCGCCCGCTATCGGGCGCACGGCGGGCTGCTCGCGCTCGACCAAGTCGGTGAGACCGCTGGACCGTCGGAAGCGCTGGTTCCGTACGTTTCGTGGGTCCGGGTCGATATCCGCAGCGAAAACGCCGTCACGATCGGCAAGATCTGCGACCGCATCACGCAAGGCTTCGGCAAACACGCCCCGAAGCTGCTCGCCAGCCAGATCGACGAGCTCGCGCAGTACGAGGTGGTGCTCGGCCTTGGTTTCGACGCCTTTCAGGGCGCCTTTTTCAGCCGCCCCGAGCCGCTGCCATCGGCCAACATGCCGCAGTCCACGGTCGCCGCGATGCGACTGATGGGGATGGCACGCGACCAGAAGGTCAACGACCGCCAACTCGAAGACGTCATTTCGACCGATCCGGTGCTGACGTTCCAGCTGCTCCGTCTCGTCAATTCCGCGGCCATCGGCATGCGCGGCGTCAGCTCGATCGGTCAAGCGCTCCGCCTGATCGGACGGACCGCGTTTCTCCGCTGGTTGGCCGTGGCCGTGGCCGCCGCCCGCCGATCGACGAACGGCGTGGATCAGGAACTGGTGCGCCAAGCCGTGGAACGCGGTCGACTGCTCGAACAGCTGGCCGGCGGCCCGCGCGACGGTGGCACCCTGTTCCTGGTCGGTCTGTTCTCCCTGCTCGATGCCGTCTTCCGCATGCCGCTCCCCGAGATCCTCTCGCGGGTCGTGCTCAGCGACGAAGCCAACGCAGCGCTGCTCGACCGTACCGGTCCGTACGCCGACGCCATCAATTTCGCCGAATCGTATGAGCTGGGTCTGTTCGAGAACGCCACCGATATCGCCAAGGAGATGGGCCTCGACCCCGCCAAGGTCGGCGACTTCTACACGAACGCCATCAGCTGGACCGCCGAAGCACTTGGCGCGGCGCTCGACGCGCAGGCACCGGCGCCGGCCGCGGCGGGGCGGCGATAGCCTAGATTTCCTTGTATGTCCGCTCCCACGCCCCGGCGAATCGCTGTCCTGTTGGCATTTGCCGTGATCGTCGCTCCGCACGCGGCGGCCAGAGCGCAGGCCGCGGTCGAGCCCGCGAAGGATTCTCTGACGGAGCTAGCGGAGAATAGACCGAGCCCCACCGTGCTCATCGCGCCGCTTCTGACGGCCGGATGGTCGCAGACGTTGGGCACCCCCGACGCCTGGCGGCGGACCTGGAGCGGATACGGCTCGCGGGTGGGCGACCTGTACGGCTTTATCGTCGTGAGAACGACGGTCCGGCATCTGGTCGATCGCGCCGTGCCCTGGGTCGACGATCGTTCCCCCTGCCTGTCGAAGCCCGTTTCGTGGGGGCGCGAGGTCGTGGCCCGCACCGGCTGCGCCATCGTACGTACCAGCACCATGCGCACCACCGCGGGCAGCCTGCGCCCCAATCTCCCGTTCTTCGCGGGCGTCACCGCCGGCACTGTCGCGTCTCTCAGTTGGCGCCCCGAGCGGCAGTCTGCCGTGTCCAGCCGCGCCTTCGTCGCGCAGCGGCTTGCCATCAGCTACGGAGCCACCGTCTTGGTGCGCCTTGCCAAAGACTGGCGCACCGACGCGAAGACACGCCCGTAGACGGCCGTTAGCGCGACGGCATGGGGGGCAGCTGCTGCGCGGCTGTATCAGCTGCGGCTTTCGCGGCCTTGGCGGCCTCACTCAGTGGCTGCGGGGCGCCCGCCGCGATCGTGAGCCGAATACGCTCCATCTGGGTTGCCGAGGCGTCGAACAACACCGCCACCAGATTGCCCGACCAGATCACATCACTCGGCACCGACTTCCACGCACCGATCGTGTCACCGCGCGGCGTGAGTCGGAAGCGATCCAGTGCGGTCACATCCTTGGCCGCGGCCAGCGAGTCGCTATAAAAGAACGCGACCATCGACGCCGTGAGCCCGATCTTGTAGCGCACGCCAGGCACGCTCAGGTACGCGACCTTCATCGAATCACCGGCCGGCTTGAAGGCCAGCCCCGACTTCACGACGCGATCCTCGAGAGCACACCGCTTCCACGCGCCGTCCCGTGGGCAGGCGGAGTCGCTCGGTGTCGCCGGCCGCGCCATCACCGGCACTGGGGGAGTGCTCGCGGTCGAGTCGACGGTGGCTTTCTCACTGCCGCCGCAAGCTGCCGCCACCGAGAGCCCGACCACCGCGATCGTCCGTCGCGCACCTAAAAGAGAAAATTCAGTTCGCATTTCCCAGTGTACCCCGAGAAGTGGCTCGCCGCTGAACGGATAACGCGGAGGCGCAGAGAACGCAGAGGCGCAGAGGAGAAAACACTTTCGGCTTTTGTTCGTAAAATGGCCTACCAGTAGCAGACTGTACCTTATTTTACGCGATAACAGCAGAATCCACAGTACATTATGCCCCTGTGATGTTGGATTCCAAGCCGTATTGTGACAGATTTCTGCGACTTCTGCACGATTTTCGGTACAGCGGCCCAGACGCTGGCCGGCTGTCCGCCTATCTTCTTAAAAACACGTCGCTATGTCCTCCCTGAACGGCTCGCGCATCGCTGCCATGCGCGAAGTTACGCAGCGCCCGGTCCGCATTACCGTCCGCCCGGAAGAGAACGGCATTCTGCAGCCGACCAGTGTTTGGTTCGGCATGAACACGTTCGGGCTGCGCCAAATGCGCGCCAAGATGCCGAAGGACATTTACAAGAAGCTCGCGGCATCCATCCGCCTCGGCAAAAAGCTCGATTCCGAGATCGCGCCCGTGGTCGCGCAGGTCATCAAGGAATGGGCGATGTCACGTGGCGTTACGCACTTCACGCACTGGTTCCAGCCGCAGACCGGCCTCACGGCCGAAAAGCATGACGCCTTCCTGAACTTCGACGAGCACAAGCTCCCCATCGAGACGTTCACCGGCGAGCAGCTCATTCAGTCCGAGCCCGATGCGTCCAGCTTCCCGTCGGGTGGATTGCGCGCCACGTGGGAAGCCCGCGGCTATACCGCGTGGAATCCGGCGTCGCCCGTGTTCATCAGTGAAACCGGTGGCGTGAAGTATCTGTGCATCCCGTCGGTCTTCATCGGCTACAACGGTGAAGCACTCGACGAGATGACGCCGCTGCTCCGTAGCTCCGACGTGCTGTCGCATCGCGCCATGGAACTGCTCGAACTGATCGGCGACAGCGGCGTACTGCGCGTGAACACCACGCTCGGTGTCGAGCAGGAATTCTTCATCATCGACCGCTCGCACTTCGCACTCCGACCCGACCTCGTCATGGCGGCGCGCACGCTGGTGGGCGCACCGCCGCCACGCGGCCAGCAGCTTGAAGACCACTACTTCGGTGGCATCCCCGAGCGCGTGCAGGCGTGCATCAGTGAAGTCGAGCACGAGCTCTACAAGCTCGCGGTGCCCATCGTCACGCGTCACAACGAAGTCGCGCCGTCGCAGTTCGAAATGGCGCCGATCTTCGAAGACACCGACATCGCCGTCGACCACAACCATCTCGTGATGAGCGTGTTGCGCAAGATCGCGCTGCGTCACGGGCTCCAGGCCATCGTGCACGAGAAGCCGTTCGCCGGCATCAACGGCTCGGGCAAGCACTGCAACTGGTCGCTCTCGATCACGTCCGACAACCAGCTCGACGGCACCAACCTGCTCAAGCCGGGCAAGACGCCGCACCAGAACATCCGCTTCCTCGTCTTCCTGGCCGCCGTGCTGAAGGGCGTACACAAGCACGCCGGTCTGCTCCGCGCCGGCATCGCCGTGAGCGGCAACGAACATCGTCTCGGTGCCAACGAAGCGCCGCCCGCGATCATCTCGGCCTTCCTGGGCTCGGGTCTCACGCAGGTCGTCGAAGACATCGCCGTCGGCAAGACGTCGCCCAAGAATGCAGAGCAGGCCATGCTCAAGCTCGGCGTGGCGAAGTTGCCGGAAGTGGAACAGGACAACACCGACCGCAATCGCACCTCGCCCTTCGCGTTCACCGGTGCGAAGTTCGAGTTCCGCGCGGTGGGCGCGTCGCAGAGCATCGCGTTTCCCGTCATGCTGCTGCAGGCCGCGGTGGCCGAGGCGCTCGGCGAGATCATCGATCAGCTCAAGGAAGAGCTCAAGACCAGCAAGAGCACCGACGACGCCGCGCTCAAGGTGGCCGCGAAGGCCTTCAAAGAATCGGCCGCCGTGCGCTTCGAAGGCAACAACTACTCCGACGAATGGGTGGTCGAGGCCAAGAAGCGTGGCCTGCTCAACCTGCGTCGTACGCCGGAAGCGCTCGCCCAGCTGCGCACCGACGCGGCCATCGCGTTGTTCAAGAACACGAACATTCTCACCGCCATCGAACTCGAGAGCCGCTACCACGTGCGACTCGAGCGCTACGTGAAGGACATCCTGATCGAGCTGCATACGATGCAGCAGATCATCGACACGCAGGTGCTGCCGGCCGCTTACGCATATCTCGGGCAGCTTGCCGCATCGGCTGGACAGGGCGCCGCTGCCGGGATCAACATGCAGCCCATCGTCGACGCTGCGAACTCGGTATCGAAGCTGGTGGCCACGTTGCAGAAGAAACGCGCCGAACTCGCCAAGGTGATCACCAAGGCCGAGCACCTGCACGATGACCTCGGTGGCCAGGCCGGCTATCTCACGACCACCGGCTGCGACACGATGGGCGAAGTGCGCGACGCGGCCGATGCCATTGAACTCTCGATCGGCGACGAGTACTGGCCGCTGCCGCGTTACCGCGAGATGCTGTTTCCGGTGTGATTGGGGAACTGCTGTGATCGGGGAACTGCTAACTCCCTAGCGTGAGTTTCCCGAGGTCCCGGCGATAGCGGTGCTAAGTGATTGAGGAGCCGTCAGATAGCCGTGGCGGGTCGTATATACTAACTACGTGGTCGGAATGCCGAGGGCGGCGATGAGGCGACTTTGGAGCGGCGTCGGCGTTTCGAGTTGCTGGGTCTGGCGGGCGCCGCGTCCGGTCGTGGGGCGCGCGATGGTGGCGCGCCGGATGTGGGCCAGCTCGGTGAACAGGGTGGCGACGCTGCCCGCGTAGTCGGCGTCGCGCACGGCCGTGTGATGGACGAGGGTCGCGAGCAGGTAGGCCGTCACGCAGAGCCACGCGTGGAGGTGTAGCGTGTGATCGGTCCAATGGTATTGCGGGCGCAGCGCGAGGCGGCGCGGATCTTTGAGCGTGCGAAACACGCCTTCGACGACCGATTGCCCGCGATACGCGCCAATGATCTCGGCCGTACTCCACGCATGCTGATCGGTCATGAGCACCAGGCGCCCGAGCCACTCGTGTTCGAGGCGATCGAGCGCCGCGTGCTCGATCGTGTAGGTGAGGGTCAGCGAGCGGCCCGTGCCGACGAGCTGGACGGCGAGGATGGCGCGCAGATGTTGTCCGCGCAAGCGCGCGGCGATCTCGGCCTCGAGGGTGGCGCGCGAGCGCCGCTGCTGCCCGCGCGCCAGCAGGGCCTGCAACTGGTCGAGCCACGCGACGGCCTTGGCGAGATGCTGCTCGATCCCGCGGCGCTGTCCCTGTTGCAAGCGCGGCGACACCAGTACGATCAGCGTGCGCTCGACGCCCCACACCACGCGCCGCGTGCGATACACCGCGACGGTCTCGTCGGGACTGAGCACGCAGGGCGTGAGCGCGGGCGTCGCCTCCGCCATCAGCGTGCGCTGACTCGCCGCCGTGAGCGCGGCCACGTAGTGAAAAGGCGCGTCGTCGACCGTGGCCTGCGTGTGGCGCGCGACGTTCCCTTTGTCGTAGACGATCGTGAGGCGGGCGTCGTCGCCCCCGAGCGCGACGAAGCGTTCGCGCAGCTGCGGCAGCACGTCGGCGAAGACCCGGACATCGGGACGCGCGCCGCCATACACTTGGTGAAAGAGCGGGATCGCCGGCACGCCCGCACCGCTGCGGGTGCAGCAGAGCGCGACGCCGACTTGCCGCAGATCGTGGCGCTTCTGCTTATTGTGCCCGCGGGCCGGCAGCGCCGCGCGCCCATTGGTGGTCGCGAGAAAAGTGAAGAAATTCGTCGCGTCGTAGAGCACCGTATCCACCGCGATGTCGAAGCCCGCGAGCACGCGGGCGACGAGCGCGGTCTCGATGGCGGCCACGGCGGTGACCGGAACGCGGTGCATCTGATCCCAGAAGTGTTGACTCGTGAGCCGCGTGACGTCGACGCCCGCCAGCGCGCCGAGCGTGGTGGTGGCGGCCCACGCGGCGAAGCCGCGTTTGCTGGTGGCCTGACACGCGCGGCCGACGACGGCGAGCGTCAGCGACTGCCCCACGGTCAGGCCATCGTGGAGTGCCGGTCCCGGCGGCACGTGCGCATCGATCAGCGCCGCGAGGTCGAGCGCCTGCGCGAGGTGCCACACCGCCGCCACGGAGCCGTGCGTGTGCGACGCCACCGCCACGTGCTCGGCCTGCGCCAGCGTGGCGAGCGCGTCGTCGGCGCGGCCCAAGTGGCGCAATACGCGCAGCTTGGGGCGCTTGGTGACGGGATCGCGGAACGACTCGACGATCCGGAGGTAGCGATGCCCTTTGGCGGTGACGATCTGGAAACTGGCCACGATAGTTGTATATACTATCCGGTGTCCTGTCGCGCAAGAGGGCCATGGTGGGATTATTCAGGACGACCGCTCGCCAAGCGCGGCCGCGAGCTGTCGATCATCGGTTGTATATACTGCGCGATGTGGAGTCCACAAAAAAGCGTCAGAGGGGAAACACCCTCTGACGCCCCACCGAACGACCCCAACTCGCGCTATCGCGGGAAACTCACGCTAGGGCGTCGCGAGTGTCCGGAGCTTGCCCCGCCGTCCGAGAGAAGAAACGGAACAGCGGATTGTGTGTGGGCACGATTGCGAACTGAAAGGCCGAGTGGGAACGTGTAAGGAGCCCCGAAAGTTGAATTGGTTCTCGACGCGACGTCAGTCGAGACAAGGGGCGTTGGTCGACCCAACGTAGACTGAGAGGTGCAAATGACTCGTCGTGTATACGTGCCCGCTGGTGGCTTGAGTAGTTGGCAATCGACGCTTCCGCAGCCAGACCGGCAATGGAAGCGTGGTGCCTCCGCGTTCGAGACCGCCGTCTTCTGGGAGCAGGGGGCTCAGACGACCCGCGGGCTCCATC